>Ga0310786_10000164_pt1 | contig 111947 bp, 159 predicted proteins | sample AusTroGonzalo_MG_FD_203881 | JGI IMG/M metagenome (GOLD analysis project Ga0310786, IMG submission 203881) | Bovine rumen microbial communities from tropical cattle in Woodstock, Queensland, Australia - Gonzalo_03 (v2) (version 2) | ecosystem: Host-associated > Mammals > Digestive system >... | reverse complement strand
CTCTGAAAATCTTTTTATAGGCGAAGATATTATGGTTTATCCTGCAGGCCTTAAAACATCCTCAAAACTTAGCCAAAAACTTTTTCCAACTGATAGGATGTGCGCGCCGCAAGACTTTACACCAGAAGATCTCATCACTCTTTCAAAACTTCTTTGGGAGAAAACCTCAACATTTTTTTTAGATTTTACTAATCCAACTCACGTTTTAAGCCTTTATAAAGCATGCGCTGATTTAGAAGATGCACGTGTTATTGACCCACACAACATCTATGGGACAGCTTCATATTTATTAGAAACACTTTTCTATTATGAAGCGCGCGCAAACCTTACTCCTCTTCAAAAAGATCTTCTTACACTCAAACTTACAAACACTCCTAACCTTGAAATTAGTAAAAGGTTGAATTCAACATATAATAAAACTTATAATGAAAATTATATTTCCACAATTTTTCATTAGAAAATTATTATGTAGGTCGCGGCCGCGGCCTCTCTTCATCGTGAAGTTCTCGAAAACATCTTCTATCCTGAAAACTTTAAAAAATGTAAAGATTGCGGGCAAGTTTTACTTATGAATACGAATAATTTTGTGAGGTAGAAAAAATCTAGTGATGGTTTTTCTCCACGATGTAAGTAGTGTGAAAAAATTAAACGAAGCAAAAAAAAGGAGGTCACATAAATGAAATAGACAGAAAAATTTATACAATAGATTTCGAAATTGGAAGTAACTGAATTTATAGGCGTCGCGCGCATTCTTAAAGTTCCTCTTGTTGAATTATCGGAAGAAGATCCAACCCATTATGTCGCGCGCGACTTCACAACTGTCCTCAACGACCTCCTTCAAAATTATGAATTAAGTTCTCGTACACGTCGTCGTGAACTCCTTGAGTTAGTGCGCGCAGCCGCACATAAGGAGGTTCCCTAATTATGCCGATAATTCCAAAAATTCCGCATCCTGCGCACGGTCAAACCAAACCATGTAATTGTTGTGGTAAAATTTTACCACTTTCACAATTTTCATAGACTCATAACTATTTTTATATAGATGGATATTTACCATATTGTAATGGATGCATTACAGAAGAAATTGAAAAAAATGGGGGAGACTGGAAGTTTATTGATTAGTTATGTATGTGGGCTGGCATCCCTTTTATTGTGAAGGAATGGGAGAGAATTTAGTAGATTACATTACCTACTGAAACTTGGGCAACATACGCGCGCGTTTTTAGTGGATAGGAGTATGAAAGTTTGGGATGGGGTGATTATTATAAACAATATAAGAGATTGAGAGAAGTTGGACTTTTAGAAGAAGAACTCCCCGAAATTAGGGAATAGAGATATAGAGATTTAAGAAGAAAATGGGGAGAAAATTATGATGATGAAGAATTAAATCATCTTGAAGATCTTTATAAGGGACTTCTCAATACTCAAAATATTAATGGCGCGCTTCAAATAGATTAGGCTTAGAAACTTTGTAAGTTATCTCTTGAAATTGATAATAGAATTAGAGCAGGAGATAAAGAAGTTGATAAGTTTATGTCGTCTTATGATAAAATTATTAAAAGCGCAGAATTTACACCTAAAAATACTAAAAATGCAACTGATTTTGATTCTTTTGCAGAAGTAGCATATTGGCTGGAGAAACGAGGCTTTGTTAATAAGTTTTATGATAATGTTACGAGAGATGTATTGGATGAGACGCTTAAGAACATAGAAAATTATAATTAGAGATTATATATAAATGAAGGTGGAATCGGAGAAGAAATTACGTAGAGGTTGCGCGCGCTCGAATCGGCAAACAACCTAGAGGAAAATTTCTATAACATTCAACCCGACTTTAATGAAGATGAATATGATAATGCGGCCTATATTTTAGATGAAGAAGAAGAATTTAACCCGGAGGGAAATTTCTAATGGCAGTAATTTAGTTAATGGACCCTAATATAGTCCAATTTAATACTAAAGACCGTCTTTATCATGATGACATTGAATTAGAAAAAGGAGTTGTAATTACTCCTTATTTTTTAGAAAAGAATGAAGAGCTTATTTAGCAATATATATAGATTTTTACTGCTTATCCTGATGTTTTTCTTGATTTGATTACTCCTCTTGATTCAAATTTTACTTTGTTTCCTTATCAACGTTTATTCTTGCGCGCGTGCATGAGATATACAAAAATATATATTACCGCGGCTCGCGCAACTTCAAAAACTTTTCTTTCTATTCTGGCAAAATATTTGTAGTGTATGTTTTTACCAAATCATGTTGGCTCAATTGTAGCACCAAATAAATAGCAAGCCGCGAAAATTAGTAGATAGAAAATTGAAGAGATTTGGCGCATTTGGCCTCTTCTTGAAAAAGAAATTGATAAGGCTAATTTTGGTAAAGACTATGTTGATATTTTCTTTAAAAATGGAAGTCGTCTTTCTATCGTAGGTGCATTAGATTCAGATCGTGGTATTCGAACCCACGCAACTTTAATTGATGAAGCACGTGATCAAGATGGAGATGCAATTAATGAAATTATTTTACCATAGATGAATGTGTCTAGACGTATGCATAATGGTTTAATAAATCCATATGAAAAAATAAATACATAGGTTATATATGCAACTTCTGCTGGTACTAAATCTTCTTATGCTTATGAAGCTTTAATTGATACCTTTGAATAGGCTATAATTGATCCTAAAACTGCTTTTTGTATTGGATTAGATTATCGTGTACCAGCGCAACATAATTTAATTGACCCAACTTATGTTCGTAATTTAAAAATGTCACCATCTTATAATGAAGCTACTTTTGCAGCAGAATTTTTAGGTTAGTGGCTTGGAGGCAGTGATGAATCTTGGTTTGATTTTGAACGTCTTACTAAATATAGAAAAATAAAAAATCCTGAATGGTATCCAAAATTTAGAGAAGATCCAAATGTTTTTTACTTAATTTCAGTAGACGTAGGCAGACTTCATGACCAAACAGTCGCTTTTATATGGCGAGTTAATATTCGTGATAATAAATATTATGGAACTGTAGTGAATTTATTTGTCCTTGGACGTCAAGCAGAATCGAAAACTTTCACTTAGCAGGCAATTGATTTAAAACGTTTAATTGAAATTTATACACCGCGCGAAGTCGTAATAGATACAAACGGACTTGGTATTGGTCTTGCAGATGAAATGATTCGGTCTCAACTTGATGAATTTGGAAAAGAATTAGTACCATATGGCTTTTTTAATAATGAAGATTATAAAAAGATATAGCCAAAAGAAGCACCACAAATTCTTTATTCCCTAAAAGCTAATGGCCCTCTAAATTCAAAAATTCATAGTAATGCCTACTCTCGTATTAATAGTGGTATGGTTCGCTTTTTAATAAGCGAACAAGATGCGCGCGCCGCGCTTCTTGCAACAAAACTAGGTCAAAAAATGTCCACGGAAGACCGCATTAAGCGTTTAATGCCGCATGAACTTACCACAAAATTATTTGAAGAAATGGCGAATTTACGTTTACGTAAAACGGGACTTGATATAGTACTTGAATAGATTAATGCGCGTTTCCCAAAAGATAAATATTCTGCTTTTGCTTATGGGCTATGGCGCATTAAAGAAATTGAAGAGGAAAACTATAAAAAAGTTAGCCGTAGATAGGGCGGTATTCGTAAATTAATTTTCTTTACTGGAGGAAAAACCTAATGGCAGAAATGGATATGGAATTATTCAAAAAATCCATAAATGCAATGATTGTAAAGAATGGTTAGTCTTGGAGTAATTGGGATAATGCTTGGAGACGTAAACAATTTTCAAAAGAATATAGTAAAGAAGAAGTAGAACGTGTTTTAACTTCAAATAATCCAAAAGCATTGTAGCAATTATCTCGTTCTTTTTTTTATAAAGATGGGTTATACAAGAGAATTTTAATTTATTATGCTACACTTTTACGTTATGTAGGTATTTTAATCCCTAATCCAAATGCGGGCATTGAACTCTCCACCCCCTATGTAATTAAAAAGTATAATAATGCTTTAGATTATATTGATAAGATGAATTTGTCAATTCTTCTTACTAATTTTTCTCTTGCTGCATTAGTAGATGGCTGCTATTATGGCGTACTACAAGATGTAAATAAAACTAATTTTGTTTTATTAGATTTACCTTTTGAGTATTGTCGTTCAAAATATAAAGATTTTTATGGTAATGATATAATTGAATTCAATGTATAGTATTTTGATTCAATTGGAGATGAGACGGCGCGCAAGCAAGCCCTCAAAGTATATCCTAAAATAATTTCTGACCATTATAATCGCTATCATCGTGGGACTGTACACAAATATTGGGTAAAGATTCCTGCCGATATGGGTTTTTGTTTTTCCTTTTTTGATGATTGCCGACCACTCTTTTTAGATATTATACCTGCATCTATTGATTATGATGATGCAGTTGAACTTAATAAAGAGCGTGATTTAGAAGAAATTCGTAAAATTCTTGTATAGCATATTCCTCATTTAGCTGATGGTACTCTTGTTTTTGAGCCAGATGAAGCTCAAGTAATGCATGATGGTGCTGTCGGAATGATGAAAGGAAACAAAAATATTAGTGTTTTAACAACCTATGCAGATGTAGAGGCTGTTATCTCTAAAACTTAGTCTGAAGCAGTTACCAATACTCTTGAAAAATCATTATAGAATGTGTATTCAAAAGGTGGAGTGAGTGGGCAATTATTTGCACCTACTGGTAGTCAAGCACTTCCAACCTCTATTACAAATGATATGGCATTAATGATGATTTTAGGAAATAAATATGGGAAATTTATTAGCTATATAATTAATAGTTTATTTGCAAATTCTAATGTGAATTTTAAATATACAATATTACCAGTTAGTTGGTATAATATGTTTGATTATATTACTAATACATTAAAAATGGCTTCAAGTGGATATAGTTTTCTTCTACCTGCAATCGCGGCCGGCCTATCACAAAAAGACTTAATGAATGTCAAGACATTAGAAAATGAAGTTTTAAAATTAAAAGAATAGTTAATTCCATTAGATTCTTCATATACTTAGTCAAATGGAGAAGTAGGTAGACCTTCTCTTCCTCTTGAAGAAAAATCTCCCAAAACTCTTCAAAATGAAGAATCATTAAATAATTAGTAATGGAGGCTCATATGGATAAATCTATTTACGAGTTTCCAGTAGCTGTTTATGGAAGCTTAGAAAAATATAATGAAGTTTTAAGTAAAGCAAGATGCCGTATTTTTTATAAGTATGAAAATCGAAATGGGACTTATATTACGGATGAATTTGCAGAAAAGCTTCTAAATAGTTTACCTTATGCGCCTGTTAAGGGTATTTATAGTGTAAATGATGATGATTACACTGACCATGGTACAGAGCGAGACCAAGGGCGCATTTATGGTATTGTACCTGAAAATCCTAATATTTCATGGGAACAACATATAGATGAAGACGGGGTAACTCGTACTTATGCTTGCTCTGATGTTTTAATTTTTACTGCTCTTTATAAAGAAGCAAACGAAATTATTGGAAAAAGTTAGTCTATGGAATTATATCGTCCTTCACTTCAATATCATGAAGCCATGATAAAAAACCAACGTTATATTGTATTTGATGAAGGTTGTTTCCTTGGATTATAGGTTTTAGGTGAAAAAATTGAACCTTGTTTTGAAGGTGCTTCTTTTTATACTTTACAAAGTACAATTGAATATGCAATTAATGCAATAAAAAATTACGGAGGTACTAAAATGCCAGTAATTAATTTTAAACTTTCTGATGATGAGAAATTCCGTGCGATTTGGAATTTACTCAATACAGAGTTTAATGAAGAAGGCAACTGGACTGTAACTTATAGTATTTTTGCCGTATATGATGACTATGCACTTGTATTTAACTATGAAACCGGTGATTATAATCGTGTTTATTATACTAAAAACGACGAAAATGATATGGTTGAATTGGGTGAAATTATTAAGTGCTATGTTGTTGATGTAACAGAGAATGAAAAGCAGACTCTTGATACTCTGCGCGCTCTTAATGGCGGAACTTATGAGTTAGTCAGTGAAGTTTTAGTTAATGCTCAAGAAAATCTTGATAAAAATTCTGAATATTTCACCAAAATTGAAGAGTTAACTACAACTATTGCAACTTTAAATACAGAGAACGAAAATTATAGCGCACAATTAACTGAAGCTAATAATTAGATTGCTTCTCTAACAGAAGAAAATAATTCTTTAAATGCTTATAAACTTGATATTGAGGAACAATAGAAGAACGCTGTTATTGAAGAATATAGTGAAATTTTAGATGAAGAAATTCTTAATACTTATCGTTCAAAGATTGCAGATTATACTGTTGAAGAACTTGATATGCATTTGGCTTATGAGTTAAAAAAGAATAATACTTCTGTATTTACTAACACTGGAGATAATTCTGGTTATACTCCAAAAAACACTCCTCTTGAAGGAATTTCCGCAATTTTATCTAAATATAAAAAGTAATTTAGGAGGCTATTTATATGGCTAGAATGGTTATTGATGGTTATGGCCAAGTTGAACTTAACAACGTAGCTTTCCGTCGTGATGGCCGCATTGAGGCTCAGTGTGCTCTTAGTACCACTGACTTCGTAAGTGCGCCTGCTGAGAATGGAATGATTCTTCGTGTTAAGAAGGCCAACCACGAAATTTGCTTTGCAGATGCTTCTGCTGCGAATTAGCTTTACGCTCTAAATTATAGTAGCGAACATATGTATGATGAACGCAATCCTGGCTTAAAGAATTTCAAGCTTAATGCTACTAATGATTTTTATCCTCGTGTAGGTTATCTTGCTGTTGGTGATCTTTGGACTTCTAACTGCGTTGATTTTGGTAGCTATGCTGGTGCTTCTAATACTGAGGCCGGTCGTATTGCTGCTGTTGCTAGTGCTCTTGCTTCTGGCGCAGTTTATGCTGCTGTTGGTACACAGGGTGCCCCAGTACTTGCTTCTTCAGCACCTGTTGCTGGTCCTGTAATTCAAGTTATTAAGAAAACTACTATGCCTGATGGACAGGATGCTTTCCAGTTCCAGGTACTTAGTGTTTGATTAAGGAGGGTATAATATAATGACACTTAAAGAGTTTAGAGATATTGCCCTTCATGCCGCTAAGGGTACTGCTCCTGCCGAATTTACCGTAGAAAACGTTAATGACGCTTTTGTTGATGGTCTTAAGGAGCTTGCAGGTTCTTATAATTAGTTTATGAAGAACCGTTATGATATTTATGATATCATTATTGAATCTATTGATGACATCCTTCCAAAGAATGTTATTGATGCAGTTGGCGCTTTTGCTGAGGTTAAGCAAGTAGCATAGGGCGACAAGGCTATGTTCCGTGTTAAGAAAGGCCGCGCTCGTGCAAAGAAGTTCCTCACTCAAGTTGGTTTAAGTGGTGTTTATGAGACTTTCCGTCTTGATGCTGACACTTTTGAAATAAGCGCACATGCTGTAGGTGGAGGCGCTACTATTGATTTCGAGCGTATGCTTGATGGTGCTGAATCCCTTGCTGAAGTTGTAGGTATTGTTACTGAAGGCCTTGAGAATGCTGTATATGTTGAAGTACAAAAGGCTCTTATGGCTGCCCTTTCTGTAATGCCTGCTACTAATGTTTATTCTGGTAGTTGGAGTGCAGACGAAATGGTTCGTCTTCTTACTACTGTTCGTGCATATGGTAGTCCTGTTATTTATGCTTGCCCCGAATTTGTGGCTGATATGGGACCAGATGCAATCGTTCCTGTTCTTATGAATAGTACTACTAATGTTGCTCAGGGTATTTATAGTCCTAAGGATATTGAAGCTATTCATGATTATGGCTTTGTTAACGTATTCCGTGGCGCGCCTATTGTTTAGATTCCTTAGAGTTTTGTTGATGAAACTAACACTGAAACCTATGCAAATCCTCGTCTTGCTTATATTTTCCCTGCAGGCCAGGAAAAGGTTGTTAAGGTTGTTCTTGAAGGAGCAACTCAAATTCGTGACCATGAGAATAAGGATAATTCTATGGAAGTTTATGCTTGGAAGAAAATGGGCTGCGCAATTCTTACCCATCACAACTGGGCAATGTATGAGAATACTAGTTTAACCGATACTTCCGCTAAGGATATTTACGGTTTCTAATTTTGTTTTAAAGGGGAGGGGTTATTCCCCTTCCCTATAATTATATTATGCGTAAAACGCAAGGAGTAAAAGGAGAAGATATTATGTCAGATAAAATTAAAGTTATTAGTACAGTAAATGGTCGTTGTGGTATTGATAATGTAGACCTACACATTTCCCGTCGTTGGCCCGCGCGCGGTTCAGTTGTTACTTTTACAAAAGAGCAAATCGAAGAATTGATGTTTGATTCTGCTTTTAGTAATATGGTTAAAGAAGGGCTATTATATATTGAAGATATGGAAGTAAAAAAAGAGATTGGAGTTGAACCTGAAGACGCAACCACTCCTACTATTATTTTACTTGATGAAAAAGCTTTAAATCGTTTATGGAAAATTATTCCATTCGCGCAATTTAAAGTTGAAACAAAAAAACTTACTAAACAATAGATTGAACTTTTAGCTCAATATGCTATTACTCATGGGGAAGATGGCTCAATTGATAAAGCGAACTATCTTTCAACAATTAGTGGTTATCAAATTTTAAAGGGGATTGAACTTAATAAACAAAGTAAGGAGGGTTGAATATGACTGAATTTTAGGTCGTATATGATGCTTTCCTAGCAAAAATGTTAGATGATGAATGGGCCAATTGGTATGAAGAAGATTTACAAGCCGATTGGAAGGCTCTTCTTATGGGAGCACTTACATGGTTTAAATTTCCACGCGTTTCCTTAGATTATACTGATGAAGGGTTTATAAGTGATTTAAATAACGATGAAATTTAGATTCTAGCCACTTACATGAAATGTGAATGGTTAAATAGAACGATTTTAACTTGGGAAAATATTAAACCTCTTTATGAGGAAAGAGATTTTTCATAGGCTAATTTATTAAGTAAATTTAATGAAACTTTAGCGGCTGAAAAGAAGAATGCCGCGCGCCTTGAAGCGAAATATTATCGTTCTATTAATCATAAACCATTTGATTATACATAGTTGGCGCGGCAAGGATAATGGAATATTTAGAAGGCTATAATAATAATTTAAAAAATCGTTTGTTTGGTCTTTTATGTGAATATGAAAAAGGAAGAGAATGGGAGAAATTTCTTGATTCTATCCTTATTGAATTAATTTCTTATCCAGATGAACGAAAAACAATAAATTATTATCGTCTTTATACAAAAGTTTCTTCACTTCGTTATTTAAGTTATGAATATTTTAGGACTACAGTATTTGACTGTATGAGTCTTTTATCAAAGATATGAGTGAATATTTTGATATTTATAAATAGAGATTAAATCGGTTTGGAACTGATTATTAGTCTCGCATTTAGGGAGAACGCGAGCATAATTTTGACCTTTATTTATTAAAAACTTTATATCGAGTTGATTTTGAATATTGTGGATGCCCACATGCGGGCAGTCTTGAAAAATATAAACAAGATGATACTAAAACTCTTCAATATTTATTAACTAATGTCCATTTAGATATTCCAAATGGGACTATATTAGAATTAGTTGATAAAAATAATGAAAAATAGCCTTGGATGATATATTATTTAGAAAATATAAAAGCTAGTGGTTATAATCGTTATATTATGTTAAAGATGACTCATTTTCTTACGTGGATGGCACGTGATGGTAGTGTTTAGACTTCTTGGGCATATATGTATGGACAAGAAGATAATATGCTAAAAGATGAGATTCGTTCTCGTTCTCGTATGGATGCACTCTATGCTGAAAATTTGAAATCAAGTTTTTTTGTAATGCCACGTAATGAATTTGTGAAAAAAGATAGTTATTTTGTTATTGGTGATAAACCTTTTCAAGAATATTACCGAGTTACTGGATATGATATTTAGTCTAGTGAAGGGGTAGAATATGTAACTATTGACCCTGTTTATGAGTTTGATTTGACTGCTGCGCCAGAACAAACTTCCACTGAAGAACCAGAAGATTTCTTTTGGATTAATGGGGGTGTAAATAATGGCGACTCGTAATTTAGCAGATTTAGGCACAAATCTTCAAAAAATTATTACTCGTTTATAGGCTAATTAGACCCTTTTAAAATTATTATATTATACAAATAAAGACCCGTATTCAGAAGAAAATTTAACAGAGTAGCAAATTAAAAATGAAGTTTTTGAAAAACTTATAAAAATTGTTCCTCGTGTTGGACCAAAAGAAACAGCACAAAGTTTATTAGCCTTACGTGTTGTGCGTGGTCGTTCTAATGAAGAAAATAATGAGTTTCGTGACTTTGAGATTGATATTGAAGTTTTTGTTCCAATGACTTAGTGGATTATAAAAGACTCTAATTTACGTCCTTTTGCAATTATGGGTGAAATTCATAAATCTCTTAATAATAAAACAATTGATGGATTAGGAAAAATGATTGGGGGAGATTTTCAAATTAATTTCTTAACAGATGAAATGAGTTGTTATGAAATGGTTTACTATATAACTAGTTATGATTAATCCTAATTTTTTTATTGGTTAGCCAGTTGCTTTTTAGTCAGTATGTACAGTATATCCACCTAAAATTACTGAAATTTTAGCAGATATAAATTACCCTGTTTATAGAAAAATTTTATTTAATACTTAGGAAGATTTAGAAGATGAGTGGGTAGAACAAAATTTATCAATGGAAGAATTACCCACTCCTTTAGAATATATTTTTGCTATGGCAGCAGTTGATACTGCAATTAAAGCAGTTATATTAAAAGGATTTGAGTTTTTTATACATGAACCAGTAATATTGTTAAGTGATTAGAAGAAAATTATAATTGGAGATTTATAGTAGACTTTACAAACAATTAAATCTATAGATGAATTACGTATTATTGATGAATCTAATTTTTTTGAATTTTAGAATTTATTGCGTTAGTCTATAGGTGAAAAAGAAGCTGAACCCTATAACCCAAATGAAAATCCAAAAATTAAATATTTTAAGGCGAAGGCGCGCCTTCGCGATAGAGTAAAAGCAAAATCTAAAGATGCTTTAAATTTAGGTACTACTTTAGCTACAATTTGTTGTATGAATTTTGGCCTTAATCCACTTAATATTGGAGAGTTAAGCTAGGCAGCAATTAGTGTTTTAATTCGTTATTATTAGGAAAAAACTAAATATGAAACGGATATTTCTGCTTTGTTGGCTGGCGCAGATAGTAAAAAAATAAAACCGCAAAATTGGATTAGAAATATAGAAGATTTATAAAATAGGAGGTCATTTCTAAATGGCTAGTATTTTAGACCGTTATGGTATTAAAGAGGTTGCAGACGTAACATTCTATGAAATTAATTCAGATGGTACTGCTGGTAAGCCAGTTCTTTATCTTGATACCCTAAAAGTTTCTACTATTGAATAGACTGCTGAGCAAGTTGATGCCCGTGGTGGTAAGGGTAACCCAAAACTTATCACTTGGGATTATGGTAAGGAGATTACTATTAATATTGAAGATGCTCTCTTTAGCCCAAAGTCAATGTCTATTATGCTTGGTGATGGCACTGTAACTCATGCAACTACTCAATATATTCAACATACTGCAGTTGTTCGTCTTGATAATACAGGTAAATTCCCTGAGTATTTTATTGCAGACGTATATGATGCTAACCAGGGTTCTGCTCGTAAAAAGATTTATATTGGTGCGAATGCTTCTGCTCCTGCAGGTATGGTAAAGCTTGCTGACGCAAACATTGCTCTTGCAGATAATAGTGCTTTTGCCAATGCGCAGTTAGTAACAGAGGCAGGTACTGTAGTTGATAGTAACTTTACTTCTTCTGATTTGCTTGGTGCTGCTGCATCTGCACAATATAGTACTTATGCAGGCTAGAAGATGATATTTACTTATGCTGTAAAGGCAACTACTAATACTATTACAATTTCTGGTGATAGCTTCCCTGGTACTTATTATGTTACTGGCGACACTTATGCTCGTTCTGATGTTGATGGTAAGGACCAGTTCTTCCAGTTCATTATTCCAAAGGCAAAGATGAGTGCAGAAAATACGATTACTCTTGAAGCTGAAGGCGATCCTTCAACTTTCAATATGAATCTTACCGTACTTCGTCCAGAGTCTGGTGATATGATGAAGCTTGTACAGTATGAGCTTGAAGGTAGCGCAGGCTAATAAAAATTATTTGAAGGCGGAGGGAGGATTCCCTCCGCTATTTTATTAGGAGGAAAAGGAGCATGGATGAAAGTTTTGTTTCATTTAAAAGTTTAGAGGATGTACACTTAAAAGCTACTTATGAAATGAAAGCTAATGGGAAAACTTTTCAAGAAGGCGAAACTATTGCTTTATTTGATAAAATTTAGATTAGTAAGTTAGATGAAATAAAAAATTATATTGCTGCTCGTGGAGGTTTTGATAATCGGGGGCACGTATTTTGGGAGACAACTAAAGAAATTTAGTTTACTTTTTCACAAGGAGTTTTCTCAACTTTATAGTTTGGTATTTTAAATAATGCTAATGTTATTTAGATTGAAGAAGGAGAACCAATTTTAATTACTAAAATAGAAGAATTAGAAAGTAATGCCGTTGGTAATATTATGACTACTGAGGAAGCAGTAGACCAAATTTTTATTTATAGAAAATCTGACGGTGAACGGCTTTCTTGGAATAGAATTGGACGGTATTTAAAAATAAATGAAGCCTATTTAGATGTAATTGTATTTTATAGATATAATTATGTTGGTGGCGCAGGTGTTGCAAAAATTGGGCAACAATTTCTTGGTGGATTTTTGGAATTAGAGGGAAAAACGAGAGTAAAGGACGATACGTCTGGACTAATTACTACGGGTATTATAAAAATCCCGAAACTAAAATTAATGTCTGGCTTATCTATACGAATGGGCGCGCAGGCTAATCCAGTGGTTGGAACATTTTCCGCTGTAGGCGTACCAGTAGAATTACGACATAACAGTTATGTTATGGAATTTGAATTCTTAAATAATGATATAGATAGTGATATGTAAATTCCATTTACTTTAAGTCAGCATTAGTTTTAGCTAATGCTGATTTTTTATACATGAGGTGGGAAAATGGCAAGTCATAATTAGAGATATACTTTAACTTTTGACGCTGAATTAAATATAGGGTAGATGAAAGGAGCACTTAATAATATTTAGAGTGCTTTAAATAAACTAAATATCCCATCTACTGCTACAAAAGGGTTAGAAGATACTTTTCATAAATTATCAGAAGAACTTCGTAATTTTGAAACTCTAAATGGGAAAGGAATTAAAAGTTCTGGTGATTTTAAGAAAATTGAAACTTCTGTTGAAAAACTTATTACTTTATATGAACGTTTAAAAGTATAGGCAAAAGATTTGGGTAAAGCTTCTGGAAAAGATTTAGAGAAACTTTTCCCAGCAGGAGTAACTGAAAATATTAATAAAGCTACTACTGCAATGTCTACTTATATTAATAAAGTTAAAGCAGCATAGACTGAAGTAGATAAATAGAATAAAAAAGTTCGTGAATGGACTGCACAATTAAATGCTAGAGAACAAAAGAAAGCTTCAATCGAATAGACTTTAAATACAGCAACGGCAAATGTTGGTGCTGCTGAAAATGCAATAAAATCTAAAGCTAGAATTGATGATATTGCGGCTGCTTATGATAAAGTCCGAGAAATGGCTGATAAAGCTGCGGCTTCAGCATAGAAATATGAGGCTGTTGTTGCAGCAGGAACTGCGACTTCTGGTTAGAAGAGTGTAGTGAATAGAGCAAAAAATTTATAGACATTAATTAAAGAATATGATAATGCAAAAGCTGCTGCAAAAACAGCAACCACAGATTTAGAAAAAACTGATAAAGAAATTGAGAACGCGCGCCGTGCACTTGAAAAATATTAGGCATTAGTAGCAGACGCTTTAAAAAATCAACCAGTAGCTGAATCTACTGCTTTAAATAATCTTTTTCAAGATTTAGAAAAATTAAATGGTATAGATTTATCTAATTATGACCATACTTTTGAAGGAGCTAAAAAAGCTTTAAGTGATTTTGTTTAGGCTAATGGCTCTGCTGCAATTCAAGAAATTAACGGTTTTATTTAGGTTTTAGAAGCTGAAGGAGTTAATTGTGATGAATTGCGTCAAAAAATAGAAGCAACACGTATTGAGGACGAGCGTCTTCAAAATTAGATGCGTGAAATTGGCGCGATTAAATAGCGTATTTAGTATTTCTTTGGCCTTCAAAATACAATTAATTTAGTAAAGCGTGCTATTCGTAGTGCTTTTAATACAATTAAAGAACTTGATAAAGCTATGACTGAAACAGCAGTTGTTACTGACTTCTCTGTTTCTGATATGTGGGCATAGTTGCCTGAGTATACAAAGCGCGCGAGCGAACTTGGAGTTACTACATTAGAAGCATATCAAGCTGCTACACTTTATTATCAGTAGGGTTTAAAGACAAATGAAGTAAATGCATTGTCTATTGAAACATTAAAGATGGCGCGTATTGCAGGTCTAGAGGCTGCTGATGCTACTGACCGTATGACTAACGCTCTTCGTGGTTTCAATATGGAATTAACTGAAGCTAATGCATAGCGAGTGGATGATGTATATTCAGAACTTGCTGCAAATACTGCATCAAATGTTGATGAAATTTCAACTGCTATGACTAAAGTTGCTTCTCTTGCTAATAATGCAAATATGGAATTTGAAACTACTGCGGCTTTCTTAGCACAAATCATTGAAACTACTCGTGAAAGTGCAGAAACTGCTGGTACTGCATTAAAAACAGTTGTTGCACGTTTTTCAGAAGTTAAAAAATTAGTTGATGAAAATACTATTCGTGGTCAAGACGAAGAAGGTTAGGTTATTGATGTTAATAAAGTAAGTACTGCTTTACGTTCTGCTGGAATTGATTTAAATAAGTATTTTCTTGGCGAAGTTGGCCTTGATGATATTTTTATTGAACTCGCTGAAAAATGGGATTCTTTAACTTCTTTATAGCAACGTTATATTGCAACTTAGGCAGCTGGTTCTCGTTAGCAATCTCGTTTTATTGCATTAATGTCTGATTATGCACGTACTTAGGAATTAGTTGGAAAAGCATATAATGCTAATGGAGCAAGTGCGCGTTAGTTTGAGAAAACACAAGACTCATTATAGTCTAAATTAGCTCGTCTAAAAAATGAATGGAACGAATTTTTAATGGGCTTAACTAATAACGTTGTTATTAAAACAGCAGTTGATTGGTTAACTAAATTATTACATGGATTTAATTCCCTTACTAGTGCAATTGGTGAAGGTACTAATGGTTTAGTAAAATGGGGTGTAGAATTAGGTATTGTATTAGGTACTCTTAAACTTGCTAAAGGTATATTTAAAACTGGTGGTATTTTAGATGCAGGTTTAGGACTTTTAACTGGCGGTACTGTTGTTGGTAATGCTTTAGAGAAAATAGGTTTAACTACTAAAGCTGGTGCAGGAGCTACTAGTGCAGCAGCACGGGGTGGTGCTCATTTAGCAGGTGCGGCTGGTACAGCTGGAACTACAGGCACAGTAGCCGGTACAGGATTAATGGGCGGTTTAGCCAAAATGGGGGCAAAAATCGCAGGAAAAGAATTGGCAACAAGTGCGGCTGCTATGGCTCCTGGAATGATTTCTTCTCTTGGTGCGATTGCGACTGCTTTAGGTGTTGTGGCTGCTGCTGTTGGAGCAGTTATTGCAGCATATTAGCTTTGGTTACATTTTTCATTAGCTGGGCAATTGAAATAGGCTGAACAATTTGCTGATATAATGAATAAAAATGCTAAAAATGCCAAGAAAGCTTCTGAAGAAATTAAGGCTATGTCAGAGTCTTACGAAAGTTATACAGAAGCAGTTCAAACTGCCTCTAATATAGAAGAAAGAAGCGCAGCAATAAAAGAACGTAATGATTATATTACTTCTTTATTAGAATAGAATTCAGCATATGCTTAGTATTTGGAAACTGAAATTTAGAATGGAGAAATTATTTTAACTTTTGATACTGAAAAATTAGAGGAAGGAATTAAGAAAGCCGAAGAAGGTGCAGAAAAAGCATAGGTTGGAGCAGATATGGCTACAGCAGTAGCAGCAGGTAAATAGGCTGATATATATGAATAGTAGTTACGAAGTGCTGGTATTGATTTAGAAAAAGGTACAAAAACTACTGAATATCAAACAGCAAATGGAGAGATTCAAACAATTGTTCAAGATTTAACTAAAGAAGAAATTGCTAAATATAGTGCAATTTCTTTAAAAGCTGAAGCTGCAAGAGCAGAAGAACAAAGTTATGCATAGATGGCATATCTTCGTAATTTTACAACTTCAGATTTAAATATAGATGATAATTTAGCTAGCTTATTTGCTGAAGGTTTCGCATAGACTTTTTCTGAACAATAGGGTGAAGATGAATTTTTAGAAAACGTTAATAAGAAGCGTTTCCAAAATTGGTGGAATGGTTATGCTACTAAAGAAGAGTTATAGAGATAGTATAAAGAATTATATGGTACTGATGCTGGGGATTTAAAAAGGGGAGAATTAGCCAAACTTGTAGCAGAAGCCTAGGTAACAGAAGAAGAAGTAGGAAAATCTGAAAATACTGTAGCAGAATTATTAGCAAGTGATTAGGCTGAGTTATATAAAACAATTGCTGATGCATATTAGAAAGCTGGAGAAAAAACTACTGAATCATTATTAACCTTAGATATTGAAAATGATACTGAATTAGCAGAATATTTAGGTTTGGAAAATTTAGTAGATGGTTTTAGTGAATTAGAAAAAGCAATTGGTTTAGATGAAGGTGCTCTACGTGAGCACATGAAAACTTAGTTAAAACTTCAAAAATAGGCTTAGCAAGAAGCTGTAAATGCTACAGCAAAACGAATGCTTACTGCTGGGGCCTATTCTGATGAATAGATTATTAAGTTTGAGTTATTAAAAGATACTGCTGATTAGGAATATATTAATAAACTTTTAACTCAAGTTGAAGATTTTAGTTTTGGAGATAAAATTGTTAATTCTATTATAGATGCTATGGCAGAAGAGGATTGGTAGGATTCTGCTTTTTAGAGTTGGTTTAATAATCTTGATTTATCAAATCCAATTCAAGCATCAAATGAATTAAATAATGCTTTAGAATCAACTGATGAACGAATTCGTCAATTAGCTGAAGATATTTTAAATAGTGGAAATGCTGTTGCAGAATTTTCTGATAGCGCGCAAATTCAATATTTTTTAACTAGTGAGTCCTTTGAAAATTTAAGTGAGTCTTTAGATGACTTTAAAGAGAAAAATGGAGAAATTACTTCTTCTAATATAAAAGAGTTAGCTAAATCTAATAAAGATTTAAACACTTTATTAAAAAATAATGTTGTCACAGCCAAAGGATTAGCTAATATACTAAAAGGGTTAGATGATGGTAAATTTACCTTTATGGATATTAATGATGCTATTTTAGCAGCAGTTAATAGTCTTGATGACCTTGATGGTATGGTTAGTGATTTAATTGATGACCTTAATAGTTTTGACCCTGGCTTTGATGAAGATGATATTACTGGTTTTATTAATAAAGTTTATGATTTTTCTAAAGAAAAATTAGAAAAAGGTGCTTATGGCAATAATGCTATGGGTAACTATATGCGCTATATTTTTGGTGATCCTAAAGAAGGAGAAAAATATGGTGAAGGATATATCAATTGGTTAAATCGAAATCTTGCATGGCTTGAAGCAAATAAAGAAAATATGTACTCTGCCTGGACTGAAATTGCTGGAAGTTCAGAAGAGGGTGCTAAAATTTATGGCGATGGTGTCAGGTTATGGGAAGAAAACGGTGAAATTTTTATTGACACTTTAGGTCATACTACAGAAGAAATAGTTCAAATTTTAACAGAAGGATCTAAAGGAACAGCCAATTATACGGAACAACAAATCCGTATGATGATTGGAGATTTAAAACAATATTCAGCAGATTTAGCCTAGGCTCTTTCAGAAGCAGACTTGCCAAAAGCCATTGAAGCTTGGTATGAAGAACTAGATGAAATTCATGGAATTAAAATATTTGATGAGGCTCAAGTTAAAACATTATCTTCAGTATTAAATGTTTCAGAACAAGAAATTTGGACCGCTATTCAAAATCTTGCAAAAGATGCTGATGATTTACGTAGAATTGAATGGGATATTAATACTGATGGTATAGTTGATGGTTAGGAACGTTTAAAAATTTTAGAAGATTTAGGTGCAAAAATACGTGGATATTATACCATTGCAGGAAAAGAAGCTGATGAACGAGTATATTTAACATAGCATACTTTAGGTGGCAAATATACTAGTACTGGTCAATATGAAATTATCAATGCTGATAATTTACGTCAAGAATTACAAAGTGCAGGATTGGTAGAATATTTTAGTTAGATTTTAAATGATTGTATTAAAGAAGGAGATCATTTTGTTCAAACCATTCGAGGTCAATTAACTGATATTGAAGTTCAAGCTGGCGAAACAGCTGGAGATGCTTTAGCCAGAGTAACTAGTGAAGTTGCAGATGAGGCGTTGGCTACTGCAATTAGTGAAAAATTAGCTGATGCATTAACAGATCTTAAAGTTGGTCTTGATACAACTGAATATGATGAGTAGTCTGCAGCAGTAAAGGAAGATTTGGAAGTTATAGATAATACTGAAGTTGCTCCTACTCTTACTGCCAATACTAGTCAAGCTGATGCAGCAATATAGACTACTACTTCACTTTTAGATGGTTTTGCTGCAAGACCTAATGTAATAGAAAAGACTATCCGTATGAGATATGAAGTAATGCATACGGAAGTTACTGATAGAGCAGCCACAGGAGGTATTGTACCTTCATATGCTAGTGGTAGTCATCGTTTACATGCAGGATTTGCTTTAACAGGAGAAGAAGGACCAGAAATTATTTGGAATAAAAAATAGGGTTATAGTTATATTACTGGTTAGAATGGCCCTTAGTTCCAAAATTTAAATGCTGGAGATAGAGTATTTAATGCATAGGAAACGGCGCGAATTTTACGTAATTCTGGTTTGTTTGGGTCATTTGCTAGTGGTAGCCATGTTGCTCGTGGTTATGGAGGAACTGTTAAGACAACGGTTACTGGTTCTCCAGAAAATCCTGAGGCAGAATATGAAAAATAGTCTACTTGGTATAATGATTTAGATTGGTTATATAATCTTATGGAAGATATAGCTGAGCTTGAACGTTAGCAAAATTTCCTTCAAACTCAACACAATATTTATCTAAAAGATATTAATGCAACAGGTCGTGACCTTTATAATACAACGCGTTCAGAATTAAATAATTTAGCTACTCAGCTAGATAATGAATAGGTGGCTTAGTTAAAAAGACTTTAGTAGATGCGTGAACTTTTTACTATGTTTCCACAATATGCTTAGTATGCTTGGTGGAATAGTAGTGATTAGACTCTTGAAATTAATTGGGATGCAATTGAAGCGATTCGAGATAAAGATACTTATGATGAAGTAACTGAACTTATAAGTCGCGCCGAGGCTATTCAAGGGCAAATTGATGACGCTGAATCTGCTATGTGGTCTATAAAAGAATAGATTCAAGAACTTCAAGACCGTTACTTATAGAAATATTTAGATTTCCAAGACCGCGTATTAAATGCTTTAGTTGCACAATATTAGGCTACAATTGACAATCTTTCTACTTTAAATGATACAATTAATGATTCTAATAATGCAATTTTAAATTCTATTTAGAATGAGATTGATTTAGCTCGTTAGATTCGTGATAATACTGATACAGAAAAAGAATTATCTGATTTAGAGGCGCGCCTAGCCTATTTACAACGCGATACAACTGGTGCGAATGCATAGGAAATTCATCAACTTCAAGAATAGTTAGATGAAGCTCGTCAAGGATATAGTGATACATTAATTGATTAGTCTATTGACCGTTTAGCTTAGGCAAATGATAAAGCTGCCGAATAGCGTGAAAAGCAAATTGAGTTAATGCAGGCTTAGTTAGATTATTTATAGAAATCTGGTAGTTTATGGAATGAAGTAGCTACCCTAATGGAAGGTGGTTTTGCTGGAGATGGCACCGTTATTCGTTATTCATAGCTTGAGTAGGTTTTACGTAATGCTGAAGATTGGGATGCTATGTCTTAGGCGCAACGAGATAATTGGGCTAATGAATTAATTCTTGAAACTAATGAAGTTGGCGCGCACCTTATCCAAATTAGCGAAGGACTTGATTCAATTAGTGCTGGTGTATGGGCTTCTATTCCTGCTCATTCCTATACAGCTACAAAGGTTGAAGAAAAATATGCTACTGGTGGACTTAATACTTATACTGGTCTTGCGCATTTAGATGGTACACCTAGTGCACCCGAATATGTATTAAATGCTCGTTAGACAGATGCATTTTTACGTTTGGCTGAGGTTCTTCCAACTTTTATGGGAACCAATACAAATACAATTTCTAACTCTTATGGTGGAGATATTTATCTTGATATAAATATGCATGTAGATGAAATAGGTAGTAATTATGACGTAGATAAAATTGCAGAACGTGTAAAGGATATAATTTATGATGCAAGTTCTTATCGTAATGTAAATACATTGAATTTTATACGTTAAAAACTACTTAAATACGGAGATAGAGGGGACGAAGTCCCCTCTATAAAAGGGGGAATTTTAATGAGTGTTTTTTCAGGAGATTTCTTAGGATTTACATTAGGGGATGTTCATTCAGAACAATTAAATATTACTAGGGTTAGTTCTGGTGATAGATATGATGATATTTTATTACCTAATTTTAAGGATACTACTGTTGAGGTACCAGGTGGGGATGGTCTTTATTATTGGGATACATTTTATAATTAGAAGCCTTTTACTTTAAATTTTGCTTATGATGATTTGCGTGATGAGGATTTACGTAAACTTAGATAGATTTTTGGTTTTAAAGGTATATAGCCTTTAATTTTTGATGAAACACCATATAAAAAATATATGGTGAAATGCGCGGCGCCACCTACATTTCGTTATATATGTTTTGATCATTTAGAAATGAGGTTATATAAAGGAGAAGGAACTGTAAATTTAATTGCTTATTATCCTTATGCATTAGCTACTTTTTCACCTAATTTTTTAAATGCAACGACAGCCGTTATTAATAATACTGGAGATTTAGGGGCTTTTATAAAGATTTTTTATACTATAAGTAATGCTACAGGTTTAACCACAATTCAATTAAAAGATATGAATAATAATCAATTAAACGAATTAAAATTTAGAGGTTTTACAAAATAGGGTAATGATAGTTATATTATGCTTGATTTTAGAACTCATCTAATTGAAGGTTTAAATTCAAGTTTTTAGAAAACTGGTAATTTATATAATAAGTTTATATAGAGTGGAGATTTTTTCAATGCACCTGTTGGGCGTACCCAATTTTCTTCTAATAAAAGTTTTTATAAATTAGAGTATACTCCACTTTATTATTAAGGAGGCAAAATATGGATAAATACGAAATTAGTTTATGGGAAGATTATTCTGCCTCTAATTCTACCTATTTTAATGAACGGAAAATATGTGTAATTGGTTCTGACACAATGACGTCATAGTCGCGCGCTCACGAACCTAATTTAGTGGAAGATATTAATGGTACGCATACTTTTACCTTTAAAATGTATATTTATTATACTGATGGTATAACAGGAGAAAAAATTAAAAACCCTTTTATATAGTATTTAATTAATGAGAGAAAAATAAAAGTATTTTGGAAAAATGAATGGTATGATTTAGTTATTAAAAAATGTTAGGAAGATTCTAGTGGAAAAATCATCACTTATACTTGTACTGATTTATTTATTAATGAATTAAGTAAAAGTGGCTATTCTTTAGAATTTTCTACAGAGTTAGAAAATAATATTGGAACTATTGAAGAATTAGCAACAGCAGTATTAAAAGGTTCTACATGGTAGTATGATAGTTAGTAGTCTGATTATATTGAATAGTATTGCGAAGGGACGGTTTATGAAGTTGTTGTATCTCGTGGCTTTACCGCAACTCGTTAGGCTTATGATACTACAGCAACTTAGAACATTAATAGTGGTCAAAAAATATTAATTTTTTATGATTCTGTAGCTAGTTATTTTGATTTGAGTGGTAGTTAGTCTGCTACAATTTAGTTTTGGTATTCTGATAGCTATATAACAGATGTTAATGATATTTTAGTCACTACAGGAAATTGTTATAAAGCAGATTTTATTCTTAAGAAAAATGGAAACTACTTAGAAGGTTATATTAATAATATTAATAATATTAATAATAGAGTTTTTCAACTTGATTTTTCCCAAGGGGTGTCTTAGAATTATCGCGCACGCCGTATGATTTAGTCACAAAAAAGTGAATATGACGATTTACTTGGTAGATATGTATTGCTTTGTAAAAAAGATGGTAAAGAAATTTATGAAATTGCTACTACTGAATATTCTGACCCATTAGCAGTAATTAATTTAATTGCTAATCCTAAAGATTTTACTAGTATGGAAGGGTGGATTGGTGGAGATGGAGTTATAACTTGGAAAATATATCCGGAATTTACAAGTACTACAACTATTAGCACTTATACTGCCACTTCTTATTTAAAAATAAATGGTTGGTGGGCTGACACAAATACAGGTTATATATATAATACTGGTTTATAGTCAAATATTTCTTATTTTACTCCAACTGCGCTTGAAATTAAAGATGGTAAAATCGGTGGGATTACAAAAGGGGAGAAATATGTTAGCCGCTTTAAAGCTAAAACCGATAATAATAATAATCCAGGTTCATATGTAAAAGCTGAAGATGGTAAAAAAATTTTTTGTTAGCTATTTAAATATGATAAAAATACTTATAAAGTAATTAATAAAAATGAAGGTGTTTTTGTTGTAGGTTCTATGACCGATAATGATAAGTGGGTTGAAGTAATTTTAACAGCTAATTAGTCTATTTCGGCTCAAGAAATGAATGATTATGGTTTATTTATTTATTGTAATGGTACTTATTGGATTGAAGATATATAGTTCTTTAAATATATGGAAGGTATTACTTCTTATAATAGTACAGATTATAAGCGAATGAACCCTGGGGAAATCTCTCTTCAATCAGTTGCACGCCCAGTATATAAATATTATAATAAAAACCATTCAAATATTACAGATCCAACTCAATTAACTTATCTTGGAGTTTTTGATACAGAGCAAATTACAACTTACCCACCAGTATATAATAATTATGAAAAAATAGCTACTATTGAAGCAAAAGAATCTAATCGTTTCAATATTTTATAGTCTTTAGCTGAAACGTTTTAGGCTTGGGTAAGATTTAGAATAGAACATAATGATGATGGTTCTATTAAGTTTGATAATAAAGGGATTCCATAGAAATTTGTTTATTTTAAAAAAGAGATTGGAGAAGACACTGGCATATCTTTTGAATATGGTATTGATTTAAAATCTATTAGTCGTACAATTGATTCTGATAAAATTACTACTAAAATTATAGTTTAGAATAATGCAAATGAATATGCTTAGAATGGTTTTTGTTCAATCGCGCGCAGTAAATAGAATTTTAGTCGTGAAAATTTTATTTTAAATTTAGACTATTATATATAGCAAAATATTTTAGATAAATAGACTTTAAATAAAGATTTATATGGTACTGGTACAAATAATATTGGATATTATTATTATTTAAGGAAGTATAATACAGAATATGATGAAATTACTGATTTATTAACTACTAAAAGAACTGAATTAATAAAATAGAAAGCTGAATAGGAAGTTTATTCTTAGTATCTTTTGGCCGCTCAATAGCAAAAAGAAAATTTAGAATCTGATTTGATGAATTTAGCTGGTGTAACTACTTGGACTGGTGCACAAGTTTATGCTCGTGAGCATACTCAAAATGAAAAAGTATAGAGTCTTCTTAATGCTTGGGCTGAGAATAAGATATAGATAGATTTATATCAAAATTCACTCAATTAGATTAAAAATTCTATTACAACTCTTTCAAATTATATTACTAATAAAGAGAATAGGCAAAAAACGTTAATTGAAGATATTACAACTAAGCACATTCAATTTAACAATAAATATTGTAATTATTTGATGGAAGGAACTTGGTAGGATGAGAGTTATGTAGATGATGATAAATATTATTTGGATGCTATAAATGTAGCTTATACTTCTAGCCGTCCTCAACTTTCATATACAATTAGTGTATTACGTTTAAGCTCTTTAGACGATTATAGTTCAAAAATATTTAAATTAGGCGATATTTGTTATATGTAGGATAAAGAATTTTTTGGCTATAATAGTGATAATATTACCCCATATAAAGAGCGTATTTTAGTAAGTAAAATTAGTTCTTTTTTTGATACTCCAGAAAAAGATATTATTACCGTGCAAAATTATAAAAGTCGTTTTGATGATTTATTTTAGCGAATCACTGCTACAACTCAAAGTTTACAATATGCCGAAGGTACATTCGCGCGCGCGGCAGGAGCAATAAATCCAGATAAAACTTTAAGTTTTGCTATATTACAAGATACTTTTGATTATAATGCAGATTTAGTTTTAAATAGTTCTAACTAGAATGTTGTATGGGATGATACTGGTATTACAGTAACTAATAAGTTTAATAGTGCTGATAAAACTAAAATAATTGCAGGCGGTATTTTTGTTAGTAATGATGGTGGTGTGACTTGGAAAAATGCCGTTCGTGGAGATGGAATTTCTACAGATTTATTAACTGCGGGCCGTATAAATACAAGCGAAATTTATGTTTATGATGGTAATGCGCCTTCTTTTAGATGGGATAGCCAAGGAATTACCGCTTATAGTTATACTAATTCTAGTATTAATTTTGGAAAATTTGTACGTCATGATAAATATGGTCTTTACGGGTATAGTGGTACAAAAGACTTTAATCCAACTGATGAAGATTCTATTTGGAATAATTGTAAATTTGGACTTACTTGGAAAGGGTTTTTCTTAAAAGGAGCAAATGGTGGCTCTGCTGTTGAAATTTCTGATAAAGGTAATGGAGTTACTTTTTAGATGAAAAATTCTATAGGTAACAATTCACTTGAAATTTCAACTACTAACGATATAATATTAAAAACTGGGAATATTAATAGAGTTATAATTGGGCGTTTAAATCCTTCTAGTTCAAATACTGCTTATGGTATTTAGATAAAAGATAATACTGGTAATAATATATTTAAAGTAAGTTCTGATAATGAAAATTCAATTGGTGGATGGAATTTAACAAAAGATTCATTTTATCATGCTTCTGGTAATAATAAAATTGGGTTATATTCTTCAGGCACTAATGCTACTGTTAATGGAGAAAATGGTACTTATTATATTCTTGCTGGAAATAATTTTGGTGTTACTATTGATGGTAAAATATATGCTAGTGCTGGTAAAATTGGTGGTTGGGCAATTTAGTCTGATAGATTACGTAGTAATGTTGCTAATAATAGTTATATAGATATTTTAGCAAATGGTAGTATTAAAGGAATTGTAAATAATACTGAAAAATGGAGTATTGATCGCAATGGAATGGCCACTTTTAATAATGCTAATATTACTGGTGGGAAAATTGATTTAGGTAAAGCAAAAATAGAAAATGGTATTGGACATTTTGAAGATATTGTAATTACTGGTAATAATAGTAGTTTTAGAATGGGAAATGTTTAGATTACAAATGATTAGTTATATACTACTGTTTTACATGCTAGTGGTGGTGGCTCTGTTGGAGGATGGAGTATTGGATCTAACACTTTAAGTGGTGGAGGTAATACGGTATTATGTTCTGATGGCTATCTTATAATTGGTGGTTATCAATTAAGGGCCGGTAGTATTGAAGGTGCTCCTGGATTATGGTGTAGTGGAAATATATCAGCACCAAGTTTTACCACTAGTGGATACTTTATTACGGCGGGGGGTTATGTATCAGCTCAATCATTAACTTTAACTGGAGGAACAACATGTAGTGTTAATGGTAGTGATTTATCGAAATTATATGAATGGGGATATTTAGATAGTTATAAATATTTAAATCCTTCTTTATTAGCACGAACAGGGCGCTATCGAGTTTACGATGCAGAAGGAGCTACTATTGGTTGGGTAGACTTATAAAAATAAAAGACGTAAGATTAAATCTTACGTCTTTTTTAATTATCTATCATATATAAAATCTTTTCTATTCTATCTGCATTAATTAATTCTTCTCCAAAATCTTCTAATTTTAATTTTTCTATTTCAATATTATTTTCTACACTCCAAAGAATATTAACATCATGGGTAAAACTTTCAATGTTTTTTTGTGGGATAGAAAATTCTTCTCCTCCAGTTTCTTCTCCATATTGCTTTAAAAGTTTTGTACGTGCTTCTATAATTGCAGTATAATAAGGTTCTAATAATACTTTATTTTTAGCTAAAATAAAACTTGTTTTCACTTTAAATTTTAAATTTTTATCACTGCAAATATCCCATAAGCCTTCATATAATTTAAAAATTTCTCCATTTGTCATTTATCCCTTTCCCTCCCAATCTATAATTTCTACTTTAGGAGCCTAAATATCACTAAAATATTTGCCAATTCCAATAGCATCACATTCATCTTCGGTAGGCATAATTCCATACCATTCTTTTACAAGTAACTACATACTCCTTTTTCTGTCCACTCTACTTTTTCCTTTTACTCCACAATGAAGGCGCCAGGTATTTACATGAACAACTTTGTAACTTTTTTTCTCTTCATAACAAGCTTCCATTAAAATCCCTTGAAGGTGTGCTAAAATTTCAAAAGTAATTACTCCCGCAGCAGCCTAATATTGGATTCCTTCTAATCCAATAAAATCAATTTCATACTAATCAATTAATGATATAAGCCACTATTTTACTTGCGCGCAGCGTTCAATTTCATTATCTCCAGTAGCTTTAAAACTACCATAATCAATTAACTCTTTATTACTAAAAACAGCATATCCTGTTATATAGGTAGCCTAATCAAGGGCAAGAATGCGATATTCATTTTTTTTCTTTTTTGTATTATGAAACTCTTTTGTTTTAAGCTGCGCGCGCATACACATTGGACAAATTCGATTTTCTCGAATTTTTTTCCAAGGTGCAATTACTGTATGGCCTTCATTACAACGAAACTCTAAATTAGAATCTAGGTTTTTATATGTTTCACTTATTAATATCCATTTGTCAGGCTGGATTGCCTCTTTTATATCTTCAATAGTTATACGTGGCATATTATTTAATTCGTGCCCGTTGAACCGAACCCTTCTCCATGATTATTTTCAAAATTACCAATGCTTGATACAGGTAACCAATTTACAAGGGGGACTTCTATTAATCTCATTTGTGCGAAACGTTCCCCTTTCCCAATTGTAAATGAAGAACCAAATTGTGTTCCGTCATGAATTTCACCATCTATTATTTCCATTCCGATTTGTTTAATTGGGGCATCAATATTTTCAATTAATACTCCAATTTCTTCATGATAATCACTATCAACAAGACCAGGACTGTTAGGAATTCGGAATTTAGTTTTACGGCTTAAACCAGAACGAGGTTGAATTAATAAAGCATAACCTTTTGGAATATTTACTTTCAAGCCGGTTGGAATCATAATGGATTCATTAGGCCCAACAGTATATTCTTTTGGAGAATATATATCCATCGCGGCTGACCCATTAGTTGCATAAGTAGGAAGTTTTGCATCTTCACGACAAAGTTCAATAGGAATTGAAATTATACGATGTGAAACTTTTTCAGATTCATTTATAGTATTTATAAAAGTTGTAAAAATAAATTTTAAAAAATCTTTTTTACTATCTGAAATTTCAGTATCTTCTACTGTAAAATCACTAATTGCTTGAACTAAATTATCTAAATTATCTGTAAAATCTTCTATCTTTAAACCACGTTGATTTATCATTTGAGCAAAGCTTATACGAGCCTCCGGTGTATTAAAAGCATTAGCAATACTATCAAATAGGGCAGGTTTAACTGCTTCAAATTGTTCATCAGGCGTCGCAAGAATTGCTGCTATTACTTGAAGACCGTCACTATTATCATCTTCAAGTACATTTCCTATTGAATTAAAAAGTTCATCAAATACATAAAATTTATTTTCGTCCATAATAACTCCTTTTACTCATAGTATTTAGCATATTGATTATTAGATGCTAAAGTTACTCCAAGAATTTCATCATATCGGTTAGGTGCATTTGGTATAAATCTATCAAACTTTATGATAAGATTTCCTACTTTTTTTAGTTGTTCTACTTTTGAATGGATTTCAATTTCTTTATATCCAGTATAAATAATAATAATATCATTACTAAAGTCACGAAACAAATGACACAACCATTCAAGATCATCAAAACTATCAAAGGGTTCTAAGCCACCACAAGTAATACCTTTAGTAAGAGGATTGGCTTTATATATATCAAAAATTTTAGTTAATGGTATATCAATTAATGGTTGTTTAATTAATTCACTATTTTGACAATTTTTTGAAGCAAAATCAAGATCACATTTAAAATTACAATAAGGAAAAGCAATAAAAAGCGTTGGTTCTTTATAGTTTATAATATCGTAATCAGTTAATCCCCGAATTTTCATTTACATCCATCCACTTTCTCATTTTAAATTCAGCTTTGCGCTCTTTTGAATAAGTCTTTATAGGGGTATAAAAACCTACAATTCGAGTGTATTCAGTTTCTACTGGTTCACCACAGATTGGACAAATCTTTCCATAAAATGCGTGATTATGCTTGCAGGCTTGTATTTTGGTATTAAAAGCAAAATAAGTAACTCCCGCGTCAGAAATATAATTTAACATATCCCAAGCATTTTCAAATCTCTGGAACGGTGCATCAATATTTACATGAAGAATTGAACCGCCATTACAATACCCATCAAATAGAGAGGCGATTCTTACGCGTTCTGCAAGGGTCGTCTTAATACCAAGAGGAATAAATTGATTTCCATAAAGAGGCAAATCATCAACCACGGTTCCAGGATACATCAATTTGTCTTTCTTCATTAGCTTCGCGGCCGCGCTCTCACCAGGAATTTGCTCGGTATTTACCATATAATCTTTATCAATGCAGAAAACATCTTTAACGTTGCGAATGGTATCAAAAATTTTCTTGCCGAAAGCCGCAGCTTCATCTTTATAATAGGTATTACCAAGCTCATCTTGATACGTATATCTAAAAGCTTTCATAGTTTCATAAATACCAATAAAACCAATTGTATTATATAAATGCTCAAAGTCTACCATACCAAGGCTAAAATTTTTAAGGAGACCTTTATCTACATTACGTGTAATAATGTGACGAACGCAATCAAGAACTTCGAGGTCTAATTGAACCATATCACGAAGTGCAGTTAAATAACTTTGCTCTGTCTTATTTTCTAATGCAAGACGCGCGAGGTTAATAGTTGAGACTTTGACTGAACCAACTTTAAGAGCAGAGCCTCCAATACTATTAAAATATCCAAGGTCTTCAATATTTGATTTTAATCTACAACAATTACTTAAACTATTAACACTATCGTCAATAAAAATATTAGAATCATTCCATTTCATGTTATGACGAATAGCCCAGATTGCAAAATCTTTATCATTAAATTCTCCGTTTTGCTTAAGAAGAGAAATAGTTGATACTGGAAATGTCATCATATTATGAGAACGAATTTCGCTCATGGTTTCCAAATATAATTTCTGAAAATTCATTATTTCTTCTATTTCATCAATCATTAGTGTCCCATCAGGGAAGATTGCGCCGCCGAAAAGAGCAATAAGATATTCATGGTCAAAAACACTAGTATTAGTAAAAGCAGACTGAATGCCACCACGCAAGAAAGGCTGATTAAGAGCATATATAAGACGTTGGATATGTTGCTCTGCGTATTTTTGAGGCGAAATAGTAAAATAATTATTCCGCACATCACGACTCCAGAAATAATACATATAAGGGATAAGATTCGGCAAACCAACGGCGCCGCTTGAACGATTGCAAGCATAGCTAACAAACTCCTTTACAAAATCAATAAAAGTTCCAAGATGTCTTGGTGGCTCAGCATTAAAATTTTCAATAAAATATAAACCTTTTTCTGCTAAATCTTTTAGATCATATGCAAAACAATAATGTATAAAACTAGTTGTATTTGCATCATGCATATATAAATGGCCATTCCATTCATTTTCTAACCATTCATTAGCTCTTTTGAAACCATATTTTTTATTCATTTCGTGATAAATCTTATTAAATGCAAGTAATTTTTGATGAGGTTTTGGCATTTCATTCATTAAAGTGACAATATCTTTTTGACCAACATTAGCATTACCATCTACTGATGCATCAGCCACTGTGTCTTCATCAACAAAATTATCAATAAAATCAGTATAAGAAAGTTGGCCATCTGAAAAACCATTTATTGCAGCCATTTCTTCTCCATATTTTTCTTGCATTTTATTATATTGAGTGGTAAAATTTTTACTAAGACGAATGTTAATATTCATTATTGACTATTCACCCACTTAATAGCATTAACAAAATTATATATAGTGCCATCTACATCGAGAATGGGTGCAGATTTAAAACCCAAATCTTTCATTTTTTCTTGGTCATCACAAATAGTATATTGAATATTTTTTTTATTTAATTTCATCTCTAAAGCTGCACATTGAGGACAATGTGTACTATAAAGCGTTATCATTTAGTTACCTCCCTACTTCCACACCATTTACAAATACCATTTTCATATTCATGCCCAAAAATAGTCCCACATGAAATACGTAAACGTACAATTTCATCAGACAACTTACTAATTTCTTCTGTTAAGATAAATTTATTTATTAATTCATCTATACGAGCTTGGTTTGCTACAATTTTAGAGTGTAGTTCTTCCTTCCCATTCATTAACTAATTTTCCTCCTTGTTGAATTACTGCAGGTACACTATAAAACATATCAAAGACTTCATAATTATGAATACGTATGTATTGAAAAGCGGCGCGCATTTCATCTTTAGATACTACTAGATGTACCCAAGGTAGCATATCCATATATGCTACTTTTCGACTAGAACAATAAGCATATAATGTTTTTTGCCGAGGACGGAAATCTTCTAAAAATCCTTTACCATAAAAACAATTAATTAATTTCATTAAATTTAAAAGTTCTGGAGTTTTAAAAAATTCGGTGTCAATATTAAGTAAAATTTTCTATTTATTCTTTCGTAAAAATAAAGCTTGTTTATAAATTTCTGGTAAGACTCGTATTATAAAATCATTTTCATCAGAACACTAATATGTAAAGTTATAAACCAATTGACGTAAAGACATAGAAGGCTCAGCTAACAATTCTATTATCTATTCATCTGTTAATAATCCATTATATTGAAGATAAAAACAACCACCCATAGGGTAAATTGTAAGCCATTTTTTTAATATATCAAAGTTATATATTTGTATAGGGTATTTATTTCCTATATGATATTTTAAACCACGAGGGCGCGCATCCATAATTTCTTTTATCATATCAAAAGCATTTGGTAAAGTGGCAATATCATAGTCATGTAAAACTACGCATGGATGACGAGGGCGCAATCTCTAAAAGGGGAATTCTAAGTAAGTTTTACCATCTAAAGATAATCGTGCATGAGTTGCAGCAATTAAAGTTTTTATTTGAACTGCATCCTATTTACGTAAACCAAAATATCTACTAAAACGAGTATAAATTTCAAAATCAGGCTCTATCATTTCCATTTCAATATTAAATGGTTGGTAGATTGATGAGAAGGCGCGCCCTCCATAAGTTACAGTAGGCATTAAAATAGTTTCATTATATAATCCATCATCATATTCTTTTCTAAAGTAGGTTTTAGTATATATTGTAGGATTAAGTTCATCATGAAAAACGGCAATATTTTTATTTTTCTTTTCATACGCAGCTAATTTTGCACATTCTAAATTTGGGATTACTCCGGGGTAATGGAAGTAATCATAATCATAAATTAAAATTACTGCCATTACTATACCTCAGTTCTTTCAGATTTAATGATTAAGTGAGAATTGTCTAAACCTATAATTTGTTCTACTTTATGATATGGAGTTCTACTATATGTCTTTGCTACAAATGCATCTTCTTGGCGGATACCAGTTATGATAATTTTATTTCCTCTTGTGAAGATGGACTTTTCAATGATATGTTTCTTACCATCTGCGCCTTTTACAGAAATTTGTTTATCATACTGTTCAAAAACACCACCAAAGATTTTTACAGTCACAACTCCAGTTGTGGTTAAAAGAGACACTGTTTTCTTTGCTTTATCACGGTCTAAAACTGTTCCTGCAATACGATATAACTTAAAGATAGGAACTTGTTTGCCTTTGATGGGGATGACGCGCTCTACATCTGGAGTTTCGCTTAACTCAAAGAAATTCACAATTCCATACAATTCAAGATCGGCTGCGACCAGTTCGTGATCATGTGAATAGAATGAAACCGCATCCATTTCCCACTTACTTAGATTGCCAAGACAATATTTGTTCCAGACATCACTTGTAAGCTTGTCGTTGATTGCATTGAGTAGCTGTTCTTGGTTCTTTTTAATATATGGACGGATTTTATCCATATGTTTTTGATAGATGTTATCCCACTTTGTTTGAGAAACTTTAAAACCACTTTCAGTTTCAGCGGGCAATAACATATCAATATCAAAATTTTCAGAATAAAAGTTAAATGCAATATTATCTAATCCGTAATAGTTACTATCTAACTTTTGTTTCTTCAAATATTTATTAAAGTTAAATACTTTACATACAAAATCAAATTCATTTGGAAGCAACTTAAAATCAATTAACATCTTCATATTTTGAAGAGTGACTCGTTTTTTCGTATCACTAATCATATTTACATATTGATGCATTAATTCTACTCGGTCGCCAAATCCGTCGAAGGCGCCCGACTTAATGAGATTAATCATTTGTGCTTTATTGACTTTTACTTTTGAGAGGAAGTCATTAATGGAAGTATATGGACGATTAGAAATAATTTGTTTGACTATTTCTTCTCCAACTTTTGTGATGCCGCTAATACCATAACGGATTATATTTGCTTCCATATCTGGTGAGAATGTATAGGTAGATTTGTTGATATCAGGTGGCTCAACATTAATACCACTCATTCTTATCTTACCAATTGCTGTGGCGATTTTCCCATAATTTACAGATGAGGTTTTCTTTTTCTTTTTAACTGCTTTAGGTTCATCTTCATCTTCATCTTCATCGTCTTCATCGTCAGAAGAGAAGTCTTCCATTTCTGTATATGTCTCTTCGACTTGAATAGTTTCTTCTTCTTCTTCCAATTCTTTTTCATCACCGCCTGCATCTGTAATCAAACACGCGCAGTTCCAAAAGATAATTGGATATTTATATGCAAGATTCATTTCTTGAAGAGCAATTAAGCTATATGCAAGCGTATGAGATTGATTAAATCCATATCCACGGCTCATTGCAATCAAAACACGCCATACATATCTTGCAAAGTTTTGATTAATGCCTTTTTCTTTTGTTACTTCAAAGAATTCTTTTGTAAGTGCATCATAATCTTTTGGGTTTTTCTTTGCAATTGACTTACGAAGTTTATCTGCCCAAGTTAGACTGAAACCACCAAGTTCGGGAAGCTGTACAAGCTCCATGAATTGTTCTTGTGCAATACAGAGTCCATAAGACATACCCAAAACTGGTTCAAGTATCTCATGTTCTTGCGCGCCCAAGCCATATTTTTCCATTTCTCTATCCCACTCAATAGGATTGGCTTTAAAGCGAGCAAGTTTTTCAGTTGGCATTTCTCCACCTTTTTCTTGCGCCATTAGACGAATTGTAGAGTTGAGAATCGCCAAATCGTCAACTGATGTGGGTTTGAGAGTTGCGATACCGCTAATACCGGATTGTTTTTCCATTTGGAATAATGACTGAATCTCGTGATTCCAAACCATTTTCCACATCTTAGGATCATTTCGTTCTATATTATAAATACCAATTATATTTTCATAAGTTTCTTTGAGAGTGTGCTCGCGTTTAATTAGACCTGCATCACATAATAAGTCAATGCAATTATGGATTTTATCCATAGCTTCAACAGAAAGTGCGTCATATTTGATAAGTGATACTGCTTCTGCATCATGCAATTCAAATTGCGTACAAATTGTACCATCAGGTGCGCGCATTAAAGCGGTAGAGTTTGTGAATGGTTCATCAACAAAGATAACACCACCTGCATGAACCCCAGAACCACAAATTAATCCTTCAATTTTTTGTGCAACTTTCCATAATTCTGGGTAATTCTCCATTTCAAATATAAACTGCTTAATGGGTTGGAAGCCATTTTCTTCATCACTATTATAACATTGGGACAAAGTCCTCAACATACCGCGATCAGCAGGAATTAAACTTGCGATATATTGCGCTATATCTACATCAATTCCAAGCCCGCGCGCAGCTGTAAGGATAGCTGATTTGGATTTTTCTGTGCGGAATGTAGCTACGTTTGCTACTCTATCTTCTCCATAATATTTACGGAACGCATTAAGGACTTGCGTACGACGTCCACCTTCAATGTCAAAATCAACGTCAAGTACACTTACACGATCAGGATTCAAAAATCTCCATCTAAAAGTTCTTGTGTTTTCTCTTAATGGGTTAATTTGTGTAATATCCAGGCAATACAAAAGGATAAAACCAACACCCGAACCACGTCCACAACCAACAAGACTACCCGCCTCCCAGCAAATGTCAATAATATTTTGAAGGTTTAGATAATATGCACTCCAGCGAGCTTTATTGACTTCAGATGATACCCACGTGTCTTCCAGGCAAGCATTTATTTCATCATATGCTTCTTTACATTGAAGGTCTGGATGATGCTTAATTCCATCGAGAACTGCATTTACTAAATATCTGTCTGCTTCATATTTTGAATCATAAAAAGTTTGAAGCATTGGAATATTTTTAAACCATTCTTCATAATCTGTATAATAGGTCAATACAGGTTTCCATTTCAATGATGGAATTTTGAGTGGGCGCAGTAGACTATAATCTTCAATGTTTTCTTTAATCTTTAAAATATTTTGGTATGCAGTTTGAATTTCATCTTCTGTAAAATATTTAAAGAAAGATTCTAATTCTTCTGTACCCATCATATAAGTAGTTGCATAGAAATCATCAACTTCGCGATCGCCATTCTGTGCATTAAGATATGCTTTATGAACAACTCTATCCTCTTTTTTCAAATAATGAGAATCAGTTGTAATAATATAGGGGATACCACTAATACCTGCAATTTCTAGCAACTTTTTATTAACATAAATTTGGTCTTTATTTTTACTTGGCTGCATTTCTAAATAAAAATTTCCGCGACCAAATAGATTGGCCATCTGATCCACCCAAATACCAATTTTACGCCCTAATTCTGCATTTTGGGTATCTCTATACTTAAGTAATTGTGTTGGAAGTGCACCACCAAGACAAGCGGTGGAACCAATTACATGGCCAGGATTTTCGCCGATGATTTCAAACAAATCATTATAATATGTTGGAACACGTCTCATGCCGCGTGCCATATAACTACGCATCCATGCGCGCGTTGAGATTTCACGAATTTGCTGCGCGCCGATTGCATCCTTCGCTAGAAGAATAAAATGATAATATTTATCATTTTCTTTATTATAGTTATTAGCATTTAATCCATTTCTACAAAGATAAATCTCATTACCAAGAATGACTTTAAGGTCGGGATATTTTTCTTTGAGCTTTTTGGCTGCACTTTCAGCCTTAACCTATCCACTAATACTTTCGTGGTCAGTTAAGGCTACTACTTTATGTCCAAGTTCGCCTGCATAGTTAAATAATTCATCCAATTTGTTGATGCAATCGCGCAAACGAATATTACTATAGTCAGAGTGGTTCACCCTAGTTATGAAGACTACCAGGGTATTCAAGTTTAGTCTTCATCACTTCGCATCACCTTCCTTTCGATATTCATTACGAATATTAGAATTATAATTGTGGAAAGTCCCAAATTTTATTCTCTTTCTTCATTTTTCTAATTATATTATACCATAAATTTAAGAAAAAATCAAATTAAATTTGTTTCCAATAATAAGCCAAATTTTTATTTCCATAAATTATTTGATAACCTGGGTAACGCTCTTTAAATAATTTAGGTGTTAAATTATCTTGTAGATGAATTTCCGCATTATTACCATAAATAGCACCTTGTTTATAAAGATAAGGTATAGCTATTAAGATTGCTTTTGAGTGATGTTCTGCTTCTTGTACAGCATATTGTGCATCTTTTACAGTTAAATGCTCTAAAACATCACCAAAAATAACTAGATCATAATTTTGTGGGTAAACAAAATCACAAATATGTTGTTCATATACATAATTATAATTTTTCTTTAATGCTTCTGCTGCATCATGCCATATTTCAACTGCAGTCCATTCATAATTATTACCTAATATATTATAATATGTTCCGCTCCCTGCACCCATATCACAAATTTTCATACCAGGTTTTAAATAACGCTGTAAGAAAGTTTTAATTTCTGCCTTCCCCACCCAAGTACTTGTTCCAAACATGTTTCACCTCAAACCTGTAAGCCATTTAAGCCATATAATAATAATAATAATTAAAAAAATCCAAAACATTGTTATTCCTCATATTTCCATTTATAACCATATGCTGTTTTACTTTTACCATTTCCAGTTGCTGCGCAAGATATATTTCCCGGTGAACCATGTACTGCTTTTGCTGCTTCTGCTAAACTATTAAAAGAAGTAATATAATTGTTGTTCAAATCATATTGATTAATTTTTTTTCTACGTTTCTTAACACCTTTTTTTATAATTTCTAATCTTTTTTCATATGTTCGTTGTTCTATTTCTTCTTTAGTAATACCTAACGACAACAATTGCTCTCTTATTCTCTATCCGGTTGCACCATACTATTTATAAATTTGTGTCACTGTTAAATGTAAATCGTTCCAATAATGTAATATTTCTTCTGTTGTAAAATAAAATGGTTTTGTATAATTACGTCCACCATAGGTTATATTATATCCATGTTCGAGTACATGGCTCTATAATTTATTAATCCAATATTTTTCTTTTTCATCCAACTCATCAATACTACATTCTTCTAAAATTTCATAATTAAAATTTTCAACTCCATATTTTCTTAATGCCTAGTGAAAAATACTACTATCATTTTTCGCTTTATCATTATTAAAAGCGGTATTAATATAAAGATGATAACGTCTATTTAACTATTTACTCTAACCAATATATCTTTTTCCATTTAATTTGTTAGTAAAACAATATATACCAATTTTATCCATCGTACTCACCTCTATTTTAAAGTAAAATTTTAATAAAATAACTTTAAGAAAATGATTTATTGAAATTTTAAAATTCTAAAAGTGAGTCGATTATTTCATAATTTTCAATAAATATTTGTGGAGTAATATTCCCCATCCATTTATTTAAATTCGCTTTACCTACTAAATTAATTTTAATTTCATTACATTTATTTAATTCTTCTATCATATTAAGAGCATGAAATTTCATATATGCAATTCCATTATGAATAATTTTTAATGTATCCTTATTTGCTCCCATAATTTGAATATCTGTTATGTCTACATATAAATTTTTTATATAAATTAAAGCTTCTGGATTTTGTTGACCCCATACTTCTGGATATTGAGTTAAATTAATAATTAATTGTTCAATATCTTTATCATCTGCTTGACGTACAAAATTTACATTATAAGAACCCTCATTAAAATCAATATTTTGTAAAACTTGATTTGCATATTCATGAAAAGATCGTAAATTTTTATCAAGAATACTACATCCTGCAGCATTAGCATGCCCTTGCACATATTCAAAATATCCACTATCATTTAAAAAAGTTTTTAAATCAGTTAATTCACAATCTGATACATTTCGTATTGATCCTCTATCATAACCTTCTTCGTTAAGACGAGCGATAATTGTTGGGTGCTTAAAACGCGCAGCCAATTTCATTGCAATTAATCCATTTATTTCTGATGGAAAATCATCCTCTTCTTCTAATCTAACGAATAAAATTTTATTTTGAAGTAAGTCATATTTATGAATTTTTTGTTCTAATTTTTCTACCATTTGGTCGGTAATGCGATTTTGTTTAGATTTTGCATTTGTACACTCACGAAGAGATTCAATTGCAACTTTTTCCATTGTCCCCGCTGCGCCGCGCTTATGACATGGAACTTGACGATGACCATCAATTAGCCCTAAGAATAAGCGTTCTTTTTCTTCCATAGAGCCAACTCGAATAAGAGCATTCATCATTGGGACAATATAGAAAGCTACAGTGGTGGGATTTACCATGCCATTCATAGAATATGATTGTTTATTTATAGCACTTTGAAAGAAATAATTTTGAATATTATTAAATCCATTTTTCATAATAAAACGATTTTCAAGATTTAAAACAGACCCCATATCTCCACAAATGCCAAGAGCAGCAAGGTCAATTAAATCGGCATAATATCTATCATTATTTATAATAGCTCCATAAAATCTACAGAATTGCCATGTTACCCCTGCACCAGTTAAGTCTTTATTAGGATAATGTAATGATGTTTGATTATTAATTAAACAAGCATATTGACTAATTTTTTGATTTTCATCTATCTCATGGTGATCAAGAATTAAAAATCTTGTGCCTCGTGCACCAATACTTTCATGATACTCATAATCATTACTAGAACTGTCTGGTAATATAATAAGGTCATAAACTACTTCATCATTATTTAATAAAGTTTCATAATGGTCTTGTAAACCATGTTGTTTATGTTCATGTAAAATATAGTTAATTGATTGATTTGGAGCAATAAGTTTTATATATTGATATATAATTGCCGCAGATGTAAAACCGTCAACATCACAATCAACTATAATTAAAATTTTAGAATTATCTGTATGAAGAATTTCTTTTAAAAGATTAGCTCCTTCTGTTATATTGTCTAATAATTGAGGATTATTTAATTGTTGTCTAGATGGATTTAAAAATTCTTTTATATCTGTTACACCGCGTGCGGTGAGTAAATTTTCAAGATAATTAGTTGTAAAATTTTCATTTGCTAACTTAACTTTCATTTGTCATACCTTCACCCTTGTTTCTAATAAACGTTTAAAAATTTTTTCTCCGTGGTCACTTGGAGAATCTTTAAGATTTAATAAATGTTCTTTATCATAAATAAAACTAAAATTTGCATATGTAGAATATTTTTTACATATACCATATAATTTATCAAAATAATAATGGCTTTTTGGTTCTTCTTCTTGGTCAAAACATAATACAATTTCTATAGGGTGACATTCTCTAATTAAAATATCTAAAGCATATTTATTTAATTTGTTACCACATACTGCTATACCACAATTTAAAATGTTAAAAGATTCCAGTTGAAGTACAAATTTTTCAGCTTCACCTATATATGCAATACCAGTTTTACGAATATTTTCTTTAGTAAAGTTTAGACCATATAAATTAAGGCTCAATGGATGTGAATACCATTTACCCTCAATTTGTATAGGCATATATTTACCAAAATTTTCAATTTCCCATGTATTTAACGCGCGCCCTCGAATTCCAACTAAGTGTCCACGTGCGTCATAATGTGGAATAATTATTTTATTTTGTGATGGTGAAAAACGAATATTAAATTTATCCATTGTTTCTTTTGAAATACCATCATTTAACCACTCAATTGGATAATATTTAATAAATACTTCTAATATCCCTTCTGGATAAAAAGGGAGTTGACGACGTTCTTTTTGTGGAACATAATTGTCAGAAATGCTTTTATATTGATTTGAATTTGTATGAGTTTGAATATTAGAACAATTTAAAATTACTTGATATATATCTTCATACCAATCATATATTATATCTCTTATAGTATAATAATTTTTTAGTAAAGTAAAGATTGACATATTGCCATCTTCACTATAACATACAAATAAATGAGTATTTTTATAATAATATAATTTATATGAAGCTTCATCAGGATCATTATGATGGCAAATAGTTTTACATAAAAAATAATCATTTCTATCAATAGGTTCAGCACCTAATTTAGTCAATAATTCAAATACATTTTTATCTTTTAAATTTTCTATTATTTCAGTATAATCAATAGCCATATTATATAACCTGTTTTAGCCTTTCCAATTGTTCTCCAAAATCTGTTTCTTCCCAATTAATGGTATAAGTAAAATTATGTTCATATTGGTCTATTACTTCCATTCGGGAATCTGTCATATACAAATCTGTTTTACGAAGTGTGCCTAAATCTACATAACTCCAAATACGAACTTGACTCCATTGACCACTACGAACTTTATAAATGTCTGTTACTATATTGGGAATTTCACGTTCCATTTGCACAAAAAAATCTTGTTCTTCTTTAGTTGGTCTAGCCATTACCATGCCAACATCAGCTTTATTAATAATAGCACGTGAACCTGCAATAGATGATTCGTTTCTAATATTAATATTTGAGTCTGCATTAGCATTAACTTGTGTTGAAGTAAACATACAAACATTTAATTCAACAGCTATTTCTTTTAAAGCAGTTGAAAACATTAATAGAATTTCATCATTTCTTAAATTTACCCCTTTAAATTCCCCTAACAAACTAGGACTAATAAAAATATAGTCATAAAAGACATATTCGATATCATGTAATAAAACTTGTTCACGAATTAAATTTTTAACTAAATCAATTCGTGGATTAGGCATTTGAACAATAAAGAAATTATCTTTATATTGTTCTATTATCCATAAAGCTTGATTTAAAATCCGCATTTCTTGAGCAGAAAAATTCCCATAACGAAATTTAGATTCATTAAATCCTGTTAAATAAGCTAATATCATTTTTTGAATTTCAATTATGGTTTGTTCTGTTGCAATAAATAATACTTTTTTATTAGAACCATTAATAACCCAATTATTTTTTATAGCTTCATAACGAAAGGGGTAAGCAATATAACAAGCATCACCAACGGCCTGACGAGTTTTACCTGTGCCACTAGCTGCACTTCGAATTACTAATGTACCAAGTCGCGCACCTGCGATGACTTCATTAATAATTTCTCCTTGAATTGGTATACCAATATCATTACCCTCAACAGCGTTGTCAATGACTTCTTTTATATTATAAAAAGCACTTTCTGTTTGGGTAACTTCATTTTGAATAAAATGATGTTCAATACCCAAAATCTTCTTTTTAATCTCTTCTAATATATCATTAATTTCTAAGTTTTCAAAATTCTGATTTGTTTCTAATGCTTTTGGATTAGTAAGATCTTCAATATAGAATTCACTAATATCAATACCATCTTTTTGAAGTTGATTGAGGAGATTAATTTTTTTAAGACGATTGTAATAAAAAGAAAAATTTTTTTCTTCCGCTAAATAGTCAGCGTCTTGTAAATATTCAATACCGTTATTTTTTGTAAAAATTACTGAAGCTGCACTGTTAGTTTGTAAATAATTTTCGATATCAATTGGTTGTATACGCTGCGCGCCGCCACGATATAAACTATCTATTGCAGCAAAAATATATTTGTCAAATTTATAATAAAAATCGTCTAAAGTTAAATTATATCGGTCTGTTTCTCCTAAATATTGTGGATGTTTCATAAGTGAGCCAAAAATTTGGAGTATAGAATTTTTATCAACTATCATTCATATCGGCTCCTTCAATAGAATTTAAGTCATATTTTAATTTTTGTTTTTTTGTAGTAGATTTTTTTATTGTTTTAATAGGACGATGTGAACGAATTACAATCTGTTCTTCAATAGCCTTCATAAAACCTCGTTTTTTCCACTCTATGTCAGTCCAATATTCTGTGGCCTCTTTATATACATATGGAACAATACCAATTCCACCATTACTTTTATCCCAAGAATTATGTTTTACTTCATAAAAATATTTTAAAGTAAAATAAATGCCTTTATTTGTACATTTGTTTTCTTTTATAAATTTTTGTCGTTGTGCTTCGCACATATGATAATTATATGAAACTTTTAGGTCGCGCGCGAGAAAGTCATAAATATATAAAACCCAATCATCATCAGTTACATTGTCTAAATTATTCTTCCAATCATTAAAACATTGAGTATGATAATACCATCTTTTTGAAGGCATCACCCAGTCTTCTTGTGGTATAGTATTAGTATCAAAATATTTGCCACAAGCTCGGCACATAACAACATGTTTTGCCAATACGACCTCTCCTTTCAAAATCTATTTCTTTCTATTATAATTATACCATATTTTTATATTTTTGTCAAATTTAAAAAGACACAGATTTCTCTGTGTCTTTCATTAATTATATAAATTTTAAACCATATCTCTCATTTCGTCTACAACTAATTGAAGTAATTCAACTTGATCTTCAGTAAATTCACTAAGTTTCATACGATGACCCATTATAATTTCAATTTTCTTTAAAATTTCTGAAGCAACTTCAGGTTTTGCATCATCACCAGTGCCTACAAGTTTACCCCAAAGATTTTGGGCCTCTGCACGTACTTTACTAAAATCAAGTTTCTCAATTGAAGGGGTTAGTGCAGCACTATCAACTACTGTTACACCATCTTCTTTTTCTGACCGTTCAATTGCTTGAGAAATTGCATCAACCAGGTCTTTATAGCCAAATGGAATTTTTGGAGCCATATATTTAAATCGGCTACCAGCAAAAAGAGTTTGGGTTTCTCTTGTATAGAGATAACGTTTAGCAACTCCATTTTCCCATTCAGTACCAATGTAACCAATAATATCAACGATACCATTACAAATTTCTGCCGCGCGCTTTGGAAGGTCAGGGTAAATAATTTCAATTTCACTACCATCTGCAGTTTTTTCAATTCGTGAAGCATTGTGTGCAATTAAAACTACACCATAACCTAGCATTGTGATTTTACGAAGTGCATTTTCAAATTCCTTTTTTGCAGCAGAATAACCACCGCCCCAAGGTATTTCACTAATTTTTTGTACTCCATTTTGGCGACAAATAAATTGCTCACATTGGTCCCATGCAATAGACACAGTATCAACTATAATAGTTGAATAAAGCTCTTTTGCTTCAGGTTTTTCCAATTGACGCAATACTGCTTTAAAATCTGACCAAGTATTAATATCTTGAGCCATTACACCACCAAGACCATTATAACCTCTTTCAAAGGCACAAAGAAGTGCCTTTGGAAAAGAGGCGGCCGCAGTAGTTTTTCCAGATTTTTCCTTACCATAAATAAGGACATATTTACCTTTTAAGTCACGACTAATGACAGAAGGTTTTATATTAAAAATATCTACTGCCATTTAGATGGCCTCCTTAAAAACCAAGGTCAATAGCAGCCTTAGATGCAGGGGTATTGACAGGTGCAGGAGTTTGCTTAGTAAGAGCCTTATCCTTCAAAGATTCAAGATAGGCCTTGTGTTCTTTAAGTGCTGCACTTAGTTCTACTGGGTTAAAAGCAGCATCATCTTCAAGTGGAGCCTGGGTACCACTAGTTACAATAAGTTCGCTAACAGTGGTAGTACGTACACGAACTTCTGGCTCCCCAAAATCCATTTCTTCAATAACTTCTTGGGTTGTAGTAGAGAAGTTCAAGCGTCCCTTGGCTGTATAAGTCTTACCATTTTCCCAATAAGAAGTAATTGCATCAATTACAGTAGGATGAGTAGCATAAAGTTCCATAGTGTCAACTTTCCCACCATACTGAGGAACAATAACCTTGATACGAAGCTTCTTAGGCTCAACTTCAACACCTTCATTATCAGTTACAAAATCCATAGAAGATACTGCAAATTGCATATTCCAAGTTGCTTCCGGTCTAAATTCACCAGTAGCCTTAGATACAAAAGAAGCATTTACACGTGGATAAGATACAAGTTGGCCCTGTTGATTATAATATTCATTCATACGGATAGATGCATTAGTAATACGAATCTTATCCGCGCTGACTTCATTCCCGGCTGCGGCAATGGAAGTATACTGAGTCATAATTTCTTCCATTGAAGTATAGGCAGGATTTACTCCTCCAGCATTAGTATACTTACCTGCAAACATATAAACTGGAATGTCAAGAGTGTTATCTACTCCATTAATTTCTTGATGAACAAGTACCTTAATATTACCACCAATATTTTCGACAGTGGCGCCAGTCTTCTTATTTACATAGGAACCATACTTTAAGTTAATCTCGGATAGGACTCCTTCGATTCTTACTTTATTTTCTGCTTGTCTCAACATTTCATTTTCTCCTTTTTATTTATTATATTATTTTTGTCCTTCTGAGAATATACTTTTTAGGAGTTAAGTAAGAACTCAACTCCTTAATTTATATATTACTCTGCGTCCTGTACGTAGTTCATGCCAGCCTCAGTAAGCTGTACATAGGTAAGAGGCTTCTCCTCGCCTTCAACCTCAATCTTTTCACGAGTAGCAAGCTCCTTGTTGCAAAGAGAATTTACACGACCGGTAATGGAAGCAATCTTCTCACAACCAAGTGCAACTCTCATTTCCTCGGTGGTTGCGCGGCCGCCGTGATTCTGTAGATACTCAAGTGCCTCAAAAGTCTTTTCAGTCAACTTTGCCATAATTCATTTCTCCTTTTAAAATAATTTTATATTTTTATAAGGCGGCATACCTTATATTTTTATTATATAATTTTTTTAATGAAAAGTCAAATTTCATTGTCTATTTTGTCTTGTTGCATAGAAAGAAGTTTTCTCTTATCAGTAATACTGTAATTGATGTTGGGGGCATAATTAGCATGTACATGACGACGATTATATCGTTTATTACGAGTTTTTGCCATACACACTCCACAACTACAATGAATTTTATTTTTACTATATTGGTGAAGATTATTATAATACCAATGAGGGACAACTTCACCTACTATACTATAATCTCTTGCCCAATACCAATTTATTTTCTTTTTTCGAAGGGCCTTCTTATAATTCATGTGTCTACGCCATGCACGTTCTCGCATAAAATCGCCCCTTTTGATTTTCTATATATATTATAGCATAAAATTTAGAAAAGTTCAAATTTTAATCTATTAAGTCAAAATTTCATATAATGTTGAAGCTATAGTATGACACATAATAGAATGAATATCTTCTATATTTGTTGCAAGTTCAATATTAGTATGGAGTGATATATTTGATAATTTTTTAAGTTGCCCGCCATTACCACCTGTCATACCAATGATAGTGTTACCTTGTTCTCGTGCATAGGATACTGCTTTAATTACATTTTGTGAATTACCACTAGTAGAAATTGCAATAATAATATCTTCAGGATTTAATCTATTATATATTTGAAATTTAAAAATATCTTCATAGGCTATATCATTTGCTACAGCGGTAATAATAGGGATATTATCATTTAAGCAATTTACTTTTAATTTTGTATCTGCATTTAAACATGCATATTTTTCTAAATCATTTTTAAAATGTGAAGCTGTTGCTGCACTACCTCCATTACCAAAACAATAGATAATTCCATTACGGTAAGCTGCAGTACCTATTTTTGTTGCAACCGAATATAATGTTGCAATATCTATATCCTCAATAGCATTAACTAAAGTTATTAATCTTTTTGCAATTATATCCATATTATTCTCCTAATATTAAATTGATTGCTGTATATAAATCTTTTGCTTTATAAGTTGGTTTAATTTCTGGAATATTATTATGAAGTAAAATTGTTTTTGCTTGTATATTTTGTCCAGCTTGTATATCTACAATTCTATCTCCAATCATCCAAGATTGAGATAAATCAATATTATAATATGTAGCCGCGCGCATGAATAATTCAATTCCTGGTTTTCTACAATTACATTTAATTTTATAAGCAAGATTTTCTTTTGGGAACCCTCTTTTTGGATGATGAGGGCAATAGTAAATATGATTAATATAAGCTCCTTCTTGTCCAAGTAGAGTTTCAAGTTTATAATGAATAAGATGTAATTTATCTAAATTACAAAGTCCTTTTGCAATTATTGGTTGATTTGTAATTATAATTGCAAGATAATCAGAATTGTTAATAAGTTTAATCGCTTTAGCCGCGCGCGGCTCTAACTCAAGCTAAGATGGATTATATATTAATCCAACCTCTTTATTAATTGTTCCATCTCGGTCTAGAAAAATTGCTTTTTGTTTATTTTTTAAAGATCGTTTTTCTGGTAAATGATTTATTATATCTTGTTCTGCTTCATGAAAACGTTGCACTGTTCCAATATCTTTTACATATTCTGATGATTTATACCCATAAATTCTCTTTCTAGAAATAAGTAACTTAATAACATCTTTTTCTAGATTGAGTGGCTTTTCTGGTAATAGTTGACAAATTTTTGTTTGAAAAATATAAATACCAGCATTTACACAATTTGGGTACCATTGAGTATTATCTCTATTTTTATCTAAAATATTATATATTTTATTATTATTATCTAATAAAGTTATATCAGAATCATAAGGATGATTATTTGGATGCACAAAAACTGTACACTCTGCTTTATTAGTTTTGTGAAAGGTAAACATCTTATTTATATCTATATTAAATAAAATATCTCCCAATAATAAAATAAAATTATCTCCCAAATTAGGAATACTACTTAATGAACCTGCCGTTCCTCTTGGAGTGTGTTCTATAATATATTGAATATTTACTCCAAATTTTTTCCCATCCTCAAAATATTGAATAATATGTTGCCCCAAATGACCAATTATAATTATAATATCTGTGATATTTTGTTTTTGTAACTGTTCAATTTGCCATTGTAAAATCGGTTTACCACCAATCTATACCATTGGTTTTGGAATTTCATCTTTTGTTATTGAAGTTAAACGAGTACCTTTCCCTCCAGCCATTATAACTGCAAACATTTTATCCCTCATTATAAATTAATTGTGTTCCAAAATTTTCAATTTCAAAAGGTAGTTCTTTTAAATCATGTAAAACCCATCTAAGTTTATCCTAATTTTCAAGTGGGCAATAAAATAAAAGGAATCCTCCTCCACCTGCGCCAAGTAATTTACCTCCAAGCGCACCATTTTTTAAAGCAAGTTTATAATAGTTATCAACAATTGGATTGGAAATATTATTAGCTAAAGATTTTTTTAATAACCAATTTGTGTGAAGTATAAGGCCTATATCATCTATTTTATCAGTTATTAAAGAAGTATACATTGTATCCACTAATTCTACCATGCGTTGAAGTGTATTATTTTTCTTTTGGTCAATTAAAAGATTATTATTTTGCTCTTTTAAAATTTCATTTGATGAATGAGTCATCCCAGTATAAAATAAAAGTAAGTTTTGATTTAGCTTTTGGTAAGATTTAGCTGATAAAATAATAGGATGAATTTTTACACTATCATCTGGTAAAAATTCAATTATTTTAAGACCACCAATTGCCGTTCCATACTGATCTTGTTTTCCAATGGGTTCATGTAACTAATTTAATTCTACAATACATGCTTCTGCTGCAATTTCTTTTTTATATTTAAATTTATTATTATAAGTCGAAAGCGCATGAATAAGACCAACCGTATATGCGCTAGATGTTGAGAGTCCGGTTCCAGCTATCACATCTGCAGTGCTTACAATTTCAACACCTTGAGTATGATAATTTTGTAATAGCTGGCGCGCGATTGGATGTTGAATTGTATTTATATTATCTACAATTTCAGTTTTACTATACTTTACAATAGTTTTTTCTTGCTAAAAAGTTGGGTGAAGACTAATATACATATATTTATCTATGGTAGTAGATAAAACTTTACCACCATATTGATGATAAAAATTAGGTAAATCACTTCCTCCTCCAACAAAACTAATACGGAATGGAGTTTTAGTAATAATCATTGCCCCATACCCCATTGTATATATGTATTACTTCCAGGTCGACGATAATTATAAAAATAACTTGGAATACTTAAATATGAAAGAGAGTCTTTATTATATTTTTTTAATACTCTTTGCATAAAATCATTATCTTCTTGATATTGAATTTGAGAAAATCTTATATCAGTAAGAAAATCTTTTTTAAAAAAATATTGCCATACCATTGAATAATGTTGCATATTAAAATAATTACTTACAAAATTTAATTGAGCAATAGGTTCATTATTTTTTTGAAGCAAATCCAACATCATTTTTATAATTTCTGGATTAATAATCCAATCATCGCCATCAACAAACCAAATATAATCACCACTTGCATTATCTAACCCACAATTGCGTGCTAGACCTACAAAAGTAGTATGACTATATATAATTTTATAATTCATATCAACCATATATTGTTGAATAGGTTTAATGGTGGGATCTTTCTCATCATCAAGAATAAAAAGTATTTCATATTCAATATTTTCTAAATTTAACATATGAAAACTTAAAAGTAAATTTTTAATATAATGCTCTATATTTTTACATGGTACTATTATTGAAATATCCATAAGTCCTCCTTATAGATTAGAAATACCAACAACTTTATTATTAATTAATTTAATTAATTTTACTCCTTGCGCGCCCCGTAGAGCTAAAGGTATATCAGAATATTTAATACGGATTTGAGTTGTAGTAGAATTAATAAGTATATCTGTAGTATTATTAAGTGGTAAAAAATCACTCATTTCATCTGCTTTTTGAATTCGAATTCCTTTAGTATTTGTATTGGTTATATTAAATTCAGTAAAATATGTAAGTTTACCATACCCTTCAGTTGAAATACTAAAAATTTCTTTTGTGTCAGCAGGTATCACCCGCGCGCCTTGTACATAGTCACCTATTTCAAGCTTCATACCAATTATACCACGAGCAATACGCCCAATAGGTCTAATATTTTTACTTTCTATAATTATAAATTGACCATGTCTAGACATGATGCCAATACGCTCATCTGTAAGTATAAGAATAGAAGCAATCTCATCTCCAGTATCTAATTTAATAGCCTGAGCACCACTATTACGTTTTAAATTATACTCATTAAGTTTTGATTTTTTTAGAAGGCCTTTTTTGGTGATAAAAACAATAAATTTGTTTTCAGTTTGACGATTTAATATAACCGCGTTTGTAATTTCGTCTGTAAATCCATATGCAGAAAGATATTGTTTTTCTCCAATATTAAATATTCCAAGTTTTGTATGATAATAATTACCTTTTGAATTAAAGAAAAGAATTGTATCTATATTTTCTCCTACAAGATTATCAATGATACGTTCATCTTTATCAAGCTTAAATTTTTGACCTACACCATTACGTCGTTGAGTAAAAAGGCTAGAAGTTTCTGTTACAAATATTGCACCTTTATTAGTGAAAGAAAGTGATAATTGTTTTTGTTCGATTACTTCATCTTCATCAAAAGTAATATCCATAATCTTGGTGCGACGAGCATCGCCGAGTAATTTGGAAATTTTTTGAAAACCTTTTTCGATTTCTTTATAAAAAAGTGTTTGGTCATTGAGAATAGCATTTAATTCATCGCGCTTTTTCTCAAGTTCTACTTTTTCTTTTTCAAGTTTTTCTACTTCCAAATGTGTCAAGCGCGCGAGCTTAAGATCAAGAATCGCTTTTGCTTGAATGTCATCAAGTAAGAATTGCTTAGTAAGCGCAAGGCGTGCGGCTTGAGTTGATACGCTGGACTTGATAACTTGGACTACTTCGTCAATAGATGCAAGACAAATCAGAAGCCCTTCCAGGATATGGATGCGCGCTTCAACTTCATGCAAGTCATAAAGGAAACCGGCGCGATAGACTAATTTTTCATGCTTTAAATGCTCTTCTAGTGCGGCCTTCCATCCAAATACTTGTGGGAAACGTCCGTCACGCAGCATTGTCATATTAATACCGTAGTGAGATTGGAGCGAAGTATTTTTATAGAGAGACTTGAGAACTTTTGTCGGGTTGGCTTTTTTTGCGAGATAAATTTTTAGAAGAACCGTTTCGCCCGTGAGATCATTATAACGCTCAATACCAGGGTTATCTTCGGATTCGATTATAGCATTGAGTTCTTCACGGATTGTAGAAGTATAGACATTATAAGGAATTTCTGTTACAATAAAGCAGTTATCTTTATTATCCCATTCAACTGTACTTCTTAACTTACAGGCTGCGCCCGTTCCATTTTTTAAGGACTCTTTGACTTGGGATTCATTTAGAATTGTTGCACCTGTCGCAAAATCGGGCGCGCAGTATATGTCTTCAAAGTCAATATCTGGATTCCAAAGTAATTTAATAAGTGCTTCATTTACTTCTTTAATATTAAATTGTGGAATTGAACAGGCCGCGCCGACTCCAATACCGAGAGATCCATTTACTATATTATAATATCCTTTAGAGGGAAGAATAGCAGGATACTGTTTGGTATCATCGTAGTTATCGCGCCACTCTGCAATTGTGTCTTTATCTATATCTTCAATGATATGGCCAAAGATTTCGGCTAAACGGACAGACGTATATCGTGGTGCGGCCCAGTTGCCGGTCATTTTAACGTCACCATTTGAACCTTCGACTTCGACAAGTGGGTATCGCATAGCAAAGTCTTGGCTGGCGCGCATTATAATACCTTCGCAGGAACTATCACCATGAATATAGTAATCTGCCATCGCAAGACCTATAGCATTATTAGTCTTTTTAAAAGGTTTGCTATGTACGAGTTTGTTTTGATACATAGAATAAAAGATCTGGCGCGCGGATGGCTTGAAACAATCACGTACATCCGGAAGAGCGCGAGATTGTAATACTGCCCCAGCGTATGACGTAAAGGCAGTATTGATTATATCAGTCATTGTTTGGGGCATTAGTAATCTCCTTAAATATGTACTTCAAGCATATAGTGACATTCAGGGCAATTTACTACTGTTTGAGATATAGTATCTTTTCCATACACAGCATCATCATATTCAGTTACTAATTCTGTTCTTGTGTCACTAACAGTATATGCAAAAATACATCCACACTTTTTACAAGTAATCTCACCAAGTTCATATTTGTTTCCATGTTTAATTATTCTCATTGTTTTCGTCACTTTCCTCATCTTCTTCTGTATATCCATTATATAATTTACATTGACTTGTTAAAAGTGCTGCCCAATTCATGCCAAGCATAAAACCAATATCAAAATCTTTTGAATCAGCATAAGTGCTATTAGCAATATACTTTTTATATTCTCCAGACATAATATTATTTATAATTAATGTTTGAAATTCTTTTTGATTCATAAAAAATGCTTCTATTTTCATAATATATACTCCTTCTATTCTATATATATTATACCATAAAATAAGAGAAAAGTCAAATTTGACTTTTCTCATTCTCTTATGGTTTGAAAGTCTATTTTATTAAATACGTATTCTTTTCGCGGCTCTCCATCTTTACCCATTAAAGCTTCAAGCAAAGCAATTGAGTCGGGCGCGGGAGTAATCTGTTCAAGTCTTTGATATTCAGTAGAGAACATAGAGGTGCGCGCCTGGGATGGCGTTAGACTACCAAGACCTTTGTTACGCTGAACTTCACCTTTTATTTTTCCTTTTGCTTTATTAAATTCTTCATCAGAAAAGTAATAAGACTCGGTTTTACCATTTTTAACAATATAAAGTGGAGAACGCAACCAGAACAGGCGGCCTTCTTTAATGAATTGTGGTGCGAGGTATTGTAAACAAGCCATTATTAGAAGTGAAATATGCGCGCCGTCGCTATCAGAGTCAACACAAATTCCAAGCTTCCCGTAACGAAGTTTAGAGGCATTATATTTACCAGGAACAATGTTCATAGCACTTAACAAAAGTTTTATTTCTTCGTTTTGAAAAACTTTTTCTTCGGGATTGGCAAGTGCATTAATAATTTTTCCACGAATTGCCATAATGCCATATTTGGTATAATCGCGCGCCTTCGACATTGAACTGGCAGGTGAATCACCCTCAACAATCAACAGGATTGAATCTGGCCCAAGTTTCTCAGCATCAAAGAGTTTATCAGATGCAATCATTGATTTCTTTTGATTGCGCTCTATTTCTTTTGTGGCTTCAAGGACTTGTTTGCGCGCTCGCTCGGCCGCGGCTTCTGCACGGGCAACTTTTTTAAGTAGTTCTACGACTTGATTAAAATCATCGGGGCGGCGTATTTGAAAGTCTTTAAGAGCGTTTGAAATTGCAGTTGATGTTGCTGTGCGTGCTTCAGGATTGGCAAGTGCGGTCTTTTGCTGGTTTGTAAATTGTCCAAGTTTTACTTTTACACTTACAAAACCATCAAGCACATCACGGATTGTATCGCCTTCGTATTTGGTTTTAGCAAGAGAATTAAAAGTGCGTGTGAGCGAAGATTTAAAACCACTAATAAAGGCTCCGCCATCGGGCATATAAAGGTTGTTAGCATAACCGCGAATTTCACCTTTTTTACTCACCCATTGAAGCGCGAGTTCCACTTTACAGTCTGATGTTTCGTAAGTATAAGAAAAAGGTTTGGAAAGTCGATTTTCTTTTGAAAGGCCATCAATTAGACCGCTTTTAGAATAAAATTCTTCTACTTTGTCATCTATTTTAAGATAGATGTAAAGTCCAGTAGAAAACATTGACATTTCTTTAAGTGTTTTTCTTAAAGAATCAATATCAATAAAAATATCTCCATAAACTTTTTCATCTGGTTGATAAGTAATAGAAGTGCCAGTTCCATTGGTAGTTCCAACTACTTCAACATTTGTTATCGCTCGCGCACCTTCGTCATCAGATTCAAATTTTTGAAGATAAATCTCACCATCGCGGCAAACTTTAACATTAAGCCATTTGGCGGTGTGGCAGACAATTTTATTGCCTTCACCATTAATACCAACAGCACTTGAATATACACCTTCAGTATGCTTGCCGCCAGAGTGTGGGATAAGAAATGCGGCGGTTAATGAGTTAATACCATCATCACGAATACCAACAGGAATACCACGCATATTATCTTCTACATTTATAATCCTTTTTTGAGTGTCAAGAGAAATAATAAGGCGGGGGTTCTCCGGCTTATATACTTCATATTCATCTTGTACATTAACAATTAACTCTCTAAGACCAAGATTAATTGCTTCTTGACGATCTGCAGAAAGATACATTCCTATTTTTTCACGAAATGCTCGGCCTGCTGATAGAGATACTATATCATTTGCTGTATAATTCATTTAATATCTCCTTTAGTTTTTCTTCTATATTATCTTTATAAGTGATATAATATAATTTTATATTATTTTTTTTACAATATTCAAATTTTATTTTATCTCGTTTAATTCGTTCTTCAAAAGCCTTTTTATCGTTCCAACTATCTTCTCTATATGTAAAATGTATATCTCCTTGATATTCTATTAAACCCAATAGTTTGTTATCATTATTTAGTAATGCAAAATCAAATTGATATGGTCTAGTGTTACATATGAAATCATTAAACCAATATTCTGATTCATATTTATATCCTGATAAATTTAACAATCTATTAATCGTCATATTACCAACAGAATTAATACACCCACAGGATCTTGTATCTCCACATGCTAAATATTGATGTTGTATTAGACAAATATTGCCGCAATCACATTGACATTTCCACAGCCTTACATTATATCTATCTGTTTTTTTGTAAAAACCTGCTTCTTCTAATACCACTAATTTTCCAAATCTTTTACCCGTTAAATCGCCACCACGTTTTAAATTTGATTCAGTCGCGCGTTCTTTTTGATAACAACCACATGATTTTGTATTGCCGGAACGTAGATGCTTACCCATTACTATAACTTCATTACCACATTTACACTTACATTTCCACATCGCTCGACCCTCTTTGTTATTTGGTGCGCGTTCAATAACGGTTAAATATCCATAAACATTTCCAATTTCATCTTTTACACCCATTTTATCACCTTCTATTTATAAGTAGAACTGGTTTAAATGGATTTTATAAAATTGAGTCCTGAAATAATAATAATTCATTCATTTATCTTCCTCCCAATTCGGTGGTATAAAATTATGAGCAGGGCGCCATCGCCATCCCTTATTATCCCAAATTAAAAACATAGTTACTCCATGAATTGAGTCAAGATATGTATCTAATACTTGATAAATTTTTTTTGTTTCTTTATGTTTTACTTTAAACATATACAAACTCCTTTTCATTCTAATTTTATTATACCATTTTTCTTTTAAAAAGTCAAGTTTTTAAATATTTTATTTACTTTATATAGAGAGGTACCAATGGAGGTATTACAAATGGATAATATAATTCGAGTCACTTTTAAAAAATCCCAAGAAGCTACTACACGAGCTTTATATTAGTATGATTATGGGTAGATATTAAAATTTATTGATATAGAATTACCAACTAATTATGAAGTTCATTTTTCAAATAGATTATTTGGAGATGCTACAATATAGATTGGTGATAGTAATGGTGTATTAATTCCAGACCAATATTTATAGACTGGGCTTACCGTATATGCTTGGATTTATTTACATACTACTAATAATGATGGAGAAACACTTTATTAGGTTACAATTCCTGTATTGAAGCGCGCGCAGCCATCTGAAGAGACTCCAACTCCAGAATAGTAGTCTATTATTGAACAAACTTTAGCTACTTTAGAAACAAACGTAAGGGCTTCTGTTGCTGCTGCAAGCAATTGCGCGCAAGCAGTAATTGATTCTGAGCAGGCACGCGATATATCACGAGCCTATATGGAATATACTGAAGGTTATAAAAATACAGCAGCCAATATTTTAGCACAAATTCAACATAGTACAGATTTAGGGTATATTACTATTGGTTCTACTCGTTTAACTGAAACAAATTTAATATAGTTATTATAGTTAATAGAAGAATAAATACATTTATTTATTCTTCTCTTTTTTTTTGTTCTTCAAAAAGGTAGATTTAAAAGCGAAGAAGACCCACTTTTATTATAGGAGATAATCATCTCAAAAGGGGTGAAAGAATAATTATGGAATTTATATCAGATATTGTTCTAGACATAAATTCAAATACTGCTTATACTGTTGTAGGTGCTAAATAGGGTGATAACAATACTCGCGTTGTAACAGCCCATTTAACACAAAATGGCGCGCCATATTAGATAGAAGCAGGTGCAACTGCTACTTTTCGTTTCCGTAAACCAGATGGAAAAGCAATTATAAATGATGCTGAGATAAAAGATTATAATGAGGGTATTATTGCAATTGGTTTAACTAGCTAGGCTTTGGCTGCGGCTGGTCGTGGGTATGCTGATATAGTTTTAACGAAAAACCAACAAATTTTGTCTACCGTATCTTTTATTATTGTTATTATGGCTTCGCCATAGGTATTAAGTGAAATTATTTCTAGTAATGAATTTGGATATATTGAAGATATAGTCGCAAGTTCTCGTAATACAATTTATGAATCTGAAGCTTGGGCAGTTGGTGAAAGAGCAGGATAGCCAGTTAGTTCTGAAAATTTCTTTGATTGGACTTTTAGTAGCCCTGGTGGCGTTATTCGTGCAATTCAAGTTACAAAATCTGTTTTTGAATCTGTTGTAGGTTCACATCCAGGCTCTAATAGAACTTTTACTTTTACTTATGTTGCAATTGATAATTATTGGAATTTAGTAACTGTAGAGCAAGTTGGTGGTACTAGTACAACTTCTAGTCCACAACGTTGTAATGATATTAATAGTTTTGGTATTGAAATTAGTTATCTTGTTGCTGACCATCCTAATAATGATGATTCAATTACTGTTTACTTTACTGAAGCAGATATAACTTATTAGAATAACTCAAAATATTGGGCAGGAGTAGCTGCATCTGCATATACAGATTTTGAAGCTTAGGCAAGTATATATATAGAAAGTGCAGCTATCGCAGCAGCAAGTGCAAGTGATGCAAGAGATGATATTACTAATAGGTTAACTGTTTCAAGTATTACTCTAGCGGCAGGTTCAAGTGCAACAGTTTAGAAAAATACAAGAATTATAGACGAAAAATCTTATACAAATCTTGCCTTCGGTATTCCAAAAGGAGATAAAGGCGATACTGGTGATGTATATTATGCTACTTTTGAAATTGAACCTAGTACTGGTTATTTATGGATGTATCGTCCAGATGATATGACACAGATTAATTTTGAAATTGGTGATAGTGAGAGTACATATCCAGGATGTTTGTTATTAGAATTAGCAGACTTAGGAGGTTAATAAATGGCAATAACTAATTTAGGTAGAGTATAGCTTCTATTTAGAGGTAACTGGTCATCTGGTTACTCATATCAATATTTAGATACAGTATAGTTAAATGGTAATAGTTATGTTTCTTTAATAAATAATAATATAGGTAACAGCCCTGCAGAGCAAGGAAGTATTTATTGGCAATTAATTGCTCAAAAAGGAGCAACTGGAACAGCAGCAGGTTTTGGTGCAGTAACTGCTTCTGCTATTAGTTTAGCGCCAAATTCTGCAGCAACAGTTTCAGTTAGTACAAGTGGAGAAAATCCCGCTAAAAATTTTGCTTTTACTTTTGGTATCCCACAAGGAGCCACAGGAGAAACTGGTGCTCCAGCTAGTATTATAAGTGTTATAGCAAACGCTACTACAACAGATTATCAATCATTAGCTAGTGTAGCTGTTAGTACTTCAGGCTCTCCTTCTGCTTTAGGCATAACATTTGATTTTTAGATACCACAAGGTACTCCCGGTTCATAGATGAATGCTGTTGGTAGGGTAGATGGAATAGCTCCGGCAAGTAGTAGTGATAATGTTATTTTAAAAGCTGTTCGTTATGCTGATTATGGTACAGCTACTACTTTAACTACAGCAGAAAGAGCATAGGCTCGTGCAAATATAAGTGCTATGGAAGCATTTAGTGCATATGACAACCAAGTTCTTAAATATAATGATGGAGTTTGGTCTGCGTAGTTTATAAATGAAGTACCAAGTGGTAATGCATCTTTAAATGGATATATATTACGTCGTACAAATGATGGTTATACTTGGGCACAGGGCGCGATTCCAAGTGGCGGCGCGCAAAATACAATACTTATGAAACAATCTAATACTTCATATGATGTAGGATGGACTAGTATTATAAGTACTTCTGAAATAGATGCAATGTTTAGTAGTTAAGAGGAGGGGTAAAAATGATTAGAGGGACTACCCCAACACATACTTTTTCATTTGATACATTAGACCCTACAACTTTTTAGGTATTAAATATCTATTATGCATAGTAGGGAGTAGAAATTCTCTCTAAATCAAAAGAAGATTGTACTTTTTCTACAAAAGAAACAGAAACCGGTAATATTTATTTAGCTTCTGTGACTTTAACTTAGGAAGAAACAAAACAATTTAAGTCTAAATATGATGTAGAAGTTCAATTACGTGTATTAACTGCAGATAATAAAGCTTTAGCTACATAGAAATATAAATTATCTGTATGGGATGTAATAAATGATGAGGTATTAGAATGAAACTTCATATTACTTTTAATGAAATAAATTCTGATATACATACTTAGTTTATTTAGACTCATTGTACTTTTCAAACTGATTTTGGAGAGATTATTTTAGTTAAATCGGATGATGTATATACAGGAGATTATGATGTTATTCCTAGAGTTTATTAGCAAATTTTAGAAACAAAAGATAAGGTAATGAATGACGATGTCACTGTAGAAGAAATTCCGATTGCTAAAGTATTAAATTTATCTGGCGGTTTAACCGCTACTATTGGATAATTCAAATCTTTTTGATTTAAATAGGAGGAAATTAAATGTCTTAGTACGTTTCTAAAGTTATATATGGAAGTGAAACCCTTATTGATTTAACCAGTGATACAGTTGATTCATCAAATTTATTAACTGGATATACTGCACATGGAGCGGATGGTGCACTTGTAAGTGGTGGTTGTACTTTTGATGCGGATACAAAAGATGCAACTGCAACTGTTAATGATATTTTATCTGGTTAGACTGCTTATAAAAATGGTTCTAAAATTACTGGTAATATGCCTAATAGAGCCAGTCAAAAATCTTATATTGAAGCTGTAGCTAGTAGTGCTATAATCTTGTAGGGTTATCATGATGGTTCTGGTTATGTAGCAATTGCCAGTGCAGATCAATCTAAAATAATTCCTGAGAATATTCGTGAAGGAATATCTATTCTTGGTGTTGTTGGTACTATGAGTGGTTCTGAAGATGTAAAAGCTACGTCTTTAAGTGCAACTCCTTATACAACTGCAAAAACTTATTTACCAACTGGGCAGGGAGATTATAACTACTTTTCACAAGTAACAGTAGCCTCTATTGCTTATACTTCTGTTTCTAATCCAGCAGGAGGATTAACCGTTACTATTGGTACGGTCGCGCCTGCCTAATAGGAGGTAAAATATGGAATAGTATAGATATGCTTTATTAAGAAAAATTTAGGAATTAGCAAGTGTAGATACTCCTATTGCTAAATCTACTATTATAATTTTAATGAAATTATTAGGAGATGTTTAGCAATAGATTATGAGGGAGGAGTAAAATGAGTATAGTTGATAGTACTGGATTAAATTATTATTTATAGAAATTAAAGGGTTTATTTGTTAGAAGTGTTAATGGTGAAATTCCTAATCCAAGTACTGGTAATGTAGTGGTTTCAAATGTTGCAACTGCTGATAATTTGACTAGTCCTGATGCTTAGGCTTCTTATGGTACTTTTATTTATAGAACGTCTGGTGGTAGCGCAAATATAAGTTCTGGTGAAGCCAATTTAGTTTATATTAATGGTAAATGTGAAATTGATGGAGCTGTTACTGAGGCTTTAAATTTAACTACAGTACCTGTGTTTGTTGAAGAAGGGCCTCTTTTTACAACTGATTTAAGCATGTGGCGTAATACAGCTTATGGAGTAGAAGGTACTTATGATTTTACTTATACTCGTTTGTCTAATGCAGGTGATACACATTGGTAGTTACCAAATAGTGGTAATTATGTAACAACTTTGGAAAATTATGGTATATATGTTGTTAATAATAGTATAAAATCTCGTAATATAGAAGGTCTTACTGATAGTGAAGTTATCACTGATATAACTATAAATATTGATACTTGGGAAAGTCAAATTACCAGTGGTGAAGGAAATTATATTTTTACATACTAGAATAATTATTGGTATTTAAATGGTGAATCTATTAGTCCATATACTTTAACAGATTATGGTATTACATTAACTACTAGTGGTACTATAACCACAGAAGATTATTTTACAATTATATATCAACGTGGTACACCAGATTTTATTTTAAAAGTAACATACATAGAAGGGCATTTAGGTATAATTCATTGTGTATAGCCTACAAGTTTTCAAGCAACAGGTTTTAACTAGTTTGATAATGAAACTATGTATATAGCTAATGCTACTATAGATGATGGTGAAATTGTAGTGAATGCTGGAACATTTTTATGTTATTGTAAAGCCGTTGGTAATGTAGACAATGGTTATGTTGCTTATAGTGCACTTGGGTATATTGAAAATATGGGATGGTGTGCTACTTTACCAGAAATTGGTAGCGAAGTAAGTATAATTAGTAGTAATGTTAGTTCAACATTAAGTTCTGTAGAATTTGCTAATGATGGATATGTTATTGTAGTTGTAAGTAATAAAAGTGATTTATGTATTCATCCTAAATGGAGTGGTATTGCAGATACAACATATGCGGCTTATGAAGCGCCATCTGTAATTACTTTTCCTTTAGTTGGTACTAGAACTGGAAGCTCAACTGAAGAAGATCTGCCACTAGCCCTTTATGGTATGCCAGCAATAAATACAGTTGCTGATACTTTAAATTTAGATACAGATACCTATATTCAAAGAATTGGGTATTTACCAAACACAGACGCTAATTTGGAAGCAGTCATTGCTTTAGGTGTAGATTATATATATGATGAAGATAGTATTTACTATGTTTTAACTTATCCTATTGTTTATACAGTTAATGCAACTTCAGATTATGTTGTAAATGATTTTGGTACTGAAGAATTTATTGGGACAGATATACCTATTGATGTATAGTTATTATATGGATAGAATTTACGAGATAAACTAAGAATTGATGTAGTTACTATTAGTCCACAAGAATTAAATGATAATCAAAAACTTTAGGTACGTAATAATATTGATGCATTGTCTACTGATAGTTTAATCAGTGGAGATAAAACATATTATGTTAGCCCAAATGGTAATGATGATAATGATGGAAGTATAAATTATCCATTTAAAACAATATTAAAAGCAATAACAGTTACTAAAGGATATCGTAATGGTAGTACATATGGAGTGACTATAAATTTAGCTGCTGGTACATATACTGGAGATTTTTCAATTTGGGGATATGGACCAAAATTAACTTTAAAATGTAATGGTAATGTTATTATTAATGGTGGATTATACTTTAATAATTGTAATTTTATAAGTTTCCAAGCTATTAATAGTGGGGTAGATACTATTACAATTAATGGTGAACGTACTGGCTGGTGGACGCATTCTGCTTTAGTTTTATCAGATAATACATATTGTGAATTTTTAAATTTTGCTTCTGCTACTTTTATTACACCTACTAGGACCAATAATGATACTACTTATAATACTGTACACGTAACTAACAATAGCACCTTATATTGTAACTGGCGTATAACCACTTATTTTAAAGGAGGATAGACTGGAATAGGTGCTAGTAGTTGTAGTAAAATAAATATTAATGGGAGAATAGGTTATGCTACTCCAGCCCCTTATGGTAATATTTTTGCTAGTGCAACTGTTGGAAGTTATCTAAGTATTAGTAATTGTATAGATTTTCCAAATCCATTTGTAGAATATGTAGATGTTTCTGGAGATAGTAATATTTTAATAGGTTCACTTGGTTCTTTTTAGACAGCTGAAGTTACATCTACTACAGTAGCCAATGAAGGCGCTAGTAATCCTATTACATATACTATAAAAAGAAGAGGCATTTATGCAGTTTAGGCAGCTTTTTATGGAAGTAATGCAGAAGTAAACAACGCCCACTATAGATTAAGAGCTGGTGGTACTTATATTGCAGAAACCTAGTATTATGGGACTGTAAAACTTAGTTCTCATCGTATAGAAACAGTAAGATATTTTTCTGATAATACATCTCTTGTAGCAGATATTATATCTAGCACAGGAGGAAAAAGTTATAGAGGTTGTTTACATATTACTCGTATAGCTTAAAATAAAGCCCTCTCAAATTGAGAGGGTTCTTTTTTTATTTAATTTTCCCTGTAAAACATAACATAATCCAACTACCATCATCTAATTTACCCCAACCATTCTAAACATCAAAAATTTTATATATCCCCTAATCTTCTATTACACCCAAAATCTTTGCTGCCTCATCAGGCTACGCACGGCGCCTAAGACTAGGATGAATTATTTTAACTTCATATAAAGGAGTTTGAGTTAATGGAGTAATCTTTTCTACTATTTCATTTTCTTGAATAGAAGTTTCTTCTTCTATTAAGGGTGGGCGCCCTAAACGCTAAGGTTTCTAACCCATAAAATCTCACCTCAACTATAAGTTGCAAAAATTTGATTTTTCTTTAAATTTATGATAAAATATATTTGTAAAAAGGAAAGAAATATATATAGAAGGTGATTAAAATAGTAGAAGTAGGAATTCCTGTCTATAAAGCTAGAGAGACTCTTCCAAATTTACTTGATACTTTAGTAGCTTAGACTCATAAAAATTTTATTGTATGTCTTTCTATTGATGGTGATGGAGAAAATTATGAAGATATAATCCAAACCTATATCGCGCGCGGGTTAAAAATAAGAGTAATTCGTTCAGAAGAAAATGGTGGCCCAGGGGTTGCTCGTTAGCGAATTCTTGACACTACTCAATGTGATTATATTATGTTTGCTGATGCAGATGATTTATTAATGCCGCGCGCAGTTTCAACATTATTTCATGGTATAATAACTAGTGGTTTTGATATGCTGCGTTCAAGTTTTATTAGAGAGAATGCAAGTGGAAAAGATATTGTCCTTGAAGCTTCTCATAATGTAGTAACTTGGTTTCATGGAAAAATCTATCGGGTACAATATTTAAAAAATTTAAATTTAAGATTTCTTCCAAATTTACGTACAGATGAAGATGCATATTTTAATATTATTGCCTGGAATTGTACTGAAAAACATGGTTTATTAAATGAAATTACCTATATTTGGTGTGATAATAAAAAATCAATTACTCGTCAAAAAGATAATACATCATACTTTATAGAAACTTATAATAATTATATTTATGGATAGGTAAAAGCCTTAAAAAGAATTGCTGAAATAAAAAATGATATTCCACATCTTTTAATTTCTAAAACTCTCATTAATATTTATTATTTTTATATGAGAGCACGTTTTCATCATTGTAATGAAGAAATAATGGATGATGTATTACACGAATTGCGAGAAGAAGATTGGATGTTAGAGTGGTTACGGAATGGACAAAATTGGAAAGATGTAGTAGATGAATTAAAAGGTGGACAAATTTACGAAGATAAATTTATTGTATTTTTTGATGAAAATTTTGAACAATGGACAGCAAGATTATTTAGAAAAGAGGGATAATACATGAAAGGTTATGTAGGTGGAATTGATTGGATTAATGCAGAAGCTATGAAATATTGGAGTTTTTCATCTTCTTATAAAAAAGATAAAAAAGTTGAAACTCGTAATATGATATTTTCAAATGAATATCTTGGTGCAATAAAAGTAGACGGTTATTATGAACGTCTTATTAAAGATGAAGATGGAAATTGCTTTATGGTCGCGCGCAGTAAAAATGTAGCAGGTGAAGCAGTTGAAAAATTAGCTTGGGTTCCACATATTATACCTTTTATGGAGTCTTTACCAAATGGGACTGTTCTTTTAACCGAATGTTATTTACCAGGTAATGAAGGATCACAAAAAATTACATCTTTATTAGGATGTTTGAAAGAACGTTGTATCGCACGTCAGACAACAGGTCAAAAACTTCATTTTTATGTATTTGATGTAATGGCTTGGGGCAATGAAGATCTTACAAAACGTTCTTTTGATAATCGTATCCTATATATTGAAGATAATTTACCTATGTTTGCTAATGAATATATAGAAGGCGCGCATTATTATGATGGTGAAGAACTTTGGAATAAACTTCAGGCTGCACTTGCTGATGGACGAGAAGGTATGGTTATTATGCGAAAAGATGCTCCAGTTTATTTTAAACGTACACCAGCACGTGTAAGCCTTAAAATTAAAAAAGAGCTTCGTGAAACAATTGATTGCTTTTTCACAGGTCGCGTGGCTGCCCCTAAGCGAGATTATACTGGAAAAGAAATTGAGAATTGGCCTTATTGGGTACATCAAGAAACAAATGAAAGGCTTCCTCTTGGAAATCATTATTATGAGGCTTTTATGGAAGGTAAACCTTATATTCCTGTTACTAAACCTTTTTATAATGATTGGGCTGGTTCATTAGAAATTGGAGTTATTAATACAGAAGGAGAAATAGTTGGTATTGGTTATTTAAGTGGCGTTACTGATGATATAAAAGAGCATTATAAAGATTATCAAAAAAAGGTAATTGAAGTTGGAGCTATGCAACTTACTCCTGATGGTGCCTTGCGTCATGGAAAAATGTTAGGTTGGCGAGATGATAAAACATGGGATCAATGTTTTCTATCTCAAATAAAGGAACTTTAAGAGTAGGAATTATTTCCCACTCTTTTTTTTATTTTCTTTTTTTAAAATTTACTTTATATTATGAGTAAAGGTGAATTATAGATTGAATCTTTTTTAAAGAAGAAAAAAGTATAGTATATTCGGGAAAAATCTTTTAGTAATTTACGAAATGGTTGCCTTCGTTTTGATTTCTATTTACCTACTTTAAATATTCTTTTAGAATTAGATGGAATTTAGCATTTCAAATATACTCCATATTTTTACCATTCTAAAAAGGAATTTTCCCATGCAAAACAAAATGATTATTATAAAAATTCTTTTGCTCTTGCAAAAGGAATAAAGTTATATCGTATTCCTTTTTGGGAATTACCTAATATCCAATCTTATTCACAACTTTTTCAAAAAAAATTTCTTGTTACAAATAAATGGCATAATGATTAGATTTATCGTTAGTATTTATCGGAGGGACGCCACAAATGTGGAACTTAAATGAGATAGCTAATCTTATTATATTAATAAGTGCAGTAATTATAGCTATAAAAACTATATATGCTTTTTTTAAGTAGCCTGTTGATAAAGTTTCACAATATGCTAGATAGAATGAAGAAAAACATATAGAAGAAGTTCTTGATAAAAAAATGCCAGAACTTTTAGCTGAAAATTGTGAAACCATTATGAAGTCATTAGATGAAATAAAAATAATGACTTTAAATTAGGAAGAACGGTTAGAAAAAATTTAGGATTCTATTGATTTATTAAATACTTCGTAGCTAGATATGTTACGATATAATATGAATCGTATTTATTATAAATATCGTCCTTATCAAAAAATTCTTGATGCTGATAAAAAAGCATTTATTAAATTATATAATGATTATAAACCTATGGGTGGTAATAGTTGGATTGATTCTTTATATCAAGAGTTAGTCAATTGGCCTATTATAGAATTTGAAGAAGAACTTAAAACTTGACTTATAATAAAATATATGTTATAATATATACATAAGGAGGAAATATAACTTATGTATATATTTTTTTATATATCAATTTTATTATGTATAATTGGATTAGGATTTTTCTTTAATGGAGTAAAAAAACAAAAACAACAATTAAATCAGTTACAAAAAAAATATAAAGCATAGTTAGAAAATGAAAATTAGTAGTTAATTGATAAAAATAAAAAGTTAAAAAATGAAAAAGAAAAGTTTGAGTTAGAGCGTGATGCTGCTCGCGCGAGCCGAGAAGCTGAAGCAGAACGCTTTGAAGAAATACGTAGTCATAGTAATGCTTTACTTGCTGCTGAAAAAACTCGTTTTGCATCAGAACTTAAACATTTTTATGATTCAAAATTGTAGGATTTAAATGATAATTTTCTTTTAAAATAGGCTGAAATTGAGGCAGAAATATCTAAATGCTAGAATGAATTATATGAATTTTAGTCTATACAAAAAGCAGTTAATGAAGCTATTCGTCGGAAAAAAGAAATAGAAGAGAAAGAAGATTTTTATTCCATTAATATTTCTACAAATGATTAGGAAGATATCTAGGTTCTTCAATCTATGGATATACGCCTTCATAATAGAGATGTAATTCCAAAATTAGTATGGGAATTATTTATACGGCGCCCCACTCAAGAAATGATAAAGCGGGTTGCTGGTACTGAAAAATGCGGTGGAATATATAAAATAACTTATAAAAAAACAGGAGAATCTTATATTGGTAAAACAACAGACTTTCAAACTCGATGGACAAATCATATTAAAACCGCTATTGGACTTGAAGCTGCCGCGCGGGCTACACTTCATAATCGTATGGTAAAAGACGGAATTTGGAACTATACTTTTGAAATATTAGAAAAAGTAGACAAAGAGTCTCTTTCATAGAGGGAGTCTTATTATATCAACTTATATGGAACAAAACAATAGCTAAATATGAAGGAAGGTAATAAATAAATGGAGTTAACTTCACTATAGAAAAGAATATTAAATGCACCAGAAAATAAAATAGCTGTTGAAGCTTGCGCGGCTGCATTAAAAACATCTACTTTAACTGAAAAAACTCGTCAATTATTACGTGCAGGTGTAACCCCATCAACAATTGCAGTTATTACTTTTACTCGTATGGCTGCACAGGAATTGATTGATAGATTAGATACAGATTATAAAGAAGGGATTTTTGTTGGTACAATTCATGCGCTTGCAGCGCGTTTTCTTTCTTTAAATGGATTGGGAGGAAAAATAAAAGGTATTGCAGAAGAGGAAGACTTTGATAAATTATTTGAGTTATGTTTACCTTTAAAATTAGAAGGTAAATATGATTGGATTTTAGTGGATGAAACACAAGATTGTGGGGAATTAGAATTACAATTTATTTTTGATAAATTAAATCCGCCCCATTATTTTGTTTGTTTAGATTATAATTAGAGTATTTATGGTTTTAGAGGCGCGCGACCTGACTTATTAAAAAAGTATTTAAATCGAGATGCTACTTTTTATAATTTAAACGAAAATTTTAGAAATGGTTTTGAAATTTTAGATTATGCTAAGGGTATTTTAAGTAAAAAATATATGGTAGATGATTCTATTGCAATGCAAAAATTTCCTGGTATTGTAGAAGAAAAACGATTAGACCCTTAGGATTTAGTATCCCATATTCAACAAACTAATGATTATAAAGAATGGGCAGTTTTATGCCGTTTAAATAGATAGATGGGACCTTTTAAAGAAGCTTTTGATAAAGCTAACATTCCTTATGTTACTTTTAGACAAGGAGAAATTACTCGCGCGCGGCTTGAACAATTAATGGCAGAAAATTCTGTTAAAATTTTAACAATGCATTCTTCAAAAGGTTTGGCTTGGGATAATGTGGCCGTTGCAGGTTGTTGGTGGGGTAAACCCGAAGAATATCGTTTAAATTATGTTGCTGCAACACGGGCAAGAAAACTTTTAATTATGTATAAATAAATGCAGATTCTTTATTGAATCTGCATCTTTTTTATGGAAGTTTTAATATTTGTCCAGCATAAATTATATTAGAAGTTAAATTGTTTAATTTTTTTATTTCAGTATATCGTATACCACTACCCAATTGAGTTTGGGCTATAGCCCATAAGGTATCTCCCCTTTTAACCACATAAGTTTTTTCTGAAGGATTAACAGGTGCAGTTATAGGAGTAGTAGTTGAGTTTGAGTTTAATGCTTTCTAAATAGCAGCTTGAGTTAATGGTCCAGCAACTCCATCAACTTCTAATTGATGATCTTTTTGAAATTTTTTAACAGCATTTAAAGTATCTGTCCCAAATACTCCATCAACGTTCCATCTTCCTAAATCATACCCTAATTTTTTTAAATTTTCCTATAATTGTTTAACTTCCTCTCCTCTCATACCAAATTGTAAATTAGTATTTATTGATGGAGTAGTACTAATTGATTGAGTTGGATTTGAATCGTTTATATTGTTTACTACAATACTCCATTTTGGGCGACCAAAACCTGCAATAGCAGAATTTCCTCTAGTATAAGTACAACGCTATACTTGGTCGTTGGAATTTCCTTCGATAGTTATAACTTTTGTCCAGTTTAATCCACTTCCTTGGACTTGTTCTACAATTCCAGTATGGTTTATATCACCATCATAATAAAAGAAAATCTAATCTCCTATTTCAGGGTAATTATAAAATGCACCATTATTACGATAAAAAGATGCACTTGTTTTACATAATGCAGAGCCTCGTCCTATTGTTTGATATGTCATTGCCGCACCCTACTACATTGTAAAAGCATGAGTAAAACAATAATCTACAAAAACATCACACCAAGGTTGATGCTATAAATCCCATCCATAAAACTAATTATCCCAACTATCAGCAGCATATTTTATATAATTATTATAACCTTCTTTATATCCTATTTCTGCACGGGCAACATTTAAAACTTTCTACTGAGCTTCATATAATGTCATTTTAAATCTTCCCTCCTAAATTCTGGTTGTTGCTGAAGTTCTCTTTGGTCTTCTTTTTGCCAATCACGTTCCTAATAACGAGTTTTTGCTGCTTTTATCCATCCCATAAAACCACATTCACCGGTACAAGCCACAAAAAAACACGTACATAAAGTATCTGGAATACCACCTGTTAAAAGATATATCCAAATCATAGTAATTGTAAAAACAACAACAGAGGCGCCAATAAGACAAAGTATTAAATCCATAGTTTTCTTTTTCATGCCTATACCTCCATTAGTAAGTAGAAAAAGATTGAAAGAAATATATAAAAAAATTACTTATTAATGGTAGGTGATATAAATGACGAAGAAACCAAAATATTATAATAGTAATAATATGTCTATGGAAGGTTTTACTTCTAATGGCTGGTGGTTTACTGGTGGTACTTCATTTATGTCTAATGGATATGTAATCTATAGAGATGGATTAGGTGGATATGATCCAAACCCCTTTGCTATAAAACAAGGAAATTCATATAATAGTCGTTTATTTGATAGCCGGTCTATGGATAAACGCTCTTCATATTATAAGTTTACAAAATAGTTATCTGAAATTGCTAATCGCGCGGCCGCATCTGAAAAACGATTTTTAGAATTAAAATTGGCTCAATTGCGTCATAATAATTCTGAATTTTAGATATAGGATAGTTGGCTTAATAAAATTGAAGAAGCAATTAAAAGAGAAAATTATGGGGCTGCATATACTTTATTATTAAAACGTACTAAAAATTTATAGGAAATATAGCGAGAGTTGGCCTCTAAACGAAATAAATCATTTTAGAAAACAAATGATTTCTGGAATGATTAGTTTATGAATTATATGATTAAGCAAATTGAATCTTAGTTAGTAAATTAGACAGAAAATATTAGAGAAATTTCCTTTGATGCAGATTTTGATAAATTAATTGATGATTATTTTCATACACTAAATTTAGATGTAAATTCTAATGCTTCTTTAAAAAGTTTAAAAGAATCTTATGTACATGATTTAGAAAATAGTGTAGTGAAAGATGGTATTCGTTTAAAATTCCGATAGAATAAAGGAGATAAACAAATAAAGTAGATTGTAGGTACAAAACAAATTGAAATTCCATTAAAAGCAATAAAAACAAAAAAAACAGGGAACTTTAGACGTCCATCCACAATAGCAAGATATGTTGCCGAAATTCTTTTTAAAAATATAGGTTTAGGATTAAGTCAAGAAGCTATTAGTATTAGTAGTTGGTAGAGTATTGGCAGTAGTCCTATAGCTAGTGGTAAAATGAGAAAAGATACCTATAATTTATTAGGGGAATTAAGTGGTAAAGCTGTACAATAGCGTGCAGATAGTATAGTAATGGATGTATTTGGTATTGATATAGATATAAATACAATTGTTCAAGAAGTTTATCAAAAGCAATTAATAGAGAGTGGAAAATAGATTTATGGTCAAGATTTTATTAGTGAAGTAGAACGATAGATTTTAAAAGCTATTGAGGGTACTGATGCGGCAGAGTTTTTTGAAATTGAGGAAAATATAAAAGGATATCGTTCTAATTTTGATCTAGCCATCGCGCGAGAAGGCAATTTTAATAATAGAATGGCTGATTTAAAATAGTTACATTTAGATGGTAATATGGTAAATAAACTTATTTTCATGCTTAATAATACTACTTAGAATTGTATTATGGATAATAGAATAGATGAAATTGCTGATTATTTAGCTAGTGTATGTGTAGTCTGGATGTGGGATAGTACTAGCGACTTTTTTGATGAAAGTACAGTGCCTGCGCACGTAAATAAAATACATTTATTTAATAGTGGAGGAGCATATTTTACTGCTTCACAAATTATTCGTTCTACACTTTAGCGTCTAGTACAATATGGAGAAGATAATAATGAATTTGTACAAATTACAATTAATCCTCCAACCCCATATACTGATAATGATTATACAGCTTTAATGAATAGAGTTACTCCTAATCCAAAACCTAAAGATAAAGAAGGTTGGATGAATATGCTAAGAGAAATGTGGGATACAGTTAAAAATGAAGCTTTAGATAGTGGTTCATTGGCTATTCATTTTAAACAGGGCGAATTAGATGAATTAATTGGTGAATTACGTGCTATTTTAAATAATTAAGGCAGGAGTTTTCCTGCCTTTTATTTTACCATATTATAAAAATTTATAGCTTTTTCTTTTAACTTTTGTAAATCTTCGTCATTTTCAATAATAAAATTATAATGATAATTTTCTACTTCATCATCAGCATGATTTCCATAAATTTGATGCCCTGCGCGCCGTATAAGTAGCGTAAAAACAGGTAACTTCAACTCAATTCTTAATCTTTCAATTTCTTCGGGTTCTCTACAATGAATAAAGATAAAGCCTTTTCTGTCTACTCCATACATAAATAAATCATCATTGAATTGATAAGATTTAGAAGTAACATCTTGGAAAGGAATATCTGCCCAAAAAGTCGCCATATCTTTTAAATCTGAAAGAAATTTTCGACTTTTATTATCTTTTTGCTCTTTCCAACCTAAATCATGAGCAATTTTTTTAATATAATCTACAGTTGAAATGTTTAAAACATACTCTGAACCAGCAACTTCAGTAAAATATTTTATAAAAGTATCTTTACCACAGCCTCCGGCTCCATTAATTATAAATGCTTTCATTAAGTATAATACTCCTTATAGATTAATGGAATTTCTTTTAAATCTATATTATTTCGAGCTGTTACTTCTTTAATTAAATTAATACGTTCAAGTTTAGGGCATAAATGTCCTGTTGTTTTTTGAAGCATGCGTGCTCGTTTTAATGAAATATATTTAGCATTTTTTTCTTTTATTTTAAAAAATAAATATTTAAAATAATTTGGTGTATTACAATAAATATTACTATCTTTTAGAATAATGCTAGTATGAAATGCTATATGGAAAAAGAACAAATCATAAATTTCTTTTGCATTTATTTCTAACATAATAAAATTTTTATATTTAGTTTGTGCATTAATCATACAAGCAGTTAAATCTGCTATAAATTTATCCCATCTTTTATATGTTTCATTATCTATCATCATATTTTACTCCTTTTTCTTTTATTATATCACATTTTATAGAAAAAGTCAAATTCCTTACATTATAAATAATGCGCGGGTGCGCACGTGATTATAACATAATTTTTAAATTTTTTCAAATTTTATTTTAAGAAAAAAATTTGCATTCTTTTTAAAAAAATGTTATAATATAAGTAGAATAGAAAAGGAGAAATATAATTATGAGTAAATCTTTTAATGAAGAAATTACTTTATGGTATACAACTTATGTAGATGGTGACCAGGAACAACGTCGTAGTATAAACATTGAATCATTTGATGGTATTCATATTGCAGATTTTCATAGAGCTTGTAAACGTTTTGCAGAATTAATTGGATATGCATCTAAAAATATTGAAGATTTTTTTGGTGAAGATAGATATAATGAGGATTTTTAAATGAAATGGTATCTTACGGGTGATTGTCATAGAGATTACCTACGTTTTCAAAATTTAGAGGAATATCGAACTGGCGCGCCTATAGGAATAATTTGTTTGGGAGATTTTGGTATCAATTATTTTTTAAATAAAACTGACACTAAAATGAAAGAATGGCTTCATGAAAAATATCCAAATTTTATTTTTTATCTTTTAAGAGGAAATCATGAGGCACGACCAGAAGATATACCAAATGTAGAAGTATTAGAAGATAACATTATTAAAGAATTTGTTCAAATAGAACCACGATTTCCAAATATTCGTTATTTAATAGATGGTTCTACATATTATTTTGGAGACTATAAATGTTTATGTATTGGTGGAGCATATAGTGTTGATAAATGGTATAGGCTCATGCGTAGAGAATGCACAGAAGAAAATAATAACCCAAAAATAACAGGTTGGTTTCCTAATGAACAACTTACTGAAAAAGAAAGAGATGAAATTACTGATATTATAAAATGGGCAAATGTAGATTTTGTTTTTACTCATACTTGTCCTTTAAGTATGATGCCTACTGATTTATTTCTTAATATGGTAGACCAGTCTACCGTTGATAATACAATGGAATATTGGTTAGAACAAATTAAAAATAGTTTTAAATGGAAGATTTGGTGTTTTGGACATTATCATGCTGATAGACTTGAACGACCATATATAGAACAGTATTATAAAGATATTGAAGATTTAGATGTAATTTGGAATAGATGGAAACAATATAAAACAACTGGTCAATTGGATGAATGGTGGCTTAATAAAAGTCCAAATTTTTATTTAAATTAAATGGAGGTTTTATGAAAGCATATCTTGCAGGGTCAATTTTTTATTATGGTGATGAACTACGAAATCGTGAATGGGCTACTAAATTAAGGAAAGCTTTTCCCGATTTAGATTTATATAGTCCTATTGAAAATACAGATATTAATGGGACAGAAGGAAAAAAGAAATTTGGTAGTCCTATTATGATTGCTCATGCAGATAATGAAAGACTTGATCAGTGTGATATTTTAATTGCATGTTTAGATGGAGATGTAATTCCAGCTGGAACAAGTGCTGAAATTGGGAAATTTCATGAAAAAATCACACGCGGTGATTGTAAATTATTAATAGGAATTTTAACTGATAATAGACAATGTTACTTGACTTGGAGTGAAGAAAAAGATATAGGTGGCCGTGACGTTGGTGCGCAGCAATATAGTTATCAAAATATTTATGTTACTGGGCTTATAAAAGAAGTAGGTTATCTTGTAACTAATATTGACGAAGTTATAGAAAAAATTTATTTTTGGCTGAATGGAGATTAAAAATGATAGTTAAGCAACAAGGAATAACTATTTTAGAAGCAGATAACGCTTGGCATAATTATTGTAAAATGGTTAATATAAAAAATCCTTGGAATGAATTAGCAAAATTAAATCAAAAATATTTTCATAAAGAACTAATTAATGGTGTTATTTGCTATAAAATGTTTCCTTATAGTAAAGAAGATGAAGAAAAAAAGAAAAAAATTCGAGCAAAATTTCAGCCATATAGAAATTTAGAAGATCAATGGTCTTTAATGTGGGTATATGAAAATAAAGGATATGAAGAGGCCGCGGCTTTTGCGAAGCTTCGTAACAACTCTCATAATGATTTAATGAAAATTTTTATGAGTTTATGTCCTTGTGATAAAGGACAAAATTGTAGTATATTTTGTCATAATTTTATTAAATGTAAAGAGGAAGGTTTTAATAAATGGTCTATGGAATAAATGATAGATTACCAATTGGTAAAACTATTTTATTTGCATTGCAAATAATGTTGAGTTGCTTTACTGCAACTGCTTTAATTGCTTAGATTTGTGGGGTACCATTATCTGGAGCTTTTATAGGAGCAGGATTAGCTACTTTAATTTATAGTATCGTAACAATTGAAAAATCTCCAATGTTTATTAGTAATAGTGGTGCATTTGTTGCTCCAGTACTAGCTGCATTGGCAATTGGAGGATATACAGCAGTTGCAATTGGTGGAGTAGTTACTTGTATTGTATATACTATTTTTGGAATTATATTTAATTATATTTCTGTTGATAAACTTTATAAGTTTATGCCAAAAGTTTTAATTGGATCAGTGACAATAGTAATTGGTATTAATTTGATGGGATTTATTACTGGGTATATTGGTGATACAGGTAATTTAGGTGTCATAATTGCCTTTATTACTGTATTAGCAATTGCACTTTCAAGCCATTACTTTAAAGGCGCGCTCTCAATGTTTCCATTTCTAATTGGCACACTCGTAGGATATATCATTGCAATTCCTTTTGGATTAGTAGATTTTTCTAAATTTAATGGAATTCATTTGTTTACTATTCCTACTGTAGCTTTTATGAATATGGGGCATGTAGTTTTTAAAGATATGATACCAATTATTGTAGTATATATTGCATTTACCATTAGTGCTATTTGTGAATGTTTGAGTGACCATAAAGTATTAGGTAATATAATTGGTATTGATTTATATAAAACGCCTGGTTTAGGGAGAATTTTTATAGGAGAAGGTGCCGCCAATCTTATGACTAGTCTTTTTGGTGGATTAGGTGGTTGTAGCTATGGTGAAAGTGTAGGAGCAATTGGTTTTAGTAAATGTGCTTCTGTAAAAGTAACTCGTTTAGCTGCTATTTTTATGATTTCTCTTGGTTTTATTGAGCCGATTCAAGCTTTTATTAGCTCAATTCCATCATGTGTAATTGGTGGTGGTACAGCTTGTATTCTTTATGGTTTTATTAGCTCTAGTGGTATTCGCGTATTACAAGAAGTTAATTTAAATAATCAGAAGAATCTTATTATTTGTTCTGTAGTATTAGCTTTAGGTATTAGTGGAATTGTAATTGGTGGTTCTACTTTTAGCTTAAGTGGAACTGCATTAGCATTAATTGCTGGAATTATATTAAATTTAATTTTAAGGGGGAAAGAAAATGTAGGTTAAAGTTTTTGAATGTGATAAAAATGGGAAAATTTCTTTTACTAAGAGTGAATTAGAAAAACTTTTAAATGAAGTTTATAATGGTGGATATAGAGATGGAGAAAAGAAATGGTGGACCTGGACTTCACCAAGTATTACAACTCCATATTATGCCACAACAATTAGTAATACTACTACTAATCCATATACTATTACTGGAAGTAGCACTAGTGGTGTAGTCACTTTAAATAAAACAGCAGGAGATAATTTTAATGCTTAAATTAAAAGTTACCGAAGAATGGCGCTGTGAAGATAAAAATGAAGCTGAAAATTTTATTCGTGCACAGCGTGAAAATGGTGGAAAAGATGGTTATTATGTAATTAAAGCTGGGTATACTCACAAAGAAAAAAAGGCAAAAGGTGAAATAATTGATGAGTGTGAAGTTGTTTCTATTACGAAGCAATATACAACAGTATGGAATATATAATAAATCCACGTTTTAAAATTGATTATTATCCAATTTATTTTGATAAACCTTATGATTGTAGATATTATATAGGTGGTCAATGTATTGGAATTGAACGAGTAGATCCTTGTGAAGGAAAAACTTGTATGGAATATTAGAATCGTACTAAACCTCCTATTATTACTTTATGTGGTTCAACCAAATTTAAAAATTTATTTTTAGAAGCTGCACGCGATCTTACTTTTTAGGGATGGATAGTATTGATGCCAGGGGTATTTGGACACGCAGATAATATCAATTGGAGTTTTGGTGAAAAGAAAAATTTAGATGAACTTCATCGTGAAAAAATTAGAATGTCTAATGCAATTTTTGTACTTAACTATGAGGGGTATATTGGAGATTCTACAAAATCTGAAATAGAATTTGCAAAATATTTAAATATGCCAATATATTATTATGAATGAGGATTTTGAATATATTGATGTGGATGATGAAAGTTTCTTAGGTGAAAATGAAGAAATTATCTGTTCTCATTGTATAGTAATTTCTTATGTAGAATGTAATGCATCTGAGGAAAAAGAAATAGTAGATTTTTCATAGTTTAATTTTCAAAATAATACTGGTATTGTATATTGGCAAAATTACTATACCGGTGAAGGGGTAAATGAATTAACAATTAATAGTAATTGTATGGTAAGTTAGAAAATAATAAATGGTCAATCTGAATTTTATTGGTGGCCAGCCGGAACAATCACTTTTTTTAAGGAGTAATTTAAAATGGGTTGGGAATAGATAATGTCTTTAATAGTTTCAATTTTTTCAGCTTTAGCAGTTATAATTCCTTTAGGAATTAAATTATATAAAACTGTTAGAGAATTAGTTGAACAAAAGAATTGGCCTCGGCTTGTTACAGCGGTTGCAGAATATATGGAACAAGCTGAACAACTATTTGAAGAGGGTGCAGATAGAAAGGCTTGGGTTATGACAATGATACAAGCTACTGCAGATCAATTAAATTATACTCTTACATCTGCTGATATAAGGAACTTAGAAGACTTAATTGACAGATTGTGTAATATGAGTAAAATAGTCAACCCTCCACTTTTAGAAGAAGAATATGAAGAGGCCGCTCGTTAATAGCGGCCTATTTTTTGACTTTTTTTAAATTTTATGATATAATTTTATTAGAAAATGAAGCGGGAGGTAAAATGAAATGAAGCGTTTGATTTTAATTGCAATTTTTGATGATAAGAAAAACGTAGTAAGATTTCGTTCTGCCCCTGATTCAAAAATTGCATTACAAATACTTACAAACGCACGTGAGCAAGGATTTTTAACAGTAGCGGGTACTATTACATATGAAAATTCATATGACCGCGCGCGGGCACAACTTAAGTATCGACTTAAGCAAAAACTTTTAGAGAAAATGCGTGCTAAAATTTGAAATTTTTAAAAAAATATGATATAATTATTATAGAAAGTAAGGGAAGATTAAATTCTTTTATTTTTTATAATTTGAGGTTGATGGGAGGTCTACCTTTCTACCTCCCATTAGCTTACTATGGAAAGGGGAACAACTCATGAGTGGTATTTACATCACCGGCATTGAGATGCCGACAAACAGCGAGCTTTTATGCATTAACATCTATCCGGATGGCAAAGTGTGTATTGACCTCGATTTGCATTGTCAACAGGTCGCAACAGCCATCCCCGTCCCTCCGCATGGACGGACGATAGACGCGGATGCGCTTTTACTAAGAGCAATTCCACTCGGCTGGTCTACTCCTAAATGGGTTAGCGACATTATGATTGATGATGCGCCAACCATCATCCCAGCGAGTAAGGAGTACTGAAAATGGAGTGGAATGATGGGATTCCTCAGTTCAGTTATTTCCCGGAATGGGTGGACACAGAATTCGAATGCCCGTATTGCGGCGGAGTGATGCAGAAGAATTAGATGAAGGTACTGACCTCGAATCCACCGAAGTACGAATACCGCTGTAAAGAGTGTAAGAGAATTCGATACAGGTTTCAGTAAGGAGACGATTTGGTGTGAGAAGGCAGATAATGAAACAGCTTTCTTCCTCCCACCCTTTCTGATGTAACCCCACTAAAACCGTAGTGCAAGTCGGTAAATTCAGCAGGTAATGGACTGAGAGAGAAGCTAAGGCGAAGGACTCCAGCGACGCAAGCTGTGAAGGGTGAGCACATCGTATAGTGAGACGAGAGGTAACGTGAACCACTCATACAATCGCGCGCCGTAAGTTGGCGGCCGGGTAGATTAAGCCCGATAATAACAAAGCCTATAGGGAGTCATGACCCTTAGAAGCAATAGCCAGATAACAAAAAGGGGTCTGTGCAAAGATGCGATTCTATACACCAGTGAAATTGGGGACTGGTAAAAATATCACCCAATCGTTTCGGAAAACTTCACCGAGTTTCGTAAACTTAAAAAGAAGTAAAATATCGAAATAATCGAAACGGTAGAACGTAGAGTAATCGTCCATAAGCTCTCGCACACCTTAGCTAAGTGTGGAATAGTGGTGCAGGGGCGTCCCACTCGCCGCAGTAGAAAGTAGATATTGCGCTTTGGCGCGTCGTGAACGGGTGCGCGACATAAAATAAAGAAACCCGTTTTTATGGGGAGTTCGTATAATGGTAGTATACCAGATTTCCACTCTGGTGGCACGGGTTCAATTCCCGCACTCCCTTCCATTAATATGGTGCGGTAGCCCAATTCGGAAGAGGCAATTGACTTAAAATCAATCAAGTATGGGTTCGAGTCCCATTCGCACTACCATTTTTTTGTGGGTGTAATACAATGGTAAGTATGCAAGCTTGCCAAGCTTGATATGAGGGTTCGATTCCCTTCACTCACTCCATTTGGGCAGTTAGCAAACTTGGTGGATGCGCACGGCTGAAGCCCGTGAGAAAGAGGGTCGGTACCTCTACTGCCCACCATTTATAGGTAAGATAGGGTGATAAATAAATAATGTTTTCACTATAGACACTTTGTAATGCAATAGTTTTAGTTGGAGCAGTAATTATTGCAATTAAAAATATATATCATTTCTTCAAAAAACCTGTTACAGATTTATAGGAAAAAGCTAATACTAAAGAAGAAAAACATATTGAAGAAATTATATAGAAAAAGGTACCTGAACTTTTAATTCAACATGGTCAAAATGTTGCTGAGTCACGTCGACTTGAAGATTAGAAACGTGATGCAGCAATAAAATCATCTATTATAGATGCGATAGATATTAAAATTAATGAATTAAAGATGTTAAATAATGATATATAGTCTTCTTTAAAAGCTTTAAATATGGCTTAGTTAAATACTATGCGTTATAATTTGGATAGTATTTATACGAAATATTTCCCTTATAAAAAAATTACAGCCATAGATAAATAGGCATTTATTAAAATGTATGAAGATTATAAAACTATGGGTGGAAATACCTGGGTAGATACTCTTTATAATGAATTAATTAATTGGGAAACCATCCAAGTTGAAGAAGATTTACATAATTAAATTTTGACTTTTCATAAAATTTATGATATAATATATATAGAAAATGAGAAAGGGGTATAAAAATGAAAACCTTTGATGATTTTGATACTCAGATTCAGAGCGATGAAATTATCCCCGAAGAGTATGAGGATTGGCTTCAGAGTATCGGTGTAACTCTTGAGGAGTTTGAAGCTGATATGGAAGCACAAGACAAGCTTCTGGATTGGATTTTCTCTCCTTGGCAGACTTATGAAGTAGATTGCGACGATGGAACTTATGGCGACGTAATCTATGAGTATGTTGGTGTTTAATTTGGTGCTTTCGTCTAATGGCGAGGACGCGAGATTCTCAATCTCGTAATACGGGTTCAAATCCCGTAAGCATCACCAGCCGTACCTTTAGTCTTTTGAGTTCGTTAACGAGGAGAAAAGACAGCGAGATTTGAGGATGAAAATCGCTAAACAATAACCCTTGGTGGAGTAGAAAGCCGGCCACGATAAATATTGGGGCGAGCAGTTGGCGAACTGTGAAAGAAAAACGCTTGGCAAAAGGGAACGAGAAGGAACGCTCAATCCTGCCTAATCCTGGTGAAGTAGGGATGAAAAACAACAACTTCACGTCAGTGATACGTAAACCACACCGAGGGCGTGCGGGGTTAAAAAGAGACGCCAGCATTGGTGAACGCTTGAGATTTCACCATCATATAAGTGTTAGGCTTGCCGCCGTGACGCACTATAAAATGTCAAAACAAGCGGATTTGCCAGTTCCGTCCTCTGCACAGGATGGTGAGTAGTGTGCAGACTACAAAAGGTTTATGCGTCCACCATAGTATGACGTACGGACAGCTCGCCCGTTGAGGAGCAAAGACAGAGGAGTAGGGATCGGGCTTCTGCGCCAGAACACGATGGCAAGTGGGAAGGTTTAATGTCCTCGGGGTATAGTACGAGCCTCTTGATTTATCGTACTCGGCGGGGCGCGGCGCCGTAGTAAAAACGCGTTAATGGTCACGTAGGGAATCTCCTCGTGGTGTGACTGGACGGACAGTAGTATGCGATTACTGAGCCGAGAACAAACTCCCAGATAGTTTCAATCTAATATCGCATAGGATTGGAGCGTTGCTTACAGGAAGCCACCCTGTCAGGTTGAGATACCTGATACATACAGTACCTCGGAAGCGCAAAAATTTCGGCTATAAAAGACTAAGAGAGGGAGCCGTGGAAAAGCAACAACTATCGACCGCGGTCTGGGTAGCGGAATAAAAAAGAACTTAAAGGGGCTGGCACGGCACCCAACCGCCGAGCCATTTATATGCTCCCATCGACTAACAGGAAAAGGTCGGTAGCCCTTCAAGCTGCAAATACGGGTTCGAGTCCCGTTGGGAGTACCAGCAAGTTCTCGATGTATAAGACTTGAAATCGTATTAAAAGTTTAGCTAACCTTTAAGCTTTGGCTCTAAATGGGCAAGTACCCCAATTGGAAGAGGGAATAGGCTCAAACCCTGTGAAGTGTGGGTTCGACTCCCACCTGGCCTACCAAACGTTTTTGTAAATTGGACGTTAATCAATTTACCGTGTGAGAGGATGGATTTTTAGGTTAAACTACCACTGGCACTCTCAACTTTGGCGTCCAAAGAGATATGCGAGTCAGAGTGATATGTGGCTTAGTCATTTGAAAACACGTTAAACAAAAACGAAAGTAAACCTAAGACTAGTTAGATGGAGTGATGCGAATGAAATATGTCCAAATCTCCAATGGCGAGGAAACGCCGATTGGCTAGTAGCAGACCTGGGTAAGTCTTTAAACTACCCATTATATGGGCCTGTAGCTCAATTGGGAGAGCGCCTGCTTTGCACGCAGGAGGTAGCGGGATCGTAACCTGTCAGGTCCACCATCGAAGCGAGAGAATCTGTAGAGTTAGTATTACGTACTACGGCTTTATGGAGAAACAGATTTGCATAGATATCTCGTAAGGCACTTCGAACCATCTATATCGCGGTGTAGAGGAGCGGTTCCTTACCAGCCTCATAAGCTGGAGACGCAAGTTCGAATCTTGCCATCGCACCCAAATACCAGTCTAGCACAATGGGAGTGCAATTCCTTCATACGGAAAAGGTTGTCAGTTCAAGTCTGGCGGCTGGTACCATAATACAGCAAAGAATAGGATGCTGTATAAATTTTTGTAAAGGGAGGAATTTACAAATGAAATTTTATAGTGAAAAAATCAATAAGTACTATGACACTGAAAAAGAATGTCTTAGTGCAGAAAAAGACTACGAAGAAAAGCTTGCAATTGAAAAAGCAAAGAAGGAAGAACTCGCTGCTACTCGTAAGGCGCGCGCGACTGAAATTGAGGAAGCTTATAAGGCCATTCTTGAAGCGCGTAAGCATTATAATGAACTTATGGATAAATTTGTAAAGGACTATGGTTCTTTTCATATGACTATCCGTACTGGAGACGACAATCCTTTTAATTTTTTTGATAAATACTTCAAGTTTTTCTGGTAATTAAAAAAGTAGAAAGATTAATTAAGTCTTTTACTTAAAATTAGACCCAAACAGCAACATATAAATCTAAAATTGTTATTTATTTATTTCTTGATTTGGAAATTAGGGTCTAGAAATTTGAAACTTTCTAAAATTTATGTTATAATAATATTAGAAAGTTGAGGGAGACCTTTTTGAACTTTGAAAATATAAATAACTTATACCTCGGTGAAAATCTGGATGCGATGTCTAGTCCGAGGCGCACCGAAAGTGCTCGGGTCTAACGAAACAAGGATACTTGTGGATAGACGACCGCATTTTTAACGTGAGTGAAAAAATGAATTCCTGTTGGAAGAAAGTAAAGGTGTGGCGCAAAAGTTATCGCAAATAAAAGCAGCCGTGGACAGGCGAGAGCAATAGACAGCAAGCGTTAAAAGCGTAGCCGAATCCAAGTTAGGAGTTAGCGAGTGGTGTCGGACTTAAACCTTGGAAATACCACTAATCTCGTGTGCGGTGAAGCAGAGAAATCTGTGTATAACTGTCTACAGCGTCCGAGTAGCGGAAATCGCAGTGACTTACTGAACATATAGATATTCTTGAAGATTAAGGTCTTTGATTAACATCTTTTCTGAATATCCCGTGAAAGGTAGAGGTAATCATTCCTCTGATGGACTTGGTCAAGGGAGGTAACTCCCGACTGGGGTAAGAAGTGTATTGGGGACGCCTGGTATGCTCAGACTTATCTCCCATGTGGCTGAATATGTTTGAAGATAACGGATGTAAGGCGAAGGCTTATATTTTATTTATATTTTCAAGGGACAAAAAAGGATACTAGTTAAGATTTTTGTTCCTAGATTCCTGTCTATCATCTCTTTTTAGAAAAGTACGTGTTAAAGGGGAATTTTAGGTCAAATATCATAGGGAATAGACCTCATATAGTCAGCTGGCGAGTGCGTCGTTCCAGAAAGCTGACTATAAAAAACACGGGGCTGGCGCAATTATATGGGTTATTAGTCCAATTGGTAAGAACGATAGACTGTTAATCTATGAGTTACAGGTTCGAGTCCTGTATAACCCGCCATTTCCGGAGTAGCGCAAAGGAAGAGCGGCTGACTCTAAATCAGCAGGTTGAGATATCGTAATTCTCCTCCGGTGCCAAACTCCAGGGCGTACGTTTAGACGCGCGCCCTCAATATACTATTTGAAAGGATTTAATAAAATGCTAAATGGTTTTGCAAAAATTTATAATATTACTCCAAAAAAAGATAGTAAACGCCAACAGCAACTTAAAGATATACAGAAAGATACTATATATGTAACCTGTGCAGAATGCGGCGAAAAGCATACAACTCTTTATAAAGTTGGAGAACAATATTATTGTAAAGAACATAAAAATAGAGTTGTAACATAATGGAATATATTTATACCCATATAGTTCAATGGTAAGAACCGGCGACTTATAATCGTCAGATGAAAGTTCAACTCTTTCTGTGGGTACCATTAGAGAGGGAGTAAATATACGTTATACCTCTGCTTAAATGCCGTTTAGTATTAAGGAGACTACACTCCGGCTAAAAATAGAGTCAAACTCCGAATAATAGTGTTTTTGCGGACGGAGCTAGACAAAAACTAAGCCCGTCCGGCTTTTTATATGGGGAGATAGTACAATTGGTGAGTATAGACGACTGATAATCGTCCGATATGGATTCAAGTTCCATTCTCCCTACCAAATGGGTGTGTGGCGCAATGGAAGCGCAGAAGACTTTTAATCTTAAGGTTGTCGGTTCAAGTCCGGTCACACCCACCATTATAAACGTCGCTGGTGTAATGGAAAACATCACAGTCTTCTAAACTGTAAGATGCGCGTTCAAATCGCGCGCGGCGTACCAATTTAATTGCGCCTATCGTTCAATGGAAAGGACATAAGTCTCCTAAACTTAAAATGTAGATTCAAATTCTACTAGGCGCCCCACTCAATTTTTTTTATGGAGTGTAATATAAATGTCTGATGAAAATAATGGTTTATATGTAAATAAAGTTATATATAACGATGAGTCAATAATAGACATTACTGATAGCACTGTTACAGAAAATTCTTTAATGTCCGGTGCAAAAGCTTATGGAGCAAATGGATAGCCTATTTATGGTATAGTAATTTAGGTAACTCCTGGTGATAAGTTACCATTAGTAGATGGTGTAGCTTCTGCTGGTAGTAGTATTTATTTATCAAGAGAAGACCATGTGCATCCTGCATATCCAACTGTTAATAGTAGTGCAGATGGTTTAATGAGTAGTGCAGATTATTAGAAATTAGCAGCTTTTAGCTCAGCTTCTAATTATGCTTTATTATCTGCAGTTCCTTCTAATACGAGTAATTTAAATAATGATAGTGGTTTTTTAACTATTAATACTTTACCAGATTTTTATGGAACTTGTAACACTGGCACTAATACTAATACTAAACAAATTACTATTAGTAATTTTCCCACTACTTTAGTAGCAGGATAGCGGATATATATAAAATTTGATTATTCGTGTTCAGCAGTAAATTATGTAACTAGTTTTGTAATTAATGGAACTTTTACAAATTCTGTTACTGGTGTAGTAGCAATGTGGAAAGCAGGTGAAATTGTTGGTTTTATTTTTGATGGAACTTATTGGCATATTATAAATGAAACAGTAGCTGATCAAAGTCATTATGGGAAAACCATTCTTACAAATAGTGTAAATACTAATTCAAATACAATGGCCGCCAGTGCGGCAGGTTTAAAAGCAGTTTATGAAGCTATTCCTTCATAGATAAGTGAACTTAATAATGATAGTGGTTTCGTGAATGCTTCTGGTGCAGCTTCTGCCGCTCCGGTTTAGAGTGTGAATAGTTATACAGGTGATGTAGTTTTAGCCATTCCATCTATTGCTTATGGAAGTGCTCTCCCCTCTACAGGAACACTTGGTGATATTTTTCTTTTAAAACGTTCATAAGGTAGGTGGTACAATGGGCACTTGGAGTATAACAGGTAGTAATTTTATTGTAAATGGTACGTATGCTAATATAACGGCTGTTACTGGATATGATCCTTCTGGTTATTATGCAGGCGGCGCCCTTATAGGGTGGGTGTACAACAACTCAAAGTATAATCCACTTTGTATGCGTTTAACAATTCATCCTACTCAACGTATAAATAAAATTAGTGTAAAAGTTACTCACCAGAGTAAAGTTGCAGGATATGATAGTCGAGTTAAGTACTATGCTGCAGTAAGAACTTCTTGGCCAACTATTACTACTACGGGGACACAATTAAGTTGGACATCTGCTACTACAAGTACAATAACATTAGATATTACTGCGACTTCTAGTGATTTTTATTTATATTTGTGGGGTGTTAATACCTCCACAACATACGTAGGCGAAGCAGATATAAATATTACTAAACTTGCTTCTCCTACAGGTACTCGATCATACGCAGTTTCGTATGCAAATGGCGGTCATGGTACAGCCCCTGCAGCACAAGAAAAAGTACATGGAACTGCATTAACATTACGTTCTTTTATTTCTCCCGTTACGGGGACTACTGCAAATTATACCATTACCGGTAATGCAAATGGTAATACTTGGAGTGGTTCTAACGGTAGTGCTACACGTACTCCTAAGTATACCCAATCTTCTTGGAAATCTACTGCGGGTACTACATATAGTAGTGGTGGTTCGTATACAGCAAATGAAGCCACCACAATGACAGCTCAGTGGGGAACGAGTTATACATATACATATACTCTTCCTACAGGAACACCTTCAAAAGCATCAACTACTAGTAGCTGTACGGTAACTTTTAATGCTAATGGAGGATCGACAACAAAAACATCACAGAACGCGTCTAGAACAACAACTTATACTTTCAAAGGTTGGTTTACAGCTTCTACTGGAGGAACACAAAGAACGACCAGTTCACAAGTTAGCGCAAGTGAGACTGTATACGCACAAATGAATTCTACAACTGGTGCTTATGGAAGTGTTACTTTACCAACAACCTCTCAATGTACTAGAGCGGGATATAAATTACTTGGATTTAGTACAAGTAGCACAGCAACGACTGCGTCGTACAATCCGGGAGCTTCTTATACGCCCACAGGAGCTATAATTTTATATGCAGTATGGCAAGCGTATAAAGTAACAATGACTTTCAACGTAAATGGTGGTACTATTACAACAGGTACTGGAACAACTCGTTATCGTGCATCAAGTAATATTGTACAACGTTCACAAGACAGTGGTAGCACTTGGTCAAATTTAACAGCAACATTAGCTACAGATAGCAGTACGGGTTATGTTGATTTGTGGAATGTTGCAACCTATGGAGCTACTAAAACAGGGCATCATATAACAAACGCTACAGCATATCGTGCAGGGTCAGCTACCGGTACGATTATTAATCAGCAAACAACTTCAACTACGGATACGAATGCTGCAACTATTCAAAATTTAACTGGTAGTGCTACACTAACTTCAGACGTGTCTGTTGTTTTATATATTAACTGGACTGCAGATACATACACAGTTAGTTATAATGCAAATGGTCATCCCGGAACGGCTCCATCATCTCAAACAAAAACATATGGCACTAATTTAACTCTACGTGCTTTCATTGCTGATTCTGGTGGAACAGCGGCGACCGTAACTATTACAGGTAACGCAAATGGTAATACGTGGTCTGGTTCAAATGGTAGTGCGGGATATACAACAACTAAGTATACTCAAAATTATTGGAATACAGAGTCTGACGGATCGGGAACTAATTATGCCTCTCAGGGTACATATTCAACTAATGCTGCTGCCACAATGTATGCTCGTTTTACAACTACTGCAGCCGCTGGCACATCATATACTCTCCCGACAGGTACTCCATCGAAAGCCTCAAGTAGCACGGATAGTTTTACAGTAAGTTATAATGCTAACGGCGGTACATCTACTCCGTCTACTCAAACCTCTACTATTACTACATCTTATACATTTAAGGGATGGTTTACTCAATCTACTGGAGGAACTCAACGTACAACGTCTTCTAGAGTAACTGCTGCGGAAACTGTATACGCGCAGATGAATTCTACAAATACACAGAACGCAGTCACTTTAGCCAGTGCTATTAGTAAAAGTAGCACAACAGAAGATGGTTATACTATTTCTTATAATGCCAACGGGGGAACTTCGACACCTTCTTCGCAAACAGCCACTCGAACAATCGGTTATACTTTTGATAAGTGGGCGCTAAATTCTGCAACAAGTACAACAAAATACAATGCAGGCGCTAGTTATACACCATCAGCAAACGCAACAATGTATGCTACTTGGACCGCAGGTACTACTAGTGAAGGTTCTGTAACGTTAGCAGCCGCCATTGTTAAAAACAATACTACGGAAGACGGCTATACTATTACGTTTAATGCTAATGGAGGAAGTACTTCAAAAAGTTCTGAGACAGCTACTCGTACTATCTCATATACTTTTAATAAGTGGGCTAAAGGTTCAGCTACTAGTACAACAACATATAATGCAGGAGATTCGTATTCTCCAACAGCTAATGCTACGATGTATGCAACATGGAATTCAAGCATAATAAGTGAAGGAGACGTAACTTTACCAACAGCTTCTGAATGTACTCGTTCTGGTTATACTTTACTTGGTTTTAGTACTGATTAGAGTGCAATTATAGCGACATACGCACCGGGCGCAACGTATACACCAACTGCTGCAATAATTCTTTATGCAGTATGGGCATTAGATTTGGCTCCAATTTATGTTTATACTACTGAATGGGGTGAATATGATGGGTATTATTATGAAAACGGTTGGCAAGGTGCGGATGCATATATTTGGACTGGAAGTAGTTGGGAAAAGTATACATAATTTTGACTTTTTTAAAAATTTATGATATAATATAATTAGAAAGTGAGGAAAGTCGTTATGAATAAAAAATTTTTGAAGAAAAATTCAGAAGAACTTGCGGCTTATCTTCAATTTAAACGCCGCGGTTCTCAAGTTCCTGCACTTAAAGGGCGCGGCGCGCAGTATAAACGTAAACCAAAACATTTAAAAAGAGAGGAAGAATATTAAAATGCCTTATGCGGATTGTGAAGCTTGGTGTGGGATTGGAATGAATAAGTGTAAAAATAAATATTGTTCTGCAAATCCTCATTATATAAAACCCACCCCCAAACAAAAGTTAAAGGGTGGCCCCGGTAAGCCTCCACACACGACTCGTTCAAGAATTCGTAAAGATGATGGACGAGGTTGGCAATTTTTTGAATTTGAATAAAAGGTACATTTAATGTACCTATTTGGGTTGCTAGTATAATGGTAGTATACCAGACTCTTAATCTGTGAGGTTGGGGTTCAAGTCCCCAGCGACCCACCACTTTATATGGGACGTTGGCATAATTGGTAATGCATCTGACGCTTAATCAGTATGATGGGAGGTTCGAATCCTTTCACGCCCCAAACTTTTAAATGCCCTTGTGGACAATCGGTAAAGTCAACAGCCTGTCACGCTGTAGGTAGCGGGGTCAGCACCCGTCAGGGGCGCCAGTTGCCTATTATTAGCCAGTAATAATAGGAAGTACGATAAATAATATACTGGAAGTCGTGTTGTTAAAGTTCAATTTTGGAAGAAGTTGACACGGTGCGCATGGTTCGTTTCGAAGTCCTTTCCATAATAGTTAGCGCAGACTAAATAGGATGGAGGGAACCCCAGCTAGCAAAAACACATCCAAAAGTGGTGCGAAGTGGGTTAACGCACATCCCCTGGCCGGAGTTAGGAGTTGCAAACGCTTTATCCGTAAGACAAAGCGGTAGACATATCCAGGTGTAAGTCAATTGGTAGACGGCATGCTTTGGGAGCATATCCCAAAACCTGGTTTTTAACCAAAATTTTGTATTCTCTTATTATTTTTTCTACTTATATAACGGGAAGTAGGGGAAGAGGGACCCCGCCTGTTTTGGGAACAGGACGTCACTGCAGCTTCGAGCGCTGTCTTCCCGACCATTAGAATAATAGGAGAATACAAAATATGGGGAAAAGTTTAACATTAGAAGAAATCAATTCTCGGTTTGAAAGTAGTTTTGATCAAAAGGTTGTTGCAACTAAATATTTAAACAAGCGTTCTCCAATTGAACTAAAATGCTTAGAGTGTGGATATGAATGGTCACAACCGGCCGCGTCTGTACTATTTAATGAGCATCACAAATGCCCAAATTGTGGTATTGTTAAAAAAATAAGGCTTAAATGTGCTTATTGTGGAAAAGAATTTGAACGACATCAGAGCGAGATTAGAAAAAACAAAACTGGTTATTTTTATTGTAGTCATATTTGTGGCAATCGTCATAAAAATCAATTACGCATGGAAAGTGGCGAATAGGATAATTCAGTAAATTATCGCTATAAAGCTATGTATAATTTACTACATAAATGCGCTGTATGTGGTTGGGCAGAGGATGAACGTATTTTAGAAGTTCATCATAAAGATGAAGATAGAAGTAATAACGCATTAGACAACTTAATTATTTTATGTCCAACTTGTCATAGAAAAATTACACTTGGATATTATAAATTAACTGAGGATTATAAGTTAATTGAGATATAAATACTGCGGCGGCTCAGTTTGAATAGAGCGGTCTATATGGCTATTCTATGTTTATAACCGCCATTTATATGGGCGATTGGTGTAACGGCAACACATTTGGCTCTGACCCAAAAGTTTAAGGTTCAAATCCTTAATCGTCTGCCATTAAAAATTTGATTTTCTATAAAATTTATGATATAATATTTATAGAAAGTAAGAGAAGAAATATCGCTCGCAATTATAGTTCCGTGCGACTTGAGCAAGGGTAAGAGTACCCCAGGATACTTACCTGGCTCCTACTGACATATGACGGAAGTCGGTGCAAATCCGATAACTTCTCTTCTTTATATACCGCCATGGAGTAATGGTAACTCTAAGGTCTTTGAAGCCTTTATTGTTGGTTCGAATCCAACTGGCGGCGCCATATGCCCGATTACCCCAACGGAAGAGGGAGCTGGCTTAGAACCAGTAAAGTGTGGGTTCAAATCCCATGTCGGGTACCAAGAAATCCTCCTTATCGAAGCTTATTTATTCTCGCGGTGCTGGGCATCACTCAAAACTGCCCGTGTTTTTCTCTGGGCGAGCCGAGTGATGGTCACTCAGCGGGCTGTAACCCCGTGGTCTAACGACATTGTAGGTTCAAGTCCTACCTCGCTCACCATACAAACTGCGGCAGGTCAGTTCCAATCTACTGGTGCCCGTACCAGTTAAAGTTTTACAACTGCCATTTATATACGTCAGTAGCTCAATGGACAAGAGCACACGGCTACGACCCGTGAGGTTGGGAGTTCAAATCTTCTCTGGCGTACCAAATATGTCGGTAGGCAAGCATTAAAAGCCACTAAGACAATAGGAGCCTCAAAAGCTGGAACACAAAGGGAGAGAACCCTTAGCTACAACGACGTAGCAAACTAACATCTGTGCAATCCAGCGAGGATGCGCGTGATTGAGGTCGAAACTGCGAAAGCTGTGAAGTACACCGACTGCACGCTCGACATTTTATATACGGATTTAGCTCAACTGGAAGAGCACGGCCCTTACAAGGCTGAGGTTATGGGTTCAAGTCCCCTAGTCCGTACCATCTAAAGACCCATACAGCAATTTACTAAAATATATTGGGTATATATATTTAACGGGTCTTGTTATTATGCACGAGTGCTGTAATAGGAAACCAGGCATGGTTGAGGTCCATGTGTCTAATAAGACGTAGGGGTTCAAGTCCCCTCTCGTGTACCACTAAAATTGAAAGAAGTGAGATCAGTGATAAGTCCAACACATGGAGAAATAACTCTCCATAAAACAGCAATTCTAATTAAAAATTTTATAGAAGGTGACCCCGATGGTCAGTATGCAATTTATATCGGTTCTGATAGCCAAAACACATACTACACCAAAATGGTTACAGTAGTTGCAGTCCATAAGGTCGGGCATGGCGGTCAATACTTCTATGAAATTTCTAAGTATGACAAAATTAAAGATATTCGTACAAAACTTTATACAGAAACTCAACTTAGTCTTGAAATGACCGATAGACTTTTTGAGGAATTTCATAAACTGGATTTTAATTATGATGCAGATAATATTGCGTTCTGTATTCATATTGATGCTGGCAACGGCGGTCCAAGTGGTCAAGTAATTCCTGAAGTAGTTGGTTATGTTCATGCTATGGGTTATGAATGCGAAGTAAAACCTTCATCACCAATAGCTAGTTGTATTGCTGACCGAATTAGTAAATAAAATAAAGGCACATACAGCAAAGTTTCTTAGGATGTTAAAATATTTGAAAATTTTAAAAGTCTTAATCCAAATCGTGCCTTGAATTATTAAAAAGACGCACACAGCTAAATTTTATTATAGCATAATGGTAATGCACCTGACTTATAATCTGGATATACGGTTCGAATCCGTTTATTGCGTCTTGAAATTAAAAAGAAAGACAGTTACAGCAAACTTTTTGAATAATGTTACTGCAGATAACTTGTAATCTTATTTAACCCATAAGCTGTCTTGAATAAAGGTTTAGACCCATACAGCAAATTACAATGAAAATTGTGTTATTGGTTCAAATCCAATTATGTAAGCCATTTAATTTTACATATCGCCCAATGGGTAGGGCAAATTTTTTTCACGGGTCTAGTTCTTTATCTCGTTAGAGATAAATCATTTTGGAGAAAAAGGAGAAAACAACAATGAGATATGTAAACGCTCTCGAAAACGAGTTTAACTATAAGCGCACCGAAAATGGTGGCTTGGCGCATAAGTCTACTTGCGATGCGCTCTATGATATGTTTGCCCTTGGTGGCGCATATCGTAGTCGTAGCGATGAGGACTGTGTCTTCCTTTTTATGAAGGCATTTAAGGAAAATCCTACTTATGCTATGAAGTGCCTCTTCTATCTGCGTGATATTTTGCAGGGACAGGGAGAGCGCCGCTTCTTCCGCGTCTGCATTAAGTGGGCAGCGGATAATTATTCCCTTGAGATGGATCGCAATCTCAAGCACATCCCTGAGTTTGGTCGTTGGGATGACCTCTATGCCTTTGTTGGCACCAAGTTGGAAGCCTCTATGTGGGCTTTTATGTACGAGCAGTTTCGTTTGGATATGGGTTCTCGTACTCCTTCTCTACTCGGAAAGTGGCTCAAGTCTGAGAATACTTCCAGTGCAGAGTCTCGCGCCCTTGGCGCAAAGACTCGTAGAGCCTTTGGCATGACTCCCATGACCTATCGTAAGACTCTTTCCAGCCTTCGTAAGCGCATCAATGTTCTTGAGCGTCTTATGAGTGAGCGTCGTTGGGACGAGATTGAGTTCGATAAGATCCCCTCTAAGGCTGGTCTTGTCTATAAGAACGCTTTCGCACGCCATGATGTGGAGCGTATGAAGGCTAAGGCCATTCAGTCTTATGCCGACTTTGCGAAGGATAAGAACGCTAAGGTTAACATCAAGGCTCTTTATCCTTATGAGGTTGTGGAGAAGGCTATTAAGGTTCTTTGTGGTGGTAGTTACTACTACTCTTGGAGAACTGTGAATGTAGCCTTGGGCGATACTGATCGTCTTATGGTCAACAAATATTGGGAAAATCTGGCAGACTATATGTCTAAGCTGAATATGAACGCCCTTTGTGTTGTTGACACCAGCGGCTCTATGCATGGTACTCCTATCAACATTGCAATCTCTCTCGGTATGATTGCGGCTGATAAGGCACGTGGGCCATTTCATGGTCGTTATATCAGCTTCAGCTCTCGTCCTCAGCTTATCAAAGTAGAGGGTGTGGACTTCGTTGATAAGGTAAAGCGTATCTATGATACCAACCTTTGCGAAAATACTAACCTCGAGGCAACCTTTGATATGCTTTTGGATGTAGCTTGCCGAAATCACATGAAGCAGAAGGATCTGCCAAAGTCTATTATCGTCATTAGCGATATGGAAATTGACAATGCTTACGGGATGTATAGCTGGGACAGCAACAGCGAAAAAGCTCGTGCAAAGAACCGCACCATGATGGAGAATATGAGACTCAAGTGGAAGCGTTATGGTTATGATCTTCCTAAGATGGTATATTGGAACGTGAGTGCACGTCATGATACCTTCCTGGACGATGGCCCTGACGTAACCTACGTAAGTGGTGCCAGCGCGATTCTCTTTGAGCAAGTCGCAAAGGGTATCACTGCGCAGGATCTCATGTTTGAGAAACTGGATAGCGAGCGTTATGCTTGCATCAGATAAGGGAAGAGAAATCTTCCCTTTGATATGCCGCGTTAGTCTAATGGTAAGGCCCTGGCCTTGAAAGCCATGAGGGATGAAAGTCCATGAGCGTTCAAGTCGTTCACGCGGCGCCATAAGTAGCAAGGGTTAAGCGAATATGGAAACGGCAAATCCACTAGCCAAGAGCTAGGAGCTAAAATCCGAGATACCCGTTGAGCAATCGCAGGCTCAGTCGTGTAGGCATCACGAATTAAAAAACTGCCTATTATATGTAGACGTAAGCATAATGGTACTGCCACGGATTGCTAATCCGTTCATCCCATGCGGGATGTGCAGGTTCAAGTCCTGTCGTCTACGCCATATGGCGAAATAGTATAAATGGAAAGTATAGCGGTTTCGTAATCCGCAGATGTGGAATCGTACTCCACTTTCGCCTCCAACCTACCTTAAATGCTTCCATAGTATAAAGGCGATTATAAGGCACTTGTAATGCTTAGATTACGGTTCGACTCCGTATGGAAGCCCCAAATGGTACTGTAGCTCAGAGGGAAGAGCACGTCCTTGGTACGGACGAGGTCGGGATTTCGATATTCCCCAGTACCTCCATATGCGGACGTGGTGTAATTGGTAACATAACTGACTCCAAATCAGTAAGATGAGGGTTCGAGTCCTTCCGGTCGTGCCAGCGCGCAAGCGCAATCTTATTAAAAGGTAGGTTAAATATGGAGAACTTCTTTGGTTTGAAACAACGCGGTACAACCATTAGAACAGAAGTTTTGGCTGGTATTACCACCTTTATGGCGATGGCATATATTTTATTTGTAAATGCTGGTATGTTTGCCAATCTTGGTACTGTCAGTTATGAAGCAATTTATATTGCGACCGCTCTATCGGCGTGTGTCGGCACAGTTCTTACTGGTCTAATCGCAAATCTTCCTCTCGCGCAAGCATCAGGCATGGGCCTAAATGCTTTTTTTGTTTTTACAATGTGTTTTGGTTTTGGGTTTTCTTATCAAAATGCACTTGTAATGGTATTGTTAGACGGAATAGTTTTTACAATTCTTACAGTTACAGGTTTGCGTAAAATTATTTTTGATGCAATTCCTTCGGTTGTAAAGATGGCAATTCCAGCAGGCATTGGATTGTTTATTGCTTATATTGGACTTCAATCTGCTGGTATTATTATTCCAGATAGTTCAACTGCCTCAGCTATGACATCACTCAATATTATAAGTGGTGGAATTACATGGGCTACACTTATGCCAATTTTAGTAAGTATTATTACTATTTTGGTTATTGCAGCACTTGTAGCTTTACGTAAGCGTGGCGCGGTATTAATTGGAATTTTAATTGGAACTATTCTATATTATGCAGGCGGTTTTACTATTCCAAGTTTTTATAATGCTTTTGCTCTTTCTTCAATTAATTTTGGTGGAGCATTTAAAGCATTTAATGATGAAGCACTTTTTGCCGTATTTAGGTCTGGTTTTGATTTTAGTGGTTATATCACCGCACATGGTGAAGTAAGTTTTATTTTTACTTTAATTACATCAATGCTAGCCTTCTGTTTAGTAGATATGTTTGACACAATGGGCACTTTATATGGAGCGTGTTCTCGTGGCGGTCTTATGACAGAAGATGGAGAAGTTTTAAGTCTTAATAAGGCTATGTTAAGTGATGCAATTGCTACTATTTTTGGTGCAATTTGTGGTACTTCAACTGTTACTACTTATGTTGAAAGTTCTACTGGTGTCGCTGAAGGCGGCCGCACTGGACTTACTGCACTTACTACTGCTGGACTTTTCTTTATTGCGATGTTCTTCGCGCCGATTGCTTCATTGATACCTGGCGCAGCTACTGCGGCCGCACTTATTTATGTTGGCGCGCTTATGTTATCTTCAGTTCTTAAAGTTGATTGGGATAATGCTGAAGCTGCGGTCCCCGCATTTTTAACAATTGCATTTATGGCATTTAGTTATAGTATTTCTAATGGTATTGGTATCGGAGTTATTTCATATACTCTTATTAAAATCTTTACAGGGAAAATAAAAGAAGTTAATATTGCTACTTGGATTATTGATATACTTTTTATAGCAATGTTTCTATTTAGTCATTAATAAGATAGTCAGGCTGCCAGACTCTAACTGGCAGTATATGCAGAAGGTAGTTTAATTGATAAAAATACTGGATTGTGGCTCCAGTGATACGGGTTTGATCCCCGTCCATCTGCCCATGGGAGATTAGTCGAATGGAAAGACAGATGATTGCAACTCATCAAGTATCGGTTCAAGTCCGGTATCTCTCTCCATTTATTTAAAAGGTGATGTATATGTTATCGCTTTCACGTACAACTCTTCTTTCTTTAATTCAATCTACTACACATGATGAAGTCCCTAAAATTGTTGTAGATTATTGGTTTACAGTATATGGAAAAGAAATACCACAAGACGAAGGGGCGCAACTTGCAAAAGAAGAAATAAAATTTTAAGACTCATAATTTATGGGTCTTTTATTTTTAAATTTGACTTTTTTTAAAAATTATGATATAATTATAATAGAAAATAGGAGAGGAGTAAGAATATGAATTATTATCTTGCGCCGAGTTTTAGAGATAAAAAAGTTTTATGTGAGCCTTATGAAAAAGATGGAAAATTATATGTTAAAATACAAGGCAAAACTAAACCTCGTGAAGTGCGTGCATATACTACTCCTTTAGCTTCTTGGCAAAAAAATAAAGAAACAGCTATTTATGTTGAATGGTTTGAAGACTATGTTGTACCACATAATTATACCAATGAACATTATAGTGAAGTAATCGGTATTCGTACTGATAAAGAAGGACGTAGAGGAGTATGGTTTTATAGACGACTCCCTAACGCTTTTGAATATAAAAGAGGAGATAATATTATGTTATCTCCAGTTTTAGGATATCATGGTTCTATTGAAGAGGAACCTATTGAAAAATTTGATCCTATTTTTGTGAGTGAAGATGAAATTATTTTTGAAAAAGGATTTAAACGATTAGTAACTGCAACATGGTGGGAAGAAGAGGTCGCGCGCATCCATCGAATTTATACAGAAGAGGAGTAATTTTACTTCTCTTTTTTTATTTGAAAATTGAAAAAATTTAAAATTTATGATATAATATAATTAGAAAATAGGGAAAGGATTGATAATTGTGGCTACCTGTGAAACCATATTTCAAACCACCAATATAAGTCAATATAATAAATACTGTGATTTTATTTATAAATTGGTTTCAGATTATTTTGAAGCCAATGGAATAGACTCATGGGAAAATTTTTGTTATGGTGATGATGTAGAAAATGAACCTATTTATTTTAATGGTGAAATTTGTTCTGGTGCCACAAAAGTAGTTCTTGTCCCTTATGATATGCCTTTTGTTATTAAAATCCCTTTTTCTGGTTGGCGAGAAGATTGGGATGGAGAATGTATTCCTTTTGAAGAAGGATTTAATTCGGCTCTTGAAGAATTGGGATATTCTACGCAAGGCAATAATTATTGTGATCTAGAAGTTAATGTATATGCAGCAAGTGTGCAAGAAGGAGTTTCTCAATTTTTTGCACCCACTATCTTTTTTGATGAAATTAACTCTTTTCCAATTTATATTCAGACTAAAATAACTGCTAATACTTGGGCTACTCGTAAAATTAAACCTAAGGATAATGATACCTATACCTACGCTTCTATTAAAAATAGTGATATGATAGATCCAGAGTGTGGTACACGGCTTCTACAATTTTATAGTGTTGAAGAAATTGCTCGATTTCTATCTTTTGTTAAAACTTATAATATTGTTGATATTGATAATTTTAGGAATGGTGGAGTAGCTGCTGAAATAGGTCGCTATATTTTCTGGGATTATTCTGGATATTATGAGAGGTAAAAATGACTTATACTTGGTATATATGCGATGATGGAACTCTTGAGTTTGAAATAATAGAGAAAATTGGGAATCAAACTTTATTACTTGCGGCGCAAGAGCTTCATCATACTTCTGACACTTATTATTGGAATTTATGGCTTACTCTTGCAAACAAACGTTCACAGCGCGCTTTCAATGAAGAGCATATACTTTTAACTGGTGTTAATCCTTTTTTGACTTATAAAGTTGCTATTAGACTTCTTCAATATTTAGAAAAAAATGTTTGTAAAGAATATAAGCAATATAATCATCAATTTATTGCTCATTGGGTAGATAATCGTAGGCGTGATGCATATATTAAAGTATTAAGTAAATTTGGTTATAAAATAGGACAATATAAAGGTCAAAAACGTTTAATAAAAACAATAAAGAAAGGATAAAACATGCGATATACTTCAAAGTATTCAAAAGAATTTACAAATGAAATGACAGGACGAATTGCTGTTATTTTAGCAGAAGAACAGCAGGCTCTTACAATTTCTGATATTCAATCTAAGGATATTAGATTAACCGGTATTACTTCTCAAAAAATGGCACGTATGATAAATCATTTAGTAGATGTTGGTTTTGTTGCTAAAGCTAAAGGCCGTGATGGGCGAATGGTTTACAAATGTTTGGCTATTTTGGAAGAAGAAGGAGTAGATCCTGAAATTTATAGATATGGCGCGAACACTTATGATAAAGTAAATGAATTTAAAAAGGAGTATATAGCAAATCATCCAGAGTATAAGGCTTTAATTTATAGAGAAAAAGAATAACACAAAAGGAGTTAATAATGAAAGTAAGTATTTGTGATAGATGTGGTACTTTAATTGAGCCTTGGCCACATGATGGAGAATTTTATAATAGAGTAATTCAAGTAGGAGAAGATTCTTTTTCTTTGTCAACACCAGAAGGAGAAATTTTTGAAACTTATGATATTTGTGATGAATGTTATAAAAGTTTTAAAAAATGGATGAAACATAAAGGATTGGAGAATAAATAAAAATGAAAAAGAATATTTTTATTAGTTTTATTATTTGTGCTTTGCTTACATTTGTATTAATTTATATGGCTAATTATCATTTCCTCATTTTTCATGTAATTAAAAATATTTTATTTGGTTTGGGTTGTATTACTTTGTTTTGGCTTGTATATAAAATGGTTGAAACCCCTTGGGGCCAAACCTCTAATACAAAATTTCTTGTAAATTATAGAGGGAAATAAAATGTGGTGGCTTATTCTTGGTGCTATTTTTTATATTTTTATTATTCTTGTTTTAATTGGAGGTTCAGATTAAATGGATACAGTACATGCTTTCTATACTCCTTATAAATTTTGGAGAACCCCAATTAAGTGGATTAAAGATTTCTTTTGTAATTGTTCAATCGCGCGCGATCGTATTCGTAAAGGATGGAGTCCTAATGATATATGGAATTTAGAAATGTATCTAAGTTCTATTATTGGAGAGAGTTTAGATTTTCTTGCTTCTCATCATATGGGGTATCCTGGTAATGAACCTTTTGAAACTTCTGAAAAATGGGAAGATTGGCTTCGCGCGCAAGCTTATCCATTTAAACATTATTTAGAAGATAATGATAATGAAAACCCCTTTAGTGAAGAATTTATAAAGTGTTTAGATATTGATACACTAGATTTAATATCTGATGAATTACGTAAAAATTATAATGAAACAGATAGAAAAATTCAAGAAAAAAAATATCAAGAAGTCCAAAAAGCTATGGAAGAACTTGGTAAATATTGGGGACATCTTTGGGATTAAAATTTGATTAATCCCAAATTTTATGGTATAATATATATAGAATAGAAAAGGAGATATAAGATAATGGATCATTGGATTTGGATTTTCTTTTGTCTCGGTATCTGTGTTGGTATGTTAATCGGTGTTGGTCTTGTATTTTTTTTGGACAAACATTTTTAAGAAAGGAATATCTAAAATGCCAAATGAATTTTATTGCGCTTATTTTGATAATGGTGAACAATATTTTTTTAGGAATAAGGATAAAGCTTTTGATTGCGTATGGCAACAATTTTTAAATGCTAATGCAGGTTATTTAGAAGAGATTGATCTTAAAGAAGCAAGGGTAGAATTATATGAATTATACTTCATTGAAGGTTTTGGTGGAGTAGGAGTGTGTGGTTTCCAGGATTAAGGAGAAACAAAAAATGAGAGACCCTAATCGTATTGATGAATTTTGTGAACAAATTAAGCGCACTTGGCATCATTTTCCAGATTGGCGTTTTGGACAGCTTGTAGCGAATATTTTTGGAATCTATGATAATCCTTCTTTTTTCTATATTGAAGATGAAGATGCTTTACGGTATTTTAAAGCTCAGGAAACTCCTATGAGTGAAGAAGAAGCAGAGGAATTTTGGAATAAAGCCCACGGGTTATGGGAGAGAAAAAAACTATGAATTTGAAAACTAGTCTAAATCCTAAAGTACATCAGCGTGCAGTTAATAGAGTACTACGTGACGTTAATAAAAATATTGAGAATGACGAATTGTGGCAGGGTCGTTTTTTTATTCGTCAATGGGCGCGGCAGGTAGTAACTTATGAAGACCATAGTGGGATGCTTCTTTATCTTGAATTGCGTTTTTATGATAAAAAAACCAAAAAGTTCATTCGGTATTTTTGTGACTCTCTTGATGTAATTGCATGGGGCGGTTCTAGAATTTTCTATAAAATGAATGATTTTATTGTATTAGATCTTGATGTATGGCGTAATGAAGACCCTCGAAATGAAAGATTTGATTGGCGCACGATTCCAGCAGAGAAGATAATAAAAACAGCGACAAATTTAAAAGAGGATTGGATACGTTAATGAAAATAATAATTTATGGTGGAAGAGTTGGTCAAGGAACCGAATGGAGTGAAGAATTTGACTTCAACGAGGATTCTACTATAGAGGATATTAATTATTTTGCGTGCGGTCTTTCAGAAGATTTTATAGAAGAAACCTTAGCTTATGCACCAGATATGTATGATTTTTGGTATGAATGGGAAGAAGAAAAAATAGAGTATACTAATAAGGAGTAATAAAATGAAAAATCTTGCTATGGCTAAAGTTCGCTACTGGAATGAAGTTGAAGGGTTGACGGAAAATTGTAATGTTTTGTTGTACTGTAATAGTTTTGTAGATGGTGTAGAACAGCTTGAAGAATATTATGGAAAAGAACTTGAAAAAGTAGAGATAGAGTTGTTTGATACAGGATTGTGGCATGTCTCAGATGAGGTTGCTGCATCACTTATAAAAGATTTTGTATAAATTTGATGACGGCGCGCCTTCAACATAGAATAAAAAAGCTAAGTAGGTTCGTCTACTTAGCTTTCTTTTTAATCTGCGCCGTTTCTATAAGGATAGTCCTCTAATTCTTCAGCCATATATTCAGTACAACTTCCATCAAGAGAAGTCACAAATTTATAACGTCCGTTCCATGTACGAGTTGCCTCAATTAAAATACTATTATATAATGATGTGTCATCATTTTCAAATAAAAAATAAACTAAACCATTATTAAATCCTTCTAAAATTTCTGCAGCGGTTTTATCACATTCAAATATATTCTATTCATAAGTTACTGTAACTATCATGCTTTTACCTCCAGAACCACCTTGATTTAATTGTTCCAACATCCCTCGTAAAATCCATGGGTTTGGATTTGAAGGAGTTTCCATTATATAGTTCACAATTTCTTCTATCTCCATAATAGGTAAAACCTCCTATAAATCTTAATTACCCTAATATATAAGTCTAAAATTTTCCAAAAAACTTTAAGAAATATATGGCTGGATGACCTAGCCGTCCAAGGAGTAATTTTATGGAATTTTGGTATGAAGTTCCATTCATTGTATCTTATTTTAATGTTGAGGGCGCGCAGTCTATTGGAGTAGCATATCACGAATATATAATTGATCTAAAAGAACGGCGCGCAACTTCAACAAAAGAAATTTTAGAAGCGGGTATAAAAAGAGGTCAAGATCCTGATGATATAATTATTGAATCTGAAAATTATGAAATTTATGTGGGTGCGTTTTAGGCATGACCGGGCGCACCTTAAAATTTTCCAGAAAATTTTCCTCAAAATTTTGTAAAAACGTTTAAAGAAGTTTACATTAAAGTGTAAACGATGAAGAATATACTCAAAATTATAATTAAGCGCAAGCTTTAGGTGTAAGTTTTAGGCGTAAGGTTTGAAGTAAGTTTGAAGTAAGCTTGAATCTGTTAACGCTACTGCCAGCGCGAAGCGCTGGCGTGGGGGGTTGAAGGGGGGAAGAACCGGGGAGCGAGAGCGCGAAGCGCTCTCGTGGAGCGGTTCTGTGCCTCCCCCCTGGAGCGAGCGCGTAGCGCGGAGCGCTACGCAGGGAGCTTCTATAAGTAATACTTATAAGTAGTACTTATAAGTAGAATCTAATACGGCTCAACCTTAATTTTGGTCGGTGGCAATGGAAGCTGTCGGTGGCATAGAAAAAAACTAATTGAAGGAAGTTTTGGAGGAGAGGTTTAGTGGGTTTTTGGGAAGTTTTGGTAAGTTTTAGTGAGTTTTGGTGAGTTTTGGTGAGTTGTTCCTGCCCTCAAATTTTGAAAGTTAGCAAATTTTGAAAGTTGTCAAATTTTGGAGAGAAAAAACAGAGGGAGCTTTCGCTCCCTCGTATACGTTGTACTTATAAGTAGTACTTATAAGTAGGGCTTAAGCCCGCTTGTATCCAACGACCTTACGACCGTCGACCTTCAGCTCGCCCTTCTCGACTCCCTCCATCTTGTTGAGCAGAGTGGAAGCCTTAGACGGGGTAATATCAAGGGCTTCGGCGAACACGGTACGAGTCTGAAACTCGTCAGTCAGAATTTCTGCGAGAGCTTCCTTCAGCTTCGCATCGTACTCCTGAGCAGCCAGCTGCTTTGCGGAAGGCTTGCGCTCAGCGTTCTTGCGCTTCTCATTCTGCGCGTCATGCTTCTCCAGACGACCGCGCACCATCTCCAACAGCTCGTCGCGGTTGGCCTCGGTCTCGCCAGTCTCCAGAACGTTAATCAGCTCTACGTACATCTCACGAATAGTCATGGTTGGTCCTTTCTGCGCCTGTGCGCAAGCGTTGGTCGCTACCCATCTGATGTCGCCAGATTCTTAAGCCTTTTAGCGACGATAAGGCTCGCATTTCAGTCTTTCTCTCTCACTTTCTATATATATTATAGCACGAATTTTAAAATTTTTCAAAGTTTAAAAGAAAAAATTTAAAAATTTTAAAATTTGACAAAAAATTTCCAAATTTTGACAACACGCAGCTTATATTTCTCCTTATATTATAACATAAATTTTAAAAAATGTCAAATTTTTGCAGCTCTAGGGATTGTTTCAAACGCAGCTCAGGCGCAGCTCAGCTGCTATGAACGGGTGGCTTCGTTAAGTAAAACGCACCCGCGAATCTCATCGAGTGGAACGCTTGTGCTTCGGTTTACATAATATGGTGTTATGTCAACCTGCGGGCATAAGATTACAAATAGTTACAAAATTTGACTTTTTTAAAACTTGACATAAAATGGAATTTAGACGTGCACGTCTAAAACAACATATAAAAAAAATCTGTCTATTACCAGACAGATTTTTTCATTTTTTTATGTTGTGACATACACCGCGCGAAAATCTCTTTTTCGATTAGTACATCTTCAAGACCTGTATGACTTTCAATAAAGTCATTATTTAAGGTGATGTACCGATATAAAATTTCGGCGGTCGCGCGTGGAGTACCGTTTTTCTTTAAATAATCATTGCGTGCACACCAACGAATGTATGTCGGTTGGCAACAAATAGTATCTTGTGCCATCTTCAAAGTATCCCACAAGGGAATGCCGTATGGAAGAAAATAACGTGTGCGCGACTTCGTCAAGTATCGAATAGTGTATGCGGTTGACCGATAATCAAAACGCGCATTGTGTGCAATGATTGCGCGCACGTTCCACTTCTCGCACAATTCACGCACAATTTTACGCGCAGTATAAATAGATACAATTTTGCGCGTACCTTGCCGGATTTGCTCTTCATACATCGCGCGCTTTTCGGCGTAATAAGCGGTATCAAACAGGGCGCGGTCAGCACAAAAAACCTCATAAATAATGAGGCTAAAAGTTTCATAAATGCGCCCGTGCTTATCGACAATTGCTCCACCAATGTCATACATAATAGGGTCATCCAGAGAATTTGCCGTTTCAGTATCAAGTACCATATAATAGGAAATGCGCCTGTCCATATCTAAGACCTCCTTTTAAGATATACTAAGTTTACCATAAAAAAGGAATAAAAGCAAGAGTAGTTTTTAGACGTTACACGTCTAAAATTAAGGGAAAGACGGATTACTCCGTCTTTTCCTTTTTCTTGGCATCCGCCTTGGCCTTGCGCTCCGCTCGCTCCCGAAGCTTGTCAGAGTACTGCTCCCGGGCGGAAACATAATCGTCCTCGCCGGACTTGAGGATGGACACGGTCACGACCATGATGCCTTCCTCACCATCTTCGACCACAGGCAAATTGAGCTTGTTGGACTCAATATAACCCACGTCCTCACCGTGCTCTTCCAGAAGATTATAAATTGCCTCCAGATAACGAGCACGACACTTATTCGCAAGGGACAACTTCATGAGAAACACCTCCTTAAACTGTACTTAAAAGATACCATATTTTTTAAAATTTGTCAAGAAGTTTTTTTAGACGTAACACGTCTAAATTATTTTTTTATGAAAAGAGGACACTTTCGTGTCCTCTTTCGTTTTACTCCGCACGCTTGTACGTGACCTTGGAGTGCTTGGAGTCAATCTTGCGCTTGCCCTTGACGATAGAATTGCCCATCGTCCGGACAGCAGAAGCGACCTGCGGAGCGGTCAGCCCAGTCTGCTCGGCGACCTCGTCAGCGGTGTACTCGTCGCCGTTCTCCTCAAAGAACTTGACGACCTTGGCGCGCCGGTCAGCAACCTCGGCGTTCTCCTTGCGCGGACGCTCCTTAGCCTTGGCGTTCTTGGCATCCATCGCGGCGATAAGCCCATGCGCCTTTTCAGCCATAGCCTTGGTATCCACACAGCCAGTGGGGTCATCGCTCTCAATCACGTCAATCAGATCGAGAACATTCACATAAAACTCGCGGGTAGTCATGGGGAACTCCTTTCATAATTGGCGTCGGTCGCCACCCTTTTTTGTTCCTTCCCTTGGAACAATTATAATATAACATATTTCTTTTTCTTTGTCAATGATTAATTTAGACGTTACACGTCTAAACTAATCAATAAAAAAAATGCGCCGTTATGTCAACGGCGCGCAAGTGTAAGCAGAAATCTTTCCATTGTATTCTTTTGCCAACATTTGGCACTTTGCAGTTTGTTCTTTACTCATACAGTAACAGTTGAAAATGTGCCATTTACCAAGAGTTTGGTAATTATTTGGAATTTTATAAACATCGGCAAGTTTCACATGAATGTATTCGGCAGAATTTTCATAAGGTATTGCCATTTCAATTTTCCATAATTTTTCTTTTTCTGTTTTTTGCTCTATCCATTTTACACAAAAAACACCGATAAAATTTGCAGTTGCTACAATTAGAATTTTTTCCCAAAGCGGTAAATCGCATACAGTATATACAATAACTACTGTATAAAGACCATATGCAATTGCATTTGCCAGAGCAGCGACAGTTTTACCACCTTTTACAGTAGCAATAGATTTTACAGTTTGGAAAATTACATTTGCAATATTTAGAACAACAAAAACCACCAACAATTTCATTTTCGGAAACTCCTTTCTAATTTCTATACATACTATAACATATATACTTTTTTTTGTAAAGAGTTTAGTTTAGACGTAACACGTCTAAAACTAAAAAGGTGGATTACTCCACCTTTTCCACAGTCTTTTTCTTTGCGGCGGCTTTTGCAGCACGTTCTGCACGTTCGCGCGCCTTATCAGCATAGACTTCACGCTTCATATAGTTATCATCTCCGCGGTCTTTCGGTACTTTGACAACAACTTCAATAAAGCCCTCTTCACCATCAATTACAATCGGGAAATTAAAGCTGTTGCTTTCAATCATCCCAACATCTTCCCCAAGACTTTCGACAAAATCAAAAATCTTCTTCACGTATTCGGCGCGCGCCTTATCAGCAAACTTAATCGCCATTTTTAAGAACCCCTTTCTTTATTTTCTAATTTATTTTAACATAAATTTTTAAAAAAGTCAAATTTTAATTTAGACGTAACACGTCTAAATTGGATGGGAAGAAAAATGGGAATTACTCCCATTTTTTTCCAGTGAAATCTTGAACTGTTCCCAAAATTTTGAATGGAAAAGCAATAATTCCAATTTCAAAATTGTGTTTAGTCTTTTTTCCTATCATGGAAAAAATTTGACTCTCAATATCGGCATCATCAATTGCCATATGCATTTCGTCAAAATCGTGTTCTCCCATGATATAACGGAAAGTAGATTCTGCACTTGTTTTAAAATATTTTCCGCTTGCCGTTGTCCAATTTTTATCAATACAAGTCTGCTTGTATTCTGGGGTATTAATAAGATGCTCACAAGACAAGCCCCAAAGGTCAAACAGGGGATAAATTTTATTACGAAAACGGAAAAGGTCAGATTCAAAAGTTTTTGCACTATCATGCCGTTTGCCATTTGCGATATCTGCGGCAATTTTGTTTTGTGTTTGCTCCCATTCATAAAAATCGGGAGAATAAAGCTTATTAATATAAAGCTCAGTAAAAGGAATAGCTTTCTTGAAATCAAACATGGAATTGAAAGCTCCGACAGCTTGAACTTCTGCTGCATCATGCTCGAAAATTTCAACAGCTTCATTCCAATTTTTCAAAGTGGTTTCACCATTGGAAAGTCTTTCCAAATACAAAGGTCTTTTCCAAGCATAATAAGCCGTATCAAAAATTGCCGGAACAGAAAAGATTTCCGTAATAAGAAAAGAGCGGCGGCGATAAACTTTTCCCTTAATATCTACGATATTCCAAGCGAAATCGTAAATTAAAGGCTTTGCAATAGCTACATTCTGCTTTGCAATAGCAGTTTCAAGCGTGGCTGCAAAAGGCAAAGTTGCCGTTTCACAATCCAAAACCATATAATACTTGCGGCGTCCATCAAGTTTTTTTTCCATTAGAAAAACTCCTATACATAATGTCAATCAAAGTTGGCGTCCCTCTCTTGATTGCATCTTAATATTACCATAGATTAAGAAAAAATGCAAGACCTGTTTTTAGACGTAACACGTCTAAGTTTGGGTGACGATAAAAGCGTGAATGGCCAATTCACGCTTTTTCGCCCCTTTTCAATCGTCTACAACTTTGGACATTGTAGACGCTGGCCATTTTTGGGCGGGCTGGTCAGCCACCACAAAGATAACACATATGTAGGTCATCCTTTTCTATAATATTCAAGAGATTTCCCAAAAGACGTCCTTTACCTGTTTGGGTCAAAAGTCGGGAGTTTCTGCTGTCCAAAGGCGTTGTTTCTGTTCGCTCCACTCTCCCTTGACAATAACAATATAACATATCATATGGTTTTTGTCAATGCGCGATTTTAGACGTTACACGTCTAAGAATTTTTCAAAGGTCAAAACTGACCTTTGAAGATTTCTTCAAACTCCTCTGGAGCACAAGTTGGGTGTGCTTTAAGAAAATCAATGGCTTCTTCAAAACCATCAAACTGGCAAAGACAGTCTTTGCGCTCCCCCAAAGCATAGCACAACATATCATAAGCGGTAGCATAGGCAACTGCTGCGTCAAACCTCTTCTGGTCGCTCCAGTACTTTTCACGATACAGAAAGATTACTGCAAGTACTTTCATCAATTCATTCATTTCTTTATCTCCTTTTCTTTTTATATTTATATACTACCATATTTTCGTAATTTTGTAAAGTAGTGTTTTTAGACGTAACACGTCTAATTTTATTTTTTTAAAAAATGAGGGGAAACTTTTATTTCCCCTCTGCCGGAATGGGGTCACTCCCCAATGTAACGGTAAATCGTCTTGCGGTGCTTGGAATCCACCTTAATAGTGGACTTCTCCACCTTGCCCGCCGTCACGAGGGCACGCAGAGCAGACGGCACCTGACCCTTGGTCACATTAGCAACCTCAGCAAGAGCCTCGGCATCAACCGCATCCTCAGCCTGCATAATGCAAGCAATCACACGGTCACGGGCAGCAGCAGCCTCAAGCTGCGCCTTGGTGGGCTTGTCGCTCTCACGCCGCTTGGCGTTAACAGCATCCATCTTCGCAAGCTCGGTGTTTGCATACTCGGTCATCTCCTCAGAGATGGCGGCACTGGCTACGGCACTCAGAAATTCACGCTTGGTCATGGTTTTTACCTTTCTCCGTTTTACGGACTGTCGGCTGTCCTTTTTAATTTTGGGGTTCTTTCTGTCCCCTTTGTGATTATAATATAGCATAGATTCTTTTTTTTGTCAACAATTGATTTTAGACGTAACACGTCTAAACTTAAAAAGGGAAGATTAAGAATAATCTTCCTCTTCCCAATCACTTGGATAGTCTTCTGGTTCATCAGCACCACAGTACCATTCACAATTCACATAGTCTCCATCATCACAATAAGGACAATGGTAATGACCATCCCAACCTACTTCATCACAAGGGGTAATAGACCGCAAACTCATTTTATATCCTCACTTTCCATAGTATATGAATTAGATTAAAACGTGCTATGACTTGATAAAAATTTTTCCCAATTCTGATAACTCCGGTATTTTTAGAGGGGAGTTTTTCAATAATTATTTTCATTTTTAAATTTTTCCTTTCTTTGATGATATTACTGTATCATATTTTTTAGAAAAAATCAAATTATTTTTTAGACGTTGTACGTCTAAATTTAAACTTTTGGGAGATTTTTTTAATCTCCCAAAAATTCTGCCAGAAAATTGACTATATTAATTTTTTCTGGATTGATACGAATCGCACCCGCCCGCTTTGAAATTTCTTTAGCGACATCTTCTGAATCATCAAAAAAGATGTTGATTGCATCCGATACCATGTATTTACTTTTTGGCGTGCCATACTTTACCAAATGAATTTCATCAAAAGGAAAATCATAAGTTTTCAGCCAGTCACGCTTGGCTTTTCGAGTAGCTCGATTATATTCAAGGTTAGATTCACGAGAGAGCCAAGAAACAATCGTCACTCTATGACCGAGGGCGCGCAATAGCTTTAGTGTAGCGGTCAGCTTCTCCATATCCCACATGGGGGAAGCATCAACATAAGGCGTAGGGTCACTGGCGCGCAGTTTCTCCAACCAACTTTCAACATGATACAAATCGGCGATTGTACCATCCATGTCAAAGATAAAATTGACCATAACCGGAAAACTCCTCTCATATATTGTAATTATATTATACTACTTTTATTTTTTTTGTCAAATTCTTTTTTAGACGTAACACGTCTAACTTTATTTTTTGGAGAAAATTACTACTTGTAATTTTCTCCAAAACTTTTAGTATTCATCAAGTCCGGACATTTCGGCTTCTTCATCAGAAATTTCACCGTTACTTGTCAGAACATATTCGCCTTCATTCCATTCGGCGGCGATTTCTTCGGCAATAATTTGCGCTTCAAGAAGAGCAACAAATTCATCATTTGCCCCCACAATGAACTGTTCACCGGACATTTCTTCTGTAAAAAGATAATGTTTCATTTTTGGAAAATTCCTTTCTTTTCTTTATTTTGTAATTGTAATATATCATATTTTTTTTAAAAAGTCAAATTATTTTTTAGACGTAATACGTCTAAATTAAAAAGAGGAGAAAATCCTTCTCTTAAATAAACCAATGGAGATAAATTATAAGAAATGCAATCGCTGGAATATAAATTGACTGCAAAATTATAAAAATAATAACTAAAAAAGATGGATAACACCAATTCTTTTCTTGAATACATTTCCCAAATCGGACAAGTACCCATATCAAAAGTACACTAAAAATTATCCCCATTTTCATATTTTTGCCATCCCTTTTTCATATTTTTTTTGAGCTTGCTCAATTAATTTTAGGATTGTTTTGTTGGGTTGATGTCTATAAATCCAAGCTACTTGTTCTTTTCGAGGAATAAATCCAGTCACAAGCTTTTTTTTGTTTGCGCTCCAAACTAAAACTATACCACTATCCATAAAACAAAGCCAGCTTCCTTTTTTTTCACTATATCGTTCCCGCAATACTTCATTGCCTAAACCGCACATTGCGCTCAACAGTGCAAATCTTTCATTTCTATCTATCATGATATGCCGCGAAACTTGCGAAGTTTTAATATTCATTTTTATCTTCCTTTCTTTAAATTCTAATTATATTATACTCTTTTTCTTTTTTTTTGTCAATTATATAGTTTAGACGTAACACGTCTAAATAAAAAATCCGGAAAAACTTTTTCCGGATTAAGGTAGAAATTTTCTTTTTCCATTAATTTTCCAAGATAAAGGATTTGTTAATTTTATATAACAAAAGTCTTGTTTATCTTGAAAATTATTTTTACGTTTTGCCATAATCATTTTGATAATCAAAAATTGATATAATGGCATTTTTCCTAATTTCCATTCCCCTATATAGGAATTTTTTTCCCAATCAAATCGCATATCGCTTAACCAGCATAGCTTTACATATACGATTGTAAAAGGAAGCAGCCCCAAAAATAGGAAAAAAAGTATAACTCCTAAATTCATTTATTTAGCTCCTTTTAATTTTGGGGAAGTAGTAGGTGGCTTTAAGTTTATCTTGTGGCTCTATGTCGCACGTTTCTTATCCGTTCCTACTTTTACCTAATTTTCTTATTTCCCTTTCGGTACTTTGTCAATCTTGACTTCCCCTTTACGATATTATATTACCACTTTTTTTGAAAATTGTCAAGAAACTTTTTAGACGTAACACGTCTAAGTCGCGCCTTTACGGCGCGCAGCTTCAATTTTTTATACAAATTTTGCAAGAAGAGCTTCGACACGAGCCGCAGCTTCAATTGTACAATCAATATGGAATTCAAAGCTTACTACATCATAGGTGGGCATAGCAACGCCAGGAATTTCTAAAAGTTTTTCCATAACTTTTTCGGATTCAAAAACAGTTGCAATATCTTCATCAATGTAGTAGCATAAAGTTTTCATAAAATTCTTTCCTTTCTTAAAGTGGTTTTTTCTTTCTGTAAGTCTAATATACTACTTTCTTTGAAATATGTCAACTTTTGGTTTAGACGTAACACGTCTAAAAAAAAGAAGGGGAGGATTACTCCTCCTCCTTCTCCTCGGGCTTGACCCCCCAGTAGCGCACATAGTAGCTAAGCCGCTCAGCGGCCTTAGCCTTGGCGCGCTCATAGGCGTCCGCGCCCTCGAAATGCTCCACCAGCTTAGAGCCACGGAACACATCCACCCCACGGGTGACATCGATAGTGATAGAAGTAGACATAATAACCCCCTGTAGGCGGCGACCCTATCGTTCGCTCACGCCCTCTTTGATGGTACCATTATACCACACCTGCCATTAGAGTCAAGACCCTATCTTAGACGTAACACGTCTAAGTTTGATGGTAACACGTCTAAATCATACTACTTTAGCACTTCATCGTGTTAAAGCATGAAAGTAAAAAAAGAGCGGAGATCTCTCTCCGCTTAGTTCAGACTGTCGTGAAGCTTGGAGTCAATCCGGTCGCACACCATGCGAACCTGCTCGACGGTAACGCCCTCACCGCACATAATCAGGGCGATATTGTACACGCCCAGACCGCCAGCCCGGAAAAGTTCGATAGCGGTTTTCTTGCTGCGGCGATTAGCAAGGACACTTTCAGCAGCTTTGATGCAAGCGGTTTGCATCTCATTAGCAGATAGAGCATTCCAATCTTTCCAGTGGGGCAGCCCATAGCGGCAGCCAGTATGGTAGGCGCGGACAGAGAGAGAGAATCTATACATATCTATACCCCTTTCTTTTTTTAAGGGCAGGGCTTGCGCCCTGCCCTTTCGGTTTTACTGAAAGAACTCTTTGAACGGAATCGCGCCCATCTCTTCCCACATCGCCGACAGCTTAAAAGCTTTCGCGCCGTGGAAATCGTCCTTGCTGTAGTTGTACAGCGTCTGCAAGGACATTTTCGCATTGCCCTTGCTGTCCGTCTTTTCCTTACGGATATGATTCAGAGCGTATCCGCACTGACGGAAAACTTCCATCGGCATAACATAACCGAACTGACCGGACAGGGGCTTGTTGCTGTCAATATAAACAGCATAAGCGATGAAAGACGACCCCTTGCACTGGTAACGGAAATCTCCGCCATTCTGCTTCACTTCCAGACGGCGAAGTCTGCCGTCAATCTTGACGGACAAATCAACTTTGCCCGCCTTGCTGATAACAAGCTTTTTACCACAGTAGTCTTTAACAGCCAACTCAAGCAAGTAGCCGTTAATGGCATCAGTAGCGGAAAGCTGTTCAGCACTGAGAAACTGAGAATAATTGCCAAGATTCATGTTAAAACTTCCTTTCTTTAATGCTTTAACTTGATAAAGTGCTTTCTCTTTTTCCTTATTTACTTGTCAAGGTTCACTTGCTTTGGACAATGTAAATATAACACACGTCTATATAGAAGTAGTTACAAAACGATTACAAAACAGTTATAAAACAGTTACAAAATCGGGAGTAAAGGTAACAAAAGGTTACATATACCGGAGGGTCTGATCTATGCAAAATGCACAAAAACAATACCCCTGTGGGGCGTGCTTTTGGGATTTTGACCAATTGGAATTTTCCAACCCGCGGCTCGTGGTAACAAATTCTCCAGAATCAAAATTCTACAGAACCAAATTCTACAGAACCAAAATTCTCCAAAACTACTTTAAAATTTGACTTTTCCGCCCCAACGTGTTATAATTATACTATAGGGAGGAAAATCATATTATGCCAAAAAATAGACTCAAATTAAATTTCGAATTAGAAAGTGCAGAAGACCGCACTCAATTCGTCACATCTTATCTCGACTCAATTAAATTTATTCCAACCGAAGCAGAACTTGAAACCATTTCCAACTATATTTTATGGGGTAAAAACTCAAAAGGAAAAAACGCCCAACAAAATAAAGAAATTGAGTTGAAAAAATGGACAAGCGCACCTGTTGAAAGCCTTGAAGGTCTAATTGAAACTCCTGGTTTCTAGGAATCTAGTGTGCGTTTATTATCTGACCCTCCTACGCGTTTATCTCGTGCAACTTTCGACCGCAAGGCCGCACTTGAAAATTCTCCTCCTTATTTGCAAGAAACACTTATAGACCTCTGGCGTCAAATTGACGAGTTAGAACTTCAACTAAATTATTATGAACTTTGGGTTGGGAAAAGAAAACTTCCTCCTCGTTCTCAACTTGAAAATCTCTTCACTGAAGAAGAACGCTGCGCCATCAACGAAAAGGCTCTTCGTCTTTCCCAATTTAAGTATTTAAAATTAAGACATTAGCTTATAGAACTTAGAACCCAACAATATATTTATCAAGACTCCTATAAAACCCCAATTCTTCCTCATTTTGGAAGTTAGGTTACAACTTTTAACTCTGAAAATCTTTTTATAGGCGAAGATATTACGGTTTATCCTGCAGGCCTTAAAACATCCTCAAAACTTAGCCAAAAACTTTTTCCAACTGATAGGATGTGCGCGCCGCAAGACTTTACACCAGAAGATCTCATCACTCTTTCAAAACTTCTTTGGGA
>Ga0310786_10000162_pt1 | contig 112983 bp, 113 predicted proteins | sample AusTroGonzalo_MG_FD_203881 | JGI IMG/M metagenome (GOLD analysis project Ga0310786, IMG submission 203881) | Bovine rumen microbial communities from tropical cattle in Woodstock, Queensland, Australia - Gonzalo_03 (v2) (version 2) | ecosystem: Host-associated > Mammals > Digestive system >... | reverse complement strand
TCTACAATCATCAGCGTATCCAACTCAAAACAAAACTGACTCCGCTTGAATTGCGAAGCCAGTTCGTTGCTTAATTAATTTGCCATAGGGACTTTTTTGTGCTGTACGCACAATGTGGGGCGGTTCAGACTGACGTTTCGGAAACGGGGCATTTCTTTTAAGGCAAACGGTTCAGATGCTGTATGAATCAGCTACACGTTCCTGATTCTCGGCAATGATATCGGCGAGAGTTATATTATCGACAACGCCGTTGATCGCCGCATATACTTTCTCCCAGACACCGAGAGTCAGACATTCCGAAGCTCTCGGACAGTTGTTTTCAGCGAATTCGAGGCAGGATACCGGAGCAAGGCTGCCTTCGGTCAGACGAAGTATCATCCCGACTGTGTATTCCTCGGGTGATCTTGAAAGCATATATCCTCCGCCCGTACCTCTTACGCTTCTGACGAAGCCTGCTTTTCCCAGCACAGACACGATCTGTTCGAGGTATTTGATACTGATCGACTGTCTCTCTGCAATGTCTTTCAGAGGTATGAACTCTCCTTCTTTGCACATAGCAAGATCAAGCATGAGTCTGAGGGCGTAACGTCCCTTGGTGGATATCATCAACGGTATCACTCCTTATAGTTATATTTTAATAACGATATTTATATTATAACCTTTTCTATAGGACTTGTCAAGCTATCTTTGGATCACCAAAGCAAAAGTCTCTTTGAAAGCGCGGCAGCGATGCTTTTCTCCGCAGGATTTCCCGAATTTATAAAAAATTCATCATATTTTCGGCTCAGATCGGGTAAAGGCTATTGACAAAATAGTGTCAAAGTGCTATCATTTTCTTGCAGAGAATATAATAGGGGAGCTTTGAAAAGGCTGAGAGGAAGCAAAGCTATGCTTCGACCCGTAACCTGATTCGGATAATGCCGACGTAGGTGCTTTATGATCCATTATATCATATGTAACAGCACAGAGGCTTTCCGTCAGGAGAGTCTCTGTTTTATTTCGTTTCAAAAGGAGGGCGGATGACAGTTTTCCCGGGTGTTCGGGCGGATAGAAGGGGAGCTCCTTGTGTCTTGTATTTTTGCGATGGGAACCCGTGTTTCGGGGTGAGAGGCAGGAATCGATCTGCGACCGCAAATCATGCGAAAAGAGGATATTCAAGTGAAAAGATCAAAAAGCATCATGCAAATGGTCGTGCTCTCTATGCTCATCGCTCTCGGCGTTGTCATCTCGCCGCTCCTGCGTGTAGAGGGTATGTGCCCTATGGCGCACCTGATAAACATCGTCTGCTCGGTACTTTTAGGACCGTGGCATTCGCTGCTGTGCGCAACTGTAATAGGTATACTCAGGATGACCCTTATGGGCATCCCGCCGCTGGCCCTGACGGGAGCGGTGTTCGGCGCCTTCCTCTCGGGTGTGTTCTACCGCATCTCAAAAGGCAAGCTCATATTCGCCGTGCTCGGTGAGGTCATCGGCACGGGTCTTATCGGAGCAGTTGTCTCCTACCCCGTGATGAGATTCATCTGGGGACGCGAAGGCCTCGGCTGGGTGTTCTACATCCCGTCATTCATTGCAGGCACTCTCATCGGAGGAAGTATCGCCTATATCTTCCTGCGCAAGCTCGCCGACACGGGTATGCTGGCAAAGATGCAGAAGATGCTGGGCTCGCCCATATTCACCGACAAGAGCAGCGTGCTCACCACTGCGCTGACCATCGCCGCCTGCGGAGCCATATCGTTCATCCTTGCAAAGGTGCTGAGCGGTATGTTCGAGTGGAGCGATAAAACAGGTTCGTATATCGCATACGGCTCAATGGCATTCTTCGCCGCCGCTGCGGTAGTTTACATCATCATCAAAAAGACCGGAGGGAATAAGCTTGGAGCCGATAAGTGAGATACGTTCCGCCGTCAGAAACAAAAGTCCGCTGATCCACTGCATAACCAATCCAATATCCATAAACTCCTGCGCGAATGTTATTCTCACGGCAGGAGGCCGCCCGATCATGGCGGAGCATCCCGAGGAAGCAGCGATCGTGACATCCTCGGCAGGAGCCGTTATGCTCAACCTCGGCAACATCACCGATGTACGAAAGCAGTCGATGATGATAAGTGCCTCGGAAGCCGTAAGCAAAGGCATACCTTTTGTACTTGATGTCTGCGGTGCCGCCTGTCTGCCAACAAGAAGGCTTTATGCTCTTGAACTCATCAGCAGATATACACCCTCGGTAGTAAAGGGCAATTATTCCGAGATCACTGCCCTGCTGCACGAGGATCATTTCTCATCGGGTGTGGATGCGGATGCAGCTCTCACAGCTGAGGCAGTGTCGATAACAGCGGTGACACTCGCCAAAAAGTTCGGCACCGTGATACTCGCCAGCGGAAAGACGGACATCGTCACCGACGGCAGCAGCCTTGCACTCATAAACAACGGCTCCCCTCAGCTCGGGACAATAACAGGTACGGGGTGTATGCAGGGGGCGCTATGCGCGGCGTATCTCTCAGCAGGAACCGCTTTGGATGCCGCCATCGCCGCAAGCACGGTGTTCAGCATATGCGGTCAGCTGGCGGAGACCGACAAAGGCTCCGGCACTTTCGGCGTGAATCTGCTGGACGCACTCTCCACCGTGACCGACGAACAGATTAACCGCCTTGCGGATGTGATCGTAAGATAAATATAACAGACAGGAGAAAAGCTATGAGTATTCTGCATCATAAATTCTGCGGAGCCTATGCCCTTGAGCTCAGCGCCTGGGGAGACGGCGAGGTCTCCGAGAGCAATCTAAAAACAGATCTTGACGGTATCTTCAAGGAATACTCCGAGCAGCACGGAGGCTTCCCTGCCGATATCTCACTTCTCATCGAGGACACCTTTGCACACGGGTGCGACTACGGCTTCACATCAGTAGATACGGCTTTTCTGGAAAAGCTGGACACCCTTGCGGAGCTCATTATTCCCGATTCGATCACCGAGATAAAGATGACACCCAAGCTCGAAAACATACTGAAGAAAAACGACGTTCTCATCCGCGGGACCTTTGATTCCTTCGCAGAAAGTTTCGCCAAGGAAAAGGGACTGAAATTCAGGCACAGGGATATGTTTCTCGCAAGCTATGAGTTTGCCCTCGCACATGAGACCACTTCCCTGACCCTGCAATTCAAGCGTGACGGCTCGGTGCAGATCGAGGAAAGCGTAAGCTCCCCGGGATCATCAGCAGGCAACTGCTTCGGCGGAGAATTTTACATAGATCTGCCCTACGATTTCTTTATGCACAAGTCAGCCGAAGACATCTCCGATATGTTCGGTGAGAGTCTGCACAATGCGATCCTCGAAAACGGCAGGCTTGCAGACTTCATTGAGAAAGCGCGTACTCACAAGCCGTTCATGGGCAAAAACTAACGGAGGGTTAAAATTGAAAGACCTGAATACAAGAATATATTTTATAACCGACAGCACCGCCTACAGCGAGGAGGAGTTTCTCTCACGAGTACGCTCGGCACTTGAAGGCGGCGTTGACCTCATACAGCTCCGCGAAAAGGAACGCACCACAAGGGAATACATCGCCCTTGCGGAGAAAGTACACGCCATCACAAAGGAATTCGGCGTGCCCCTCATAATCGACGACCGCATCGACGTTGCCCTTGCCGTAAAGACCGAGGGCGTACATCTGGGTCAGAGCGATATGCCCATAAAGACCGCGAGGGAGATCCTCGGGGAGGGCTTCATCATCGGTGCCACGGCAAAGACCGTGGAGCAGGCGACCGAGGCTTACGAACAGGGGGCTGACTACCTGGGCGTGGGGGCTATCTACCCCACTACCACCAAGGTCAAGACCATCCTCACCTCCACCGAAATGCTTGACAAGATCTGCAAGGCTGTGCCTATCCCCGTCAACGCCATCGGCGGCCTCAACAAGGATAACATAGACGTGCTCAAAGGCATCGGCATCGCAGGCGTATGCGCAGTGAGTGCCATAATGAAAGCGGACGATCCGAAAAAGGCAGTCTGCGAGCTCTCGGATGCTATCAGTGAAAAGCTGGGGTTCTGAACAATGGAGAGCTTTTCGGTATACGAAATGGAATACACCCATGCGGAGGCTCCTGTCCCCGGCATCAGCCTCAGACCTTTCAGTGACAGCTTTTCTTCTCAATACATCAGTATTTATAACGAATGTTTTTTTGAGATGAGAAAGGCTCTCTGTATTGAGCCATATGATTTCTACTCGGACACAGATCAGTCAGAAGCCAAAAAGGACAGCCTTTTTCTGCTGACAGAGGGCGGAGAAATCATCGGCTCAGTCGGCTGTTTCGGTACGGAGATCGACGATCTTATCGTGAACAGGAAGTATCAGGGTCAAGGCTACGGAAAAAAGCTGCTCATGTGGGCTGTGGGGCATATCAGAGCGTACAGCGGCGAGCCCATAACCCTGACCGTTGCCGAATGGAACCGAAAAGCCGTAAAGTTATATTTACAGAACGGGTTCGTGATAAAAAACACGCTTAGGATAGAACGCTGAAAGGAGAACATCCATGAAAACAGCATTGACTATCGCGGGGAGCGATTCCTGCGGGGGGGCAGGCATTCAGGCCGACATTAAAACCATGACCATGAACGGCGTCTACGCCATGAGCGCCATCACAGCCCTCACTGCGCAGAACACCACCGGCGTTCGGGCTATCTCCGAGGTAACGCCCGAATTTCTCGGCCAGCAGCTGGACGCTGTGTTCGAGGATATCTTCCCGGACGCGGTAAAGATCGGTATGGTGGCCTCCAGGGAGCTCATAGAAGTCATCGCGGACAAGCTGGAGTTCTGCAAGGCTAAAAACATCGTCGCAGACCCCGTTATGGTAGCCACCAGCGGCTCGGCACTGATAAAGACCGACGCAGTAGAAACGCTGACAAGGCGGATCTTCCCGCTGGCAGCATTGGTAACACCGAACATTCCCGAGGCACAGGTGCTCTCGGGCTTGGATATAAAGGACAGGAACGGTATGCAGAAAGCCGCGGAGCTCATCGCCTCCCGATACGGGTGCGCAGTGCTGCTCAAGGGCGGCCACAGCATCAGTGATGCCAGCGACCTGCTGTACTCCGGCAAAGGCTTCGAGTGGTTCGAGGGCAAGCGCATAGATAACCCCAACACTCACGGCACAGGCTGCACACTTTCGAGTGCTGTTGCCTCCAATCTTGCAAAGGGCTTTGACCTGAGCGAGTCGGTGCGCAGAGCAAAGGAGTTCATCTCCGGAGCCCTCGCCGCACAGCTGGACTTAGGCAAGGGTTCGGGGCCTATGGCTCACTCGTTTGACCTGCGTTCAAGGTTCGCGGAAGAAAAATGCTGAAAGGAAAAAGAGTATGAGAAACTATACCACACAGATGGATGCCGCCAAGAAAGGTATCATCACACCGGAAATGAAGATCGTTGCCAAGAAGGAATACCGCACCGAGGAGGAGATACGTGACCTCGTTGCAAAAGGACAGGTGGCTATCTGTGCAAACAAGCTCCACACCTGCATCGACCCCGAGGGCGTAGGCTCTATGCTCCGCACCAAGATAAACGTGAACCTGGGTGTATCACGCGACTGCAAGGACTATGACATCGAGATGAAGAAGGTACAGGCCGCCGTTGACATGGGTGCAGAGGCGATCATGGATCTCTCCTCCCACGGCAACACCCAGCCCTTCCGCCGCAAGCTCACCAGCGAGTGCAAGGCTATGATCGGCACTGTTCCCGTTTATGACAGCGTTATCCACTATCAGCGCGACCTCGGCACCCTCACCGCTAAAGATCTCATTGACGTTGTAAGGCTCCACGCAGAGGACGGAGTTGACTTCGTGACCCTGCACTGCGGCATCACCAGAAAGACCATAGATCAGATCAAGACCCACAAGCGCAAAATGAACATTGTCTCCCGCGGCGGCTCGCTGATCTTCGCGTGGATGTGCATGACAGGTCAGGAGAACCCCTTCTATGAGTATTTTGACGAGATCCTCGACATCTGCCGTGAGTATGATGTTACCATCTCTCTGGGTGATGCCTGCCGTCCCGGCTGTCTTGCCGATGCTTCCGATGTCTGCCAGATCGAGGAACTCGTGCGCCTCGGTGAACTCACCAAGCGTGCCTGGGCAAAGGACGTTCAGGTCATGATCGAAGGCCCCGGTCATATGCCCCTCGACCAGATCGAGGCAAATATGAAGCTCCAGCAGACTATATGCCTCGGCGCCCCCTTCTATGTACTCGGACCTCTCGTTACTGATATCGCTCCCGGATACGATCACATCACCTCGGCTATCGGCGGTGCTGTCGCCGCTTCCGCAGGTGCGGCATTCCTGTGCTATGTCACCCCCGCAGAGCATCTTGCTCTCCCAAATGTTGATGACGTAAAGCAGGGCATCATTGCATCCAAGATAGCAGCTCACGCAGCCGACATCGCCAAGAAAGTCCCCCACGCAAGGGATATCGATGACCGTATGGCTGATGCAAGACGCAATTTCGAGTGGGAGAAACAGTGGGAGTGCTCCATCGACCCCGAAACTGCCAAAGCTATCCGTGACAGCCGCGCACCCGAGCACGATGACACCTGCTCCATGTGCGGAAAGTTCTGTGCTGTCCGCAGCATGAACAAGGCACTTGCAGGCGAACTGGTAGATATACTCTGATCTCCGCAAATATCGGATATAAAACAAAACTGACAGGTATTTCGGTCCTGTCAGTTTTTTCATTAAATTATTGATCGTCACCGGCTTTGAAATTGTAAATGGGCTTTATCACTTCGGTGATCTCGGCAGTACCGCCGATATTTGAAGTGATATCTTCAAGGCTCTTGTACGCCATTGGGCATTCATCGAGGGTAGCACGGCTCACCGAGGTGGTGTAGATGCCGTTCATCTGCTTCTTGAACTCCGAGACCGTAAAACTCTCCTTGGCTGCGGCTCTGGACATCAGTCTTCCTGCACCGTGAGGGGCTGAACAGTTCCAGTCCTCATTTCCCTTGCCGATACAGATGAGGCTGCCGTCACGCATATTGATGGGTATGAGCAGCTTTTCTCCCTTCTGTGCGGAGACCGCACCCTTTCGCAGGATCATTTCATCGGTGTCGATATAATTGTGTATCGTGGTGAACTCCTCGTCTATGTGCAGTCCCATACCCTTGATGATCTCGTTCATCATAGCCTTGCGGTTGAGCATGGCAAACTTCTGGACGATCTTCATATCATGGATGTACTGCTCGAAGAGATCACCCTCGCAGTAGGCAAGCTGCTTGGGGATATCCGTCCGCTTAACATTTTTGAGTATGCCTATCTCCTTCTCGATCTGCTTGTCTTTGCCCTCTGCCTTCAGTCTGGCGATAAGTTCGTCGATATCCTTTTTTGAACTCTTGTTCAGCCGTCTGTATGCCTCATTCTGGTAATAGGAAGCTGTCTCTACTCCGAGGTGGCGCGAACCCGAATGTATCACGATATATATGCTTCCGTCCTCGCCCTTGTCAGCTTCGATGAAGTGATTGCCGCCGCCGAGGGTACCAAGGCTCTTCTCTGCCCTGTCGGAATTGATCTTGTCAAAGCAGTAAAGCTCCGCAAGATCTATCTCGCTGTTGTATCTGTGAGGGGTCTTTCTCACCTCAAAGCCCGAGGGTATCTTCTCGTAGATCAGCTTATCCAGCTTTTGCAGCTCGATGTGCTTCTCCCTGAGTTTCACCGTCTCCATACCGCAGCCGATGTCAACTCCCACAAGGTTTGGGACAACCTTATCGGTTATAGTCATTGTCGTACCGATAGTACAGCCGGCACCTGCATGGACATCGGGCATTATCCTGATCCTCTGCCCTTCTGCCATAGGCTGACAGAGCAGTTCTGTTATCTGTGCTATCGCGTTCTGATCCACCACATCGGTAAAGACCTTTGCTGTATTATACTTTCCATTTAGTTCTATCATAGCTATCTCCTTTTTTTATCTCCGTGACGAAGTCAGCAAAGCTGACTTCTGTCTTTTGCAAGCCGTCCCTCATGTCTGCGACGAGCAGAAAGATTGTGCGACGTCTTTCCTTTTACGCACCGCCAAACATCGGGATAAAGTCAGTAAAGCTGACTTCTGTCTTTTGGTTGATACCTTTTTCCCACACAAAAAAAGGACACAACGAAAACGCCATAACGCCTGAGCGAAAACGGTATCTCCATCTGTCCCAAAGGTTTGCCGAACCCGATATTGTGGTATATTATACTACCCTTGACCAAATTTGTCAAGAGATTTTTTTGACAATGATTGACAAATAAGCAAAAGAGTAGTATAATATGAAGTAACTATTAAAGTTCGGAGCTTTATCAACAATATTATGAGAGGTGATGACCGTGGATTACAAAGGCTTTGTGGATTTTTTTAAGCCTATGACCTGCATTCTGTCCGTTGAAAAGAATCCTGACGGAAGCTGCGGAACGATACGTTATGCAGCAGGTAATCCACCTTATATATCTTCGATCGAAGATCCTGAGCACGTTTCATCTTCCGAAATGCTGAACAACAAGTTCGTACCCGGCTCGGAATACACCAGATATATCCCCAAGGATCTTACCTTTGAGAATATGTGCTATTCTGCCGCCATACTCGGAAGACCGTCGCATACCTGTTCCCGTCCGGAAAGATATCCGTTCTGGCTCAATGTGTTTATTTTGCCCCTCGTGTCGGATGACCCTAATATCGGGTACTGTTCCTACACCCTTGAGATATTCCCGGTTGCAGACGATGACCTTATGTCTTCACGCTCTGCCGATACGATATCAGACGTACTGAAGACCTGCTTCAAGCTGAGAGCATCGGGCGATCTGGAAAAGAATATCGACAGTGTCGTTGCCGATATCGGCGCTATCTGTGATTCGGATCACTGCTGTATACTGCTTACCGATAAGCAGAATAAAAGCTGCCGTGTTTTCGGTGAATTTATAAGAGAAGGCAGCGGTATGCTTCCCATGAAGGCCTACCTCGATGATTCTTTCTTCTCGATCACGGAGTCATGGCCTGCTACCATAGCAGGAAGCACCTGCTTCGTTGCCAAGGACAAAGCAGGTCTGTCGGTGCTCCAGGAGCGCAACCCCATCTGGTATGCTTCTCTGACAGGTGCAGGAGTATCAAGCATAGTTCTCTTTCCGCTTAAATATAACGGTGAAACGCTCGGTTATATGTGGGCTATCAACTTCAATACCGAGAATGCTCAGAAGATAATCGAGACTCTTGAGCTGTCCACATTCTTCATCGCTGCCGAGATCTCCAACTATCTGCTGGTCGATAAACTCAGGATAATGAGCTCAGTCGATCTGCTGACAGGCGTGTACAACCGAAACGCAATGAACACACGCATAGATGAGATCGTGAACGGCGGCAAGCACAAGAAAGCAACGGGCATTATCTTTACAGATATCAACGGTCTGAAATACACCAATGACCATGAGGGTCATAACGCAGGTGACCGTCTTATCAGATCGGCTGCCGAGCTGATACGCAAGCACTGCCCTGATGCAGAGATTTTCCGTGCAGGCGGTGACGAATTCATGATAATCGTGAACGATACTCCCAAGGATAAATTTGAGAATATGGTTGAAAGTCTGAAATCCCCTGAAAACGGCGTATATCTCGCGGTAGGTTCTTATTTCAACTCCGATCAGCTTGATGTCCGTACCGCTATGCACATCGCGGATGAACAGATGTATATCGACAAGGAACGTTACTACAAGCAGTTCCCTGATCACAGAAGATGACCTTATAATGACATTGCAAAAGGCTTAGCATTTATGCTAAGCCTTTTATTCTGCCGTATCGTGATCCTCTGTTTTGGCACATAGCCTTTCGTGAGTAACAAACATCATAAGCAGCATGAGAAGCAGGAAAAACGGGAATATCCACAGCCCGACAAACGAGGCTATGAATCCCATTATCGGCGGCATAAGAGTTGTCCCCACATAAGCACTTGCCATTTCCACACCTATGACCGCCTGTGAGCGTGATGCACCGAAGTGATCGGGAGTGGAGTGTATAACACTTGGATATATCGGCGCACAGCCAACTCCCACGGTCACAAGTCCTATAAGTACAGGCAGGCTCCCGAAAGGCAGAAGCATGAGCAGCACGCCGAGAGCTATCACGCCCTCACCGATGCGAACCATCTGCTTGTCCGTGAATCTGAACGTTGCAAAACCGCTTGCCGCTCTGCCTGCGGTTATACCGATGAAAAACAGTCCCGCAAACTTTGCGGCAGTGACCTCGTCTATATCCCTCACCTTTACAAGGTAGCTGCTTGCCCACAGGCTCACCGCCTGCTCTATAGCACAGTAGCAGAAAAAGCACGCCATTACGTCCTTTGCGCCTTTCAACGAAAGCACTTCCCGCAGAGACAGCGGCTTATCGGAGCTGCTGTTCTCACTGTCGGGACTTCGCTTTTTCCACATTGGAAGACTTAACATCAATATGACCGTCAGTCCGAGCTGCAGATAGAAAATGTATCTGTACCCCATATTCCAGCCGTGTCCGCCTGTAAGCGCAAGGCTGAGTATCATCGGGCCGAGGGTGGTGCCCACACCCCACATACAGTGCAGCCAGCTCATATGTCTGCTCGCATAATGGAGAGCCACGTAGTTGTTTAGTGCAGCGTCAACGCTTCCGGCACCGAGACCGTAAGGCACTGCCCAGAGACAAAGCTCCCAGAAAGAATGGCTCACCGAAAAGCCGAATAGAGCCACAGCCGTAGTCATTACGCTCAATGATGTAAGCACACCTGTACCCAACTTTCGGGTAAGGCGGTCACTTTGAAGACTTGATATCACCGTTCCCGATGAGATCAGCATAAATATGATACCCGACCATCCCAGCGGCACTCCGAGCTCGGTATAAGCCGTTGGCCACGCCGCACCGAGCAGAGGATCGGGCAGTCCGAGGCTTATGAACGCAAGGTATATTACAACAAGCAGCAGCGAGACCATAACCGGACCTCCTTGTGATGATATATGCTCATAATACCATATAACCACGCCGAATGCAATTAACAAACTGTGTATTATCCCACTTGAAAATGCAGATTGTTCGTGTTATAATATACTGGTGTGATAAAACACATAAAAATCAATAATAATGGTGGAATAAAAGAAATGTTAAAAACGTCAAGGTCTATCAGATACAGACTGGCAGCTGCGGCAGCTGCCGTTATGATGCTTTCGGGCTGCGGAAACGATGATACAAGTTCCCAGCTCAGCGGATATAAGAGCGAAACTCAGGCTTCCGTCACTACAACAACTTCCGTAACGACTACGACCCCTGCTGATGAGTCTTCGGTCCCCGAAGAGACCACAACTTCCGTCACAACAGCGGCAGCACCCGACAGCGTCCCCGATGTACCCGAAAAGAAAGACGATTCTGTTGTACACCTCTGCTGTGCAGGCGATAACCTTATCCACGATAATATCTACGAGGATGCCCGTACTCCCGAAGGCGGTTATGACTTCACCAAGTGCTATGAACGCTGCAAAAAGCTGATAGAGGGTGCAGATCTCGCTATACTAAATCAGGAAACAGTAGTAAACAACGCCTTCCCTCCCTCGACTTATCCGTTCTTTTCAACTCCCACCGAGAACGGTGACGCTGTTATCGACTTCGGCTTCAATGTCATCTCGATGAGCAATAACCATGTGCTGGATAAGGGATCTACAGGTCTTATCAGTTCCCTTGATTACTGGGACAGCAAGGGCATACTCCACTACGGTGCCTACCGCGATGCCGCAGATGCCGATGATATCAAAGTTAAGGAGATAAACGGCATCAAGTTTGCATTTCTCGGGTATATGGAGCATACCAACGGACAGTATATCCCTCAGGGACAGCCCGGAAAGCTGATCTATCTCTCCGAGGAAGCGAAAGTAAAAGAGCAGATCGAAAGAGCCGACAAGCTTGCCGATGTGGTGGTGGTCTCCTGTCACTACGGAACAGAAGTGCTCAATGAACTGAACGATATGCAGAAAACTCTCACGCCGAAGCTCGTATCCTGGGGTGCAGACCTTATTATCGGCACTCAGGCTCATGCGCTCTCCACCTGTAACTACCTCGATAAACCCGACGGCGGAAAGGCTTTCGTTTTCTACGGCCTCGGAAACTTTTTACACACTATGGGCGGCAGCAATCTCCCGGACGGCCAGCACGGCAAACCGCTGATCGGTATATTCGGTTCTCTCGATGTAAGAAAGAGCGCCGAAGACGGCAGCATCTCTTTTGAGAACATAAAAGCAACTCCTGTGATCTCTCACTTTGAGGGTACCGACTACCACAAGATGTGGTACAACTGCTTTGTGTGCCCCCTCAGCGATTACACAGACGAAATGCTTGAGAATCACTTCATACACCAATACAGCGGCATCACACGCGAAGAACTTGAAGGCTATCTCAGATACATCCCCGATGAATTCCTCGATTACAAAAAGCCCGAATAAAAGCCAAAAGGTACTGTACACATTTTTGTACAGTACCTTTTTTGTGTCTTAGTATTATTATCAGGTCAGCTCGATGGAATCAGCCCATTTTTCAAATCTTTTTTCATACTCATCTTTCTTATCGGGTTCGCATGCGAAAATGAATAAATAGAAATCCTTGCCTTTGTACATCATCCTTGCATAACCGAAGCAGCCTTTGTTAGGGTTTGACACGTTGGTCTCATCGTAGGTAAATGTAATGATGTCACCGTCAACGGATATTTCCTTATAATTTTTCGGAAGGAAAACCTGGTTCATTGTCTGGGAATTGCACCAGCCGTCAAATACTGCCTGTGTGATCTCCATATCAGTGGTCTCTTTATAAATAAATGCACCGACTCTTTTGTTATAGTTCTCAAAAGCACGAAGATTAGGCTTATCTACATCACTTTCCTCCATAGTGGCGTCCATTTTGACAGTAAAGTCATCGCATTCAAAGAGCTTATCTGACTTTGAAGCTATATAGTCTTTTCCGTCAAAAACAAATGCCCAAACAAAAAGAGCTGCTGCCACGATCAGAAGGACCGAACCGACTATCTTCAATATACTTTTGCTGCTTTTCGTATTCTGATTAGGATACATATTCTGGTTCGGATATGGATTAGGATATAGATTTTGATTTGGATACGGATTAGGGTATGGATTCAGGTTAGGATTCGGATACGGATTCTGATTCGGATTCTGATATTCAGCTCCCGGGATCATTTCCGGCTGCGGTGCGGTCGGAGCCGCTGCAGGCGATCCGCAGTTACGGCAGAATTTGCCGCCTTCAGGTATTTCAGTTCCGCATTTGTTACAAAACATTATTATTCCTCCCCGATATTATGCTTCTGTTTTTCTCTACGGTATGTGTATGGATCATATATCCGAACAGCATATATAATACAACATAAACAAGTATAACACCTCTTTTGCCATATGTCAATACAGCAAATACAGGCAGAGTCAGATCCTAAAGAAAGTCAAAGCGATACTGTACTGAATTTCGTACAGTATCGCTTTTCGTTTCGAGCCTTTATATCTGTCCGGCTTCTCCCTGCGTTTTGTCTTTCTCACAGATCTTTTGTTCTCAGCGCCCGCATCGCGTTGAGTATCGCTATCACCGATACTCCCACATCAGCGAACACAGCCGCCCACATAGAGGCATATCCCAGCGCACCGAGCAGAAGCACCAGTGCCTTTACCCCAAGGGCGAACACAATGTTTTCATATACTATCCGCAGCGTGCGTCTTGCGATCTTCACAGCAATTGAAAGCTTTTCGGGATCATCGTCCATCAGCACGATGTCAGCCGCTTCGATCGCTGCATCGGAACCCATAGCACCCATGGCGATGCCGATGTCTGCCCGTGAGAGTACAGGCGCATCGTTGATTCCGTCGCCGACAAATACCAACGCAGAATTCTGAGGTTTTTTCGCCAGCAGATCCTCGGTCTTCGCGACCTTGTCAGCAGGCAGAAGCTCCGAATAAACTTCGTCGATACCAAGCCGAGCCGCAGTGTCCTCACCGACTTCTCTCGCATCGCCCGTGAGCATTACCGTCTTAGCGATGCCTATATCTCTCAGCGACTTTATTGCCGCAGCGGATGTCTCTTTCACCTCATCGGAGATGACCAGGTGTCCCGCGTACTCACCGTTTACCGCAACGTGTACCGTAGTCCCCACATGATGACAAGGGTGCCATTTCACACCGATCTCATCCATCATCTTATCGTTGCCTGCGCACACGGTCAGGCCGTCGATCTCCGCCCTGACTCCCCTTCCCGAAAGCTCTTCGCAGGAAGCGATCCTGTCGCGGTGGATATCCATGGCATAGGTCTCGATTATGGAGCGTGCTATCGGGTGGGTGCTGTAACTCTCTGCATAAGCCGCAAGCTCGATAAGCCTGCTCTCAGAGATCTTTTCGGGGTGGATGACCGTAACGTTGAACACGCCTTTGGTGAGGGTGCCCGTCTTATCGAATACCACGATGCCGCTTCTTGCCAGCACTTCAAGATAGCTGCCGCCCTTGACAAGGATTCCTTGTCTGCCTGCACCGCCGATACCGCCGAAGAAGCTCAGAGGCACCGAGATCACCAGTGCGCAGGGACAGGATATAACAAGGAAGATCAGAGCTCTGTGCAGCCATGTCAGCCAACCGCCGGCAAACAACGGCGGCAGTACCGCCAGAGCCAGTGCCGCAAAGCATACGGCAGGAGTATAGTATCTTGCAAAACGGGTTATGAAGTTCTCGGTCTTTGCCTTCTTTGAAGCCGAGTTCTCCACAAGATCAAGTATCCTTGAAACCGTGGATTCTCCGAAAGGCTTTGTGACCCTTACTTTCAGCAGACCTGTCTGATTGATACATCCGCTGACTACATCGCCGCCCTCGTGGACTGTCCTCGGCAGGCTTTCACCTGTCAGTGCCGAGGTATCTACAGCGGACTCACCTTCAAGGACAACGCCGTCCAGAGGTATCCTCTCACCTGCTTTGATGATTATGGTATCACCTACGGCGATCTCATCGGGGTCAACCTGTTCAAGCACGCCGTCACGTTCAATGTTCGCGTAATCGGGGCGAATATCCATTAGTGCCGAGATGGACTTTCTCGACTTGCCCACCGCCACGCTCTGGAACAGTTCTCCTGTCTGATAGAACAGCATTACCGCCGCCGCCTCGGTGAACTCCCCTGTTGCAAACGCACCTATGGTGGCTATCATCATCAGGAAGTTCTCATCGAAGACCTGTCCGTTGGCTATGTTACGCCCTGCCTTGAATATGACATCATACCCGATGATGAGATAAGGCACAGCGTAAAGCGCCGCTGCAAGCCAGCCCTCTTCGGGAGCAAAGATCTTCAGGCAGACAAGTATCACCGCGCTGAGGATTATCCGTATCAGGACTTTTTTCTGTTTTTTCTTCATAAGGATTTCCTTACTTTACAACGATCTCGCAGTCGGGTTCGATCTTCTTGCAGACCTTCTGAGCTTGCTTCACGATATCGTCAAACCTTGCATCGTCCGCATCGAGGGTGAGCTTCTGTGTCATAAAGCTGACTGTGCAGTCATTTACTCCGTCGATCTTCTTGATTGCAGCTTCCATTTTAGCTCCGCAGTTAGCGCAGTCCAGTTCATCAAGCTTGAATGTCTTTTTCATATCTATTATCCTTTCTGTAAGTGGACGTATCCGTTTTATGCTGTCTCTTTCTTTGTTCTGTATAGTTTTTTTATCTTACTTCTTTGTTATCACCGCTATCGCGCAGGGCATACGTCCGGTCACGATATCAAACTCCGGCTCGTAGCCGCCTGCCGCAAAGAACTCTTTGTATGTACTCATCGAGAACCAATGGGTGAAGTTTGCGCCGCAGAAGTCCACGATCTTTATCATCAGTGACTTGTCGCCGCCCTCTTTAGCGTTGATATAAGTCGGGATAATGACCTTTCCGCCCGGCTTGCACACCCGCAGGAGCTCATCTATTGCCTTGTATGGCTCATCGAGGAGGTGTATCACATTTCCTGCGATGACCTTGTCGTATTTCCCGTTGGGGCACTTCAGCTTAAAAATGTTTGCCCTTCGGAGCCTTACGTTTTTTGCTCCTTTCAGATTTTTCTCCGCCTGTATCAGCATACCCTTGGAGAAATCCGTCGCCGTCAGGCGCTTGCATCGGGGCGCTATCCATACGCTTATCGCTCCCGTGCCGCAGGCACATTCAAGGACTTCGTCATTCGGCTCGATCTCTTTTGCGACCCGTTCGCCCACGCCGTCAAAGCATTTTTTGTTGTAGATGCTCTCGAAGAGGTCATAGACCCCAGATATCATATCCCAATACATCCCGTTACTCCTCTACGTGCTCCATACCCTTTTCAAGTATGGCCTTTACGTGGTCATCCGAAAGTGAGTAGAACACTGCCTTGCCATCACGTCTGAAACGCACCAGCTTGTTGTTCTTGAGCACTCTCAGCTGATGGGAGCAGGCTGTCTGCGTCAGTCCTAAGTAGTCCGCCAGATCGCCCACGCAAAGCTCTGACTCCAGCAGAGCGTAGAGTATCTTGATCCTGGTGGTGTCCCCGAAGACCTTGAAGAGCTCCGCCAGGTCGTAGAGCTGTTCGTCGGGAGGCATCTCGGTCAGCAGTTTCTCAACTGCCTCGGCATCCTGGACTTCCTGTATTTCCTTATTCATTAATATCACCTCATTTTTTTATTTCCGTGACGGTTCGTGTTTCTCTCTTCTGCGAGGAGCAGAAAGCGTGTCCGTGCTTATCCTGTTAATGCGCGGGAAGTGAGGTCGGCACCGATCAGATTACCTGAGCTCAACAAGTGCTCATCAATAACACTTGAACATCTATTCATATGATAACATATAAATCCGTGTTTGTCAAGAGGGAAAGAGAAAAAATTTTCAATTGTTCCACGCGGAATATTCGTTCTGCACTATTACTTCGCTCCGATAACAAACAGAGGACACCCCTGTGGGATGTCCTCTTGCTGTATCAGATCATTTCATCGGCGAGTAGTTCGCCTTATCGGTCAGAACGTAAATATCCTCCCCTGCCTTCTTTTCAAAGTATTCTTTCAAGGCAAGGTTTGCCGCACGCTTTTGAGGAGAATAGCTTCCGTATCTCCGCGCTACATCGTCCATTCTGTCCTGTATGTTCATAACCCCCTCGCTTCCTGAGAGCGCATCGCAGAGTTGAATGAGTCTGTCATAATCGTCAAAGACAGTTTTACCGAGTTCGGTGATTATAAGTTCATGCTCCTCTGCCGAGGTATCGTCACGCCCTACATAGTCATCAAGGCTCCGCGTTGAAAACGAGTGGGTCAGACATATTTTCGCGGCTTCATCGTACCCCAGTGACATCATAAACGAATACCCGTCCGAAACGTGCCCGAGGTGCCTCACTCCGAACCGCCGCCCGATATCGTGGAGCAGGCCGAGGATGTAGGCTTTTTCGTGATCCATTCCCTCGCAGGCACGGGCGATACATTCTGCGCAGTGCGCCGCTGTGCGGCTGTGGTTTCCCCAGGGGCCGGGGTTCATTTTCTCTGACTCTTCAAGGAGTCTTTCTGCTTCTTCTCTTGTGGGTAACATTTTTCCTCCCGGTATCACTGCCTCAGTTTTCGTGCCATTCCCAGTCGCCGCTGCGTCTGCCGATGAAGTCATTTCCGATGCCCTCGTACTTCTGTGTCGGCAGTTCCTCGTCCTCGACGGAGATCTTCATATCCCTGCAATCAACGTACCACTCCAGCTCCGTGAGGGTGTCGTAGATACCGCTCATATACTCATCGGCTACAAACTGAGCAATGGTCTCGCGCTCCTCCTCCGAGAGCTTTTCAAACAGCGCATTGAGCTTGGTTATCAGTTCATCCGTGCCGACAGCCTTGCCCTTACGCGCCCAGCTTGCACCGACACAGTTTTTCGATTTCTCCACGAGCCCGTCTATAAGCTCCTGATAGATCTCTGTCCCCTTGTCCATAATACCGTCTCCTTTATCTGTATCTGATACTAAGCATTATACCGCAAAAGAGCAGTAATGTCAACTTGATCCACCAATGCCGCACAAAAAGAGGACACCCTTTCGGATGTCCTCTTATTAACTGTATTATATCCCGGCTTAGTACATACCGCCCATGCCGCCGCCTGCAGCAGCTGCCATAGCTGCGTCTGCTGCGGGATCCTTGATGTCTGCAACAAGGCTCTCGGTTGTCAGTACCATAGATGCAACGGAAGCTGCATTCTGGAGTGCGGAACGAGTTACCTTGGTAGGATCAACGATGCCTGCGGGGATCATATCAACGTACTCCTCGTTGTAAGCATCGAAGCCGTAGCCGACCTTTCTTGCACGGACGATCTTGTCGATGATAACGCTGCCCTCAAGGCCTGCGTTAACTGCGATCTGACGAACAGGCTCCTCCAGTGCCTTGAGCACGATCTGAGCACCTGTCTTCTCATCGCCGGTGAGCTTGTCGCAAAGCTTCTTAACAGAGGGGATAGCATTGATGAGTGCTGTTCCGCCGCCTGCTACGATACCCTCTTCAACAGCTGCCTTGGTAGCTGCAAGAGCGTCCTCGATGCGGAGCTTCTTCTCCTTCATCTCGATCTCGGTAGCAGCGCCGACCTTGATAACTGCAACGCCGCCTGCCAGCTTGGCAAGTCTCTCCTGGAGCTTCTCGCGGTCGAAATCAGAGGTGGTCTTCTCGATCTGTGAACGGATCTGAGCAACGCGGTCCTTGATGACCTTCTTGTCGCCTGCGCCGTCAACGATGATGGTGTTCTCCTTCTGAACAACTACCTGACGCGCTCTGCCGAGCTGATCCATAGTAGTCTCGGAAAGTTCGAGGCCTACTTCCTCGCTGATGACCTGACCGCCTGTGAGAATAGCGATATCCTGGAGCATTTCCTTTCTTCTGTCGCCGAAGCCGGGAGCCTTTACTGCAACGCAGGTGAAGGTTCCGCGGAGCTTGTTTACGATCAGAGTGGAGAGAGCCTCGCCCTCAACGTCTTCTGCAACGATGAGCAGTTTCTTGCCGCTCTTTACGATCTGCTCCAGCAGGGGGAGGATCTCCTGGATGTTGGAGATCTTCTTATCGGTGATGAGGATGAGAGCGTCATCAATGACAGCTTCCATCTTCTCGGTGTCTGTTACCATATAGGGAGAGAGGTATCCGCGGTCAAACTGCATACCCTCAACCACTTCGCTGTAGGTCTCGGCAGTCTTGGACTCCTCGATAGTGATAACGCCGTCAGAGCTTACCTTCTCCATAGCCTCAGCGATGAGCTGGCCTACCTTCTCGTCAGCGGAAGAAACGGTAGCAACTCTTGCGATATCAGCCGAACCCTCTACCTTCTTGGAGTTTGCAACGATAGTCTCAACAGCAGCGTCAACAGCCTTAGCCATACCCTTTCTTACTACCATGGGGTTTGCACCTGCTGCGATGTTCTTCATACCCTCACGAACCAGTGCCTGAGCCAGCAGAGTTGCGGTAGTGGTACCGTCGCCGGCAGCGTCATTGGTCTTGGTGGCAACTTCCTTTACGAGCTGTGCGCCCATATTCTCGAAAGCGTTCTCCAGCTCGATCTCCTTAGCGATGGTAACACCGTCATTAGTGATCAGCGGAGCGCCGAACTTCTTATCGAGGACAACGTTTCTGCCCTTGGGTCCGAGTGTGATCTTGACTGTATTTGCAAGCTTGTCGATGCCTGCCTGGAGCGCCTTTCTTGCGTCCTCTCCGTAAATGATATCCTTAGCCATGATATATCAGTCCTTTCTGAATGTTCTTGCTTATTTATCCGATACTACTGCAAGGATGTCTTCCATCTTAACGATGATGAACTCCTCGCCGTCGAGCTTGACATTTGTACCGCTGTACTTGGAGATGAGCACCTTATCATTCTTCTTGACTGTCATCTCTACGTCCTTCTTGCCGTCGCCGACTGCAACAACTACAGCTACCTCGGGCTTTTCCTTTGCAGAACCTGCAAGGATGATGCCGCTCTTTGTGGTCTCCTCAGCTTCTGTCATTTTGAGGACTACTCTGTCCTGTAACGGTTTGATCGTCATATCTATCCTCTCCTTAATAATATTACTGACTTGTTTCAGCAGACTTGATCTGCGAGTGTTAGCACTCATACACTCCGAGTGCTAATTATTATTATAATCCTATTTTATAAAAAAGCAAGGGGATAAAGACCAAATTTGCAAATTTCGGCGATTTGCACAAATCGTCTCAAACCATGCATCATGATTTTGTAAAGCGTTCGATCTGTTGACACGAGCGCCGTTTAGCGGTATAATAACACCATCAAACCGCAATTTTCCGTGAAAGGAGCAAACCAGAATGGCGATCAAAAACATAAAGGAACTGATAGAGAAAAATGAGGACATCGAGTTTGTATTTCACGTTCAGTCGGAAGCCGAGCTTGAAGAACTTGTGACCGCCCTCGAAGAGCTTGATTACGAATACGCCATACCCATAGGCACTATCCGCGAAATGGCGGAGGACTTTGTCTCCACGGACGGCTTTGACGGGTGCTGGCGCATCAGCCGTGAAAGAGGCATTGCATATAACCCCTCTGTGGAGCACTGGAAATTCTATGTCAACGACATAGCCCAGTACAACTCAAAGGGCGAGTTGGAGATCTTCGAGAAGTACACCCCCGAGCAGCGCGAGACCGAGAGAAAAAAGCTGAGATTAGCCTTATTCGAGGATGAAGACAGGAAGTATGCGCTTCAGCTTTTCAAACTCACCGATGCCACACCCGAGGAGATCGAGGCAAGGATCGAGGAACTGATAGGCTAACAGTACCAAAACTATGATATGCTCAGGGCAAATATATTGTCATATGGGAGAAAATTGTCGCAATATTCGGTAAATGTCTTGCAATTGACCGCAATATATGATATGATACATACAGAAACGGCAGCCGTCCGCAGCTGCCGTATTTTTTTGGAGGGTATAGAATGAATATTGCTGTCGCACAATCGGGAGGTCCCACCTGCGCTATCAACGCTTCACTTGTCGGAGTATTCCGTCAGGCGCTCAGAACGCCCGACATTGATGCCGTTTTCGGCTCGATCAACGGCATTGAGGGCATCATCAAGGACGAGCTTGTAGATCTTAAACTGATCATCAAGACCAACGAGGATATGGAGCTTCTCAGGCAGACGCCGTCAACAGTGCTGGGTTCCTGCCGATACAAACTGCCGCCCCTCGAAGAGGATAACGAGGTCTATTCCAAGATACACCGCTGCTTTGTAAAGCACCGCATACAGGCGTTTTTCTACATCGGCGGAAATGACTCCATGGATACCGTAGTCAAGCTCTCAAAGTATCTTGAAAGCAAAGGCTCCGATATCCGCGTAATAGGCATACCCAAAACCATTGACAACGATCTTCCTGTTACCGATCACACCCCCGGGTTCGGCTCTGCTGCAAAGTATGTCGCCGCCACCGTTCAGGAGATCATACGCGACAGCTCAGTCTATTCAATAGAGTCGGTCACTATCGTCGAGATCATGGGCAGACACGCAGGCTGGCTCACCGGCTCCACCTGTGTGCTTCGCGCAAACGAAGAGATCGCTCCTCACCTGATATATCTCCCCGAGAGGAAATTCTCTGTTCACCAGTTCATTGAAGATGTACGATCCATGATGGCAAAACACAAGGCAGTGATAGTTGCTGTTTCCGAAGGTGTAGAGATCCCCGAGGAGAACTGCCGCTCCGGAGTGATCGACAGCTTCGGTCACGAATACCTCTCGGGTGTGGGCAAGGCTCTTGAAAACATCGTAAGGCGCGAGATAGGCTGCAAGGTCAGATCCATCGAGCTCAACGTTATGCAGAGATGCTCGTCACACATCTGTTCAAAGACCGATATCGACGAGGCCGAAGCCATCGGCGCAAAAGGCGTGCTTGCCGCCCTCTCGGGAGAAACAGGCAAAACCATGGTCTTCAAGCGCATCTCGGATATCCCCTATGTTGTCGATATCGTTTCTGCCCCTGCCGATGAAGTCGCCAACAAGGAAAAGTTCTTCCCTCCCGAGTGGATAAATGAAGCAGGCAACGATGTCACCGAAGCCGCATTCAGATATTTCCTTCCGCTAATACAGGGCGAGGTTAAGATCTTCATGCGCAACGGTATGCCCCTGCATTTTAAGCTGTAGTACACACAGTGTACCACCGAATTCCGTGACGGCTCAGCTGAAGCTTCGCCTGCCTTCAGGTTCGGTCTTCTCATTCCTGCAACGAACAGAAAAATGAATAACGAATAATTAAGGAGCCGCCCGTTCGGGCGGCATTTTTTTGCCGTTTAGTAAACAGCTATACTGCAAGGTACATACGGTCACTGAGTGCGAGCCGTCTCAGACATAAAAAAAGAGCAGACACGCATCTGCTCTTTCTGTTTATAATATTCGATTGTTACTAACTGCATGGCTCTTATTCAAGTAGCCCTTACTCTCAGTACATCGGTATTCACTCCTGAATTAAAATTGTCCAATGCTGCCGGAATAAAATCACTGTCACAGCCTGCTGCATGATCCGGTGCTCTTCGACCGGGGCAGCTAAACTAAATGTCTAGGTGGACTCACTCCGATCTGTATAGATTTGGATCGAAAGAATAATTAACATCCCATCGGACTTCTTACCTTTCGTTTTATTGTGCCATGCGGCACCAAGTCGGAATCAAGCTAAAGTAACCTTTGGACTCACCCCAATCTTTCAGATGATCAAGCGTCTCGTGCAATCCATTTTGATCATATTGCACCACTCCTTATAAAAGTTGCTTTACGCTTTTAAGTCGATTTCAAGCTGAATAAACCTTTGGACTCACCCCAATCACTTACATTTTAAGTAACCTTTCAATGCGTAGAATCATAACGCACCACTCCTCGGGTAAGAGTATTGAATTTATTGCAGTCAGTTTACTGTCTCATCGGACTCACTCTTTCATTAGATTTTTGGTCATAAGAAAAAGCTTCGATCAGTACATTGGTAACACTCCATTCTAAATGATATTCAGTCTTGTGATAAAGATCCTCATGATGGATCACATCCTTATCATAAAATTGAATTTTCATCGGCGTGTGCCGTAAGCCTCGAAGCTCGATTTGTCTTTATATAATTTTAAACCTGTCGGTCTGAGTTTATCAGTCTGTAAACCTGAGTTTCAACTCTTTTTCATAAGACCTCTCGAGCCTCTCGGCGAAGCTGTGTGATCTCTATTGCGCCCATGGGACTCGGCTCCTTTCAAGTCTGATTGGACATCTCCTGCAGCACCTGCTACAACCCGTCCGCGACTTTTATATCAAGGATCTCAAAACACACCATTTTGCTCTTACGCCCGGCTGCGGATCACCTCCGGTCCGCCGAACCTCTCAGCTCAGGTACTTTGTTTTGTTCCTTGAATATACTATACCACACTTTTTGTAGATTGTCAATAGGTTTTTTTAACTTTTTCGTAATTTTTTTATTTAACATATACTTTGAGTTTTAGCATTTCCTTTAGATTTTAGCTCTTGACTTTTGCTTTTCATCGTGGTATAATGAATATGTTGCGGCGGTCACAAACTGCCGCTTGATTTTTATTTTGACTATTCAGGGAGGTCTTGACAATGCCAAAGGAATACGAGCCCGATCTTTACACCCTCGAAGACGAGGACGGCAAGGAGCAGGTTTTTGAAATGCTCGATGTTATGGAATTTGAGGGAGAGAAGTATTTTGCTCTGACCCCTTACTATGAAAACCCCGAGGAAATGCTTGAGGATTCAGGTGAGGTAGTCATCCTTAAAAGCGAATTTGAGGGTGACGAGGAAATGATGGTCTCCATAGACGATGATGCCGAGTATGACCGTGTCGGTGAGATCTTTATGAAGCGCATTGAGGAGATGTTCGACTTCGACGAAGAAGAAGAAGACGAGGACGGCAGCACTCTGCCTTCGTGATCCGTTCCTTATTAAGCAAAACCGACATAATTAAATCAATTTACCTCTCCCCTGCGTAAACAGGGGAGATTTTTGTCATACTGTACAATCTTTTACACTTTATTTTCATAGAATTGCCTATTGCAAAACAGTGTTCGATGTGCTATAATATAGTCAAGAAAAATAACTGCCTTGTGCGAGCAAGTATGGTTTGATATGATCCAACACTTATTTTTAGGGAGTCCTGTCTCCGAAAGCGGACTGCAGACCTCCCGACCCGGACCGCTTCGGCTGCTTCGGGCTACGGACGAAGGGAGCGCGAACCCAAGGGGGGACACCCACCTGCTGAGAGCGGGTTTTATTCCACCATACGACGGCAAGGCGGTCTTTTTTATTGCCGAGACGCGGCTTGTGAAAGCAAGCCGCTGTTCTTTTATCATCTTTTCTCATTTCTGCGATGCTGTTGCAAGTATGAGCGATGTTTTCAGATTAAGGCGCGGGTCCCTTGCCTGTGTCGATGTCCTCCCCGGAGGGAGGATGATTTCAAGCAGAGCTTATACCTTGCCACCTGACGGAACCTTATTACAAAAACAAAACGGGCACCCGAAATGCGGATGCCCGTGATCTTTTTATCAAAGTATATTTTCGAGGAAAGCAGCGGTCTTGGGATCGTACCTGAGATCCTGAGCTTCCATATCTTCCTCCAGCTGCCAGAGTTTTGAAGCGGCAAACACCGACGAAACAAAAAACTGCTGGCTGTTGAGGTATCCGAGGGGTACCACTGCGGGGGGAACGCCGGTATCATCGCTGACCTTCTTTACTCTGGCAAGGCGAGCAAGGTTTGCGGTGCTGGTGAACTGGCCGTCCACGGGGATGGTGGCATCGCCCTTGGCAAATCTTGCAAAGAAGCCCTTTGCCTGCGGCGAGAACGCCATTACAGGCATCTGATGTTTTCTGTACCAGTTATACTCCCACATATTCATACATACGAGTGTGGGATCACCGAAAGTATCGGTAGAAGAATGTGCAAGGCTGTAATTGATCTGGCTGACCACAAAAGGCTCCATGCCGTGCTGTTCTGCCCATCTGTTCGCCAGCTCGATACGGGCGGTAGTCCAGTTGGACGCACCTATGAAGCGTACTTTTTCCTGCTGTACAAACTCATTGAGTATGGGCATTATCTCGCTTACGGGGATACGCTCATCGTCACGGTGCAGGAAATAGATATCGATATAATCGGTCTTGAGGCACTCAAGGCTCTTTTCAAGGTCATGGGTAAGGGACTCCCTGTCGAGACGGGATATGGACATATCTTCCCTGTTGGGATGTCCTCCCTTTGTAGCAATGATGATCTTGCCTCTGTTGCCTCTTGCCTGCATCCATCTGCCTATTACAGATTCGCTTGCGTCGGCGCCGTGCTCAAGCCACTCGCAGTATACTCTTGCAGTATCTATGCAGGTGCCGCCCAGCTCGACATACTTATCAAGCAGAGAGAAATAGTATTCATCATTATCCTGAGTTTCAAAATTAGCCGTACCAAACGTCAGGCAAGGGAGTTCAAGTGCGTGGCGTTTGTTTTTTATCGTGAACTTGAACAATGAGATCACCTCGAATGATATTATTAATTACACATTTACAATTCGGTCTAACTATTATATTATCACAACTCTGCCCCATTTGGCAAGGGGTTTTTATGAATTTTTATTATTTTTTCAAAAAAAGCTTGACAAGGGCAGGTACTTGATATATAATGATAGATGTGATGTAAAGCGTGCAAACTTTACATAAGTACAAAAAATCAGACAGCACGGAGGGATAACGTTGAATAAAAACCTTGCAATGAGCGATCTGCTCGACCTTTACGGCCAGCTGCTGACCGAAAAGCAGCGCGAAATGCTGGAACTTTATTATAACGACGATCTCTCGCTCGCCGAGATCGCAGAACATTACGAGATCTCGCGTCAGGGCGTTCATGATTCGATAAAACGCGGTGAGGAATCGCTGGAAGAATATGAACATGTGCTCGGACTGAATGCTCAGCAGGAGCAGTACAAGCAGGAACTTATGCACTATAAGGAACTGGCGCTCGCCGTTTTTGAGGAGTGTAAGAAAGTATCCTTCGGACGCAATATCGCAGAGAAGGTCATCACCCTGCTGGAAACGCTCGACGAAAAGCTCGAAGCGTTCGATAATACTCAGTATCTCGAATAACAGACTTTTTAAGCTAAAGGGGCATTATTATGGCATTTGAAGGACTTTCCGAAAAGCTGGGAGCAGTTTTCAAAAAGCTCAAATCCAGAGGTAAGCTCACCGAGTCCGACGTTAAGGAGGCTATGCGTGAGGTTAGAATGGCTCTGCTCGAAGCGGATGTAAGCTATAAAGTTGTAAAGGATTTCGTCGCAGGCGTTACCGAGCGTGCCGTCGGCGAGGAAGTTCTGAAAAGCCTTACTCCCGGTCAGCAGGTCATCAAGATAGTTAACGAAGAGCTCATAAAGCTCATGGGCGAAGCAAACTCCAAGATCAACTTCCCAAATAAACCGCCTTGCATCATTATGATGTGCGGTCTCCAGGGTTCAGGTAAGACCACCCACGCCGCCAAGCTGGCAAAACACTTCAAGGCTCAGGGACACCGTCCCCTGCTGGTTGCCTGCGACGTTTACCGTCCCGCAGCTATCGAGCAGCTGAAGGTAGTCGGCGGAAAGGCTGAGGTCAACGTCTTCGAGATGGGTCAGATCGACCCCCGTAAGATCGTCAAAGAAGGCATCAAGTATGCCAAGGACTACGGCTTCGATATGGTCCTCCTCGATACCGCAGGCCGTCTGCATATCGACGAAGAACTCATGAACGAGCTTAAAGATATCAAGAAGATCGCAGAACCCAACGAGATCATGCTCGTTGTCGATGCGATGATCGGTCAGGATGCCGTAAAGGTAGCTTCGAGCTTTGACGAAGCACTGGGTATCGACAGCGTCATCCTCACAAAGCTCGATTCCGATACCAGAGGCGGTGCGGCTCTGTCCGTGCTTTCCGTAACCGGTAAGCCTATCAAGTTCGTAGGTATGGGCGAAAAGCTGGATGAGTTCGAGGTGTTCCACCCTGAAAGAATGGCCTCCAGAATCCTCGGCATGGGCGATATGCTGACCCTCATCGAGAAGGCACAGCAGACCGTTGACGAGAAGGAAGCCGAGAAGCTCGCCAAGAAGGTAAAGGACAAGGGCTTTGATCTGAACGACCTCCTCGATCAGATGAAGTCGATCCATAAAATGGGCTCTATGCGTACCATAATGAGACTGATCCCCGGTGCAAACAAGATCACCGATGAGCAGCTCGAACAGAGCGAGGTACAGCTCAAGAAGACAGAGGCAATCATCAACTCCATGACAAAGGCGGAGCGCGAAAAGCCGCAGATAATCGATCCTAAGCGTAAAAGGCGTATCGCAAAGGGCAGCGGCACCGAGGTCTCCGATATCAATAACCTGCTCAAACAGTTTGAACAGATGCAGCAGATGATGAAGAAGTTCGGTCTCGGCGGTAAGCTCCATGACAAAAAGGCACGCCGCAACAGAGCTCAGCTCATCAAGGACCTCAGCGGTAAGGTACCGCCTCAGGAATGATATCAATGGCGTAAGCCTTTGATCATACAACAAATCGTGTGCCCTCGTGTCGGGGGCACTTAACAAGCGAGGTGAAATCAAATGGCAGTAAAGATCAGACTCAGAAGAATGGGCGCTAAGAAGGCTCCTTTCTACAGAGTGATAGTGGCTGATTCCAGATACCCCAGAGACGGCCGCTTCATCGAGGAGATCGGTTACTACGATCCTACCAAGGAGCCCGTTGTACTGAAGGTCGATGAAGAGAAGGCTAAGAGCTGGATCGCTAAGGGCGCACAGCCTACCGATACCGTTAAGGCTCTTCTCAAGAAGAACGGTACTCTCTAATCATAAGCCGGCTTTATGCCGCGTCTGATCGGCAGGAACCTATCCCACCACCCTCCTGCCGATATCCTGGGTGGGGCTCCGACCCACCGATCCCCGTGGGAAGATCACAAGGAGGAATAAAGCTATGGAACAGCTTCTTAAAACGATCGTAAGCGAACTGGTCGATGATCCCGCTGCTGTCGAGGTAACAGTCGATGAGCCCAATGAGGAAGGCGAGATCGTTTATCATCTTCACGTAGCTCCCGACGATATGGGCAGAGTGATCGGCAAACAGGGACGTATCGCTAAGGCGATCCGTACTGTTATGAGAGCAGGATGCTCCCGTATCGGTCAGAAGATCCGTGTGGAGATCGACTGATAAATGCATAAAGATCATAAGCTGCTGCGGTATTTCCGTGGGCAGCTTTTTCTATCTCTCAGCGCAGACGGCGCAGTTCCGGGATGTCTCATATCCCTCATGTACTCACATGGATTTGTAATACGGCTGTAATTGACTTGATGCGCCATATACGGTATAATTAAATCAGATAATAAAATATGGAGGTGTTCTTTATGGGAAAAATAAATGCAGTCGCTATAGAAAGACAGTATTGCAGCGGAGGAAGTGCCATAGGCAAACGAGCCGCCGAGATACTCGGTGTACCCTGCTATGACAGGGAAATAGTAGATATGGCAGCCGAAAAACTCGGTATATCTCCCGACGAGATAAGAAAATTCGAGGAGTCCGTCCTCAACCCCATAAAGTCTCATCTTCAATTGAGACTCGGGCGCGGAGACGAGCTCAATATGTTTGAAAAAGTATTCGCCGCAGAGACCGAGATCATCACCGGTATAGCCAAGAAAGGTCCCTGTGTCATTGTGGGACGCTGTGCAGGGTATATCCTCAAAAATGTGACCCGTACCCTGAAAGTGTATATCTGCGCTTCCTCCGAAAGCCGCACAGAGCGTGCAGTGAACGAGCACGGCATCGCCTACGAGGATGTGGATTCACGTCTCAGACGCTATGACAAGAAGCGCGGCGACTACTTCAATGTCAATACCCGTATGAACTGGTCATCAATGCTGACATACGATATGTGCCTCAACAGCTCAACACTCGGCATCGAGACCTGTGCAAAGATCATTGCCGATGCAGTCAATCACTCCTGCTGCAAGTGACAGATCTGCAATTCAAGGAAAAGCATGAAAAAAGGAATAACCGAAACTATCATTTTTGCCCTGGCAGCCTGCGCGGTCGCTGTTATAATGGGTTTGGCAAAAGGCATCCCGTGGACGATAAGCGTTCCCGTGGCAGCAGTGTTCTTTGTGTTGTGTGTGATAATAAGCATCGCGCAGGAGCACAGTAACAAAAAATCCTTCAAGACTGCCGCTGACCTCGAAAACGGCATAGCCTTCAAAAACGAAAACCAGCATAAGCACTACGAAAAATGGAAAGAACAGAAACCACACTTTGAAAAACCCAAGGGCTCTATGCTCGGCGATATCATCATAAGATACCGAAGCTGGTCCATAGCCTGGGAGATCATAGGCGGCCTGGTTTTGCTGTTTATACTGTGGATTGTCTATAACGAGTTAGAGATATACGTAAGGTATATCCTGCTGGGCGGCGCAATAATACTCTTCTACCTTGCATTCTCGGATATTTTCGGCATCAGGGCACGAAGACTGTACAACAGGCTCACTTCCCTGCCCGACTTTGCCGACATTGAGAAAAGCTATATGGAAAACGTGCTTATAGGCTCCCCGAAAAACTGGATCAGCGTAGGCCGGGAATATCTGATACTTGTGACCCCGAAGATCATAATCCCCATACATCACAACAGAGCAGCCGTGATACGCCGTGCCTACATTGTCGGTGAGACAAATTATAACGGAGCTTTGACCTCAGCTGCATCGGGATCGGAAAAACATTTCATAAGAGTCTATATGACTTCATCTGTGGATGCAAGAGAATATGCACTTCCCGTTTATTACAGCGTGCTCCTCGATAAGTATCTGGCAGAACTGGCTTTTGAAATGCTCACAGACCTCGGCTACCCTGCCGATCCGTCAATAGATGCCCGTTGACCCGCTGTTCACAGATACTCTATTGACAATCACGGTGCGATGTGGTATAATGTACCTTAACTTCATAGGATAAATGCGAAGACTCGGAACAAGTAAGCCGTTTTGCCGAGCACAGAGAGCGCCCGTCTGGTGTGAGGGCGAGGAAGCGTGCGGCCGAATACATCCGAAGAGCAGACTGTTCAGAAAGCAGATCTGATCCTGCAAAGACAGTCCGGCGGCGTGCCGTTACAACGCTTCGAGGCAGAGCGTATGCTCTGTAAACTGAGGTGGTACCGCGATATATTCGCCCTCTGATGCTAATGCATCGGAGGGCTTTGTTTTTTGAAAGTGAGGGATCTCAGTGAACGGTATCTGTCTTGTAAAAGCACATTCAAAGGACGCAGAGCTTGTACACAGGCTGCAGCGCGAGGCTTTCATGCCCCTTTACGAGCGATACCGTGACGATAACACCAGTCCCGCACTTGAGACAATCGAACGCATCACATGGAAAATAGATAATTCCGATTTTTACATCATAAAAGCGGACGGCGAACCCGTCGGCGGTGTAAGAGTCAGGGATGACAGCGTTGACGGCTCGGAAATTCGCAATATATCACCTGTATTCCTGATACCTTCGTATCAGGATAAGGGCATCGGCACCGAAGTCATGAGCAAGGTCTTTGCGCTCTATCCCGATACTGACAGGTGGGAGCTTTCCACTATCGGGCAGGAGACGAGAGACTGCCATTTCTACGAGAAACTGGGTTTTGTCCGCACCGGAAGTCAAAAAGTCATCAAAGATGGCATGGATATAATAGGCTACGAAAAAGTAATGTAGACCTGAGATGCGAAAGGTCGTGATATAAATGAGGACGCCCGACGTTTTCATTCATTACGGAAAGCTGGCGGGGAAATGAATTTCGGGTTTTCGTATGTGGGGCTGATCTATCTTGTGATGCTCTTCACACCGAACATCATCTGGAGCAGAAATCTCCCGAAAGACTATGAGAAATATGCCACCAAAGAGAACAAGATACTGCTAGGATTCGAGCGTGTCGGCGAGGTGCTTGCGAGCGGGCTCTGCGTGATATTCTCGGATTTCAACATAGGTCGCATTCGTCCGTGGAGCGCAGTGCTCGGCGTGTCGTTCCTGCTGATGATCCTTTATGAGATCTGGTGGGTGCGCTATTTCAAAGGCAACAGGACAATGAAGGATATGTATTCCTCCATACTCGGGATACCCGTTGCAGGTGCAACACTGCCTGTACTGGCTTTTCTGCTGTTAGCGATCTACGGCGGAAACATCTTTCTGCTGATAGGTTCGGTCATCCTCGGGATAGGACATATAAGCATACACTTACAACACAGGAAAGAGGCATCCGAATGAGACTGACCGACAGGCGCGTGCGCACCGATAAATGGTACACCGTGGGATTTTCACCGGTGCTTGAAAAATACATCCTCGCGGTCACGGTGGGTTGGTACGGCTATTATGATCGGTACTACGAGATCAGCCGAGAGGAATACGAGCGGACGCTGACCGAACCCGAAGCCCTTGACAAGTTAGCTGAGGAGCTGTTCAGGACGGTGAACAAAAGTGAGCGCTTTATCTGCTCCGATAAGGCAGACGAGAACTCTCCCGTACAGAACGAGCTTGCAGTAAAGCTTCTTGCAGAGAAGAATGAGTATTACAGCACTCACCCCGAAGCTGTAAAAGATTTTGTGAGATATTAAATGATATAAAGGAGTAGTAAAAATGACATTGTATGAAGAACTGGTAAGACGCGGTCTTATCGCACAGGTGACTGACGAAAAAGAGATCAGCGATATGATCAACAACGGCAAGGCTACCTTCTACATCGGCTTCGATCCCACAGCAGACAGTCTGCACGTGGGTCACTTCATGGCTCTGTGCCTGATGAAGAGGATGCAGATGGCAGGCAACAAGCCTATCGCACTGATCGGCGGCGGTACTGCTATGATCGGAGACCCCTCCGGCAAGACCGATATGAGAAAGATGCTCACCAAAGAGACTATCGAGCACAACGTTGCCTGCTTCAAGAAGCAGATGAGCCGCTTCATCGACTTCGCCGACAACAAGGCTATGATAGTCAACAACGGCGACTGGCTCCTCGATCTCAACTACGTTGATGTGCTCCGCGAGGTAGGTGCTTGCTTCTCGGTAAACAAGATGCTGACCTTCGAGTGCTACAAGCAGAGAATGGAGAGAGGCCTCACCTTCCTTGAATTTAACTACATGATAATGCAGAGCTACGATTTCTACAAGCTCTTTATGGACTACGGCTGCAATATGCAGTTCGGCGGTGACGACCAGTGGGCAAATATGCTGGGCGGCACAGAGCTTATCCGCAAGAAGCTGGGCAAGGATGCTCACGCTATGACAATCACTCTGCTGCTCAACTCCGAGGGCAAGAAGATGGGCAAGACCGAAAAGGGTGCCGTATGGCTCGACCCCGAGAAGACCTCGCCCTATGACTTCTTCCAGTACTGGAGAAACGTTGGCGATGCTGACGTTATCAAGTGTCTGAAAATGCTCACCTTCGTTCCTATTGAGGAGATCGAGGAAATGGAGAAGACCATGGAGGGTGCTCAGTTCAACAAGGCCAAGGAGCTGCTGGCATTTGAGCTGACCAAGCTGGTTCACGGCGAGGAAGAGGCTCAGAAGGCTCTCGACGCAGCAAAGGCTATCTTCGGTGCAGGTGCAGACAGTGCTGATATGCCCACAACAGCTATCCCTGCAGCTGAGCTCACTGACGGCAAGATCGGCATACTTGATCTACTGGTACGCACAAAGCTGGCTCCCTCTACCAGTGAGGCACGCCGCCTTGTTACCCAGAACGGTATCTCGGTAAACGATGCTAAGTTCACCGATCCCAAGGGCATGGTTGACCTCTCCGAGGCTGTCATCGTCAAGAAGGGCAAGAAAGTATTCCACAAGGTAGTTAAGGAATAAGAAACATAAAAACGGTATCTCACTGAGATACCGTTTATTTTTATCCTTTTTTCTTTTCTCTCAGCTTTCTGAAAAACTCCGAGAGCACAGCCGCACACTCTCCGGCAAGCACGCCCCTTTCGATCTCGGGGATATGATTGTACGGGTAAGAGAACAGATCCACCACAGATCCGCAGCTTCCTGCTTTAGGATCCGAAGCACCGTAGACAAGGCGCTCTACCCTTGCGTTGATTATCGCACCTGTACACATCGGACAAGGTTCAAGAGTGACATAAAGAGCACAGTCAACGAGACGCCAGCCTCCCAGCTTTCTGCTTGCCTGATCTATTGCGATGATCTCGGCGTGCGCAAGCGGTGATTTTCCGAACTCACGCCTGTTATATCCCTCACCGACTATCTCCCCGGTGGATCTTTTGACCACAACTGCTCCTACGGGGACCTCGCCCTCAGCTGCTGCCGCTGCAGCAAGTTCGAGTGCTCTTTTCATATAAAGTTCGTCATTCATCAGAGTATCCTCACCAGCAGTATTGACATAAAGAACGCGCTGACGATCCACAGCCATATGCTCGCGCTGGATATCATCAGTCGGAACTTCTCTGAGGTACTCATTGAAGAACCCTTGGCGCTTATCTCAAAGGACCATTTCCGGTTTGATACGATCCTCATATATACCATTATTGCGCTGAAAAGAATAGTAGTACAGATAACAAGTTCGAGTATACTCTTACCCGATTCACCGAGCAGAGTCGATACAAAGGTAATAAGGAAGGTCAGCACTCTTGCAATGATCCTCATAAGGCAGGCAGTCTTGATGGAACCGCTCCTGATGGTAACGATACCCGTAAATACTCCCACGCAGAAGAGGTACCCGACCTGGGTAAGATCATACAGCAGGAAAACGCTGAGAGTCGAAGTCATTATCACCGCGAACTGATCGCTGAACTGTCTGAAAAGCTGTAGCAGATAGCCGCGGAAGATGATCTCGATGAGCACTGAGATCAGGAGATGCTGAACGAGTCCGCAGATAACGATCGTTGAGGTGCTTTTAGCATCTATATAGTCATAATACGGTATGTCTATTCCTGCACGCAGAAGAAGGTGTGCGATTATGCTGTTGAATATCCGCCCGATCACCATTATGACGAGCATCATCACCACGGCATTGCCCAAGGAGACGTTGCTCTTTTTCCGTCTCGGGACAGCGATCTGCCACGGCATACGTGTGGCAGCTTTAAGGAATATGATTGGCAGTATGTACTCCAGCAGATTGAGCGTCAGCATTGCATAGGCAGCGCCATCCGAGACGCCGTTGCCTACAGAGGAATAGAAAGCTCTTCCTCCGCCCTGCAAGTCGAAAACCGTGAGCATAACCAGGTATCGCACAAAAGCAACGGCTGCCATAATGAGCATTGCAACGCCCGAGACTCTGAAACAATGTGAAAGTGCTGTTCTTTCGTTCTCGACAGGGGTCTCCTCCAGGAAGCCTTCGCCGTCAACATATGTATGCAGTCTCGAATCATGGACGAAATTGAAGCCGTAAGGGTTCTTGGGATCGGTACGCCATTCAAGATATTTCTTCTGATACATTTCCGTCTGATTACGGTACTGATGTTTTGCTGCAACGTCTATAAGATATTCGCGGTCGCTTTTAGCCATATGCTCACCTCCTCAACCGACTTTTTAAGTATATCATATTTTGCTTTGATTTTCCACTTATGTAAAATCTGTTTACTTTATTTTAATATTTTATACATTTTATCAGATACAAAAAAGGCAGACCATGTCTCCACGGTCTGCCTTTATGATCAGTTAAGTTCAGTAAGAGCTGGAATTAGTCTCTAACTGCGGTAACAACGCCGGAACCAACGGTTCTGCCGCCCTCACGGATAGCGAAGCGGAGACCTTCCTCGATAGCGATAGGAGTGATAAGCTCAACATCCATAGTTACGTTATCGCCGGGCATGCACATTTCCTTATCAGCAGGAAGAGTGATAACGCCTGTAACGTCGGTAGTTCTGAAATAGAACTGAGGTCTGTAGTTGTTGAAGAAAGGAGTATGACGGCCGCCCTCTTCCTTCTTCAGAACGTAAACCTGACCGGAGAACTTGGTGTAAGGATGAATTGTGCCGGGCTTGCAAAGAACCTGACCTCTCTCGATGTCGGATCTCTGAACACCACGGAGCAGTGCGCCGATGTTGTCGCCTGCCTCAGCGTAGTCAAGGATCTTTCTGAACATCTCGATACCGGTAACAACGGTCTTAGCTCTTTCCTCGGTGAGGCCGATGATCTCGACTTCATCACCAGTGTTCAGCTGGCCACGCTCAACTCTACCGGTTGCAACGGTACCACGGCCTGTGATGGTGAATACGTCCTCAACAGGCATAAGGAAAGGCAGATCAGCCTTACGGTCAGGAGTAGGAATATACTCGTCAACAGCGTTCATGAGCTCAAGGATAGGAGCATAAGCGGGATCATTGAGATCCTCGGGAGCGTTAAGAGCAGCAAGAGCGGAACCCTTGATGATAGGAGTATCATCGCCGGGGAACTCGTACTTGTCGAGCAGCTCACGGATATCCATCTCAACGAGCTCGAGAAGCTCAGGGTCATCAACCTGGTCAGCCTTGTTCATGAATACAACGATTGCAGGAACGCCAACCTGACGAGCGAGCAGGATGTGCTCTCTTGTCTGAGCCATAGGACCGTCGGATGCAGCAACTACGAGGATAGCGCCGTCCATCTGAGCAGCACCTGTGATCATGTTCTTAACGTAGTCAGCGTGACCCGGGCAGTCAACGTGAGCATAGTGACGCTTGTCGGTCTCATACTCAACGTGAGCGGTGTTGATTGTGATACCACGCTCTCTCTCCTCGGGAGCCTTATCGATCATGTCGTAAGCCTCATACTTAGCCTGACCCTTCATAGCGAGAGTCTTGGTGATAGCAGCGGTAAGAGTGGTCTTGCCGTGGTCAACGTGACCGATGGTACCGATGTTTACATGGGGTTTTGTTCTTTCAAACTTCTGCTTTGCCATTGGAATTTTCCTCCTTAATATAAATTATAGCTTCAAGAATAACATACTATAGAAATGATTATAGCACATTTTTCCGAAAATTGCAATAGGGGCGACCAATTTTTTATAAAATCGGTCTGAAATTGATCTCGGATCAATCCTTAGATCTTGTAGAGATGATCTTCTCGGAGATGGACTTAGGCACTTCGATGTAGCTGTGAGGCTCCATAGAATACTGGCCACGGCCCTGAGTCTTGGATCTCAGGTCATTGGAGTAGCCGAACATCTCAGACAGAGGAACGAGTGCGTCTACCTGAACAGCACCTGTTCTCTGCTCCTGGCCGAGGATCTGACCTCTTCTGGAGTTGAGGTCGCCGATAACGGTACCGAGGTAATCATCGGGAGCGATAACGGAAACCTTCATGATAGGCTCAAGGATAACGGGCTTAGCCTTCTTCATAGCTTCCTTGAACGCAATAGAACCTGCGATCTTGAATGCCATTTCGGAGGAGTCAACCTCGTGGTAAGAACCGTCGTACAGTTCTACCTTTACGTCTACTACCTGGTAGCCTGCGAGAACGCCTGCTTCCATAGCGCCCTTGATACCTGCGTCAACAGCGGGGATATACTCCTTGGGGATAGCACCGCCGACAACGTTATTGATGAACTCATAGCCCTTACCGGACTCATTGGGTTCGATATTGATCTTAACGTGACCGTACTGACCCTTACCACCGGACTGCTTAGCGTACTTGTAGTCCATGTTAGCTTTCTCTCTGATGGTCTCCTTATAGGATACCTGAGGAGCGCCGACATTAGCTTCTACCTTGAACTCACGGAGCAGTCTGTCTACGATGATCTCGAGGTGCAGCTCGCCCATTCCGGCGATGATGGTCTGACCTGTTTCCTCATCGGTATAGGTTCTGAAGGTAGGATCCTCTTCAGCCAGCTTAGCGAGAGCGATACCCATCTTCTCCTGACCTGCCTTGGTCTTGGGCTCGATAGCGAGCTGGATAACAGGCTCAGGGAACTCCATGGACTCGAGGATAACGGGATGCTTCTCATCGCATAGAGTATCACCTGTAGTAGTATTCTTGAGACCTACTGCAGCAGCGATATCGCCTGCGTAAACCTTCTCGATATCCTTTCTGTGGTTGGAGTGCATCTGTACGATACGGCCGATACGCTCGTTCTTATCCTTGGTAGCGTTATAGACAGCAGAACCTGCATCGAGAACGCCCGAATAAACTCTGAAGAAGCAGAGCTTACCAACGAACGGGTCGGTAGCGATCTTGAATGCGAGAGCTGCGAAGGGCTCTTCGTCACTCGAAGGTCTCTCGGTATCCTCACCTGTCTCGGGGTTAACGCCCTTGATGTGGGGGATATCGATAGGAGCGGGCATATAGTCAACGATAGCGTCGAGCAGTTTCTGCACGCCCTTATTCTTATATGAAGTACCGCAGCATACAGGTACGAGAGTATTTGCGATAGTACCCTTTCTGATGCACTGCTTCATTTCCTCGATAGTGAGTTCCTCACCGTCGAGGTATTTCATCATGATCTCTTCATCCTGCTCAGCGATAGCGTCGAGCATGAGAGCACGATACTCCTCAGCCTTATCCTTCATATCGTCGGGGATATCCTCGACCTTGATGTCTGTACCGAGGTCGTTGGTGTAGATATACGCCTTCATCTCGAGCAGATCGATAAGGCCCTTGAAATCCTCCTCAGCGCCGATAGGCAGCTGGATTGCAACTGCGTTGCACTGGAGTCTCTCATGGAGCATATTCATTACGTTATAGAAGTTGGCACCCATGATATCCATCTTATTGACGTATACCATACGGGGAACCTTATAGTTATCAGCCTGACGCCATACGGTCTCAGTCTGGGGCTCAACGCCGCCCTTTGCACAGAGAACTGTTACAGAGCCGTCGAGAACTCTCAGTGAACGCTCAACCTCAACGGTGAAGTCAACGTGTCCGGGAGTGTCGATGATGTTAAGTCTGTGGCCCTTCCAATAGCAAGTAGTAGCAGCGGAGGTGATTGTGATACCTCTCTCCTGCTCCTGTGCCATCCAGTCCATAGTAGCAGCACCGTCGTGAGTTTCTCCGATTTTATGGTTTACACCGGTATAAAACAGGATACGCTCGGTAGTAGTGGTCTTGCCGGCGTCGATATGAGCCATGATACCAATATTTCTGGTATTTTCCAAAGAACAATCTCTTGGCATAGTGACCTCCTGTTTATATTACCATCTGTAGTGTGCGAAAGCCTTGTTAGCCTCAGCCATCTTATGTGTTTCGTCACGCTTCTTGCACGAGCCGCCCAGACCGTTGAGAGCATCAAGGATCTCAGCAGCAAGTCTTTCCTTCATAGTAGCCTCGTTCCTGTCACGAGAATACTTGGTTATCCAACGCAGACCGAGAGTCTGACGTCTGTCAGGTCTTACCTCCATAGGCACCTGGTAGGTAGCACCGCCGACACGGCGAGCCTTTACTTCGAGCTCGGGCATGATATTGTTCATAGCCTCCTCGAAAACCTCAAGTGCAGGACGACCTGTCTTTTCTTCAACGATTTCAAATGCGCCGTACACGATCTTCTGAGCTACACCCTTCTTGCCGTCCAGCATGATGTTGTTTACAAGACGAGTTACGAGCTTAGAATTGTACACAGGATCAAGAAGTACGTCCCTCTTGGCAACTTTACCTCTTCTTGGCACTTTAATTCCCTCCTTCACAAATAAATGAATTCACAGGTACTCGCTCCGCAGCCCTATGTCTGCGGCCCCGTCAGTCCAAGTGCAGTGAAAGCTACCGCGGAACGCGATATATATATCATCTGCACATAACTGTGGTCTTCGCAATTATGCGACAATGAGTATTTCCTTTACGTTTACAGGCTTACTTACCTGCCTTAGGTCTCTTTGCGCCGTACTTGGATCTTGCCTGCATTCTCTTGGCAACACCCTGAGCATCCAGAGTACCTCTGATGATGTGGTAACGCACACCGGGGAGGTCCTTAACTCTTCCGCCTCTGATGAGTACAACAGAGTGCTCCTGAAGGTTATGGCCGATACCGGGGATATAAGCGGTTACCTCAGTACCGTTTGTCAGCTTAACTCTGGCGATCTTACGCATAGCGGAGTTAGGCTTCTTGGGGGTAGCGGTTCTTACAGCGGTGCAAACGCCTCTCTTCTGAGGGCAGCTCTGATCGATAGCTGTCTTCTTCTTGGCATTGTAGCCTTTCTGAAGAGCAGGTGCTGTGGACTTGGTCTCAAGAACGTCTCTTCCCTTTCTGACTAACTGGTTAAAGGTTGGCATATTCTCTCTCCTTTCATTAGAATATTGGTTGTCCGATCGGCTTGATCGGCATACTGACGCAATATGTCAGCATACGATTTATTATATCACGAAAGAACGCCGCTGTCAAGCATTTTCTGCTCTCGGGCGGCGTAAAATAATTCACAAACTTGGGTTTTGCAAGGGACGGAACACAATACAAAATGCACAATATCGGGGTTTTGTCAGGGAAGAACGCTCCTGCTCTCTTTCTCTCCCGCAGGCAGACTGCCGACAGCACGTCTTTCCATAACGGTCGTACCGTCCTTCTGGGTTCTCCAAATGACGGGAGCCTGTTGAAAAAACTCCTCCGGGAGAGGTTCGGGAGCCTTTGACGGGGCGGTAGCCTTCATAAGCTCACGTTCAAGCTCATTGCCGTTCAGCTCTCCTTCCTCGGTTTTACCGAGGTACATATTTTTAATATTATCCATAGTATAGCCTGTATCGGCCTTATCGTGATGTCTGTATACCTGTTCGCGCTGCTGGAAATCCTGTTCGTGGTCATGCTTGGGCAGTTCAAAGGTCTTGACTTCTCCCTCCAGGAATTCTTCGTAACCGACCGTCTGAACTTTTCCTCTGTTCATAGTATTGTCGATCGTCTTCAGGACTTCATTCTGTGAAGCACGCTGGATATAGTGTTCATCCTGTCTCCAGTTATCGAAGGGAAAACGCGGGTGAGTTTTGAGCAGGGCGATATCCTTTATGAACGGGCGTGCGAGGATATTTCCTGCTATGACACCTATGATATAGAGTGCCTGTACAATCAAACACCTGAAACTGCCTTCAAGGATATATGGCAGCACGAGAACTGCCAGTACTGTCACATCTACCCTGACGGCTTTTTTCTGATTATCGATGTTCTCGGAAAAGATAAAAGAATAGCCGATCAGAGCGACTATACATGAGAAAGTCAGCGTGCCCTGCACCGCATTTGCATCTAAAATGTTGAGGAGCATCATGATGCATAAATAGATGTGCAGGAACATAGGCAGAGATATGATCTTCTGCATTTTGCGGTCATGCTTGAATTTGGCTCTGAGCGCCTCGTCGGGTGCTATGGAGTACTCATCGGGGCTCGGGTATTTTTTGTTTTTGTACTTTTTTCCGCTCACGATATCATCTCCTTCATTAAGGTCTCACATCAGCACCGAACGCTCCCTTACATCATCCTTTCGGACTTGGGGTGCTTCCCTGCTGCCGCTGTCATGCCTGCTGCTTCTCCAGACAGTATCTGACTGCTGCAAGAAGTCTTCGGGTTTTTCAGCGGTGGGCTTTTCGGGGACGGCGGCTTTCAGAGCAGCTTCCAGTTCCTCGCCTTTGAGCTCGCCGTTCTCCATGCCGTCATCTATATACATCCTATTGATATTGTCAAGGGTATAAGCGGTATCCTCCTTCTCCTGAGGATGCCATATCTGTCTGCGCTGCTGCATATAGGTTTGAGGATCAGCTTTGGCTTCCTCCGCCTTTCTGATCTCCCCCTCGAACAGATCCTCGTGGCCCGTACTTCTGACGTTGAAGCGGTCAAGAGTATTTCCGATGACCTTAGCGGCTTCCTCCCGTGTCACTTTCAGCAGGACAGCTTCGTCCTTGCGCCAGTTATCGAAAGGAAATCTCGGGTGAGCTTTAAGCAGTTCAAGGTCTCTTATAAAGCCGTGAGCCAGCACATTCAGCAGCAGTATTCCTGCGAACAGTCCGCCCTGGATTATAAGAAGCGATACATCCGTACCGAGCATCAGGTTCGCTCCCGCCAGCGCAGCCATCACGAGCAGCGACACCGCGGTACATCTGATATGGGCACCTGTTTTCTCCGAAAAGATGAATGACATACCCACAAAAGCAACGGCATAGGAAACTATCGCCAGGAAGCTGAGATAAGGGAAATCTTCTGTTGCAGCCTCTCTGAACACATTTATGAAATTCACCACAGAAAAGCCGATCATATAGAAGATCAGGAAGAGAGGGATGCCGAGCATACGCCTCACGCGCTTCGATTCCCGAAAGATCTCACGAAGCTCTTCATCGGGCATTATCTTGTATTCCTCGCGCAGCCGTGATCTTCTGCTCAATGATCTCGCCTCCTTCGGCCTGCCGTACTCATTCAGGGCAGGACGCTTCTGCTGTCATGCTCTCCCGCAGGGACTGACGGCGCTTCGCGGCGCTCCATATAAGTAGTGCCGTCTTTTCTCTTACGCCATACAACAGGTGTCTGCTGAAAGAATTCCTCTGGGAGAGGTTCGGGCTTTTTCTTCGGAGCGGTAGCTTTCATCAGTTCCTGTTCAAGATCGCTGCCGCTGAGTTCGCCCTCATCGGGAGGATCGAAATGCATATTCCTGAGATTATCCATAGTATAGGCGGTATCCGCCTTATCGTGTTTTTTCCAGACCTGAGTTCTCTGCTGGAGCAGTTCGGCGGGTTCGGGTGCTTCGGGCGCAGGGGCTTTTGAGTCGGCATCGAGCAGTTCTTCACCCGATACTGTCTGCACTGCCGAGCCTTCGGAAGTGTTGTCCATATACCGGAGGACTTCCTCTCTGCTTGCCCGATCAAGGAACTTCTCATCCCTTTGAGAATTGGTGAACGGGAACCTTGGGTGAGCCTTAAGTCCGGCAATGATCTTTATCTGCTTATACGCAAAGAAATTAACGGCTCCCGAAAGCACCAGCATAAGTGCTTCTGTCGTCAGCTGATCTGCGCCGTAGTGTATACCTGCTTTACGGATATATTCAAGCACCTGATCGTGGGTGCCTTTGTCCGTACCCATAATGAGCAGTGCAGGAAAAAGAAGCGCCTGTATTATCAGAGTGACCGATGCCGTTATCGCTTGTCTGCGGGGATCGTCGAAGAGTACCGCGCTGGTACAGACGAAGGCGGCGATCATCGAGAAGACGAAAGCGAGGTCGGCGGAGCTGTCGCTGAAGTGACCGCCCGTGATACCCACGATAACAAAGTCCACGAGTGCGATCCCGAGAAACAGCCCCGTAACGAGCATAGAGAACGCAAGGAAGCGGCGGATCTTTTTGGCGTGCTTGTACATCCCGTGCAGTTCCTCATCGGGGAGGATGAGCAGATCCTCGATGTCGGTATTAACAGGCTTCACGGTATCATCTCCTTGCCCGGAGCAACGAGCCTTACTTCATATTCTCCGCAAGCTCGTTGAGGTACGCCAGGCCAGCAGGGTCATTGGCACCGAGAGCCACGTTGGGGTTAGCTGAGGTATAGGCATTGGCACGCTTGCCCTTGCCGATGAGCAGACCGAGGCAGTCGGTAAGGTAATATTCGCCCTGGGCGTTGTTGGGTTTGAGTTCAAAAAGCACGTCAAGGAGATCGGCGGTGTTGAACCAGTAGCAGCCCGAATTGACCTCTTTGATCTCCAGCTGTTCGGGGGTGCAGTCCTTCTGCTCCACGATGCCCGAGATGCCGTCTGCGGTACGGATGATACGTCCGTAACCGTCAGGCTTTTCCTGCTCCGAGGTAACGACAGTCACCGAGTTGCCTTCCTTGATATGGAGATCGAGTGCGCCCTGAATGGTGGGCGGATCAATAAACGGAGCATCGCCGCAGAGGATCAGTGTATTGCCGCCGCGGTGAGCTTCAAGGAAGTCCTTAGCCATCTGTACGGCATGGCCTGTGCCGAGGCGTTCTGACTGCAGAACGGTCTGAGCATTGGCGGTACCCTTGCGGGTGCCGAGGAAGTCATCTATCATCTCAGCCTTATGGCCTTTGACTATGCAGATATCCTCAATGCCGGCGTTCTCGCAGGCGGTGATGACCCAGTCGAGCATAGCTCTGCCCTGCACCTGACAGAGCACCTTGGGGCCGTCGGACTTCATTCTTTTGCCCTGGCCTCCGGCAAGGATAACAACGTTGTTTTTCATATATTTTCCTCCTAAGCGATGTGACAGGCTCAGCGCTTGCCTGTTCTGATGTAGTTTATGAGGGTCTCTATATCATCGAAGTTGTCGTAGTCGCCGATGATGCCCTCGCGGTGGTAGACTATGCCGGCTTGCTCGTTGCGCTCGAGGCAGTCGAGGAGCTCGTCCACGCCGTAGCGTCTGGCGAACTCGGAGAAAGCACGGGGCTTGATCTTATCGGCGAGGAGGCCTACGCGGCAGTCGGCGGGCTCGCACTCAAAGCAGCCTCTTATGCCCTTGGCGATGACGCACTTGCGCACCTCGCACCACTCGGCGTCCTTGCACCACGAAAGCTCCTTGAAGCCGTCGCGCTTACAGCCTTTACATTCTTTATTTTCGGAGCAAATGCAGCAGGCGAGGCCGCACCTTGCGATTCCCAATTCACGTTTCATAGTTGCCTCCTATGTTGTCTGTTTACAGTGAGGGGATATACCCTTTACAGTATAGCACAGGAGGGGGAGAAAGTCAATCACGGTAGGGAGTTTTTCTGTTGGTGCGGCCGAGAATGTAGTCGGTGGAGACGCCGTAGAAATCGGCGAGGATCAGGAGATGCTCGACGGGGATTGTCAGCACTCCCCGCTCATATCGTGAATATACTGTCTGACTCGTGAAAAGTATCTCGGCTATCTGCGTCTGGTTCATATCTTTATCTTCTCTGAGATCGCGCAGTCTTGGAAAATGCACAAATATCTCCTCCTGCTTTTAGTCAATTATCCGATTTCTGTTTAGTACCGTTAGGTACTATTGACTTTAGCACAAAAATGTGCTATTATCATTGTGTTAGTACTTTTCAGTACTAAACGTTCATGGAGGTGTAATATTATGGCAGATTATATCACAAAATTGTTTTGGGGATGGGGCATATACGTTTCTCCGCCTGTTGCTACAGCGATATTTTGCGGTGTATTGATTCTGATACTTCTTATCACTTTGCTTGTGATCAGATCAATAAGGCACAGCAAGGAATTAAAGAAGCTGAAAGATCAGCAAATGAACAATACTACAAATCACAGCAGCGATAATACTGATCTTTAACACTGTTCTTTACGTTTACGCAAAACATCAAGTTTAATCCATGCATACGTACATTAACAAAAACGAAAACACTGCCCCCGTCAGAAAAAGGCGGGGGCGGTTTTTATGCGGGCGTTGACAAATTCGCAGGTATGTATTATAATGTGCAAAAACGGAGGTGTGGGCATGGAGATCAGACGGCTTGAAGCCGGAGAGCTTGGCTTGCTGACGGAGCTTTTTGACTATAACAATCCTGCGGAGATGATCGCTCAGGTGAGCAAAGAGATCACCGCAGGGGATGTTGATATCTTTGCGATGTTTGACGATAACAGACTTGTCGGCGAACTTCACGCTGCATACCGCAGTGAAGACGAGCGGGCTGTCTTCGGCAGACGGGCTTATCTCTTCGCATTCCGCATACATAATGAATATCAGGGGCGGGGGCTCGGGAATGAGCTTCTGAGGTACGTGCTCCGTGACCTTGCGGGGCGAGGATACCGGGAGTTCACAGTCGGAGTGGAGGATGACAACAAAAGGGCGAAGCACATATACGAGAGCTTTGGGTTCACGGAGCTGATAGCGCGGAAGTATGAGGAATATCAGGGCGATGGCTATGAGTTCGGGCTTTATCTGAAAACAGGGGCGGACTTATGATTGACAAATCCTATCGACTGTGATATAATGTAAACCGAACTGAAAACAGCACACCCCGTCTTTTCAAAAGGCGGGGCATTTGTGCGTGTGCATTTAAGGAGAATAAATATGAGCATTTGGGATGTATTTGACAGGCTTTCAAAGGATAAGGAGCCGGTGGGCGGCAAGCCGGAGTTTATAATCGTAGGGCTGGGCAACCCCGGCATCGACTACGAAAGGACGCGGCACAATGCGGGGTTCATGGCGATGAGCGTCATCGAAGAGAAGACGGGGGCGCAGGTGAACAACTACAAGTTCAAGGCGAAAACTGCGGTGACGCAGATCGGTGGGAAGCAGTGTCTTCTGATGAAGCCGGAGACCTTCATGAACCTGAGCGGCGAGGCGGTCTCGCAGGCGATGAACTTCTACAAGATACCCATTGAGAACGTGCTGGTCATTTTTGATGACATCTCTTTGGAGCCGGGCAATATGCGCATAAGGCGCAAGGGCTCGGCGGGCGGTCACAACGGTCTCAAGAGCATTATCGAGTGCTGCGGGAGCGAGGACTTCCCGAGGATAAAGATCGGTGTGGGCAAGAAGCCGCATCCGGACTATGATCTGGCAGACTGGGTACTGGGCAAGTTCTCCGAGGAGGACAAGAAGAAGCTTGCGGAGGTCTTCGCAAATGTCCTGCCTGCCACAGAGCTGATCGTGCAGGGGAAGATCGCAGAGGCGATGAACAAATACAATTAATAATTAATAATTTTTTGTTGATAGTTGATCATCTGAATATCCGCTTCGCGGAAAAATCTGTCTCCGCAGGCGACCACCGCAATTATTAACTATTAACTATGAATTATTAATTAAAATCAGGAGATCGTATGAATATCTTTTCAACTATGTGCCGCTCTCTGCCGTTTTACAGAGAGCTTGATAAAACGCTTGACGGAGGATATACTCCCTGCGCGCTGACAGGTGTTTCCAACGTCCACAAAGCTATGCTATGCATGGATATGGCTTCAAAACGCCGTCTGATCGTTATCTGCGATGATGAAGCCGCCTGTACCAGACTTGTACAGGATATAAATGAGCTTGCACGCACCGAACTCGCCTGCCTCTTTCCTGCAAAGGATCTGAACTTTGCCTATATGGAAGGGGTCTCACGCGAATACGAGCGCGGAAGGATACAAGCGCTCTCGAAATTCACCGAAGGCAGCTGCCGCATCATCGCGGCTTCCATAGAGGCTGCGATGCAGGCGACTATCCCTCCCGACAAACTGAAAGAATACTCTTTCACCCTCAGTTCGGGCACAGAGCTCGTCATCTCCGATCTTACCGCAAAACTCACAGCAGCAGGCTATACACGCACAGAACAGGTGGAAGGTCAGGCTCAGTTCGCTGTCCGCGGTTCGATAGTTGATATTTTCCCCGTGCAGGATAAGACCCCTGTGCGTATCGAACTCTGGGGTGACGAGATCGACACCATTTCATACTTTGACACCGAGAGCCAGCGCCGCACAGATCCCATAGACAGCATAACCATATTCCCCTCACTGGAAATAATCTTCGGCAGTGATGAGATCCTCACCGAAAAGCTTGAAGCACTGTCCGCCTCGGTTAGGGGCAAGCTGACCGACAAGATCCGCCTGCATATCTCCCGCGATATCGAGTGCGTTCAGTCGGGGATCACCCTCACCAATTCGGATAAGTATTACACCCTTGCCTATGACCGCACTTACACTGTTTTTGACTACTTCGCAGGCAAGGACTGCCTCTGCGCCGTCAGTGAGTACCAGAACTGTATAGAGAAGTCAAAGGCAGTTTCGTCACAGCTTCGTGAGGATATGGCTCTCCTGCTGGAAGACGGCATAATGTTCAAGAAGCTGGAAGGCTTCTGCGTTGACCTGGCAGCTGTAATGCACAGCGCCCTTGATATGCCCTGTGTCTTCCTGGATACTTTCATGCGCCAGCTGCCCGAGATCAAACTCAAAAAGCTGATAAATACCGACTGCCGCCAGACAGGTATATGGGGCGGAAATATCGTCCACCTTGAAGAAGAGCTCAAGAGCTTCTGCGAGCAGGGGTACTGCACGGTAGTTCTTGCAGGCTCGGAAAAGACCCTGCCAATAATCGCACAGGACCTTAAAGATGACGGTATCGACGCACGCATAATGACCGATCAGAGTCCCATACTGCCCTCCGTGGTGTATCTCCGCACAGGCAGCCTCTCGGGCGGATTTGAGTATCCCGATATCAAGTGTGCGGCTATCACTCAGATGAAAGCCATGACCGTCGGCAAGAAGAAAAAGCAGAAGCACAAAAAAGGCGAGGAGATCGGTTCACTTTCGGATATTGCCGCAGGCGACCTTGTGGTACACTCGATGTACGGTATCGGACGTTTCGCAGGAATACGCAATCTCGAAACAGGCGGCGTCAAGAAGGACTACATCTCAATCCAGTATGCAGGCACCGATGTACTGTATGTGCCCGTAACACAGCTTGACCTCGTTTCGAGATATATAGGTCCCCGTGAGGATACCACAGTCAAGCTCAATAAACTCAACTCGGTTGAATGGAACAAGACACGTTCCCGCGTGAAGACCGCTGTAAAAGATATGGCAGACGAGCTTACAAAGCTCTACGCCGAGAGACAAAAAGCCAAGGGCTTTGCCTTCTCTCCCGACAATGACTGGCAGAACGACTTCGAACAGCGTTTTGACTATCAGGAGACCGATGACCAGCTGCGTGCAATAAATGAGATCAAAGAGGATATGCAGAAGGATGTACCGATGGACAGACTTCTCTGCGGAGACGTGGGCTTCGGTAAGACCGAAGTTGCACTCCGTGCGGCATTCAAATGCGCCCTTGATTCAAAACAGTGCGCCATAATGTGTCCTACCACGGTGCTTGCATGGCAGCATTATCAGACGGCAATAAAGCGGTTCGAGCACTTCCCTGTCAAAGTGGAACTTCTCTCGCGCTTCCGTACACCCAAGCAGCAGGCGGATGTGATCCGCGAGCTCAAACGCGGCACGGTGGACATCGTCATAGGCACCCACAGGCTCGTCCAGAAGGATGTAAAATTCAAGGATCTGGGCCTTGCCATAATAGATGAGGAACAGCGTTTCGGTGTCGCTCACAAGGAGAAATTCAAAGAGGCATTCAAGGGCGTTGATATACTCACCCTCTCGGCAACACCTATCCCGAGGACACTGAATATGGCGCTTTCGGGTATGAGGGATATGTCCGTCATAGAGGAGCCGCCTCAGGACAGACAGCCCATACAGACCTACGTTATCGAGCATGATGACGGTGTCATCGCTCAGGCGATATTCAAAGAACTAAGGCGCGGCGGACAGGTGTATTATCTCCACAACCGTGTCGAGACCATATCGTCGGTAGTGGCAAAGCTTGAAAAGCAGCTGCCCGATGCACGTATAGGCATAGCTCACGGTCAGATGTCGGAAAACGAACTCTCCGAGATCTGGAGACAGCTTCTTGACCGCGAGATAGATATCCTCGTCTGCACAACGATAATCGAAACAGGTGTCGATGTGCCTAACGTCAACACGCTTATAATCGAAGATGCCGACAGGCTCGGTCTTTCACAGCTCCACCAGATACGCGGACGAGTAGGAAGATCAAACAGGAGAGCCTTTGCATACTTCACTTTCAGGAGAGGCAAGGTGCTCACGGAAGTCGCAAACCGCAGACTCACTGCCATCAAGGAGTTCACACAGTTCGGATCGGGATTTCACATCGCTATGAGAGACCTTGAGATCAGAGGAGCGGGATCTGTGCTCAGCGGCAGACAGCACGGACATATGGAAGCTGTCGGCTACGATATGTATCTCCGTCTTCTGGGCGAGGCGATAGCTGAACAGCAGGGTCTTGAACTGCCGCGTTCCCCCGAGGACTGCCTTGTGGATATCTCGATAAACGCATTCATCCCCGAAGACTATATCGAGAGCCTGCCCCAAAGGATCGATGCTTACCGAAAGATAGCCTCCATCGTGACCGAAGAAGACAGCCGAGATGTTATCGACGAACTTATCGACCGTTACGGTGAGCCGCCCAAGAGCGTCACTGGACTGGTCAACGTGGCACTTGTGAGAAATACCGCTTCCCGTCTGCGCGTGACAGAGATCTCACAGCGAGGCGACAAGGTATTCTTCTTCATCAGGACCCCGGAGGTCAGCCAGATCAGAGCACTCATCGACAAGTACGGCAACCGTCTGCGTTTTCTTGAAGGCGAGAAGCCTTGCTTCTCCGTGGATCTTGAAAAAGCAGGCAAGGCTCCCGAACTGATGAACGAAGTCATTATGCTGCTGGCAAAGGCTCTGGAAACATCAGATAACAAATAGCAGAAAGCTTTCGCTTCAAACGCCGAAAAGGAGGCAGCTCAATGAATGTGAAGATAACAGATGCCGAACTTGACGACCTTGCGGAGATATTGCAGCTGCAGTATCTCGCATATCAGAGTGAGGCGGCTCTTTTTGGGACACAGGACATACCCCCTCTGAAGCAGACTATTGACGAGGTGCGCGAGGAATTTGAAAACGGCGTGATCCTCAAAATGACAGATGAGGACGGTAAGATCATCGGCTCGGTGAGAGCGCAGGAAAAGGACGGCACTGTATTTATCGGCAAGCTGATGGTGCATCCCGAATATCGCTGCAAAGGCTATGGAAAACAGCTCCTGAATGAGATTGAGAACCGTTTCCCGAACCGCTGGTACGAACTTTTCACAAGCACAAAAAGCGTTGACAACATACGTCTCTACCGTTCCCTCGGATACTGCAAGTTCAAAGAGAGCTTTGTGAACAAAGACCTGAGGTTCGTGTATATGCAGAAGGCAGTACCCGGCGGAAATTTTACAGACGGGCTTGTAAAATTCAACTGCGGCTGCTGCCTGCATCCGACAGATATGACAACAAATGTTCCGCAGAACTATGCAGGCTGGGCATACAGCTGCGAGCGGATAGAGTGGATCGACACCGAAGCTGCTCTTCCTGCCCTTGACGAAAGGATCTTTCCGAGGCTTGACAAAACTCCACGGAAGTTCAAAAAATACAGACTGCGTGTATGCATGGCATTCAGGCAGAAGCTCGGCAGCGAGTTCTTTATGCAGTATCTTTCGCCCAAGCTGTATATGTCGGCTGAGTCAAGCGATGAGATATACCGAAGCTGTGCGATAGTAAAATGCAGGCTCGACCGTGTGCTGACCGCTACCGACTATAATGCATGGGTCGAGGTCACGGTGCTTGATGTCACAGGCTTTGCACAGCTGCACGAGAGATTCGCTCCGAATTATACAGACAAGACCCTTGAAGAGTTCTGCGGCTATCCGATGGAGCACGCCGAAAACTATCTTGAATATGATGAGAACGGCTGGAAGGATTTCAACTGGACGATGCAGGGCGACGTCGGCACGAGCTTTATAATACACACGGATAAATTCGGAGTGCGTCACCATATCATACAGCAGTATTACGACTTTCACGATGACATAACCTATTTCGGGAACATTGTGAGCAGCCGTGAAACCAAAGAATAATATCATATACGCAAAAAGGGGCTTCAAAAGCCCCTTTTATTATTCGTATCACTGTTCCGCCTTTATCGTTCCGGGGATCAGCTCCATATTGAAGATCTTCCACTTCCAGCCGACCTTACCGACATAACATTCGTACTGCACAGTCTCGTTGCCCTTGCTTCCTGCATAGTTGACTTCGCAGTAAACGCAGTAGGCATCTGTTACCTTCGGCGCGGAGCCGTACTGCTCTTTGTAATCCTTCAAGTCTATATCACCGGTCTTGATCTGCTCTTCCTTACCGAGGGTATAGTTTATCGAAAGTCCGTCACCGTATTCATTCGCAAGATCCTGCTTGAATCGCTGCATATATTCCTCTTTGCCGAGGGACATACTGTCCCTCTCATCGGTATAGACTTTCTTGATCTCCTTTGGCATCGTATCAACGAACTTGTCAAAGTCACTCTTGTTGAGGGCGGTAAAATACTGTTCGATAACATCTTCACGGGTGTTCGAGAACAGCAGACCTCTGCTTATGAGCACATAGAGCACCACACCCAGCGTCACAAGACCTACTGCTATCAGCAGATTACGTCTTGCATTGGGATCGACAGGGCGTTTCTCGATGACCTTTTTGCCCTTGCCCGCAGCCTTGATCTCTTCTTCGGTCATAAAGCGTACAGGCTTCTTGGGAACAGACTTTTTATATTTTTCCAGCACCTTGGACTCGGTGCCCTCTTTTCCGTAACCGCACTTGTCGCAGAAACTTCCCTTATAGAAATTTCCGCAGGACTTACAAACCTTAGCCATACTCTCCTCGCCTTTCAAAGTCTCAGAAAAAACGTACACTGTTATTGTACTACACCGACGCCCTGCTTGTCAACAGTTTTTTGTCATAAGTATCCGATACAAACAAGGGACTGCATTTGCAGTCCCCCGAAATATTATGAAGACTCGTATTTTCTTCTGAGCACCGGCAGCGTTGCCACGATGAACACCGAACTTGCCGCAAACGTCCCGAAGGAATAGAGGAGGTAGTTATCCAGGAACTTTTCTACATCCTGGTAAAGTCTCAGCATATTGTTGCTTTCATGTGACAAGATCGAGAGCGCCTTCTCCAGATTTGTTGCTTTTTCCTTGTACTGGGTAGCATCGTATATGGTAAAAAGCGCCATTATCAGGATCATGATTACCGCATACTTATAGAGCCACTTGTTGAAATCAGCAGGCACATCTATGCAGCCGCCCTTTACGACTCTGCCAATAACGAACCACGACACAAAAAGTCCGAACAGTGAACTTGTAAGGGTCGAGAGCACCATTGTAAAGTAGAGGGGCGTTATATCAGCAGTCGTAGCCATTTCTTCCACCTGTGATTCAAGCACCTTTGACATTACGAACACATAAACGATGCCGAACAGAATTCCCCAGATCAGCACGCCTTTCAGAAAGTCTTTTGTAAACTGAGTCATTCGCATTGTTATTCTCTCCTTTTCTTATGTCTGTATTTTTTTAATGCTGCCGAAGTTGAACTCCGACAGCATTATTCTGTGTATTTGCTCAGAATTTGATCTTCTCGGCGATATATGCCTTGAGGTCTTCGATCTTGACTCTCTCCTGCTCCATTGTGTCACGGTCACGGATAGTTACGCAGCCGTCGGTCTCGGAATCGAAATCGTAGGTGATGCAGAGAGGAGTACCGATCTCATCCTGTCTTCTGTATCTCTTGCCGATAGAGCCTGTCTCATCATAGTCTACGAGGAACTCTGTGCTCAGATCGTCATATACAGCGGTAGCCTGCTCAGCCAGCTTCTTCGAGAGAGGAAGCACGCAAGCCTTGAAAGGTGCAAGCGCAGGATGGAAACGCATAACTGTTCTTACATCGGGCTTGTCCTCTGTACCGAGGTTCTCCTCGTCATAAGCCTCTGTAACAACGGTGAGGAACAGTCTTTCTACGCCGAGAGAAGGTTCGATAACATAGGGGATGTATCTCTCGTTGGTCTCGGGATCAAAGTAGTCAAGGCTCTTGCCGGATGTGTTGATATGCTGGGTGAGGTCATAGTCGGTTCTGTCGGCAACGCCCCAGAGCTCGCCCCAGCCGAAGGGGAAGAGATACTCGAAGTCGGTAGTAGCCTTGGAGTAGAAGCAGAGCTCCTCCTTGGAGTGATCTCTGAGTCTCAGGTTCTCCTCCTTGATGCCGAGAGACAGCAGGAAGTTCTTGCAGTAGCTTCTCCAGTACTCGAACCATTCAAGGTCTGTGCCGGGCTTGCAGAAGAACTCAAGCTCCATCTGCTCGAACTCACGCACACGGAAGATGAAGTTACCGGGAGTGATCTCGTTACGGAAGGACTTACCTACCTGTGCAACGCCGAAGGGGACCTTCTTACGTGTGGTTCTCTGGATGTTTGCAAAGTTTACGAAGATACCCTGTGCGGTCTCGGGACGGAGATAAAGCTCAGCCTTGGAATCCTCGGTAACGCCCTGGAATGTCTTGAACATCAGGTTGAACTGACGGATATCTGTGAAGTCGTGCTTGCCGCAGTTGGGGCAGGGGATGTTCTTTTCCTTGATGTAGTTCATCATCTGCTCGTTGGACCAGCCTGCAACATTTGTGCCGTCAAAGTCCTCGATGAGGTTGTCGGCTCTGTGGCGGGTCTTGCACTCCTTGCAGTCCATAAGAGGATCGGAGAATCCGCCGAGGTGACCCGAAGCCACCCATGTCTGAGGGTTCATCAGGATAGCGGAATCGAGGCCGACGTTATATTTGTTCTCCTGGATGAATTTCTTTCTCCATGCGTTCTTGATATTATTTTTGAGCTCAACGCCGAGGGGGCCGTAGTCCCATGTATTTGCGAGGCCGCCGTAGATCTCGGAACCGGGATATACGAAACCTCTGCCCTTGCACAGCGCAACGAGCTTGTCCATTGTCTTTTCGGTATTCTTCATAAATGATGCTCCTTAAATATAATATAATAACGATATTCCTATTGTATAGCAAAAAGCTCCCGATGTCAAGTCTTTTTTTCGCCTCTGCCCTGTGTATATCGGGCACCGGGCATCCAATCCGCAATGGGTGTCGGGGGGGTTCGGCAAATTGTCTATTATTTTTAAATATGTTTTGGTTAAATGACTGAAATAGGATTAAATCCCTTGCAAAATAGACAGGCTTCGTGTATAATGTAGGATGTAAATTTGCGTAGTTCACGCTCTGCAGCGTGACGAAAGGGGTATAATTCTTATGTTGGAAGAACTCAAGCGAAAAGTATGCGAAGCTAATCTGCTTCTGCCCAAGCACGGACTTGTGACCTTTACGTGGGGAAACGTATCCGCAGTTGACAGGACGAGCGGTATGATGGTCATCAAACCGTCGGGCGTTGAATATGACACCATGAAGCCCGAGGACATGGTAGTGGTGAGCCTGAAAACAGGCGAGGTAAGAGAGGGCAAATACCGCCCCTCCAGCGATACTCCCACACACCTCGAGCTCTACAGAAAATATGAAAACATCGGCGGCGTCTGCCATACCCACAGCCGCTGGGCAACTTCCTTCGCTCAGGCCGGTGTCGGTGTTATACCTATGGGCACTACTCACGGCGATTATTTCTACGGTGAGATCCCCTGCACAAGAGCTATGACTCCCGAGGAGATCGGCGGAGAGTACGAAAAGGAGACCGCCACCGTAATAATCGAAGCATTTGAGGGCATCGACCCCATGACTATCCCTGCCGTACTCGTCAAGAGCCACGGACCTTTCACATGGGGCAAGGACGCCTTTGATGCCGTTCACAATGCTGTTGTTCTCGAAGAAGCTGCATTCATGAACTTCCATGCCGTTATGCTCAATCCTCAGATCGGTCATATGCAGCAGGAGCTTCTTGACAAGCACTACCTCAGGAAGCACGGCAAGAACGCCTACTACGGTCAGATCAAGGAGGAAGATAAATGATCTACAAGAATCCCGTGATAAAAGGCTTCTACCCTTCCCCCAGCGTTTGCGAAGCAGACGGCAGATACTATATGGTATGCAGCTCTTTCCAGTACTTCCCCTCTATCCCTCTTTTTGAGAGCGAGGATCTCGTAAACTGGAAACAGATAGGCTATGTCCTCACCAGACGCGAACAGGTCGAGCTTGACAAGATCAACAGCTCGGGCGGTATCATCTCCGCTACGATAAGATACCACGGCGGCCGCTTCTATGTGGTGACTCACCACGATGCGCTCAACAAGAATTTCTACGTCTATACCGATGATATTCACGGCAGCTGGTCGGATCCTATCTATGTGGATCAGGGCGGCGTGGATCCCTCTCTCTATTTTGAAAAGGGCAGATGCTATTTCATGTCCAACGGCGAGGACGACAGCGGTGTAGGCGGTGCGGTCCAGTGCGAGATCAATATCGAAACAGGCAAGAAGCTCTCAGAAAGCAAGTGCATCTGGCAGGGCAACGGCGGACGTTTCCTCGAATGCCCCCATATCTATAAGATAGGCAAATGGTATTATCTCATGGCTGCCGAGGGCGGAACCGAGTACGGTCATATGATAACCTGCGCAAGATCACGCAGCCTCTGGGGACGCTACTCGCGCAACCCCAATAACCCCGTGCTCTCAAACAGAAACAAGGTGCCCCATATCATCCAGGGCATTTCGAGAGGCGAGCTCGTGTCCGACAGGGACGGCAACTGGTTTATCCTCTGTCTCGGTTTTAGACAGATCCATCTGTGGATGCCTTTCCATAACCTCGGATGCGAAGTGTTTATGACTCCCGTACAGTTTGGTGAAGATGACTGGTTCACCGCAGGTAATGACGGCACAGTCGATGAAAGCTACGAGGTCGAAGGCAACGCCGTTCAGAATGACTGCAAGTGCTTCTCTTTTGAGAACACCGACTGGAACAAGGACTGGTGCTATATGCGCTTCCCCGATGAGAAGAAATATCAGCTCTCCGAGGATAAAGCCGTGCTCACAGGCTCCGCTGTCGATCTCAATGATGCAGATTCCCCCACTTTCCTTGCTTTGCGTCAGAAAGAGTTCAACTTTACCATGCAGGCGCTTGTTGCCCTCACCCCCGAAGAAGAGGACGCAGGCAAGTGTGAGGCCGGCTTCACAGTTTATATGTGCGAAAACGAGCATTACGAGGTATGCATAAGAAAACTCCCCGAAAACGAAGAGTATGAGGCTGTACTCAAGCTCAATATCGGCGGCATCAAGCATATCCAGAAGGTGCTCCCCCTACAGAGCAGCAGCGCAAAACTTATCGTCAAAGGCGATAACTTCAGCTACAGCTTCTTCTTCAAGAATGAGGATGATGTGGTCGGTACCCTCCTCGGATACGGCTATACAAAATACCTCACTACCGAAGTGTCGGGCGGATCTACAGGTGTTATGCTCGGTATGTATGCTACAGGTAAGGGCTCCGGCGAGTTCACCGAGTTTGAGCTCGAATACCGCTGACCCACTCACTCTCTGTGGATTTTATTATTGAGTGCAGAGCTACTGAGGGTCTCCCTCAGACTCCCTCCCTAAAACTTCTGATATTTTTTGGCGAGGGGTATTATATTCCCTATAAAAACACAAAGGCTTAGCAGTTCGCTAAGCCTTTTGTAATTTACTGATACCCCTCGCCAAAAAACATTAAAAGTCTTTGGAAAGGGGGTTGGGGAATAACCTTTCTTCAGAAAGGTTTTCCCCAATAATTTTGTACTCGATAGTAAGACCCACAGAGAGTGAGTAGGTCAGCCCTCTTTGATAGCACCTGAGCGGTAGGCTTGCATAAGCTCACGGAGGTCGCTGATCTGTTCGAGGAGTTCGATGCCTTTATCGGTATCGGAGATATTGGCGCGGCGTTCAAGTCTTTCCACCATACGGATCGTAGGGGTATGCTCGCTTTCGCCGGCGATGAAGGGCTTGTGCTCAGCAAGGTTAAGGCTGTGGGAATCATAGATCAGTGTATAGCCTGCTATGCCTGTGGCTTTCTGATAAGCCTTTGAAATACCGCCGTCAATGACGAAGAGTTTGCCGCCCGCCTTCACGGGGCTCTCACCGTTTTTGATACGCACGGGAACGTGACCGTTAATGATATGTCCTTTCTGAGGATCAAGTCCGAACATGGTAAGTATCCTCTCGCAGACTTCGGGGTTTTCCGAGAACTTATAATAAGCGTTGTAATGCTCGGCGTGGAGCGACTCGTCATCAATGAAACTGCGCTCGAAGAAAGTCATTTTGTCCTTGCCGTAGAGCGGCGAGCGCGGTCCGCACCAGAGGTACCAGATAAAGTCCGCGGCGTAGGACTTGCTCTCGCCGCGGTGATCGAAATACGCCCTGTTGGCTATCTCGTCCAGCTTGTCGAGGAGCGCCTTGCCCGAGTAATTCTCACCCTCTATGTTGACTGTTTGCAGTTCTCCGTTATCGTCCATCGGTATGCACCCGTGGAAGAGCAGATTGCCGTTTATCGTGCGGTACATCGAGCCTTTGGAGTAAAGGAACCTCATATGAGCGCCCAGCTTTTCGCTGTGCATAAAAGAGTTTGCAAGCACGTTCAGAAGTTCTTCCTCGGCATCTGTGAGCCTGAGAGGATCGGCAGGATCGACTGTGGGGAAGCTTTTGTCAAGGAGCTGATATTCCTTGCCGTCTATAACGACTGTACCCTTAGCGAAATCCACCCTGCGGAAGATGTCTCTCTCCGCCATGCCCCATTCGGGGTGACGCTCGATGAGCTGACCTTCAAGTTTCAGCTGTATTACGGTGATAGCCTTGTGCATCTTTGCCACAAGTCCCGTATCCACAGGGTCATAGATGTTGTCATCAAGAGTCTGCGGCATAAAGAGAGTGCAGGCATCGTCCTTGTAGACCTCACTTGAGAACACTGCCAGCGCACGGAGATTAAGTCCGTAACCGTCTTCAAGAACGTCAAAGTTGTTGTACCTCATGGATATACGTATAACATTTGCGATCAGCGCCCTGTTGCCCGAAGCCGCCCCCATCCAAGAGATATCGTGGTTGCCCCACTGTATATCAACGTCATGCATACCGAGAAGCTCATCCATAATTATATCGGCGCGGGGGCCTCTGTCATAGATGTCTCCGATTATGTGCAGGCAGTCGATAGCAAGCGACTGTATCAGTCTGCACAGAGAGCGTATGAACATATCGGCGATGCCCGTATCAAGTATGTTGGTGATTATCTCTGTGTAATAGTAGTCCTTGTTGACATCATCGGTGACGTTAAGAAGCTCATCAAGGATGTAGACCATATCCTCGGGTATGCGCTTTCTCACACGTGAGCGTGTGTACTTTGCAGAAACGGTCTCGCAGACAAGTATCAGCCTGTAGATAGTCAGTCTGCGCCATTCGTCATCGAGTGCGCCGCTTTTCTGCAAACGCTTGAACTCTTTGTCGGGATAGTAGATCAGGCTCGCAAGTGCTTCCCTCTCGCAGTTGGAAACAGTCTTTCCGAGAGTGAGGTCTATCTTCGCCTTTATCATACCCGATGCACTTTTCAGCATATGCAGGAAAGCCTCGTACTCACCGTGCATATCACTGAAAAAATATTCCGTGCCCTTGGGCAGACAGCGTATCGCCGAGAGATTGACTATCTCGGCAGCGGCACTTGCTATAGTGGGAAAATCCTTCGACAGCCGTTTGAGATATTTTCTGTCCATAACTAACACCTCGCTTGTTTGGATCATATTGTTTAATATAATTATAATCCCTTTTGGTTCGGGTGTCAAGGCGAATGCCTGCCCGATTATTGCGGTTAAAACACAAAGATATTGACATCGGCTGAGAAATGTGCTAAACTGTGGTTAAGACTCGGGGACGGCACCCATAGAAAAAAACAGCAGTCGGAAAATCGAATACAAAGTTGCAAAGGGGATGACACCCATAGAAAAAAACATCATTGTGACGGACGTAAACGGAAAAATCATCGGAAGCACCTTCCCCAAAAGGGCAAAGGGGCTTGTTAAGCAAGGTCGGGCGGAGTATACCGACGACCAAACCATACGTCTGAAATTTACTCACGCTCCGGCCGCAGATAAATCTACGGAGGAAAATAATATGAGTAAAGTAATTGATTTCAACGCAAGAAAATTCAGATTTGACGAGACCTGTGTTTCCACAGACGGCTCACCCGTGAATGCAGGACAGAGAGCATTTGTGACAACTTCGGCAGGCAATGCCGAGGTATGGGAGATAGGCGACTGGCGCTGGACCTGGTCGCAGATCAGACAGGACATCACACTTGAACCGAACACCGACTATGTGTTCAGAGTTTCCGTTGAGGGCGGTGTGTGTGACACAAACGATATGACCACGGTGGCGCACATCGTACCGAAGGACAACTGGGAGGAAAGATTCTCGTTCCTGCTGGATCATGACAAGTTCAGACCCGTTATCTGCAAGAATGCGGACGGCGGACTCATCAGAGTGTTTGAACTTCCCTTCAGCACGGGAGAATACACCGAGTGGACGGTATTCTTCGCGGCACAGCACGCAGTCACAAGGTTCTTCGCACCTGTGAGCGCAGAGGCTCTCGGTAATTATTCCGATACCAATTACTGGTACTGGTGGGAGCACCGCGGCAGCAAGACATCCGAAGGCGGAAAGGCTCCGACAGAGGATGATATTGCCAGGATAGTACGGGAGAACATAGGAAGTCTTATAAGCTCACATCCGAACATCACGGACATAATAAACAAAGCGACGGGCGGGGCATTTGATCCTGCAAAGTTCGCAGAAAAGTTTGCGAACGGTTTCGGCGATCTTTCCGAAGAGGACGACGAAGGGGACAATCTGAACCTGGGGATCTCGGACAGAGAGTTTGACGAAAACGGCTTTGCGGAGTTCATTTCAAAGATCGGCGACTGCTGCAACATATCCGTTGAGAACGTTACTGTACACAAGAACAGCATTGGAGTGGTGGACAGATTTGAAGTCGGGAATATGACCGACTGCACGAACATTGCACTTTCGAGCTGCACGCTGACGGCTATTGGGTTCTCGATGCTGATAGACAAGCTGGGCGACAGCTGCACCATTGCTTTCGAGGATGTGACAGTGACTGCTGAGGGCATAGACCGTATGCTTGACGGCGGGCAGAAGGTTGACTGCACCAGTGTAGCGCTTGCGAATGTGACCATACCCCAGAGGGCGCTTGACCTTATCAGGAAGAAGCTGGGTGATGATTGCAGTCTGGAGACTAAGGGTGTAGATATCAGGTAAAAGGGTTTTCCTGCATAACTTTACTTAAAACTAAATCAAGGCACCTTTGTCAGGCATTGGCAAAGGTGCTTTTCTGTATCCAAAAACGCTTCAGACACGGCGTATCTGCGTGAGTCTCTGCGATGTGGAGCAGGATATAAGTTTTTTCTCTTATGTGATGATTTGTTGAAAAGTAGCTGAAAAGTAAGTAATCCTTATTGACACTCACCCCTCTCTCGGGTATAATTAATCTCGGCAGTTAAATCAATTTATCAAAAGGCTGCCTTCAGGAAACTATGAAAAAGAAAAATCAAAGAGGAGAGAGAAAAAGATGAAAATGAAAAGAATTCTCGCAATGCTGATGGCTGCAACTATGGTACTGGGTATGGTATCATGCAGCGATGACGATGATGATTCGTCCAAGGGCAAGAAGAAAAAAGATAGTGAGAGCTCTGTGAGCACAGTTGATGACAGTGAGGGTGATCCTGACAGCGATACTGACAGTGAAACTGACAGCTCCGAACCCGATGACAGCTCTGAACCTGATGACAGCTCAGAGCCCGATGCAGATCCCGACAGCAAAAGTTCCAGCGACCCTGACAGCAGCAAGAGCTCCACGGATCCCGACAGCAGCAAGAGCTCAGGTGATCCCGATACAAACCCCGGTTCAGGAACATCCAAAGTACAGACAGGCGATGTTTCCGTTGAAGGTCTCGGCTCCAACGTGATTCTTGACAATTCCGAATGTACTCTGAGGATCAAGGAGATCCAGGAGCAGGGCAAATACAACGGATACTCCATCATCGTTGAAGCCGTGAACAAGACTTCCAACAAGAACCTCAACTTCGAGTGGAATGACTGCTCTGTAAACAACTATGCCATGAACCCCTTCCTGAGCATCAACACAAAGCCGGGTCAGACCGTAGAAGCTGACGCAACATTCTTCGGCATGGATCTCAAGGAATACAACATCGACAAGGTCTCCCAGATCAAGGGTGAGTACAGAGTATTCGATCCTTCCGATTTCTTCGAGAGCATCTATGAAGGTACTTTCTCGATCTTCCCTTACGGCAAGCCTTCTTCTCTTGAAAAGACTTATCAGCCTGACGGTAAAAAGGTCATCGACAAGAACGGCATACTGATGTATGTTATCGAAGGCAGAGACGATGAAAACATAGGCTATACACTTGTAAACTATGTTGAGAACAACGTCAGCAAGCCCATTCACATCTTCTATGATAATTTCAAGGTGAACGGCAAGGAGCTTGACGGTCTTACCTCTTCTCCCAGACTCACTCCCGGACAGATGGTCCTCAGCGATGTTACATGGACCAAGCAGAAGCTTGATAATGCAGGCATCACCGATATCACCAGCATCGAATTCGATATCGAGATCTCTGATTACGATAACAGGACCGATGTCATTGCTTCCGACCACGTAACTCTCAGTTTCTCATAAGAACAAGCGCGGAACGCCCTTCATAATTCTATTTGGAAAACCTGTCCGCTATGGGCAGGTTTTCTTCTTTTGAATTAATATGCGTTGACAAACGGCAGATCCTGCTGTATAATTATTTAGTCTCAAAAACCGAAAAAGGAGAGAAGTAAATGAAAACAAAGAAGATCCTTGCAATGCTGATGGCTGCAACTATGGTACTGGGTATGGTATCCTGCGGTGATAGTGATTCCTCCGCAGACAAAAAGGAAAGCACGAATGAAAGCTCGGTAAGCTCTGCCGATGACAGCGGTAACACTGACTCAAAGGAAGAAGACAGCAGCTCCGATGACTCATCCGACTTATACGCCAAGGGCATTGCCGACAGTTCGGAGAGCGATGACAGCAGCGAGATCGACCTCAACGACCTCCGGATGCAGCAGGATCTTGTGGGCAAGTGGGAGTGCCAGGAATTCATATATGGCGGTAAATCCTATACCAAAGCCGATCTGGGCGTTGAGCTCTACAAGCAGCGTTTTGAATTCCTGAATGATAACACAGGCAGATCCATAAACCCCAATAATAAGGAGTTCCCCTTACACTGGAGCATGGAGAACGGCAAAGGCTTTATCGTTGAGGATGCATCCTCGGATAAAGCAGACCTGGAATTTAAAGACGGAGTACTCACCTGTGTGCACGCAGATCAGACGTTCATTTTCAAAAAGGTGGATAAGTTCACCGAGGACGACAGCAGTTCTGACAGCGGAGCCGCAAAAACCGTTGATCCTCTGAAGAACTCAAACAGCAATGCCAAACTGGTATTCACGACCGTAAACGGCACTAGCGCCGATCTTATTGCAGACGGCGAATCAAGCAAGGTAAAAGCCGGCAAGGTGGGCCCGATAAAGGCATCAGAGCTTGACGAGAGCGACCCCCTGCAGAAAGCAGTAAAGGATGCTATGAAGGAGAACAAGTCCGAGGACGGATATGTGTGCTGGCTGTTAGAGGAGAAAGATTCCTACTCCAAGATCACATGGGCTCAGTGGAGCGAAGACAAGAGCGGCATGATCGGTCAGTACCCCGACCCCGAGAAAAACGCCGCAGCAACACACGATATAGGCGAGAAGTTCTAATCCCACAATTCTTAAAAAGTTAAAAAACTGCACTTGCGCCTGATTGAAAAATGTGATATAATAGAGTCTGTACCGAAAGGTGCAGACTTTTCTGTTTCGGATGAACGAATATCCTTTTACGCATAGCGCTGAGTCCCGCAGGGGCGAGGCGGACACATAAACGAAAGGACTGATCTTATGGAACATCAGCATATCCTTATCCTCGATTTCGGCGGACAGTACAATCAGCTCATCGCGCGCAGAGTGCGTGAATGTGCGGTCTACTGCGAGGTGAAGCCTTACAACAAGGTCTCCCTCGATGACATCCGCGCCGACAAACCCATGGGAATAATCTTCACGGGCGGCCCCAACTCCGTTTACGGCGAGGGCGCTCCCAGTGTTGACAAGGCGCTCTTCGAACTTGGCATACCCGTGCTCGGCATCTGCTACGGCTCACAGCTCATGGCTCACGTTCTGGGCGGTGAGGTCAGCACCTGCATAACCTCCGAATACGGCAAGACCGAGACCGAGTTCGACAAGACCTGTCCTCTCTTCGATTTTGAGGAGCTGTCCGAAAAATCGGTCACTTGGATGAGTCACACGGACTACATCTCCAAAATGCCCGAGGGCTTCAAAATGTCCGCACACACGCTGAACTGCCCCGTTGCCGCTATGTACAATGAGGAAAAGCGCCTCTATGCGGTACAGTTCCACCCCGAGGTCAATCACACTCAGCACGGCACCAAGATGATATACAATTTTGTCCGCAAGGTCTGCGGCTGTTCGGGCGACTGGACTATGGGCAACTACGCCGAGACCGCGATCCGCACCGTCCGTGAGAAGGTAGGTTCAGGCAAGGTGCTGCTGGCACTTTCCGGCGGCGTTGACAGCTCGGTACTGGCGGCTCTGCTCTCGAAAGCAGTCGGCAGACAGCTCACCTGCATCTTCGTTGACCACGGCTTCATGCGCAAAAACGAAGGTGACGAAGTCGAGGCAGCCTTCAAGGACTGGGACATCAACTTTGTCCGCGTCAACGCAAAGGAGCAGTTCATGGCACGTCTGCGCGGTGTTTCCGAGCCTGAGCAGAAGCGTAAGATCATCGGTGAGGAGTTCATCCGCGTATTCGAGGCCGAGGCCAAGAAGATCGGCAAGGTGGATTTTCTGGCACAGGGCACTATCTACCCCGATGTTATCGAGTCCGGCTCCGGCGACGCAGCGGTCATCAAGAGCCACCACAACGTAGGCGGTCTGCCCGACTATGTTGACTTCAAAGAGATCATCGAGCCTCTGAGAATGCTCTTCAAGGACGAGACAAGAAAGCTCGGTCAGGAACTGGGTCTCAGTGAGACGCTGGTATGGCGTCAGCCCTTCCCCGGCCCCGGACTTGCTATCCGCATTATGGGCGAGATCACCGACGACAAGCTGGAGATCCTCCAGGATGCCGACTGGATCTTCCGCGAGGAGATCGCCAAGGCAGGCCTCGACAGGACATACAATCAGTACTTTGCGGTGCTCACAAACAACCGCTCCGTGGGCGTTATGGGCGATTTCAGAACATATGATTACACCCTCGCTCTCCGCGCCGTTGAGACGACAGACTTCATGACAGCCGAGTTCAGCCGCATCCCCTACGAGGTGCTTGAGGTATGCTCGCGCCGCATTGTCAACGAGGTAAAAAGCATCAACCGCGTAGTGTATGACATCACCACCAAGCCGCCGGCTACTATTGAGTGGGAATAATACCAAAACAAAAGGCTGACCTTTTTGGGTCAGCTTTTTTGGTTCACATATTATGTTCGTTAAGAAATTTCTCGGCGGCGGCGAGAGTGGTCTTGAAATTGTCGAACTTAAAGCACTCCATCGCAGCTTCATAATCCATCAGGAGGAGTTCTTTTACCTCTTTGGGGTCCTGTGTCTTCGGTGTCTGCCCGCTGTACTCTGCCAGAAAATACACAATGGTTTTCTTGTCATTGGGTCTTCCCTCGCGGACGAGATAATGCTCCTTTACGCAGCGAAAGCCGTCTATGAGTGTGACTTCGAGACCCGTTTCCTCACGCACTTCGCGCAGAGCGGTCTGTTCCTCGGTCTCGCCCGGTTCAACGTGTCCCCCGGGCAAACAGCAAGTGTCCAGATAGTGGCCGTGTACTATCACATACTCTCTTTTTCCGTTGTCCTTTGTAAAAACAACCGCTCCGCAGGATTTTTCATTTGGCATAGTTTTGCCTCCGTTATTTTGATCATGGGATGTCAGTTTTGTTTTGATTATCTATTTCTGCTGTCAAAATAGATGCGATTTCATAAGAAACGGTAAACATAGTTTGTACGAAAACCATGTTGTGTTTTGTAAGCTCTTTTATCCTTTTGGCATTTATCGGAACGAGGGCTTTCTTGAATTCAGTCAGATGCATATTATACTCGTTTTCTTTTATTCCTCTATCCTCAAGTCTATTCAGCTTTCCGTCCGCTTTACCGTATGCAACTATTCCTTTACCGCTCTGATAGAGAAAAACAATATCTCCGTTTTGCAGTTTCTCGATTTTCTCTTTATATCTTTCTCCGTAAGCGGCAGCTTTATGTTCATTCAGCATATCAGAATGATGTTTATGATTATTACTATCATCTGTATTCAAAATATAGCACTTGTTTTCGTACAACAATTTTTCTTTATCATTTGAAAATGTATTAAACTCTATATAGCTTTCATTTCCGATCTTATATACCCAATAAATTATCGCGTCAATATTCAACCCGACTTTTTTCCAGTACTGTATAGCTTCCATAGTTTTCTGATCTATGCCGTTTGTCATTATCAGGAAGTGTTGGGTCGCATTGTACTTATTCTTTTCTACCTTCTCAGCTAACTCAAAACGAGAGGTATGCTCCTTTGATAAATCAGCCTTTTCATTCTTCGTGTACTTCTTATACAGCTTATTCAAGTCATCGTAATCACTGTTCCCGTAAAGCTGACCGTACCGAAGCACTTGGAGTAAGTTCTCCTGTTTTCCCTCCTCGCGCTTTAACTCAAAAATATACAGCTCTCCGTTTCTGTCTAATGCAAGCACATCCGGCTCTTCTTGCCCTTGACGCTCGGTAAAAATGGTCATAAGATCGCTTTCGCAGATAAAGTCGTCTATATTATTTGATATCAGTCTTTCGAGGTCTTTTTCTTTCCAACCGATCTCAGAAAGCGTTGATTTCTTCACCCTGGTATACTTATCTTTATCGTGAAAAGAATTAAGTTTGAACAGCAAAAAATCACTCCTTTATCTAATATGATATTTATATTGTACCATAAAAACATCAACAAATCAAGTGCGATCACAGTCTTGCATCGGGTGGTTCGGTATGTTATAATACTATCAGAAACGGTAAGGAGGGACCTCATGGACAGGCTCTACATCACGCGGTACTATCCGCATGGGACGGACCCCCGAAAGAACATAATGCGGCTGCCGCGTGAGGACAGTTTTCGTCTGGCTGCGGAACTTGCAGCAAAGCATCCCGATCTGAAAGGGTTCAGGCGGTTTGCGGATTTTCAGAACTATTATCCTCTCAGAGAATCGACTGAGGGATATCTGCGCGAGAAATTCACAGAGGCAGACGGAAAACCCGAGTTGAAACATCCTTACTACTTTGTGCTGATGGAGTCCGAGGATCTGCACCGTTCTCTCGGGGACGGAGAAGCCTTACGCATATATCTTGACGAGCTTCCCGATGATGTCATCAGCTTTACGATCGGAGACAGCTGCGCCCTGTATGCAAGTAACGAAGAATTCCCTCTGCTGACCAAACAGATGCTGCTTGACGGCATACAGTCGCACGGAGGTTCAGTCAGGAGATATATGGACGATGTGCTCGGCGATAATAACTACATTGAAGCTCAGCTATGGGCTGAACCGAAATGATCCCGATACACAAAAAGGGAGCCATTGAACGGCTCCTTTTTTATGTCACTTTTTTCTTGCTTCCAGTACCTCACGGCAGAGGGTAAGGGGTTCGCCTGCTGCGATCCTTTCCTCGACCGCCTTACGTATTTTTGCACACCACAGGTCGGTGCGTTCTATGTTTCCGCAAAGTTCCGAAATGATCTTATCGCATTCCGCTAAAGCCTGATCGTACTGCGTCTCTGTTATGTCCCCCGATGCAAGGGCAGCGTCAAGTTCATCACGGTCATCTATTTTGATATCCCCCTCGGGAGTGAAGATCACATCAAGGTATTTGTCTATATAGACCGCGATCCCGAAATCATCATACTCTGTTCCGTCGATGACATCAACATACCACACCGACGGCTGATAGCGTATGTCGGCAGGCGAGGGATAGTTATTCCGTTCGGGATCGTGAGTACCGTCGGGGAAATACTTCACCGTGATAACTCTGCTCTGCCCGTCCGGGATCAGTTCGAGCCAGCACATACCTTCACCCGTGACCTGTATCCTGCCTGCGGTCGGTGTCTCCCAGTAGTTTGCCTCGCCGTCTGTCATACGTATCAGACAGGCGATGCCGTGAAATTCATCCGTATCAAGGCGCATCTGATAATATGGGTAGTACTGAAATCCCCAGCTGTCACGGTTAAGTCTTTTGTGCTTCATCGGGATGTCTCCTTTGCATGATATCTTTCCGATATGATATCACACTAAGAAACGTATGTCAACCCGTGACACGCTGCGCTGTTCTCGCCTTGACGAGCGTTCTGTAAACAAGGACACTTACAGCGATCATCACCGCATAAGCTGCACCGTAGGCACAGGTAAGCAATGCGGGAGTACCGAAGAAAGCCATTATCAGCACGTTGGGCAGCCACACAAAAGCAGAGATCTTTGCCGAAAACAGCAGTGCGCCTTTTACCGAAATACCATCATCCATACAGTGTTTGTTCCATATCGGCAGGAGCGCACCTGCAACAAACATAAACATCGTAAATACGATATAGAAAACTGTCTCCCTCTGAGATGACACCCCGAGTATACTGCTGAGTTTCCAGCCTCTGTTGAATGCTCCTGCAGCTAAGTCGGCGAGGATATTCAGCGCCGCAAAAACAAAGCCGTTCATAACGCACATCACACCAAACTTTGAACCTGTAATGCTGCTTTTTTTCGCAGAGTTTTGCAGGTCATATTTTTTCATCAGCAGACCGAGTATTACTCCCTTTGCCAGATATGACAGCACATCCACGGCAACTATCCCAACGGTCAGGGAGTCGGAGATTATCTTCCCGTCACCGCCTGCCATACCGAGCACGTTTGGCAGATAGCTCGACGCAAGTATCAGCGCCATATATGACACTCCGCGCAAAACACCGTTCTTTATCGGCAGTCTGTTGCCGAGTACCAAATATCCCATCGCCTGCACAAGCTCTGCACAAAGTCCGTATGCGATAAATCCTGCGGTGATGAATTCGGGTGCTCCCTTCTTCCCTTCGATGAATGCTTCAACAAATATGCGAAGCGGCGTGGATACTGCGGCAGACAGTGCAATAAAGGCCCCCAGCCGTGGCACTACCCCTGCATCAAGTTTGGTTTTTTTCTTTGTGTTTTCTTTTGTTCTCACTCTGATTCCCTCCTACAGCAATTATGCAGTATACTGCATATGTGGGCTGAAGTATGAGCGGCCGGGTCATGACCGCTCTTTTATCTTATCTAACTTATTCAGAAGCTTCTGCTGGACATCGGCAAATGTTTTTATCTCCTTCTGAGATATCCCCTCAAACAGCTCCTGCACGAATCTCACATTACGCTCAGCGTTGGCGATGCCCCAGCTCCTGCCCTTTTCGGTTATAGTGACCGTGATGCTCCGCTTATCGTTATCTGCTTTTTCGATACGCACAAAGCCCTTCTCGGCAAGCTTGTCGATAAGCTGTTTTGTACTCTGCCTTGTTATGCCGCACTTCTCGGCAAGCTGATTCAGATTAGGCGGCTCTTCGCATCTTCCGAGGATCATCAGCGGCAGCCATTGCCTTGATGTGATGTCATCCATACCCATATCCATAACGCTTTGCAGCGAGTTCGCAAGGCGCGAGATCTCCACGAGTGCGGTGAATACCGGCTGATCGTAATCTGTCATTCCAATCCCTCCTCAGCCTTTATGCAGTGCTCTGCTTATATATGCAGTATACTGCATATTCTTGCGGAAGTCAATAGGGTGCAAAAAACTTTGTACAGTTGCACAAAAGCATCCGATGTGATATAATACAACTAACAGATCTCAACAAAGGGAAGTGAAATCATGAGCATATCGGACAAGCTGAAAAAAGCGGCAGCAGTCACCGCTGATGTGATCGCACCAAACCGATGCCCCTGCTGCGGAAAATTCATAAAATGGGATGCTCTGCTGTGTATCGGATGCGAAAACAGTCTTGAACCTATGAGCAGCAGCATCGCGGAGATACCCGAGGGCTGCATATGTGCGGAAGCGGCATTATGGTATAAGGGAAAAGCCAGACAGGGCATCTACACTCTGAAAGAAGGCTTCGGGAAGAACTATGCCGTGTACGCGGCTTCCCTGCTGAGAGAACGTCTTGACGGAGGAGCCGATCTCATCACCTGTGTTCCGTCAAGGCTAAAAAGAGGTTCTCTGTCCGTGAGAGGGCACGCCGAGACCTTTGCCCGTGAGCTTTCAAAAGCCCTCGGGATACCTTGCGACACAGGAGTTCTTGTCAGAAAGAAAACCAGGATCAAGCAGCATGAACTTACAGCCGCCGAAAGAGCCGAATTCGCCAAGGGACTGTATTATCTCAGAGATAAGGATTACCGTCTTGACGGTAAAAGAATATTGCTGGCAGACGATGTGCTCACCACAGGAGCCACAATGTCCGTCTGTGCAAAGCTGCTTCTTGCTTGCGGAGCAGAAAGTGTCACCGCGGTAACGATCTGCCGCACTCCTCTTGAAAAGGAAGGTAATGTATGAAGATAGACAGACTGATAGGCATACTCTCGATACTGCTGCAAAAGGACAAGGTAACGTCCTCGGAACTGGCGGAAAAGTTCGAGGTATCACGCCGCACGATACTCAGGGACATAGAGACCATAAACATGGCAGGGATACCCATTGTCTCTGAGCAGGGACAGGGCGGCGGCATCTCAATAATGAGCGGATACCGCATTGACCGCACGCTGCTGTCTTCGGAAGATATGCAGGCGATACTTGCAGGACTGAAAAGTCTTGACAGCGTCAGCGGTACAAACCGTTACCGTCAGCTGATGGATAAGCTCTCCGCCGAGGAAAGCGCCTCGGTGACGGTGGACGGTCATATCATAATCGATCTGTCAAACTGGGACAGCAGAGCCGTTTCTGACAAGATAGAACTTATCAAGAAAGCGATGGAAGAACGGCAGCTCATCGCCTTTACATATTTTTCTCCCAACAGTGAAACTCAGCGCAAGATCGAACCCTATCACCTTGTATATCAGTGGTCTTCGTGGTACGTATGGGGCTGGTGTACAGAAAGAAATGACTGGCGTATGTTCAAGCTCACAAGAATGACAGGATTAAGATGTACGGGTGAAGCCTGTCCCGATCGTGCGGTACCCGAATACACCTGCGACAAACTCAGGCATACCAACGGAGAAGTTGAAGCCACCGTCTGGTTCGATGCCACTGTCAAATGGAGAATAATCGATGAGTTCGGACCTGATTTTCCAAGATATGAAGAAAACGGCGATCTGCTGATGACATTCACCTGGTCCGATGTACCTGCTCTTTACCGCTATCTTCTGACCTTTGGTGCGGATGCGGAAATACTCTCTCCGCCCGAATACCGAAAAGATTTCAAAGAACTTCTGAAAAAAATCTCAAAGCGTTATGAAACATGACAAGCAGTTGTCATATTTGATGTGCTACACTGTGTATATCAAAACAAGGAGGTATGCATAATGCAGTACGAAACAATTGAAATGAACGAGAAGAAGATCGCAGGATTCACCGTCCGCACAAACAATATGTCACCCGATATGGGGGCAGCCATCGGAGGTCTTTGGCAGAAATTCTTTGCCGAGGGGTATCAGGCACTCCCGGGGAAGACCACAGGCAAGACCATGGGTGTCTATACCGACTATGAGAGCGATGAGAAAGGCGACTATACGTTTATGACAGCCTGCGAAGTCGGCGGCGATATACCCGATGGCTTTGAAGTAAAGACTGTCCCTGCAGGCAAGTATGCAAAGTTCACCGTAAGGGGCAACATGATGACAGTCGTCGGAGAGTTCTGGCAGAAGCTCTGGCAGATGCCCCTCGAGCGCACTTACATCTGCGACTACGAGGAATACCAGAACTCCGATCCCGAGGACTGCGAAGTACATATCTACATTGGAATAAAATAAGGAGGAATCACCGTGAGCGGGATAGTAAGAAAAGATGTCAACGAACAGTGGGCACATTCGGGCATAGTCAAAGCAGGAGATACTTATTACATCAACTACTGCGCAGGCTGCCCGGGAGGAACAGTCGAGGAACAGATAAACGCCGCATTCGATGAGATGGAAAGACGTCTCGTCATGTTTGACCTCACACTTGAAAACGTGGTACAGATGGACTGTCTGTTCAGGGATGTGTGGAACATCCCCGTGATGGAAAAGATCATAAAGGAGCGTTTCAACGGCAGTTATCCTGCGAGGAAATCCATACAGACAGAGTTTGCCCATGTTGGCGGACCCGAGGGTCTGCAATTCCAGGTTGACGGTGTCGCATACGGCGGAAAGTGAGGAAAACACATGATGAGACTTGACGGTTTCGGACTGATGGTCGAGGACATGGGAAAGATGATACGCTTCTACAGAGATGTCCTCGGATTTGAGATAAAAGAAGCGGAAGACACCTCAAACGTGTATCTCGTAAAGGACGGCACACTCTTCCTGCTTTACGGGAGAAAAGACTTCGAGACGATGACAGACAGAAAATACGAGTACGTCAAAGGGCTGAACGGTCACTTTGAACTTGCGCTCTATGTCGATACATTTGATGAGGTCGATGAAGAGTTTGCAAAAGCTGTGGAAAAAGGTGCCGAGCCTGTTCTCGTGCCCACCACCGAACCATGGGGACAGCGCACCTGTTACATCGCCGATCCCGAGGGCAACCTTATAGAGATAGGTTCTTTCGGAAAACCGTTTGAAAGATAAGGAGGCAGACTATGGCTTCAAGCAAGGAATACCTCGGATTCATACTCGATCAGCTCTCTCTTGTCGGAGAGATCACCCACAAGCAGATGATGGGTGAATACATTCTTTATTACCGCGGTAAGATCATCGGCGGTATATACGATGACAGGTTCCTTGTGAAACCTGTCAAGGCAGCGTGTGAACTGATGCCCGATGCACAGTACGAAGTCCCCTACGAGGGGGCAAAGGAAATGCTGCTTGTCGATAATGTTGAAGACAAAGGATTCCTTGCAAGGCTTGTGGAAGGGATGTACCCCCAGCTGCCCGAACCTAAAAAGAAAACAAAGAAATGAGGAGATAATATGCCAAGACCGACAAATAAATCCGACCTGCTCGAAACATCGGAAGCTAACTTCAGAAAGCTGATGCAGACTGCCGACGGTATGAGCGAGAAAGCTCTGAACACGCTCTTTGACTTCTCGGGAGAAAAAAGCAAGAAAGAAGCTCACTGGTCACGCGACAAGGATCTGAAAGATGTGTTCGTTCACCTGTACGAATGGCATCAGCTGGTGTTGAAATGGGTGGACAGCAATATGAAAGGGATCAAAGCAGATCTTCTGCCTGCGCCCTATAACTGGAAGACCTACGGCGATATGAATATGGAGTTCTGGAAAAAACACCGCAGTACAAGTCTTACCGATGCAAGAGCAATGCTTGAAAGATCACACCGCGATGTGATGGCTCTTGCAGAGAGATTCTCAAACGAGGAACTCTACACAAGAGGCTTCTTCGACTGGACGGGGAACAACGCCCTCGGAAGCTATCTTGTAAGCAATATGTCATCTCACTACGATTGGGCGATAAAGAAGCTCAAGGCACATATCAGAAAGGTGGGGTGAACTGTGAACGAATTTGACAGACTGTGGAACGATCTCGGAACTCACGGAGTAATGGTACTCTCCACCTGCGCAGGGGGCAGAGTGACATCACGCAGCATGAGCATGGTAATCATCGATGGAAAGTTCTTCTGCCAGACAAACAAGGATTACCTCAAATGCAAGCAGATATCCGATAACCCGAATGTGGCTCTCTGCTTTGGAAAATACAGCATAGAGGGCAAGTGTGAGATGCTCGGGCATCCGCAGAGCGAGTCCGAATTTCTGGACAGTTTGAACAAGGCATATCCCGATGCCGTAAAGCGATGGTCGGCACTCGATTATGAGCGTGTGCTTGAGATCACACCAAAGCTCATACGCTCATGGATATACGAAGACGACATACCCTATATCGAAACATGGGACTTCTCCTGCAAGACCTACAGAAAGGAGCGTCAGTGATGGCTTTCGATTTCAAAAAAGAATACAAGGAGTTCTATCTGCCGCCGCAGAAGCCTGCCATAGTCACAGTGCCGAAGATGAACTACATCGCTGTTCGCGGCAAGGGCGACCCCAACGCCGAGGACGGCGAGTACAAAAAGGCGATAGGTCTTCTGTACGGGATAGCCTTCACGATAAAGATGAGCAAGAAAAGCTCGCATCAGATAGAAGGGTATTTTGACTATGTAGTGCCGCCGCTGGAAGGCTTCTGGTGGCAGGAAGGTGTCAGCGGTATAGATTATGCCCGTAAGGAAAACTTCAACTGGATATCCGTTATCCGCCTGCCCGATTTCGTCACGGAAGATGATTTCCGCTGGGCAGTGTCCGAAGCTGAACGAAAGAAAAAGGAGGACTTCTCAAAAGCGGAGTTCTTCACATATGACGAAGGATTGTGCGTCCAGTGTATGCACATCGGCAGCTACGATGACGAACCTGCCACAGTCGCACTGATGCATGAGTATATGCAGAAAGAGGGATACTCACTCGATATAACCGACAGGAGACTGCACCACGAGATCTATCTCTCCGATGCGAGAAAAGTCTCTCCCGAAAAGCTGAGGACGGTCATCCGTCACCCGATAAAGTAACAGAAAAAGTGCGTCAGAGAACGGCGCACTTTTTACATTTCCTTAACAAATTTTACCTCGTAACGACCGACAATATAATCAGAGGGGGTGAGATCGTTGACATTCACATATGAAGACTTTGAAAAAATATATGAAAGCACAAAGAGGGACACCCTGAAATACATATCTTCAAAGGCAATGAACATTTCAGATATAGAAGATATGTATCAGGAGGTGTACGTCAAAGCATACGATGCTTTTACAAGGGGTGAGTCGTTTGACGATCCGCAGGCCTTCATCATCGGGATAGCCAAACACGTTGTTTCTGATAACTACAGGCTGACATACAGGATCAGGAAGTGGTTCGCAGCAAGGCGCAGCGATGACGATGAAGACGACTCCCCTGCCGAGATAGCCGATGATACCGACATAGAGGAACTGGTGGAAAACAAAGTCCTTTATGACAAGGTGGTCTCGGAGATCTGCTCCATGGGTTCCGAGACGCAGAGGATATTCTATCTTCGGTATGTCCTCGGTCTAAGTCTGGCACAGACTGCGGACACCCTCGGCATCCGTGAGAGCAGAGTTCAGCAGCTGCTCTACAAAGGACTGAGACAGCTGCGAAGAAAATACGGAAAGGAGAAATGACGATGAGAGAAAGAGATTTTTTACAGAAGGCTCTCAGGGATTCTTTCGGGGATCCGACCGAGCAGTCATTCACCGAAGTTATGAACCACCGCCGTCACGGACGGGTGAGATCTTCGTTTGTCAAATATGCGGCGATCGCGGCTGTCTCCGCACTGATCGCAGCCATAGCCGTGAAATTCATACTGTCGAAAAATGATGTCAGGAACGAACCGGCAAATGATATCACCTCTTCTGTTTCATCCGAAGTCAGGAGCGAACCCTCAAACGATATCTCCTCTTCCGTTTCTTCTGAAACCGATGACAGCGGCACAGATCAGGAACTTGCAAAGCGAGTGGCGAACAACAAGCTCAGATCATTTGCGTCAGATCTGAAAAATCATCCCGAACTGATCTCGTGTTCCGTCAACAATATCCTCCTGGTGGATGCCGGCCCAACCAATACACGTAACAGAAGTATCGGACTCTGGTTTAATAATTGCCTTGCAGAGAAAAAATCCGAGTTATATACAATGATCGCAAACAGTCTGCTCAAGGGAGATCTTGAATATATCGGAGAAAAAGAGCCCAGAATGAGCGAATCCGAAGCTAAAGAAAAACTGAAATATCAAAAAAGCATCATATTTTATTACTCGGATGAACTGGGCTATCTCGACAGCAATAATGCTGTCAATCTTGATCTTAATATATACAACGGAAAAATAACTGTTATTCTCACAATGGGGATCAAAAACGGTAATCTCTCCGAAACCCGGACTTGGTATTTCAGTAAGAAAGACGACCTGAACCTGTTTGAGGACGGAAAAATAATGCTAAACGAATGGGGGCATAGTTCCGCAAATTACAGTGATTCATTGCCCGGCGATGTCCCCATGGAAGAAAGAAAGCTGAGTTTTGATCTTTACGATCATCAGAAGCGCATATTCTTAAACCTTACCGTGCACTATGAAGACGGAATACCCGTTGTGGATATAGGAGATATGACCCTCCCCGAAGGTGTCAGCATCACAGAATGCAATATGCAGATCCTTTTTCAGGATTCACACAATGTGAGCTATTCACCGATACAAACCGATAAGTACGAGGCAGGTACATACAGTCCTCCTCTTGACAACGGTAAATGGACACGCGAAACGAAATTCAAAAGGGTTTATTTCAGTATCAGTTTCAGCACCAACGAACATCCCACCTATGAAAGGCTGATCTCGGAAACAAAGACCGAAAAAGTCTATTCCTATGTTTTCACGACAAAGATCGAACTGACCTGAAAAAGCCTTTTGAAAAAAATTCCAAAAAGGGTATTGACAAAGCAGGAGCCGCGTGCTATAATATGGGATATCGAAACCGTTGACGCGGAGATAACGGTGATGATGCTTCCACAGAGAGCCCGTGTAAGGTGAGAGTCGGGTGAAAAACAAGTCATCAAATGGACCGCTGAGGGCGCAGTCAAATGCCTGTTTTCGGCAAAGTATTCTGCGACGTGAGGACACACGTGAGTTGTCGGGGATATGTTGGTATCCTGCTAAGTGCGCAGCATAATGCTGTGAATCAAGGTGGCACCGCGGATAAAGTATTATTCGTCCTTGATAAGACCTTATGGTCTTATCAGGGACTTTTTTGTTGCCCGAAACTCCGCACAGAGCGGAGATCATCCATTGTAAACATTTTTTCGGAGGTGCGTTATGAAATTCTATCCTTCAATCGAGACCGCAAAGGAGTATGCCGCTGACGGCAGATACGATATCATGCCCGTAAGCTGTGAACTGCTCTCGGACATATGCACGCCCATCGAGGCTGTGAAGATACTGAAACACGTATCCACTCACTGTTACCTGCTCGAATCGGCAGAGGACAGAGAACGATGGGGGCGCTGGTCTTTCCTCGGTTTTGAGCCGAAAAGCGAGATCACCTGCGGTGACGGAAAGATCACCATTGACGGAATGGACATCGCCTGCGATGACCCCACACCTCATATCAGAAGAGTGCTCTCACAGTACCGCAGCCCGAGAGTCGAGGGTCTGCCCCCGTTCACCGGCGGACTGGTAGGCTACTTCGCCTATGACTTCTTAGGCTACACTGAGCCGACTATACGCATACCCGTTGAGGATAACGAACAGTTCAAGAACGCTGACCTGATGCTCTTTGACAAGGTCATCGCTTTTGACAACTACCGCGGACGTATCGTACTGATCGCTAATATGAAGCTCAAGGATCTGGAAACAGGCTATAACAAAGCCTGCCTTGAACTCAGACAAATGGCAGACCTCCTTCAGAACGGCAAGCGCAGCGAGGAACCGGCAGGCAGGATGCTCAGCGAGGTAAAGGCTCTGTTCACCAAAGAGGAATACTGCGAGATGGTGGAAAAGGCAAAGAAGTACATCATTGAGGGCGATATCTTCCAGATCGTGCTCTCCAACAGACTGCACGCCGAGTACGAAGGCAGCCTGCTCAACACCTACCGCATACTGAGAACAAGCAATCCTTCACCCTATATGTTTTATTTCTCGGGCACCGATGTCGAGATCGCAGGTGCTTCTCCCGAAACGCTCGTCAAGCTTGAAAACGGCGTGCTGCACACCTTCCCTCTCGCAGGCACCCGTCCCAGAGGAAAGACCGATGAAGACGACATCGCACTTGAGACCGAACTTCTCGCCGATGAAAAAGAACTCGCCGAACACAATATGCTGGTCGATCTCGGCAGAAACGATCTCGGACGCATAAGCCGCTTCGGTACTGTGGAGGTCGAGAACTATATGCACATCCTGCGTTTTTCGCACGTTATGCACATAGGCTCAACTGTAAGGGGAGAGATCAGGGAAGACTGCGATGCCCTCGATGCTGTGAACGCAGTGCTCCCGGCAGGTACACTCTCGGGTGCGCCCAAGATCAGAGCCTGCCAGCTCATCGCAGAGCTTGAAAACAACAAGCGCGGTCTCTACGGCGGAGCCATCGGATACATTGACTTCACAGGCAACCTCGACACCTGCATCGCTATACGGTCTGCATTCAAGAAGAACGGCAAGGTATTCATCCGCAGCGGCGGCGGCATCGTGGCAGACTCCGTACCCGAAAACGAATATCAGGAAAGCATCAACAAGGCGGCGGCAGTAGTCGAAGCACTCAAAGCCGCAGAGGAGGTCGGACAATGATATTACTGATAGATAACTACGACAGCTTTTCATACAATCTTTATCAGCTGGTGGGAGAACTTGATCCCGATATCAAAGTTGTGAGGAACGATGAACTCACAGAAGTCGGGATAAAGCTCCTCAACCCCAGCAGGATAATCCTCTCGCCCGGTCCCGGAAGACCCGAGGACGCAGGCATCACCGTGCAGGCAGCAGCAACAGTCGCCAAGGAGATACCCACGCTGGGCGTGTGCCTCGGGCATCAGGCGATCTGCCAGGCCTACGGTGCAACAGTCACCTACGCCAAGCAGCTCATGCACGGCAAGCAGAGCACGGTAACTCTCGATAATGACTGTCCTCTGTTCAGGGGACTGCCGAAGAACACCGAAGTCGCGAGGTATCACTCCCTTGCAGCGACCGATATGCCCGACTGCCTGAAAGTCACTGCCGTCACAGATGACGGTGAAGTAATGGCAGTTCAGCATAAAGAATTTCCGATTTTCGGAGTGCAGTTCCACCCCGAGTCGATACTCACCCCCCTCGGAAAACAAATGCTGAAAAATTTTGTTGAATTTAAGTTTTAACTGTGATATAATAAAGGAGCGTGTTCATCATGATAGAAAAGGCAATAGTAAAGATCGTTGACAAGCAGGACCTCACCTACGATGAGGCTTATGAGGTAATAAGCGAGATAATGTCAGGCAAGACCTCGGCAACACAGAATGCTGCATTTCTGGCAGCACTCTCAACAAAGTCAACCAAGGCCGAGACCATAGACGAGATCGCAGGCTGTGCAGCTGCTATGAGAGACGCTGCAACAAAGTTCGAGAACGATGATGACCTTCTGGAGATCGTCGGTACGGGCGGAGACAATGCTCACAGCTTCAATATCTCCACCACCTCGGCTATGGTAGTGGCTTCCGCAGGAGTAAAGGTATCCAAGCACGGCAACCGTGCAGCCTCTTCTCTTTCGGGTACTGCCGACTGTCTCGAAGCCCTCGGCGTGAATATCCAGCAGGATGTTGCCAAATGCCGCGAGATGCTGGACGAAACAAACTTCTGCTTCTTCTTCGCTCAGAAATACCATACTTCAATGAAGTATGTTGGTCCTATCCGCAAGGAGCTGGGCATCAGAACAGTGTTCAATATACTCGGACCCCTTACCAACCCCGCAAGTCCCAAGCGTTTCCTGCTGGGCGTCTATGACCGCTCACTGGTCGAGCCGCTTGCCCAGGTGCTTATGAACCTCGGAGTCAAGCGCGGCATGGTAGTGTTCGGTACCGATAAGCTCGATGAGATCTCCGTTGCTGCTCCCACTCACGTATGCGAGTTCAAGGACGGCTGGTTCAAGAGCTATGACGTGGAGCCTCAGCAGTTCGGTCTTGCAGGCGGCACACACGAGGACATCAAGGGCGGTACTCCCGAAGAAAACGCCGAGATAACACGCAGGATCCTCAGAGGTGAGGAGAAAGGCGCAAAGCGCGATGCTGTACTGCTCAATGCAGGTGCTGCGCTGTGCGTAGGCGGTAAGGCAGACAGCTTTGCCGACGGTGTCAGACTTGCAGCCGAGCTCATAGATTCGGGCAAGGCTTACAAGACACTCGAAAAGGTAATTGAGGTTTCCAACAGATAAGGAGAACAAAGATCTATGACTATACTCGAAAGACTTGCCGAGCACGCAATGACCCGTGTTGCGGCAGCAAAGTCGGTCGTATCCGCAGAGGAGATGAAAATGAGAGCAGAAGCTCTCCCCAGGGGCAGCTTTGAGTTTGAAAAAGCACTCTCGAAGAAAGGTCTCTCTTTCATCTGCGAATGCAAAAAGGCAAGTCCCTCAAAAGGCATCATCGCCGAGGACTTCCCCTATCTCGATATAGCTGTACAGTATGAAGCCGCAGGCGCAGACTGCATTTCTGTGCTGACAGAACCCAAGTGGTTCCTCGGATCGGAGCTGTATCTGAAGGAGATAGCCGAAAAAGTCAGCATCCCCTGCATACGCAAGGACTTCACCGTCCACGAGTATATGATCTATGAGGCCAAACTTCTCGGAGCAAAGGCAGTGCTCCTGATCTGTTCGATACTTACACAGGCACAGCTTGAAAAATATCTCTCGGTGTGCGATGAGCTTGGTCTCACCGCACTGGTCGAGGCTCATGACAGCCACGAAGTCGGTTCAGCTGTACGCGCAGGTGCACGAGTCATCGGCGTGAACAACAGAAATCTTTCGGATTTCACGGTGGATACCGATAACAGCAGAAGGCTCAGGGAGCTGGTCCCCGATAACGTGATCTTCGTCTCAGAAAGCGGAGTCAAGGACCGTGAGGATATCATCAGGCTTGAACAGGCAGGCGCAGATGCAGTGCTCGTGGGTGAAGCTCTTATGAGGGCACCCGACATCGCTGCCAAGCTTAAAGAATTGAGAGGAGAATAATTTTGGCAAAGATCAAACTGTGCGGTATGATGCGTTCCGCGGATGTTATAAACGCAAGAGACCTCGGAGCTGACTACGTAGGATTCGTTCTGACGGACGGCTTCAAGCGTTCGATAGGACTCGGCACATTCTGTGAACTCAAGAGCTATCTTATCGGCACCGAGACCAAATCGGTCGGTGTGTTCGTGGATGAGCCCATAGAGAATATGCTGAGATACTATACCGAGATGCTGGACATGATACAGCTCCACGGCAGCGAAGACAACGACTACATCCGTTCACTGAGACTGCACACCGATAAACCCATCATAAAAGCATTCAAGATAACTTCGGAAGAGGACGTACAGAAGGCAAGAGACAGCATCGCCGACTATGTGCTTCTCGATTCGGGAACAGGCACAGGCGTGACTTTCGATCACTCGCTCATAAAGGATCTGGACAGACCTTTCTTCCTCGCAGGAGGACTGACACCCGAAAATGTTGGCGAAACCATCGACGAACTCTCTCCGTTTGCAGTTGATGCAAGCACCAGCCTCGAGACCGAAGGACGCAAGGATAAAAAGAAGATGACGGCATTCGTTAAAGCCGTCAAGACGAAAGGATGATCGATATGACTAATTCAAAGGGACGCTTCGGCATCCACGGCGGACAGTATATCCCCGAGACGCTGATGAACGCAGTCATCGAACTTGAAAAGGCATACGAACACTACAAGAATGATCCCGATTTCCAGAAGGAGCTTTCGGATCTGCTGGCAAATTATGCAGGCAGACCTTCCCTGCTCTACTACGCCGAAAAGCTGACTAACACCCTCGGCGGAGCTAAGATATATCTTAAAAGAGAAGACCTCAATCATACGGGTTCGCATAAGATAAACAACGTCCTCGGTCAGGCACTGCTTGCCAAGAAAATGGGCAAGACCCGCCTTATCGCCGAGACAGGTGCAGGCCAGCACGGTGTTGCAACGGCTACCGCAGCCGCTCTGCTGGGTATGGAATGCGTTGTATTCATGGGCGAAGAGGACACCAAGCGTCAGGCACTGAACGTTTACCGTATGCGTCTGCTGGGATCCAAGGTAGTGCCCGTGACCAGCGGTACAGCCACACTGAAGGATGCTGTCTCCGAAGCTATGAGAGAGTGGACTTCCCGTATCGACGATACCCATTACTGCCTCGGCTCCGTTATGGGACCTCACCCCTTCCCCACTATCGTCCGTGACTTCCAGGCTGTTATCTCCAAAGAGGCAAGAGAACAGATCCTTGAATATGAGGGCAGGCTCCCCGATGCAGTCATCGCCTGTGTGGGCGGCGGCTCCAATGCCATCGGCAGCTTCTATAACTTCATAGGCGATAAGGATGTCCGTCTCATAGGATGCGAAGCAGCAGGCAGAGGTATTGATACTTTCGAGACCGCTGCTACGGTCAATACGGGCAGAGTCGGCATCTTCCACGGTATGAAGAGCTATTTCTGTCAGGATGAGTACGGTCAGATCGCTCCCGTATACTCTATCTCAGCTGGTCTTGACTACCCCGGTGTAGGCCCGGAGCACGCTCATCTCCACGATATAGGCAGAGCCGAGTATGTCCCCGTCACCGATGACGAGGCAGTGGATGCATTTGAATTCCTGTCAAGAACAGAAGGTATCATCCCTGCTATTGAATCCGCACACGCAGTGGCATATGCAATGAAACTCGCTCCCACAATGAGCAAGGATCAGATCATAATCGTTACCATATCGGGACGCGGCGACAAGGACTGCGCTGCCATCGCCCGTTACAGAGGGGAGGATATCAATGAGTAATATAGCCAAGGCTTTTGCAAACGGCAAAGCATTCATTCCTTTCGTCACCTGCGGCGACCCGGACCTTGAAACTACAGGCAAGATCGTCCGTGAGATGGCAAAAAACGGCGCCGACCTCATTGAGCTCGGTATTCCTTTCTCCGACCCGACTGCCGAAGGCCCCGTCATCCAGGGGGCAAATATCAGAGCTCTTTCGGGCGGCGTGACAACAGATAAGATCTTCGCTTTCGTTGAGGATCTGAGGAAAGATGTCTCCATACCTCTCGTGTTCATGACCTACGCAAACGTGGTGTTCTCCTACGGTGCAGAGAAGTTTCTCTCGACCTGCAAGCGCATCGGCATAGACGGCATCATCCTGCCCGATCTTCCCTTTGAAGAGAAAGATGAGTTCCTGCCCGTATGCAGACAGTACGGTGTTGACCTGATCTCACTGATCGCTCCTACCTCGGCAGACCGCATCGCTATGATCGCCAAGGACGCAGACGGTTTTATCTATATCGTTTCTTCCCTGGGCGTTACAGGAGTAAGATCTCAGATCACCACCGATATCTCCGCACTGGTAAAGGTCATCCGCGAAAATACCGATGTGCCATGTGCCGTCGGATTCGGTATCTCAACTCCCGAACAGGCGGCAAATATGTCTCAGTATGCCGATGGCGTTATCGTCGGCTCGGCTATAGTAAAACAGATCGCCGAGCATGGCAGAAACTCCGCTGCACCTGTCGGTGAGTATGTGGCTAAAATGAAATCCGCTGTAAGCAAATAACAGATACATTAAAAAATGCAAAACTGCGCAAGACGGGATCATCCGTCCTGCGCAGTTTTTATTTTGACCGGTCATCCGTTATTGCCGTCCGATCTGTGCATAACTATTTTCACTGTCATTGTATTGTCGCCTGCTTCCGCAGAGATCTTTCCTCCGTGGAGCTCAACGATCCTCTTGGCGATAGCGAGTCCAAGACCCGCACCCGAGGTATCTGTCCTGGCGGCATCTGCTTTGTAGAACCTGTTAAACATACTGGCTGTGTCGATCTCTCTGCCATCGGTCACGTTAGTGAGAGTGATCTCAAAGCTATCCCCTTTTACTTTGCTGCCAAGCACGACTTCCGTACCCTTGACCGCATACTTCATCACGTTTGCAAAAAGATTCTGCATCACTCTTGCGAAGCGTTCGTAGTCAAGCATCATAACGAAAGGCTCTTCATCGAGCTCGCATCTGAGGGTCAGACCTTCCTGTTCGAGGATGAGCCCCATCTCAAATCCGAACTGCTTGACAACGCCCGAGACATCGCCCTCTTCAAGATCGGGGATGATATCGGGAGATTCCAGTTTGGTAAGCTCGAAGAGTTCGTTCACCAGCTTCTCCAGTCCCTCCAGCCGCCTGTCGGTAACTTCTATATACTCCCTGAACTTTTCCTCATCGCGGCAGCCGTTCTCTTTCAGAAGTCTCACATAGCCTATGATGGAAGTAAGAGGGCTGCGCAGATCATGAGAAACATTGGTTATCAGCTCTGTCCTTTGTTTTTCCAGTTCGCGCTCGCGTTCCCGCTTCTCCCTCAGTTCCAGAGACATCCTGTTTATGCTTCGGCTTATCTCTTCAAGTTCATCGCCGCCGCGCTCCTCTACCAGAACGTTCTCGTCATCTTCGGCGATACGTCCCACTTCACGGCAGATGCTCTTTACATACTCGGATTTATTCCTCGTCAGCAGGCTGAACATTACAAGGAACGCCACAACTCCTATTACAAAAAGCAAAAGCAGCAGCGTACCTATCAGAGCAAGCTGTCTCGGTGTGGGATGATCGTTGTTGACGTCCAGATCTATCGCATTGATTATGTGCGAGACGATGTCGATCACGATTATCGAAAATGCAAAAGCAATGATCGCCGCCATAAGATAGTAGTTCTTCATCGTTCTGAACTTCTTGCCGAGCAGCTTCTTCATCAGCAGCAAAAAGACGATAACGGAAACGATACCAGCAGGTATCATGATATAAAGCCTGCTGATATTCTGAGCTTTCAGTTCATCGCTGAAAACTCCTCCCAGACCGAGGATCAGCAGCGCCGCCGATGCACTGATGATGAATCCTCCGACAGGATAAACGGGATCAAACCGCCGCGCTTTACCGTTGCGCTGCTTCATATTTTATACCCCCTGCCCCAGACGGTCTTTACAAGACCCTTATCGGCACCTGCGGCAGTCAGTTTTTTTCTCAGGTTGGCGATATGCATCATCACGGTGTTCTCTGCCGCATAGAACTCCTCATGCCATACCGCTTCGTATATCTGTTTCATCGAGAGGACCATCCCCTTGTTGCGCATAAGAAGCTCCAGTATCTCATACTCCTTGAAAGTGAGCTCTGCCTGAGTACCGTTCACCCACACCTGATGGGAATCGGTATCGAGAGTGATGTCCTCGTACTCGATAGAAGTCTTTACAGTTTCCTGTGTGCCGCTGTACTGACGCACACGCCTCAGCTGAGCCTTTATCCTCGTCATAAGCTGTACGGGACTGAAGGGCTTGGTAACATAGTCGTCACCGCCCGACATCAGACCGCTCACGATATCCATATCCTCGCTTTTTGCGGATATGAAAATTATCGGTGCGTTTGTCTTCTCCCTCAGCTTCATGCAGGCGGTGATACCGTCCATTCCGGGCATCATCACATCAAGCAGAATGAGAGCGACCCTTGTGTTCCCCACCACTTCAAGAGCTGTGAGAGCATTATCGCATTTTATGTACTTGTATCCCTCATTGTCAAGGTATATACCAATGAGATTTCTTATATCCGAATCGTCGTCCACTATAAGTATGTACTCGTTTTCCATAAAAATCTCCCCGATGCTTTTTTCTAATTATATCACATCGGGGAGTTCAATGTCAATTATGCTATATCCTTTTTGCTCATTGCTATCTTATTGAGGAACGTAAATACTACAATGTATCCGATGCCTACTGCACAGGCGGTAAACAGTTCCTTGTCGGCAGACTCCGCATTGAGTGCGAGCATCTGCTTGCTCACCGAGATATAACCGAGATCAAAGTCGATCTTGAGTTTTTTGAGGAGCATCTCTATCAGCTGATAGAAAAGATTGTTGAGGACATATCCGCTGATGATTATTGACATTACCATGGAGACTGTGGTGCTTCTGAAGAAGAATATGAAGAAGGATACAAGCGCTGCAAAGCCCATAAGAAGAATGAACATAGTTCCCAGGTACTTGCAGAACTGCATTGCCTCAAAGCCCTTTGCGCCGTCAAGAAGAAGTGCGGAGAAAGCGAAGGATCCGACAGCTGTTACCGCGATGGCGATAATTGTGTATACCGCAATAGCTGTCAGCTTGGAGAAGATGTATCCCATACGGCTCCTGACCGAACCTGCGATATTCTTGATGTAACCGTCCTTGATATCCGAGCCGAGGAACATCACATAGAAGATGCCCAGAAGCATAAAGGACAGATGCATCGAGGAATCGAAAATATCCATAAAGGTAACAGGGACGTTTCCGCCGTCATCGGGAGCGAACCTGCTTACCAGACTGAACAGGACTGCCGTTCCGAACATGAGTACTGCGATAATGTACGCCGACTTCTTTTTCCTCATTACAAACATATCAAGATTAATATTACCAAACATTTTTACTGCTCCTTTCTTCCGCTGATCATGTTGAGGTAATACTCCTCAAGATCAATGCCCTGCTTTGCTATCTCATATACTCTTACTTTGTTGTTGACCAGTGCTTCGACTATGTCATCGGTGCGGCCCATGCAGCCTGTCAGACGAAGTTCACCGTTATCCGCAAGCTCGATACCGTTTATACCCAGCTGTCCGACTATCGATGCTGCCTTGTTTACATCGTTGACGTTGAGTCTTACGAATTCTGCACAGTCCGCAAGAAGCTGTTCGTTGGAGATCTCCTTGATGAGGGAGCCCTTGTCGATGAAGCCGTAATCGGTGGAGAGCTTGGAAAGCTCGCCGAGAATGTGGCTGGAGATCAGTATGGTGATACCTTTCTCTTTGTTGAGGCGCTGGAGAGTCTCTCTTATCTCTGCAACACCTGCAGGATCAAGACCGTTTATAGGTTCGTCAAGCACGAGAAGTTCGGGATCTCCCAGAAGTGCCAGTCCAATGCCGAGACGCTGCTTCATACCGAGCGAGAACTTTCCTGCGTGCTTCTTGCCCGCCTTTGAAAGGCCTACGGTATCAAGGATCCCGTTTATGACTTTTTCGTCCGCCTTGCCCATGAGCATAGCCTTTGCTCTCATGTTGTCATACGCCGACATATTGGCATAAATGCCCGGCGCTTCGATGAGGTTGCCTACCTTTGCTTTTGCCGAACCCAGATGCGGATATTTTTTTCCGCAGAGTTCAAACTCTCCCGACGTAGGTGAGGACAGCGAGCAGATCATTTTCATAAAAGTGGTTTTTCCTGCTCCGTTGCGTCCTACCAGTCCGTAGATCGAACCTTTCTTTATGTTCAGCGAGATGCTGTCGTTTGCCATAAAGTTTCCGAACTTCTTGGTAAGTCCGTCTGTTTTAAGAATGAATTCGTTCATATCAAAACCTCCGTTTCATTTGTTGTATTTATCATAACCCCCGGACCTAAAATCCACAATCAAGAAATCCTAAAGATTTCTTTAGATTTGAGGGTTTTGTTTTTATGGTGTCAGCTTGCACAAATATAACGAGACGATTTTGTCATTTTCTGCTAATCCGATACCGCGTATATGCGTACTCTATTGACTTTGATGCCCTGCTGTGTTATCATATATTTACAGGTTAAAATTTTTATATAAAACCTGATCTCTGACCCGAAAGCGAGGTAATATAATGTATAAATTTCCCGAGGGACTGTATGCCGACATCCGTATCGAGCGTACTGAGTATGCAGCATACAGTGTTCAGAACAACGAAGTCCGCAACAACAGTGAGATACCGATAAACGGCGCAATGGTAAGGGTCTATGACGGAAAGATGTGGTACACCAGCGTGACCAATGACCTTGACAATATCCAGCAGGAGCTTGACAACTTAGCCGCCATCGCCGAACCGAACCCTGATATACTCAACGATCCTGCCGTTAAACTTTATGAAGTGCATAAAGATAAAGTTCTCCGACTTGAAGGCGATATCGACAACCGCAGGATCACACGCAAACAGCGTGAAGATCTGGTGCAGGGTTATATAAAGGAATGTATCGACGACAGCATCCCCGAGATCAAACAGTGGTATGCAAACTATAATCAGGGACATATAATCAAGGAGTTCTATTCCAGCAAGGGTGCCGAGATAGTTCAGGATTTTCAGCAGTGTTATATCGGTATATGGTACGATTTTGTCGTGGACGGCGTTCCGTATTCGGGCGGAAAAAGCTTCTGCTTTATGGATTTTGAAAAGCTGAAGGGTCACGAAAAAGAGGTCATCGAAAAGCGTGACCGATTCCTTGACTATGCCAAAAACGCAGTGGATGTCACCCCCGGCAATTACGTCTGCGTGCTGGCTCCTCCCGTTACGGGTATGTTCACTCACGAAAGCTTCGGTCATAAGAGCGAAGCCGATTATATGCTCAATGATAAGACCCTCCGCGATGAGTGGGTAATGGGCAAGAAGGTAGGTTCCGATCTCGTGTCTATCTGCGACAACGGAGATATGTTCCCCCACCGCGGATATATCGCCTACGATGACGAAGGCTCCGCTCCCAAAGAGACATGGCTCATCAAGAACGGCGTGCTCACGGGAAGACTCCACGATGCAAATTCCGCAGCCGTCCTCGGCGAAGAGCTGACTGGCAACTCAAGAGCTCAGGACTTCGGCTGTACACCTATCGTCCGTATGACAAACACCTACATGGATGCGGGCGACACCTCTCCCGAGGATATCATCGCAGGAGTAAAGGACGGCATCTATGTCTATGATGTGATCTACGGCACAGGTCAGGCTACATTCACCATGAAACCCTCAATGAGCTACCGCATCAGAGACGGCAAGATAGCAGAACCGCTCAGAGTAAATGTCCTGACGGGAAGCGTGTTCGAGACGCTGTTCAATATCGATGCAGTCGGCAGTGACCTTGAATTCTGCGATATCAGCACCTGCGGAAAAATGGGACAGTCCATGCCCGTTTCGGATGCAGGTCCGACTATCCGTGTCAAGTCGCTGAACGTCAACTGAGGAGGCATCACAATGACTAAAGAAAAAATAACCAATCAATTCTCCGCCAGCATGATTAATATAGAGGAAAACAAGTTCAAGTCCTTCAGCAAGGATTCCCGCACCGAGCATTCCTTCCGTATCTATGACGGCGGGTATGCAGGCATCCAGCTCATACAGGGCAGCATCGACGAAGCCGAGGGTTTCAGACAGGCTGAGAAAAACCTTGAACTGAAACGTCCCTACAACTTCACTCCCGAAACAGGCTCACGTCACCGTGACAAATCCGAGCAGAAGCTTTCGGACAAGGAGCTTATGGAGCTTGCTCATCAGGTGCTGGACTATCTTAACACTCATCACTCTGATTTCATCTTCAAGGGTGAGGTATCCGCCTATGGCAAGACCCTCTCTATGAGCAATGACCTCGGGCTGGATGTTTCAAATACCGATTACAGAACCAGTGCGGAGTTCGTTTTCAAGCACAAGGACAGCAAGGATCTCATCGACGGCTGGTTCAGCATCGGTCAGCGAACCTTCGATTTCAAGAAGTTCACCGATATGGCCGACAACTACCTCACGAACTTCACCAAAACGGTGGATCTTCCCGAAGAGCTGATAATCCAGAGTCAGTATTACGGATTTCTGTCCAAGATGTATGATACGCTCGATGCAGAAAATTTAGCCCTTGGTACTTCACTGTTCTCCGGAAAGATCGGCGAGAAGATTTTTGCCGACAGCTTCACCCTCACCCACGATGTCACCGACAAGGAAACATGGTTCACCCCCTTCTTTGACGGTGAGGGCGTTATGCTCCCCGATGACAAATACACCTATATCAAGAACGGCGTGATCCTGTCCGGTTATGCCGACAAGCGCATCGCAGATAAATACGGCGTTCCCCACACAGGAAGCGCAAGAATGAATATGGCTGATATTCCGAACAACGGCTTCCTGAATTTCCGCATAGAGCGCAGCGACAAAACTGTCAAAGAGCTTCTGGACGGCAGACTCACTGTTGTGCCGGTCATGGCTGAAGGCGGCGGATTCAACGAAAAAGGTGAGTACATCACTCCCGTGCAGACCTCACTTCTCTGCGACGGTGAACATATCCTGGGCAGACTGCCCGAGTTCACCCTCAAGGGCAATATATTTGATATGTTCGGCAAGGACTTCATAGGTGTCGGATCAGACGATCCCGTCTTTGATGACAAACAGATCCTTATGAGGATGCAGTACAGCAAATAAAAGATAAGACCGCAGCACCCATACAAGTGCTGCGGTCTTTTTTTGTATCATCACCGCACAGGATCAAAGCCTTGCGATGATCTCTTTTACGGCTTTCTCGGCAGCTTCAACTTCAAGAAGAAATTCCGATGCCGAAACTCTCAGTGCTCCGCCGCCCATTATTATGATCTGCTCCAGTCCGTCCGAGGTAGCTACCCTGACACGGTATTCCTTTGAGAGCTGATGTGCCGTCCTCTCAATGAACGTGTCCGCAGTTTCAGCTTCCTTGGTGTAGATAACGCTTATACCGCTGTGTTCCTCGGTGCGGCGTATGTCTCCCTTGACCCTGTAGGCATCGAACACTATTATGAGTTCACACTGCATGAAGCCTCTGTAGTTCGCAAGCCTGTTGATAAGCTCGGAACGGGCAAGATCAAGACTTTTCGCTGCCAGTCTTTTGAGATCCTGCCAGGCAAAGATGATGTTGTATCCGTCCACAAGCATATACAGAGGCCCCTTAGGAACCGCACGCGGTTTTGAGCGGTCTGTCCTCTGCTCTTTGGGGGTATGCATAGCCTGCTCTTTTCTGCGGTCGATCTTTCCGTAGGTCCGCTCGAATATCTCCATGAGCTCCTTGTCATCTGCTGCCCTTCTGACGAAGCTGTCTGCCCTCTCGCGCACTTCTTCCGCTTCCTCCTCAGCCGAGCGTGCGGGCTCGGTGCTGACGTGCATAAGTGCATTGGCTTCGTTCCACGGTACAACGTGTCCTGCCCCGTGGGAACAGAACACCGAATCGGCAGTATTGCGCAGATCGCTGTCAGGATCATAACCTGTCTCTGCGATGACCTTATCGGGATCTTTGCAGATGTCATAACCGTCTGCCTCGGTGTACAGTCTGCCCAGTCCCTTGCTGTATGATGCCACATCCGTATGGTATGATCTCAGTGCCGATACAGGCGCTCTGCCTGTTATAACGGATATCTCACCGTCTGTTTCGGGGGACGATACCGAAGCGCCCATCTTGTCAAGATCGGTCAGTGCCCTGCCCACATTAACAGGCGGTATCTCCAGCCTGAAAGAATAGTAAGGCTCCAGCAGAACACTCTCCGCATAACGCAGTCCCTGACGCACAGCCCTGTATGTCGCCTGGCGGAAATCTCCTCCCTCGGTGTGTTTCAGGTGTGCCTTTCCTGCGGTGAGTATTATCCTCATATCCGTAACAGGTGAACCTGTCAGCACTCCCCTGTGGACTTTCTCACGCAGATGGGTGAGTATCAGTCTCTGCCAGTTTCGTGCAAGCTGATCTGTGCTGCACTCGGAGGCAAATTCCAGTCCGCTCCCTCTCGGAAGAGGTTCAAGTCTCAGATGCACCTCGGCATAGTGACGCAAGGGTTCAAAGTGCCCTGCGCCTTCAACAGAGGATGCAACAGTCTCACGGTATGCTATCCTTCCCTCACCGAACTCAGCTTCTATACCAAACCTCTCCGAAAGTATCCTCTTTACGATCTCACCCTGAACTTCACCCATGAGCATAAGGGATATCTCTCTCGTCTGCTCGTTGTAACCAACAGACAGTGCAGGATCTTCATCCTCCATAATGCGCAGAGCTTTCAGCATCGTGTGATCGTCAACGCCCTCCGGGGGCTTTACGGAACAGCTCAGCACAGGCTCCGTCAGCTGAACGAACTCTCCGCCGCCTGCCCCGAGTGCCTGTCCCACATAACATCCCGACAGACCGAGCACAGCACAGACTTCTCCCTGCTCGACACATTCGGTATTCTGATATTTTTCTCCGCTGTAGATCCTGATACGGCTGATTTTTTCCGTCAGTTCCTCTCCGCTGCGATCGGTGTATGTAAGAGCATCCCTCACCGCAAGCCTGCCGCCCGTTATCCTCATGAACGTAAGCCTTGCGCCCGAACCGTCATCAGCGATCTTATATACCCTCGCCGAGAACTTCTCCCTCGGTTCGGGGACTGTTATATACTTCGTGATCCCGTCAAGCAGAGCTTCCGTCCCCGTGAGTCTGAGTGCCGAGCCGAAATAGCAGGGCACACACTCTCCCGACTTCACCGCCTCGCGTATGCTGTCATCGCTGACGGTGCCGTTCCCGATGTATTCCTCCATGAGCCTCTCGCTCACCACCGAGAGCGACTCGGCAAGTTCATCATCGGGGCGTGTCATATCCACACAGCCTTCGCTGAGCCTCGCCTGAGCAGACCTCAGCGCAAAGCCCTTGTCAGCATTCGGCATATCGGTTTTGTTTATAAACACGAACACTGGTATGCGGTACTTTTTCAGAAGTCTCCACAGCGTCTCCGTATGACTCTGTACACCGTCCGTTCCGCTGATGACAAGCACTGCTGCATCTATCACGGAAAGGGTGCGTTCGGTCTCTCCCGAGAAGTCAACGTGCCCCGGAGTATCAAGAAGAGTATAAGATGTATCTCCCCACGAGAACACCGCCTGTTTTGAGAAGACGGTTATGCCTCTGTCACGCTCTATGGGGTCAGTATCAAGGAAGGCATCGCGGTGATCCACCCTGCCCAGTTTTCGTATGGCTCCGCTTTTGTATAGCATCGCTTCGGAAAGAGTTGTCTTTCCCGAGTCAACGTGCGCGAGTATACCTATCACAGCTTTTCTCATGTCATCAGCTCCGCATCTTTGCAGATTTTCACTACTATTGATTATATCAGCACCGCGCTTTTATGTCAAGGAGAGAGCCCCCGGAACAAAGAGATACCCCTCCCGCGCTTTAAACTTTTTCTGCGCAAAAGGGGTATTCTGATTTTTATATTATATACTGTTCAGGCTGTGAACTCAGTCTGCACTGTCCTGCAATGCATCAAAACCTTCCTCACCTGTTCTTACCTTGATAACATTCTCAACATCGTAAACGAAGATCTTGCCGTCGCCGATATGACCTGTGTACAGAGCCTTCTTAGCAGTCTCGATAACATCTCTTACAGGCACCTTGACTACTACGATGTCCACCTGTACCTTGGGCATCAGGTTAACTTCAACAGGTACGCCTCTGTAGTATTCGGGTTTGCCCTTCTGAGTACCGAATCCCATTACGTGCGATACTGTCATACCTGTGATGCCAAGCTTCGTCATAGAGTTCTTCAGCTTGTCGAGCTTAGCCTCCTTGCAGATGATCTCGATCTTGGTGAGCTTGGGTCTGCCTTCCTCAACAAAGCTGGGAAGCTTGGTAACAGGAACTGCCTCAGCTGCGGGTGTCTCACCTGTAACGATGGTTGCATCTGCATATTCTTCGTAAGTTGTGTACTTGTGAACTGCGGGCATGAAGTCGGGATATGCGCTGGGAAGTCCGTGCTCGGAGATATCCAGACCCAGGATCTCGTCTTCGGCAGAGGCGCGGAGACCGTGTGTCTTCTTGATGATAGCGAATGTGATGATCATCATCAGTACTGCGTAAGCTGCAACTGTTGCAAAACCTATAAGCTGCTTGCCCATCTGTTCAAACTTGCCTGTGTAGAAAAGACCTTCAAGTCCTGCGGGTGCATCGGGGTTTGCAAACAGACCTACTGCAAGTGTACCCCAGATACCGTTTGCACAGTGTACGCCTACAGCGCCGACAGGGTCATCAATGTGGAGTTTGAGATCGAGCAGTTCAACTACCCATACTACCAGGAAGCCGGATACAAGACCTACTGCTGCCGAGCCGATAGCATCGAATGCATCTGTACCTGCTGTTACAGCCACAAGACCTGCAAGGGAAGCGTTGAGGCACATCGAAACATCAGGCTTGCCGTTTCTGATCCAGGTGTAGATCATTGTAACTACTGTTGCAACGGAAGGAGCGATCGTTGTTGTCATGAAGATCGAAGCCAGCTCGGATACGGAAGTAGCAGCAGCACCGTTGAAGCCGTACCAGCCCAGCCAGAGAATAAATACACCGAGAGCGCCCAGTGTAATTGAGTGACCGGGGATAGCGTTTACTTTGATGACTTTACCCTTTTCGTCACGCTCATACTTGCCAAGACGGGGACCAACGAAGATCGCACCGACCAGAGCAGCAAGACCGCCGACCATGTGGATCGCGCAGGAGCCTGCGTAGTCGTGGAAGCCGAGCTGAGAGAGCCAGCCGCCGCCCCAGATCCAGTGAGCCTCGATCGGGTAAACGATCAGGGAGATGATACCCGAGTAGATGCAGTAGCTGGAGAACTTTGTTCTTCCTGCCATAGCACCGGAAACGATAGTTGCGGTGGTAGCACAGAATACCAGGTTGAATACGAATGTGGAAGCACCTGTGAAGCTGCCATCAGCAGGGCTTGTGATGAATTCCTTGAAGTGTGTGAACATATCCATGTTCGGGATGCCGATAAGACCGAACAGTGCATCCTCGCCCATCATAAGCGTGTAGCCCAGCAGCGAGAATACCACAGTACCGATACAGAAGTCCATAAGGTTCTTCATTATGATGTTGCCTGCGTTCTTCGCACGGGTGAAGCCTGTCTCCACCATTGCAAAGCCTGCCTGCATCCAGAAAACAAGTGCGGCTCCGATCAGGAACCAAAATTCGACTGTCATATAAATTCCCTCTTTCAGATGTTTGGTACAGTTTTATTTTATTACCTGCTTGTCTCGATGTTATTGTCAGCATCCATAATGCATCGCCTCCAAAAAAATAAAAGGTGCCGAAAAGCACTTAACGCTTCTACGACACCGTTGCCATTTAATGAAATATGAATAAAAAAGGAGACAGGATATATGAGCCGAACTCATGACATCCTTGCCTCCGATGTTTGTATTATACCCCCCTTTCTCGGATTTGTCAAGCGGTTTTTTGAAGTTTTTGCATTTTTCTGTTTTTCAATATTCATTTTCAGACTGAATGTGGTCATTTTTACTAAAAATATGAAATTTGAAGCTTCGCAGCCTTCATTCCGCAAATTTACGGATGATTACCGTGTTTGAGATAAAAAAAGCCGATAAATTTCCGACTTTTTCCGTAACTATACCGCCAAAATGTCTGCCGTTCACAGATTATTCATTGACTTTCAATTCTCATTATGCTAAATTTTAATCAAGCAATGGGGCTGTTCTACCGCGAAGCGGCAGGACAACCCTTTTATTGTTTTTTGGAGGTGAACGGTATGCGCTATAAGATAATCGTGGTGGATAATTCCAATCAGGATATACGGACCTATAATATGATGCCCGTATTCGCCGAGTGCGGATTCGAGATAGCAGGTCATACCGCCGACCTTACCGTGGCAGTGGATCAGGCAGCCTCAAAGAACTGCGATGTTCTGCTCTGCGTCAACCGACCTGCCGCTGTCATTGCAGCAGACCTTCTCAAACGTGCAGCAAAAGCAAAGCTGCATACTCCTATAATTATCATCAGCAAGGTGAATGCTTCAAACGATATGCGTGAGTGCTTCCTGCTGGGTGCGGTCGATTACCTCACCGAGCCGGTACTTGAAGACGATATCAGAGCAGCACTTCTCCGTGTGATAAAACAGATCGGACGCAACATCACAAGCGCCGAGTTCGAGAAGGCTCTGAAAAAAGCTCTGGAACTCATACCGCCCGAACCCAAGAACGGTGCCTTCACCGAAAAGCTCCGTGACCTGCTGGAAAAAACAGGAGGCGGCGCCCTTACCGTTGAGGAAGCAGCCGATCACTTCGGATTCAACCCCGATTACTTCGGCAGATATTTCAAATCCCGCGTTGGTATGCCGTTCAGCGAGTTCTATAAGCTCCTCACAATGGATTACGCCAAACTGCTCCTGATATCGGGGCATTATAAAATAAGCGAGATCAGCGATATGCTCGGTTTCGCCTCTGCGGATTACTTCTCCCGCGTGTTCAAGAAGATCACGGGCGATGTGCCTTCGCAGTATAAGAAATAAGTATCAAAACACCACAGATATGAAAAACAACCGCGCTCACAGGTCGATCTGCGATGTCTGAAATTTACGGTATTATGTAGGTAATTTAACGGCGCTTTAACATTGACTTTTCCGCCCTCGGTGAAGTATCATTGAAATGTGAGCGCACATATTTAGGAGGAATATAATATGTCTTACGTTGATGAGATCATTGAACAGGTCAAAGTACAAAATCCCAATGAGCCCGAGTTCCATCAGGCAGTACACGAGGTACTCGATTCTATCCGCGCAGTAGTTGACGCAAACGAGGAGAAATTCCGCCGCGATGCGGTCCTCGAGAGACTCGTTAACCCCGAGCGTCAGATCAAGTTCAGAGTTCCGTGGCTCGACGATGAGGGCAACGCTCACGTTAACACAGGCTACCGTGTGCAGTTCAACTCCGCTATCGGACCTTACAAGGGCGGTCTCAGACTTCACCCCTCTGTAAACCTCGGAATCATCAAGTTCCTTGGCTTTGAGCAGATCTTCAAGAACAGCCTTACCGGTCTTCCTATCGGCGGCGGCAAGGGCGGTTCCGATTTCGACCCCAAGGGCAAGAGCGACCGTGAGATCATGCGTTTCTGCCAGAGCTTCATGACTGAGCTCTGCAAGTACATCGGTGCTGATACCGACGTTCCCGCCGGTGATATCGGTACAGGCGCACGCGAGATCGGCTATATGTTCGGTCAGTACAAGCGCATCAGAGGCCTCTTTGAAGGTGTACTTACAGGTAAGGGCCTTTCCTACGGCGGATCTCTCGCAAGAACAGAGGCTACAGGCTACGGTCTCCTCTATCTTACCGATGAGCTTCTCCGTGACCACAGATACTCCATCGAGGGCAAGACCGTCGTAGTATCCGGTGCAGGAAACGTTGCTATCTACGCTATCCAGAAGGCTCAGCAGCTCGGCGCTAAAGTCGTTACCTGCTCTGATTCCACAGGTTGGGTATACGATCCCGATGGTATCGATCTTCAGGCTCTCAAGCAGATCAAGGAAGTTGACCGCGCAAGACTTACCGAGTACAAGAAGTACCGTCCCAATTCCGAGTATCACGAGGGCAGAGGCGTTTGGAAGATCAAGTGCGATATCGCTCTCCCCTGCGCAACTCAGAATGAGCTCGATATCGAAGATGCAGTAATGCTCGTAGAGAACGGCGTAATCGCAGTATGCGAGGGCGCAAATATGCCTACTACCGAGGAAGCTACCAAGTACCTCCAGGAGAACGGCGTATTCTTCGTTCCCGGTAAGGCTGCAAACGCAGGCGGCGTTGCTACTTCCGCTCTTGAGATGTCCCAGAACAGCGAGCGCGTAAGCTGGACATTTGAAGAAGTTGATTCCAAGCTCAAGCAGATCATGCAGAACCTGTATCATAACATTGATGCCGCTGCTAAGAAGTACGGCTTCGAGGGCAACTACGTTGCAGGCGCAAACCTCGCAGGCTTCGAGAAGGTCCTTGACGCTATGAACGCACAGGGCATAGTATAATCCGGAGGGATAATTATGGAAAACATATCTGCAAAGATCGGTTTTCTCCCCGTTTGTCCGTTTGAAGTTAAGCTCCCCGAGTTACAGCTCGCAGCTGTTGAACGTGACAAAAGACTCGATGTGATCACAAATTGTGAGTACACCGAGAACAACGAAACTTACGACTGAGGTATTTGATCACCATCTTCCTCAAAAATATGGCTGCACCGCCGTGAAAAGCGATGCAGCCTTATGCTCTGTAAACTATTTTGTATCATATCCCCGAAAGGAGTAAAAGTATGAAAAAGATCCTGATCTGCCGCGAGACAGATCCGCGTGAAACACGCACACCTCTCATCCCCGATGATGTCAAGAAGCTCACCGCTATGGGCTACGAGCTTACCGCTGTAAGCGGTACGGGTCTGAAAAGCGGCTTCTCTGACGAAGCCTACACCAAAGCAGGCGCTAAGATCGTCGGCTCTAACGAGGAGGGCTATAAGGGCGCAGAGATCGTTCTGCGTATCATGAAGCCCGAAAGCATCGAGGGCATCGAGAACGGTACCCTCCACCTCAGCTACCTCGACCCGTTCAATGAGAAGGAACTTCTCAACAAAATGGCAAAGGCAGGCATCAGAGCAGTGTCTCTCGAGATGATCCCGAGAACGACCCTCGCCCAGAAAATGGACGTCCAGTCTTCCCAGACATCGCTCGCTGGCTATGTGGCTGTGGTAAATGCAGCCGCTAAGCTCCCCAAGATCCTCCCCATGATGGTAACACCTTCGGGTACTATCAACCCTGCAAGAGTGTTCGTTATCGGTGTCGGTGTTGCGGGTCTCCAGGCTATTGCTACCGCTAAGCGTCTCGGCGCAAGAGTCGATGCATTCGATACCCGTCCCGTTGTTGAGGAACAGGTAAAATCACTGGGTGCAAGCTTCGTGAAGATCGACCTCGGTGAAATGGGTCAGACAGATCAGGGCTATGCAAAGGAACTCACTCCCGAGCAGGTTGCAAAGCAGCAGGAAGCTCAGGCTAAGGTCTGTGAACGTTCCAATATCGTTATCACTACCGCTAAGGTGTTCGGAAGAAAAGCTCCCGTCCTCATCAAGAAGGATGTGCTCGACCGTATGCAGCCCGGCTCCATCGTTGTGGATATGGCTGTTTCTACAGGCGGTAATGTCGAGGGCTCCAAGCTCTTTGAAAATGTTGTTACCGATAACGGCGTGACCATTATGTCCGGTGATCTGCTCGAGCGTCAGGTCCCCTATGATGCTTCCAAGATGCTCTCGGGCAACTTCACTGCGTTCCTCAGCCACTTCTATAACAAAGAGTCCAAGGAATTGGACATCAGACTTGAGGACGAGATCATGAAGGGATGTCTGCTCACACAGGGCGGAGAGATCATACACGATAGATTTAAGGAGAGATGATTAATGCTTACAGGAGAGATATTACTCCTTGTTTTCGTATTCGTTATCGCAGGCTTTCTGGGCGTTGAGCTTATCTCAAAGGTTCCCTCTCAGCTGCATACCCCTCTTATGTCGGGTACGAATGCGATCTCTGGGATCACTATAGTCGGCGCTATAAGCGCAACCGCAGTCGCACTCCATACGGAGGGTACACTCAGCAGCATCTTCGGATTCGCTGCAATCGTGCTTGCTGCTATCAACGTTATCGGCGGCTACCTCGTAACCGACAGAATGCTCGGTATGTTCAAGAAAAAGGGGGATAAGAAGTGAGCTGGTCCGAAATCAGCACCGTCCTCACAACGATCCTCTATATGGTGTCGTCGGTGCTTTTTATCCGCGGTATAAAACTTCTCGGTAAGGCTGATACCGCAAGAAGAGGAAACCTGATGTCTTCGGTGGGTATGCTCATCGCTGTCGTAACTGTTCTGCTTGAAAAGAACGTTACCGATACCCTTACCGAAGGTCCTATGAAGAACGCATACCTCTGGGCTATTGCAGCCATCGTCCTCGGCGGTGCTATCGGTGCCGTATGGTCTAAGAAGGTCGAGATGACAGGTATGCCCCAGCTCGTTGCTCTGTTCAACGGCTTCGGAGGTCTGTCCTCCCTGCTCGTCGCACTTTCTCAGTATCTGTCAGACGGCAGCATCAATGTGTTCTCGTCCGTTGCCCTCGGTCTGACTATTGCTATCGGTGCTATCGCATTCACGGGTTCTGTAGTCGCATGGGGCAAGCTCTCGGGCAAAATGTTCAAGAAGAACGTGACCATCCCCGCTAAGAACCTTGTCAACGGCCTTCTCGCTATAGTCGGTCTTGTAGGCGTTCTGCTCTATTCCCTCAGCGTTGCAGATGTGCTCGATACCGGTATCGGTGATGTTGGTATCATCATCACTACCGCAGCTTACCTGATCCTCGGCTTTACAATGGTCGTTGCTATCGGCGGCGGCGATATGCCCGTTATCATCTCACTGCTCAATGCATTCTCGGGTCTTGCTGCTGCATTCGCAGGTCTCGCTATGAACAACTCCGTGCTTGTTGTATCGGGATGTCTCGTAGGTACCTCGGGTCTTATCCTTACACTCATCATGTGCAAGGCTATGAACAGAAAGCTCACTGCCCTGCTCTTCTCCTCCTTCGGCGGATCTTCCAAGAAGGGTGCTGCCGGTGAGGCTAAAGAGCCCAAGTCCATGTCCGTTGAGGATGCTTACCTCATCCTCGAAGCTGCAAGCTCTGTAGTATTCATCCCCGGTTACGGTATGGCTGTTGCTCAGGCTCAGCACGCTGTAAAGGAACTCTGCGATAAGCTCGAAGAGAACGGCGCAGAGGTCAACTTCGCTATTCATCCTGTTGCAGGACGTATGCCCGGTCATATGAACGTGCTCCTTGCTGAAGCTAACGTTCCTTATGAGCAGCTCAAGACCGCTGATGAAATGAACCCCATGATGTCCAATACCGATGTCGCTATCGTAATCGGTGCAAATGACGTTGTTAACCCCTCTGCTATCAACGATGAAAGCTCGCCTCTCTACGGTATGCCTATCATCAACGCTTTCGAGGCAAGAACAGTCTTTGTTCTCAAGCGTGGTAAGGGTACCGGCTTCTCTGGTATCGAGAATCCCCTCTTTACCAACGATAATACCGTTATGATCTACGGCGATGCAAAGCAGACAGTTTCCTCTCTCGTAAGCGAGTTCACAGAGGAATGATCGCGTAAATTTCACATTTCCAAGCAAAAAGGCTGTTGCACTGCAACAGCCTTTTTATATTGAGACCTCTCGGTCATATTCGTTCCATAGTTTTTCACGATTCTTCGTTGAGCACTATTCTCTTGCGCTTCAGTTCATCCAGAGTCTTCTTTTCAGTCGAAGCCGAAGACAGGATAAGTCTTAAAGACTGATCCCGAATTGCTCAGAAAATAATAAAGGCAGCACTTCATAGGAGAGGTGCTGCCTTTTATTTTGGATTAAGTATTATTTCAGTGATCCGACGATCGCCTTGAATTCGGGGGTAGTATCAACATATGTCGCAACGTTGATCAGGAGTGCTGCTTTTCCGGAAGCCTTTGCACGGTAGTAGGAACCCTTGTTTCCTTCAAAGCCGTCCAGACTGTGCTCATTCCACTTTATACCTATGATCTCATAGTCTCCGCAGGTGAACGAAGCAACATCCTGTATATCGGAAACGCCTTTTTTGGCATTCCTTGTACTTTCCTGGTTTTTATGGAACAGTTCCTCTATATATGCTTCATCTCCCGCTTCGATGCGGATCTTTTCGTGCTCGGGGTCTGTATCCTTGCAGACGATGATCGTTCTGCGGTTGTTGCCGTTTTTGTTGACACCTTTGAGTGTCCAGCCTTCGGGTACGAATACGGTGAACTCACCCGAGGTCTCAGTCTTGCCCTTGATGTCGCCGGTATCTGTGGTATCTTCTGTGTCTGCGGCTTTGTTTTCGCTTGCCGCAGAGGTGTTATCCGAACCGGTTTTCTCAGTCTTAGCCGATGAGCTGTCACTGCTGCCGCAGGAAGCAAGAGAAAGTGTCATTGCTGCTGCCATAAGAAGTGCTGCAGCTTTAGTAATTATCTTCATCTTTCATTTTCCTTTCCTGTTTCAGTCTTCAAGGGTGTCGTTCATCTTGATAGAATTGATTATATCCTTAGTAAGTCCGCTGTCGCAGGTGGTGCCTACGGTCATCAGGTAGAACCAGCGACTGGGCTTAGCCTGATCCTGACCGATTATTACATACTCATCGAGAGCAGGCTCGCCTTCCTTTACCTCGGTTTTGAACTTGACACCGTGCCACTTGATGTTGTTCAGAGTGAATTCCGATACATCCTCCATGTGATTTTCAGGCTTGTCCTTGTAGCTCTCAATAATATTATCGAGCCATCTGTTGGTGTTCAGCTCATCGGAGCAGCGGAACCTGAAGCTGTTTTTGTAATCATAAGAATAGAAGTGAACAGAGTAAGGATCATCGTCGCCTGTGCGGTAACCGGCGATATACCAGTTCTGAGGAACGAGTATGCTGTAATAACCCGATCTTACAAGATTGCCCTTGGTGCCGTTGGAAGCAGCGTAGGTAGGCTCAACACCTGTGTAGGTCAGATAATCATCGTTCAGGCTCTCAGCAAAGGTCTTGGCTTCGCTGTCGCTCATACCGAGACCCTTTACCATATTGTCGATAGAGGTCGCCAGCTCCTTTTTCTTCTCGGGGGTGTTGTCAGTTGAGTAAGCGATGATGGCAATAGGGCAGCCGGTATCTCGGTCAAGATCAACCTTGCCGTAGTAGACAACATAGGGTACGTCATATTTGAGCTTTTTATCGCAGGTGATTTTGTATGTGCCTGCCTCCCTTATGAAATCGAAATTGCCGACTTTGAGTTTCTCGGAGGACTCAACTTTATTTTCGTCTACCCAGAAAAATCCGTGTATCTGCTCCAGGAAATCTATGTATGTGAATTGTTCTTCAAAATACTTCTTTGTCTCATCGAGGGAATAAGCCCTGTATGTATCTGCGGTCGCGTATGCAAGCTGGATTATGCCGTAGTGCTCATTCGTGACGGTGTACTTGTCGCAGTAATCGAAGCACGAGGTCGTGTTGTCGGGGAAGACCTCATATCTCGGCGGAAGAATGAAGTTCAGTCCTTTTACATTGATAACGGAACCTGTCTCTCCGACAGGAGCGGCGGATATACCGCTGCCGTTGCCGCTCTCTGAACTGTCTGATCCGCCGCTGCCGCCCTTGCTGTCTGAACCGCCCTTGGCGTCACCCGATGAGGCTGATATGGATGTCTTTGAACTTGTGTCCTTGTCAGAGTTCTTTGAGAGAACTACAGCTGTAGTTACGCCGCCTACTGCGACTACTCCTGCTGCGATAGCAGCAATTACCTTGCCTGTGAAAAATCCTGTCATTTTACTTCCTCCTGCAATTACTGATGTTGAAATCGTATTTGCAGAAGCAGCAGCCGCAACGGTAAAGAATTCTGCATTAAGCAGCATCGGCATAATGTCGGGAACGCCGATGCTTGCAGCCTCCTTGAAAAGTATCTGTGTGAGTATGGGGACAGGTACGATCGCGTGGAGCCTGTCTTCGTTATCCCGTTCGTAGATAAGCACCGCCTCCTTTATCCTCTCTCTGGCGGAGCATAATCTTGCGGAGACAGTCTTGACCTTGTCACCGGTGACCTCGGCGATCTCCTCGAGGGACATATCATCATAGTAATACATGATGATCGCCTGACGCTGAACATCCGACAACACCTTGTTGATGATGTCCATGATGATCTTACGCTTGGTCTCATCGGTGACGTACTCCTCCGGGATAAAACTCTCATCGTCTTTCGGATCGAAGCCCTGTTCAGTCTGTTCATCAAGAGAATCCTCGGACTTTTTCCTGAAACTGTGCATACATTTGTTGACAGCGATGCGGTTTATCCACATAGGAAATTTTGCGCCGTCATCAAGTGTTTCGAGCCTTTCCAGCGCCGTCATGAATGCATCCTGCATCATATCACGGGCGGTATCCTCCTTTGCGACCAATTTGAGGCAAGTGAAATACACTGCTCTTTCCGTCTCGCGATAGAGCTTTTCAAAGGCCTGCTTATCACCTTTTTTTGTAGCTTCCACCAGCTCACGCCATTGAAGTTCGTTCATCTTTTACTCCTTGCTTATCCGACATTGTTTTTCTGCTGCGGCTTTTTGCCCCTGCATATAATAGAGCCGCCGGCATCGGATAATTCCATTGTTTTTTGAAGATTTTTTCAAATCGGCACTATGCACAATCATACATGAAGATATCGAGTTTAAATGTGGCAGTTCCTACAACGATGTCTCCTAATTAAGTTTACCATATTTTATCAGAAAAGTAAACAGCCTTGTTCAGATCATAACAGAACAAGGCTGTATTTTGTTTTCTCGGAAACTCATTGCAATGATTCTGCGGAGAAGCTAACATTATGGCTTCCCGCCTCCCGAATAAGACCGCCTGATATTCGTCACAGCGATCTGATCTCCTGTTATGGCGGCATAGATCGGCTTGTTAAAGCCTGAGATCTCCGCCGTATCTCTTATGGATATGCCTGCATTTTCAGTGATGACAATGATCTTGTTTCCCTCAACTCTGAAAGTGACCTCCGTGTCATAGCCATCCATATTGTGTTTCATCCACGCATCCCAGTTTTCAAAGGCATCGGTCTTGGTCACTTCGAGCATGGTAAGACAGCTTTTGTCATTCTCCCAGAACTCGCCGTCAAACCTCATAAAAGCAAACTCACGGTAGTTTGGACCGTCCGCCTTCCCGTTATCGGAGCTGAACAATATGATGGACGGACAGTGCCATACCAGTCTGGCGGTAGGAAGACATTTTGTATGGAAGGTCAGTTTCAGACCGTCCTTTATCTCTGTGCCCTCTGACGTACCCGACCGGAACCCGTCTATCTGAACATTGGGCATATCTCCTTCGGCAACATCAATATAGCTGATCTTCTCGGATATCCTCGGGATATAATCATCGGGACAGTTTTCCTCATTCCTGATGATACTCAGTCCGCTTATGCTGCAATTCTCACCGGTCAGCGCGATATAAAGATACCTTGAACTGTCAGGCAGCGATATAATTATCTCCGCTGTACGGTACTTGTCTGCGATCCGTATCATCGCATGATCGTCTATCCTGACCGCTTCGATCTTGTACTCATCTTTGTTCTCAATGTCAGCTGCCCCGACTTCGATGATCGTTGTCTGCATCTTTCTTGCGCTGAACGTCTCGGTTCGCCCGTCAAAATAAACCTCTCCGTACTCGATATAAAGACGTTCCCTTTTTTCTCTTTCATCGGTGTGTATTTTTCCGTCAAGTGAATCGAACAGAATAAAAGACGGAGATGGCGGTATCCCCGCGTCTTCATCACAGGAAGAGACCGACATACGGATCGTTTTCATTCTGGACGATAATATTATTCCGTCACCCATAGCGCTCCTGTGCTCTCCGACAGAGAACACACCGCTCATATCGTTCTCTCTTGCCTTCACTCTCTCCTTCATCTCATACTCGGTATCAATATCTATCAGCTGGAGCATAAGCCTTGCGTAATGAGGGTCAAACTGCGTGCCCGAACCCTTTACTATCTCCTCACGCACCTTGTCCTGCGTTATAGGATCACGGTAGCTTCGTATAGAAGTCATAGCGTCATAAGCATCCGCCACAGAGACTATCCTTGCGATCTCGGGTATCTCCTCACCTTTCAGACCGTCGGGGTAGCCCTTGCCGTCATATCGCTCATGGTGATAACGGGCACCAATTGCCAGATACGGATACTCGGTTATTTTTTCGAGTATCTGCGCTCCCATTACTGAGTGCTGCTTAACATACTCATATTCTTCATCGGTGAGTTTTCCTTTTTTATTGATAAGGCTGATAGGGATACCGATCTTTCCGACATCGTGCAAAAGTGCCGTATGATAGACCTCATCGCATTCTTCCTTGCTCTTGTTGCTCATCTCCGCAAGCCTGCGTGAATACTCCGCCACTCTCTCAGAGTGACCGCAAGTGTACTTGTCCTTCGCATCTATGGCGTTGACAAGAGCTGTCGCTGTCTGCTCAAACAGATCCTGCATCCTCTTCTGTTCTCTCACGATCCTTGACTGATTAAGATAAATAATGACTATCATAGCGATGGTAAAGATCGTTGAGAACAGTCCCGGTATGCTCGTGAGGTTTTTCTGCACCACGGCCTGAACGATCAGGATCGGCATCTGTAATATGATTATCAGAAGCGATACTATTAAACCGAACTTCTTCTGGAACAGTACCATTACCACAAGACAGATATTTGAAACCGATGAAAACACCCCTGCAAATGCCGATACCGGCAGCTTGTTTTCCCCGATGTAAATAACTGCCCCCGAGCGTGCCGAAATGACAGTGCAGACATACAGAAGGATATATATTAAAATGTGTATCAGTATAAAGATCTTTGCTCTTCTTGATGCTTTGAAAATAAAATCCAATTTTCCGACTTTGCCGCCAGCGGCTTTATTGTCAGCAGTTTTCATTTATACCCTCTATTCTTGAATCCGATTAAAAAGCGATCTGAAACGTATGCCGAAAAAACGCCCGAAAACCATTGATTATAAAGGCTGCGAGTGTAAAAAACGGCAGATCCTCAGCCGCCGTTATGTTTGTATGGAGATTGCAAAAGATATAGTCCGCCTTGACGATGCCTGTCGGCAGTTAACGCTGGCGTAAATTATTCTTTGTGATTTCTACATAATTATATAACAATTTAGACATTTTGTCAAGCGCATTATTTTAACATAACGCAAGAATGTTATTATTGAAATTCCTTATATAAAGCAAATAATCCACAAACAAAAGAAAGCTGATTTAGATATAATAACAGAATCATTATCAAGCATTGGTAAAGATGCACTAATCGAGATGATCCAGTCTGTGCAAAAGGGAGATTTTAAATGATCTTTGCAGTGAAAACGCAACCTTATACTCACCAAACCCTACTTATTATACAGAGGGGTAAATCATGTCCCTCGGAAAGACAGGTGATAATATGAAAATCGCAGCAAAAATGTATTTTCTCTGTGCAGTGAGTATCTGTGCTGTTTTAGCGGGCTGTGCAAAAAGCGGTAACACTCCCGAAAGTTCAGGCTCCATTGCAGAGACACCCTCAGGCTCGGCGGTCACCACTACTGCTTCGACTACCACAAAGTATGCCACCGTCACCGAGCCGATCAAGACAGAGCCCCAATTCCGGACGATAACCGCCGAGGTCACGGACTACAAAGACAGTACCCTTTACTTCACATACGAGGGGAAGGACTATGCGCTGCCTATGCTGTCAAATCGGTTCTGTGAGGGAGGCGGCTCGGTAGGTATGCCCCGATACGAAAAGACCGTTTCGGAAAAGATAATCCACAACAAATTCGGCGAGAAGGTCATGGGGGCGATAACCATAAACGAAGATATGACCTCTATAAAGCAGTGTAATGTAATAGATCCAAACGTAACTCAGTTTGAGCAAGACTATCCCTACATTGATGATAAAGAAGGCGGCTTTAAGGTCGATCCCGACCGCCTTTACAGCTTTAAGAAGACCACAGGATCAAAGTGCGTGGTGGCAAACAAATACAACACCTATGAGTTTGATCTCAACGATCTGAGAATGGAAATGAAACTGCGCTATGACGATGAGTACCCTATTGTGGGTTTCAGGGCATATAAGTTCAAAAGCGGAAATCTTATACTTTCTTCGATCCTGCCCAACCGCATTGACGAAAAAGGAAAGCTCGGCGGGAGCAGCGAATGGATGAAACCCGCAGTTGAACGCAGTATAGGCTATTTCGGTACGATGCTGAAAAACGAAAACGACATCGCCGAGGTACTGCTCAATGACGGCAAGACCGTGATAGTCGTGCCAAGCTACTTCAACGACGGCGATGTCAAAGAAGGTATGAAGGTAATGGTGGATACCTGGCAGACGGAAGAAAAGTTCTACGGTACAGGTCAGAGGGCAGAATTCAAAGAAGCACTCATCTGGACGGACAGCTATTACTATATCTATTCTCTTCACAACTATAAATTTGAGGATCTTACATATGCAATACTGCAAAGTCCAAATGCCGATGAACGGTATCAGTATATAACCAAAGAAAAATTTGAAAAGATCCATAAGGAGGAATGAACTATGAAAAAAGCAAACACTTTCCTGGCGGCAGTTATGGCACTGACTATGGTCGGGTGCAACGAGGTGCCCGAAGACGTTAAGTCCCGAACCGAGGAGCGCAACTCGATACTTGAGGCGGCTGAACACAAGGCACACACAGGGGAGATAAAATATATCCCCCTCAGCGAGATGAAAGATGATATCGACTACGCCCTCAAAGACAAGTACACCAACTTTGTCCTGCGTGACGGCATCAATGTGCGCCTGCCCGACAAGCTGACCGTCTGTGAGTTTGTAATGACGAGCGACTACGTGAAAGAGTACGATAGGATCAGAAAGATCTTTTTTGACGATGCTGAAATAGAGGGCCTGTCACCCCATGAATCGTATATCTCGCGGAACAAAGACCTCGGTGACGGCGCAAAAATAAAAACAACGGGCATCAGCGATTTCGAGAGACACGTTCACTGTGTTGTATGGGATAACGGTACGACCGTTATGATAAAGGGTGCTCTTTTGGGAGATGGGGAGATCTTCATATCCGAGCCTACATACAAGATATACCGCGTTGACCGAGGAGACGATCTCTCGGACAAATATGTTATCGGTCACAGAGAGGTCACGGTAAAAGAGGCCGTTGATGCCGCACAGAAATGGATAGACGAAAAGATAGCTCCCCTCGAACCCGACTATGAGATGAAAGTCAATTTTGCGAAGGTCATGAAAAACGATATGGGTGAGTATTCGATCGGATTCAACGTGATGAAACTATATAAGCAGGTAAAGCTCGAAAACCATCTTCTTAAAATGTCGGTCGAATCTGACATAAATAAGATATCAAAGGCTTTGCAGATCCCGCAGAAAATGAGCATCGTTATGAAGTCGGGGTTGGATCCGGAGTATTTCAGCACCGGCTCAGGCACGGTGAAACCCGTGGAGATCGGGTCGCTGGAAAAGGGCGTATCTCTTTCAAGTGCGCTTGAAGCTATAGAAAAGAAATTTACGGATTTCAGCCAGCCGATGACTATCACCGACATACAGCTGAAATACACCCAGTCTCCCGACTATGACGAGACCAAGAACGGCTACGATCAACCGGGAACAAAAATAAACAGCAGGCTCGTGTGGGAGTTTGAGATAGCCGTTCCCGAATCGGAACTGAAAAATGCCAACAGCATCGGATACGGCGATATCTGCAAATACATCACCGTGGATCTTGAAAACGGAGAAATAGATTTCTGCTTTGACGTCAATATACTCGGCGAAGGATAAGGCGACAAAAATAACGAGCCTCGGTCTGTGACCGGGGCTCGCTGCTGTTGCGATCATATCATAGAATCAAATTACGTGTCAATAAAAACAGTTTTAGTAAAAGCCGAAAAGCATATGAAACCCGAAATAATAGTGCCCTGAGGTTTCGGCGGAGATATGAGAAACACAGGAATGATAATCTTTGAATTTACTCCATCATCCGGCTTCACATTTTTTCATCCTCATCAATCCCCGGAAACCCCTCCGCCAGATCCTTCCTCGGCAGTACATCCGTATAGTAAGGCAGCATCTCCGCAAAATACTCCCTAAGCGGCAGCGTGTACCCCGAATGTCCGGCTCCGGGAATACGGCGGAAGCGTGCATTGCCGAGGAGTTCTTCCGTGAACTTGTGGTCGCCCAGCAGCTCATCGTTATCCCCGACGATACAGCTCACGTTGCTTGAGTCGATCTGCGAAAGTGAGCCGAACAGCCCGATCAGCGACTTGATATCCCTGCGCGGGCGGACGTCGCCGTCAAAGGTGAGGAAAGACATCAGGAACGGATTGACAAGCATCACGGGAAGATCGCACTGTGCGCTCAATACAGCAGCGTAGAACCCTCCAAGGCTTGTCCCGACGATGATATCGGGGCGCTTGTCCGCGAGGATGTATTTCAGGCTGCCGAGGATGTTCTCAGGCGATACGTTATCGTAATCGAGGGAGGGCGCGATGATCTCGCAGCCGAGGGCTTCAAGGGCCTGATATGCGCTGTTCTTCGGGCTGCCGTGATAGCCGTGGATGTTAAGAATTTTCATTGTTGTCCTCCTTGCCGTCAAGAAGATCGCGCAGGGGCGTTTTGCCGAGGTTGCGTATGCCGTTGTTCATCATGCGCTCGGCATTGCCGAAGATCTGCTGTATGCGCATTACGTTGGAATCCCGGATCGCGGAGATCTCCGTAAGGCTCTTGCCCTCGCAGACATGGAGCAGAAGCACGCTGCGGTTATGCTCGGGGAAATGCTCGAGAATCTCTCCGTACTGCTCCGCGGTAAGTGGCTTTTCAGGCTTGAAATAGTCATTGAGCTTGGCGGCGTATTCATCTGTGATCTGCATGATGTACTCCTTTCAGGCAGTCAGGATTGGGGTGAGCATGGACGGGTCACTCCCTCGATAATACCGTCCGTGCCTTGTTAATAAAATCATCCATATTACCCTTATACGAAATACTGCTGCTATAAAAGTCTCCGCTGCCGATCAGGTAAACCAATCGATCAGCAATAAATGCTGTTGCGGTGGGGTCAGTCTGCTTCACCTGTTCGATCATATCAACAAAGGCACAGAAAACTGCTTCGTTGGTCTTGCGGTCGGTCAGCCCCAGGTCTTTCACAAACCGTGTAACATGGGTGTCGGGTTTGCAATAGTCCTGCATACCGATATCCTTGAGCCAATTCGCAGCGAGTCGGAAGCCCCACCCTTCTCCTGAATAACCCGAGCCGTGAGAGGCGTTCTGTATCTCGTGTATAAGCGAAATCTTCTTGTCGGCGGTATCGTAACTGTCCAGATAAGCGTACAGTTCGTCTGCGCTTCCAAAGCGGGAAAGATAGTCTGACATCCCGCAAAGAACACCGACGTATGTCCTTACTGCTTTCTTTGTAAAGTCAGCATCAGGTGATTTGAAAGAAATACCTGTGATAAGCTCATTATAAAGCTTATCGGGATTATCAGCATAAGTTTCTCTGAAATACTGCAGGCTGTTGTTATGAAGCATATCAGAGATCGCAGTATCATAGTCAGCATCATAAATAAAAACATTTCTCTTGGGCTTATACCAATCACAGATGAACCTTACAACAGACGAAAACACGCTGTCGAGTGAGTCCATCCTCGGACATTCAAGGTATGTATCAAGAACCTCCGGCTTCAATCCGCCGCTGTTCTCATAGATATACTGGAACATATAAACATAAAGCCTGCGAAACTGTTTATTGCTGTACATAATGATTCCTCCTCGTTCATATCTCCGGCTCAAATTCCGTCTCGATCACACATTCAAGATCATCAAGTTCCTCGTCGCTGACATTCTCTTCGGCGGCATAGCACTCGAAAAGATCGTCTATCCGCTGCGCACAGTAGTATTCAATCCTGCCGTCATCCGAACACAGGAACACCGCCGGGTTGCGAAGCTCCTTGCGCTGTTCTTCTTCGTACCACCAGCATACATCGCCCAGACGAAGCACAAAACCGAGGTTGGGAAACCGGAGCAGATAATTATACGCCTGATGCCGCAGTTCCTCTCTGTCATCCTTCCTTACAGTCACCGAACCGTTGTAGGAAACAAACTCCGCCTTGATCTTGTCCCCGAAAAGCTCTTCCATACTGTCAAGCTTTGCCCGGAGTGTGGCAAGTGTGCAGCTGAATTTCATAGGTACCGCCTTTCTGTCTCAGAACGTTCTCTATGATCATATTATATCAGAGAGGATGGGTAAAAAACTTCTCATCCTCCGTATCTTGCAGAGGCCTCTCTCAGCGTCTTGGCGACAGCCTCTCTGACCTTCTTCGGGCTGAGTATCTCCACCTGATCGCAGTAGTGTCTGCCCCACAGCTCAAGGTCGTTCACTCCGACCCGCACACTCACCTCTATGTATCCGTTCTCCTGTTTCATTACCTTGTACCCCGTACCGAAGGTGTCAATAATGTCGGGAATGAGCCACTCGGGACAGCGGAAACTCCCGTGGCAGACCTCGCCCGTCCACATATACGGGTGCTCGGCGACGTAGTCCCGGAGGTCATCCTTTCGGATACTGCGTGTGACAGCCTTCTCTCCGGGGCGGATGTTCATTATGCGGTCAACACGGTAGTGCCTGAAACTGCCGTCCGCCTTGGTCGCCACAAGGTAATACCGCCCGTTCACCAATACCAACTTTTGCGGAGTGACGGTACATAACCTGGGCGTGCCATCCTCTCGGAGATCCTTGCGGAGCTTGCCATCGAGACCGCGGGTGCCGAGATTGAAGCATATCATCATGCCTTTCTCAATAGCCTCGGTTATGACAGACATGGTATAGAAAAGCTGTTTGTTGTCGGGGCGGGTGTTCAGCACGGCTTTTGCCTTGCAGAGTGTTCTCCGTTCAGAGCTGACGGCAAGGTTTGCGATCTTCCCGATAAGATCTGAAAGCTGTTTCTGCGGCAGGCCGTTCGCATACAGCAGGCTGTCGATCATTACGCGCAATTCGCTAATATCAAAGCGTTCATAGTGGTCGTAGTACCAGTCGGATTTGATCGTCTGCTCCTCGCCGTTGGCACCGATACGGGTAACGTCATCCTTGTAACAAATAGGATACCCTGCCTCCATAAGCATAGACAGATTGTGCCGCACGCTCTTGCGGTCGAGCTGCATATCATAGTCCCTGCGGAGCAGGTCGGCGATCTCCGTCTGCGTGAGCTTATTATCCGCATCGGTGTATTCCTGCAAGATCTTCAGAATGTAAATGACAGCCAGCTTCTTGGGCTGTTTGGTCTTATCAGTCATATCAAAGCCTCCCTGTGTTTGTTGATGTTATTCTACCATATTTCCCGGCTGTTTTCAACCTTATCTGAGATAATTATATATCAGGACATGGGTAAAAAAATCCCCATGAGTTTAGGGACTCTGCGGAGCTTCTTCAAAGATCTTATCGTGAAACCTTTCACCGATCACTCTCACATTACTACCGGATCCGTCTCGGAAGATCCGACAGAAAGCGACACTGTGATCTATCCCGAAAAGATCGAATCAAAATATGACATAACATCCGATATGTCAGGATATAAAAGAGATATCATTTCTGATAATGAAATGGCAAGGTTACTTGTCTATTCAAAAAATGATATCGTGGTTTCCGTTTATCAGCACACTATTCCGGACTTTGTTTCCGATGTAAATACAGAAAACTCAGAAATAGAACATATTGATATTAACGGAAAGGAAGCCATTGGCTTTTTGGATAATCATAATTACTATACTCTGATTTGGAACAACGGAGAGTACATTATAGAAATATGCTCAAACATTGGTAAAGATGCACTAATAGAAACAGCTAAGTCTGTGCAAAAGGTAGAACTTTAAAAAAATATCAAAAAAACTGTGACCGAACGCGTCTGAAATCCTACTTATTATATAGAGGGGTAAGTTGTGCCCATCGGAAGGACAGGTGATATTATGAAAAAGGCAGGCATTATTTTGGCGGCAGTTATGGCGCTGACTATTTCAGGATGCAGCGAAGTTCCTGAGGATGTGAGGTCGCGCACCGAAGAACGTCAAGACGGAGATGTGACCCGAACCGTTGTTGACAGCAACGGCAATGAAACGGTCATTGAGAAGATCGGCAATATCACCTTTAACTGCGAGCCGGAACCGATAGTGGCGAGTGAATTTTACATATTGAAAAGCCGTGTCGGGGAGGAATATGACGAAACCAAGAATTACATCGAGCTGAAAGATAAACTCAGAAAGGCTTCAAAGGAATTCTTCGGGCTTGAACTTACGGAGGAGCAGATAACTGTTCACGGCAGCGAGGGTGAGCCTCTGACAGATGATAACGGCAAGCCGATAGACACGGTCGAAATGGCTTGGGCTGTGTATAACGATGAGCACCATAATTTTGAGCTCACGGATTGGTCGGATTCTTTTACGCTCTGGGGTTCGGACAAGGCAAAGGGTATGCTCGTTCACAAGTATCTTGAGCGCGAGGTATACTTCCCCGACAGCTATCCCAATACGGAATACGATATGAATGACGGCAGTAAAATGACTGTTGCCAAAGCAGTCGAACAGGGAGAAGCTATCGTCAGAAAATGCGGTGAGCTGGGACTTCTCGAAAAGAATGTCACACCCGTGCTGAGCCGTATCGCTGTACACAAGACATCAGAGGGTAATGTGATAAATCTCTTCTACCGAAAGAAGGTCTGCGGGGTATATCTGAACAGTGACGGTCTCCTGAACTTTGACCCCAAGTCGGACGAGCTCCGCTATTCGTATTTTGATATCTCTTTCATCGGTGACAATGATGTTTACTTCATCAGGAACACGTTTTCCGACATTCTTGAAAAGGGCGAAAAGGTCGATATAATGCCTTACAGCGAAGCCAGACAGCGTGTCGGAAACGGTCTTGCGAAAAATATGGTCTACACGGTAACGGAAGCGGGGCTGAGGTACACCTGCATTTACAAACAGCTTGAAAAACAACAGGAGTATCACCCTATGTGGTGTTTTGTGCTTGAAGACCACAACCTTGAACACAGGACCTACAAAGAGGAGCAGCTGATGACCGATGAAAAAGTAGATTCCTCACAGTATTACAAACGTGTGACGGCTTTCGTGGACGCGGTCACGGGAGATCTGTATTACTGCGATCCATTTGACGGGGTGCTTTCGGTGAGTGAGGCGGGGCATTGACAGATACAAAAAAAGCAAATTGATAAATTGGGAGTGATACCATGAAATTCTTCCACACACTGAGGCAAGACCTCAACAAAACAATAATCAATTTAGGCTTTATAGGGGCGGCGCTGATGACGTGTCTGCTGTGTTTCACAGCCCCTGCCTACATGGACAACGCCACCACAAAAAGCTACTCGGTGTTCGAGTCGATCTATACCTTTGACAAAAAATTCGTGCAGTCGCAGACGAACTTCGCCTCGATAAATCTGTTCGGGAATGGTTTAAACGGGTACATCTCAATGTTTATCCCGATCATCGTGGCATTTCCGTTTATGGTCTCCTTCTGCGCCGAGCGCAACAACGGACTTATGCGCTTTACTA
>Ga0310786_10000160_pt1 | contig 113252 bp, 90 predicted proteins | sample AusTroGonzalo_MG_FD_203881 | JGI IMG/M metagenome (GOLD analysis project Ga0310786, IMG submission 203881) | Bovine rumen microbial communities from tropical cattle in Woodstock, Queensland, Australia - Gonzalo_03 (v2) (version 2) | ecosystem: Host-associated > Mammals > Digestive system >... | reverse complement strand
AACCGGTGCCATTCAGCACAAGGAACCAAACGGAAACGTCGAGCAGGGCGAGACCTACCACAACGAGACCCATAACGGCACCTGAACGGAAAGCCACTTGAAGACCGCTGTTGAGCGACTTGCGGGCGGCATTAGCCGTACGCGCCGAGGCGTAGGTGGCCGTCTTCATGCCAAAGAAGCCCGCCAAACCCGAGAAGAAACCGCCCGTGAGGAATGCGAACCACACGATGCCGTTCTGCAAGTCGAACAGACTCATTACCAAGAAAATCACAGCCAAAACGACGAACACGATAGTCACCACTTTGTACTGCTGCTTCAGGTAAGCCATAGCTCCCTTACGGACATACGCAGCGATTTTCTTCATTAAGTCCGTACCTTCATCTTCCTTCATCATCTGTTTGAAGAAGATGAAAGCGAATGTCAGCGCCAGAATTGAGGCAGCTAACACGATGTAAACAATACTGTTACTCATAAGATTATTGATTTAGTTGAACTTGTTGTTGTCATCTAAACGCTTTTTTGAGCGTACAAAAATAAGAACAAATCATTTTGAAATGAAAATTTTTTGCAAGGAAAATCACTCCGATGCAACTTTTTTTGCCCAATTCCGAAATAATCACTACTTTTGACGATTGAAGGAAAAAGTTGTTGTCGGGAAACAAAGGTTTCATTATCAGTTTCTTAAACAGCCAATGCCTTCGCAAACTTTGAAAAACGAACGGAAATGAACAAGGTCAGTTTGGAAATCGTCGGCTTGACGTACAGTGAGTCCTCCACGGGAGCCTATGTCTTGATTTTGGGCGACAAGAACTCGCAACGCAAGCTACCCATCGTCATCGGGAGCGCCGAAGCCGAATCCATCGCCGTGGGCATCGACAGGCAGCGTGGCGGTCGACCCCTCACCCATGACCTCTTCTTGAGATTTGCCAAGGAGTTCAACGTGGAGATTAAGGAAGTGGTCATCAACCGTTTCCGCGAGGGGGTGTATTACGCCATGCTCGTGTGCCAACAAGGCAACGACATCACCATGGTCGACGCACGTCCCTCCGACGCCATCGCCATCGCCGTGCGCGTGGGCTGCGATATATTCGCCTACGAGACCGTCATGCAAGAAGCCGCCATCGTCATGGACGACATGGAAATGGAAGACCAGGACGAAACCGCGCCGGAAAACTATATTAATAAGGTGCAAGGCGAGACTGACTACAACCTGCTCACCGTTCACGAGCTAGAAGACCTGCTGCAAGAGGCCATCGACAACGAAGACTACCAGAAGGCGGCACGGATTCGAGACGAAATCAAAGGGAGAAAATGATGAATGTGGAATTTTGAAATTAGAAATTTTGAAATAATAAATAATTAAATCTACGAATATGAAAGCAATTAAATTTAGACTCATTGTGATGAACTTCCTCATCTTTGCGGTGTGGGGAGCTTATCTTTGTTCCTTGGGCATCTATCTCGGTAGTATCGGCATGGGTGCCAACATCGGAAAGTTCTTTGCCATCCAAGGCATTGTCTCCCTCTTTATGCCCGCATTGATGGGTATCGTGGCCGACCGTTGGATTCCAGCCCAGAAGTTGTTGGGCATCTGTCATTTCTTAGCCGCCGTTTTCATGGCCTTAGCAGGATATATGGGAATGAAATACGGCAGCGGTGTCACCTTTGGACAGTTGTTCCCCTACTACGCCATCAGTGTGGCTTTCTTCATGCCGACCATCGCCTTAGGTAACTCCGTGTCATACAACGCCTTGACGCAAGCTGGATTAGATACTGTGAAGGCCTTCCCTCCCATCAGGGTTTTCGGCACCATCGGATTCATCCTCTCCATGTGGATTGTCAACTTCACAGGATTCAAAAACGGCTTTCAACAGCTGTTCGTCTCGGCTGCTTGGGGTTTGATTCTGGCTGTCTATGCCTTCACCCTGCCTAACTGCCCCGTCAACAAGAACGTAGAGAGCAAGTCGTTTATCGACACCTTCGGATTGCGCGCTTTTTCGTTGTTCAAGGACGCAAAAATGTGCGTGTTTTTCATTTTTTCGTTCCTCTTGGGCATGTGCCTGCAAGTGACCAACGGTTTTGCGACCCCGTTCCTTGAGTCTTTCGGTTATTATGAGGAATTTGCCAATGCCTTCGCTGTGAAAAACAGTGTATTCCTCTCCTCCATCTCGCAAGTGTCGGAAACGCTGTGCATCTTGCTCATTCCCTTCTTCTTGAAGAAGTTCGGCATCAAGAAGGTGATGATTATTGCCTTTGGCGCCTGGGCATTGCGTTTCTTCTTCCTCGGTGCTGGCAGTCCGACAGGATTTGGCCTGATACTCTTCATCTTGTCGATGATTGTTTATGGCGTCGCCTTCGACTTCTTCAATATCAGCGGTTCTCTTTATGTTGACCAAAATACCGATGTAAGCATCCGCAGTAGTGCGCAAGGCGTGTTCATGATGATGACCAACGGCTTCGGAGCCACTGTTGGATCACTTTGCGCTCAGGCTGTCGTCAACCATTACACCAATCCAGCCAGCAAAATCATCGATGGCAAAGAAGTGTGGTTCACCATTGGTAATTGGCCCACAGCGTGGTATATTTTTGCAGCATTTGCCTTGATTGTTGGAATATTGTTTGCATTCATGTTCAAGTACAAGCACAATCCTGAAGCAAAATAATGAAGCAATACCTAGACCTGCTACAATACATCCTTGACCACGGCCACCAAAAGGGCGACCGCACTGGCACTGGCACCATCAGCGTGTTCGGCTATCAGATGCGTTTCGACCTCTCGGAAGGTTTCCCTTTGGTCACGACGAAGAAGGTACACATGAAAAGCATCATCCATGAGTTGCTATGGCTGCTCAGCGGCGACACCAACATCAAGTACCTGCATGACAACAAAGTAACAATTTGGGACGAATGGGCCAACTCCAGCGGCGACTTAGGTCCCGTCTATGGCGCACAATGGCGCAACTGGAACAACGAGGGCATCGACCAAATCGCCGATGTGGTGAAGAGCATCAAGGAGAACCCAAACAGCCGCCGACACGTCGTCACGGCATGGAACCCGAGCGTTCTGCCCGACGAGCATGAGAAGAACTTCGCTGCCAATGTGGCCGCAGGCAAGGCGGCACTCCCACCCTGCCATGCGTTTTTCCAGTTTTATGTGGCTGATGGCAAACTCTCGTGCCAGCTTTACCAACGTAGTGCAGATGTGTTTCTCGGTGTGCCGTTCAACATCGCCTCCTACGCCTTGCTCACCATGATGATGGCGCAGGTGTGCGGCTTGCAACTTGGCGAGTTCGTCCATACGTTTGGCGACGTGCATATCTACAACAACCACATCGAACAGGTGAAGTTGCAATTGTCGCGCACACCGCGCCCACTGCCCACCATGAGAATTAACCCCAAGGTGAAGGACATCTTTGGCTTCAAATTTGATGATTTCACATTAATTAATTACGACCCGTGGCCTGCCATCAAGGGCGAGGTGTCTGTATAGATTGCCACGCTTCGCTCGCAATGACGCGAAGCGTCAACTGAACAACTAAACAACTGAATAACTGAACAACTGACAACTAATATGACCATTTCCATCATCGTCGCCATGGCCGCCAACCGCGCCATCGGCATCAACAACCAGCTCATCTGGCACAATAGCAACGACCTGAAACACTTCAAGAAGGTGACCTCGGGCCACTGCGTCATCATGGGGCACAACACCTGGCTTTCGCTGCCTGGACAAAAGGCTTTGCCCAACCGCCGCAACATCGTCATCTCCGACCGCTTGGACACCGCTCCCGAAGGTTACGAGTTGGCCACCTCCATCCCGCAAGCCATCGAGATGGCCCAAAACGAGGACGAGGTTTTCATCATGGGTGGCGGCAGCATCTATGAGCAATTCCTGCCCAAGGCCGATCGTCTCTATTTGACCCGCCTCGACAAGGAATTTGAGGCCGATACCTATTTCCCCTACGTCAATTTTGAGGAATGGAATCTCGTTGACGTCGAAGTGATTGACGACGACCCACAAGTGGACTACTCCTATCGTTTTGAGGTCTGGGAGAGAAAAGCATGAAAAAGACATACCTTATCGCATTAGCGGCCATTCTCTTGGTCGCTGTTCCTATCTTTGCCATCACGAATGGCGGCAACCTCAACCAAACCCTGCGTGAACTCCGCAAAGACCTGAGGCAAGATTACTATCAGATTTCTATGGCCCAGGCCCATCTCACCGAGGACTACGAATTGCAACACCAAAAGATAGTGGACATCATGAAGCAATGCAACGAGCTCTCGTTGATGCTGTATTCACAAAAGCAGGACTTTACCTTCGACCTTTGCTATGCCTTGGAAAACGTCACCGAAAAATACAACGAGTTTAGCAAGGATCGCAAGCCTTACGACCATATTGTCGGCAACCTCGACATTGAAATCGAGCGTTATGCCCGACTGATTGAAACGCTGCGCAGGCTCCCTCCCGAGCGTGACAGCATCACAAGCGTGCCCGACAGCCTGCTCTTCCGCAATGACACGCTGAACCAACATATCTTCCTTAGTGGCACCCATTTAGAGTTGGAACAAGAAATCAAGACCCTAACTGACTCCACCTCAACACCGTACATCCTTGACGAACAAGGCATGGCCGACCGCGACCAATGCATCACTTACGCCATCGAATTGCTGAAAATGTATGCTGAAAGCAAAGCTATCGTAGTCGCCGACAGCATCCACTACTACGAGACCTACCTACGTCTGAAGGAATCCTACGACTATGCTCGTGATTACTACAAACTTCTGCAATACAACATTTTCGTCGAAGGACAAACACCATGGTTCACCATTATGGTCAACCCCTCGAAATACTGGCAGCAAGCCAAAGATGACGTAAGAGACAAATACAACCTGAACAACTTCGACACCATCCCTGAGCTTCCAACACTTGTCGCACCTATCGACTCCATTTTGACTGACACGTCAAAAACCCTAATCCCTATTGGAGATTCCTTGGTCCTCTCCGTTCCTATCCTTACCGACTCTCTAAGCCTTGCGCCACAATCAACAGAAGCCACCGAAGATGATGAATTGGATACCAATCCTGGCTCATACGTTTTCCAAATCCTTATGGTATTCATTCTCTTTGTGATTTTCCTCCTTTTATGGCTCATCGTTTCCCTCGTACTCTTACCTGTTTTCAAATATGTCAAGCCAGTAAAAAACGCCATCGCAAAAGAACAACGGCGATATATTTCCCTACTCGTTTCCGCCTTGGTGTTCATTTTCTTCTTTGCCAATAGTGTCGAGGAAGGCATTCTCCAAAAGGCGTTTGAACTTGCCAATACCTTCATGTGGTTGCTCACAGCCATCGTTGCCGCCCTGCTGATCAGACTGAAACCCGAAAGCTTGAAATACGGCTTCAAGATGTACCGTCCTACCATTTATATGGCTTTGGCGGTCATCGGCTGTCGCGTCATCTTCATCCCCAACTCGCTGATGAACATCATCTTCCCGCCTATCCCGCTCATCTTCTTTGGATGGCAACTCTATACTTGCATGAAACACGGGAAGAAAATCGATAAGAGCGACCGTTTGTTTGGCTGGATCTCATTGGTCATCACAGCAATCGCCTTGTTTGTAGCCATGGCTGGTTACATCTTTGTTTCACTGCTGATCTTAGTGTGGTGGTACTTCCAATTAGCAGCCATCCTCACTATGGTTACCATTTGGCACCTGACCGTACTCTACAAGGAAAAACGTATGAAACGCCGCATCGACGAGCGCAGCAAACGCCTCTCTGCCGTTTCGGGTGGCGACAAGGACACACTCATGTTCAGCGCCACTTGGTTCTACGAACTCATCAAAGAAGTGTGTCTCCCCGTATTGGCGCTAATGTCCGTATCGCTCTGTCTGCATCTTGCGTTGGATGTGTTTGATTTCGACGACCTCTACAGAGCCATCTTCTACAATCCTTTCATCCAACTCACCAACGAACAGGGTGTCACTACTTTGCGCATTTCGTTATATTCCATCATCATCCTGCTTTGCCTGTTCTTTGTGTTCCGTTATGCCAATCGTGCCTTGCGCGCCCTCTGGCAACAAGCCCGTTACGCCTTGTTCATGCGGAAACACAATCGCAAGAACATCCGCTCCAACGAAATCAACCTTTCGTTAGCCAACAGCATCATCAACGTGTTGGTGTGGATGACTTACATCGTTACCATCGTGATGGTGCTACACATTCCAACCGGTTCGTTGGGTCTTGTGGCAGGAGGTCTTTCCGCTGGTATCGGTCTCGCCTTGAAGGATGTCATCAACAACTTCATTTACGGCATCCAGTTGATGTCGGGCCGGCTGCGTGTGGGCGACTGGATTGAATGTGACGGCGTGCGCGGTAGAGTTACCGAAATCAGTTACCAAAGCACACAGATTGAAACGATTGAGGGCGCACAGATGTCATTCCTCAATGCCACGCTCTTCGCCAAGAACTTCAGCAACTTGACCCGTAACCATTCCTACGAGTTCCTCAAGATTACCGTGGGTGTAGCCTACGGCACAGACATCAAAAAAGTCCGTGACGTATTGGTGGAAGCTATGCAAGTGTTGCGCACCAAGGATACCTACGGGCGAGAAATCGTCGAACCCAACAAAGGCATTTATGTGGTAGTCAGCGACATGGACGACAGCGCAGTTACCATTGCTGTGAAGCAATATGTGCTCGTCGTAGAACGTATCGCCTATATCGACCGTGCCAAGGAGGTGATTTACAACGCCTTGAACGAGAACGGTATCACCATCCCGTTCCCGCAGTGCGACGTACACATCGTTAAAGACGAGGATTGATTTATTTCTCGAAATGCTGATAGTCCTTACCGCTGGCCCAATCGCCGCCCCAGTAGAAGCCATGCTGCTTGAACAAGCGGTAGCATAGGTCGCCTTTTCTAATCATATAGGGTGCATCTTCAGCCCTATCAAGGTAAGCCTCACTACCCGCAGGCTGGATAAGGACTTTCCCGCTTTCCTTTACCTTATAATAAGGATTGTATTTCGGATTGATGTCGACAGCCAAACCGTAACTGTGTTTTGACACTCGCCCTCCCACCGTAATAACCCGTTGATTGAAACATGACGTGTTGTTGTCAAGCATTGAGGCTTCGTCGTCGCCATCGTAATACTCTATAAGGCGCATTTTCTCAATGGGATAACCCGCTTGATACAATTCCTTGAAAATTATCATTAAGTCATCAGCGATTGTGGCATGACACACCATTTCTCCCACAATCGAATTGCCTTCCACGTCGCGGTGCAGCACCTGAAGATAGCGCAAGTCATACCATGAAATGGCTTTCTCGTCCTTGAACGAGCAGCCCTGCATGTTCGTTTTCAAATCGTCGCTAATGGGCAAAACCTTGAAAAAACGTTCCGTGCCAAATACTTTAAGGAAGGGTTTGGGAACGACGTCGCCCGCATGGTATCTCCCTTGTGCACAAAGGGTTGAAACCATAGTCAACAAAAGAACCGCTATCAATGTTTTGTGCCGTTTCATGGCGCGAAAATAGTGAAAAAAACGGTCACCCCTTTCGAGGTGACCGCTACCAAAAAACAAATGCTTATGAAAAAACTTACTTGATTACAGTAATGCGTTTGGTGAGCGTGCCATTTTCGGTGGCAATGCGCACCATGTAGACACCCGTTTCAACATCGCCGAGGTTGACCTCAGTCGAGTTGCCCTCGCAGTTGGCCTCATAGACCATCTGACCAACGGTGTTGTAGACCGTCACATGGTTCAGACCAACACCTTCGATTGTGAATTGGGCAGTGGTAGGATTCGGGTAGACGGCCACTTGACGACCATCTTCCAGTTCCTCAACGCCCGTGGGCGAATAATAGACGTGCAGATAGAACTGGTTGTGATCATAGATCCAGTAGGCAGGAGCCGACACACATTCAAGGTCATTATACACAGCATAGAGTTTGTAGTAGTAATGGCCCTGTTGGTTGGCGGTATTGTCGGTGTAGGAAGTGGAATTGGCACCGAGGAGTTTGATACGCTCATAGCCTTCCTCCGGGTCGGTCGAACGGAACAGATAATAGCCTGAAAGACCTTCTGCCGGGTTGGGTTTCGACCATTTCAGTTTAATCTTATAAGTAGATCCTGTGGTCTCATAGTCGATGTCAAAGGGAGCATAGCACTCACCCGAGGTGGCACAAGACTCATTGGAGAAGCCGGGGTTCTCGCCGCCATCGCTCAAGAAACCAACGCGATAGCAGTGACCGCCTATCGGGGCATTCTCATCGTCGAAAGAAGTGCCTTCAGGAATGATGCGATAAAGTATGTTATCACGATAAACGGTGTAGCCATAGCCAGAGTCATTAATGCCGTCCCACGACACGTGGATGGTGTAAGGATCCTCTTCGTCGCGAATAGCAATGAGGTTGCTTGGAACACCCGTTCCAGGCTGGTTGCCACAACCATTGTTGCCTTCATAGAAAATACCTTCTGGCAAATCCGTTGACTGACCACTATAGGTAAAGACTACATTGTTCTGAGAGTCCTTAACAGTAAAGGCCATAGTAAAGGCCGAGCCGTTAGTCTGTGCAGACCAGCCGAAAGAAACGTGACCCAGAGGCACGTCAACGGGGAACGATTGCACACTTGAGGTAGTGGTAGTCACCGTGGCGCATTCGGTGCCAGAGGCATTGTAGACATGAATCGCGCCGCCGCGGAATCCCGTGAACGAGGCTTGGGTAACATTGATGGTCCAGCTGCAGGTGGGGCCAAAGCTCACTCTGTCGGAATAGATAATCCTACCATGGTTACCGCCACAAACAGCATAGACACTGTAAATAAAGCTGTCGAAACGCGGCACATTATTGTCGGTAATGGTCATCGCAGCACCAGGAGTGACATTGTCCTCGGTATAAATGACTTGACCATCACGGCAAACCACGATTTGGTCGATGGTAGAAAGGGCCATATTGTCAAGGGTCTGTGAAGGATTGGTCCAACTCACAGTAGCCGTTAACGCGTTGTTGGCACCAGGCGTAACGCTCAAGTTTGTGGGAGCCTTAGGCGTGGATTTGTAAATCAAAGCGGGTACAAAGTTGAAGATAGCACCGTCGCTGCTGTTGTAGTCGATTGCGTCAAAGTCGAACCAACCATCGCCGCTGCCACCCCAACCCCAGTTGTAGTGGTAGAGGTCGGCATCGTTGTAACCGTCGCAAACGAAAGCGTGACCTCCATCAGGGCTTTGGCCAGAATAATACAAAGGCCAACCCATGTCGAAGGATTCCTTCAACATGTTGGCCCAATCATCATAGCTGTAGGTGTCTCTATTTCTATACACGGCTTGGTTGGAGTAGTCGAAATACTGGGAAATTCTTTGAGGAACATCGCCTGAATAGGCACCGCTACCGTCAATAGCCCACATCATGTCGACCGAAACAGCGCAGTGATACATCAGCGTGGCGATGGCGTCAATCTGCACTTGGGGCGAGTTGCTGTTGATAGAGATGGGCATGTTGTCCCAATCGTAGGTAGTCTGGCCGAAGTTGGCGCTCCATGGGCCGCTACCCGTGCCAGGCACATAATAATTATAGGTGTGGCTACCCGTTCCCTGTATAGGGTGGTTCCAGAATTTCATCACCTGGCTCATGGCACAAGCCACACAGCCGGCATAGACGTGTCCGCCAGGACCGCCATTACCATTCGGGCAATAGTAGTTGTAAGGATAATCCTGATTCCACTTGGTTTGCACAAGATAGGCAGCAGGACGGCCGCCATTACGCGAAGGCAAGGTGCCACGCATAGTGACCAGTTCCCACTCAGCAGCCACGGCAGGCGTAGGATCGCCCGTCAGCTTACCGTTGCGATACGAAACCAGCTCATTGAGCATGTAGTTCAGTTCGGGATTGATGTTTTGTGCGTCGAAAGTGCCTTCATCGGAAAAACCGACAATGGGACGATACACGTCGTCAGCCGAAACCATGACGAAACCCTCGTTGCCCACGTTGAATACATAGAAGCAGGCTTCGCCACGGGTGGTAGTTCCCGTGTAGACCAAAGTCAGTTCACCAGCTTGACGCGACATGTCAAAGTTGGCTTGGACAAACTGTTGTCCGACCAGCTTGGCTTGGCTCACACTGACCGGATTGGCCTGGGCCATACCGATGCCGAGAATCAAGGCAAGCAAACTCAAGAAATGTTTTTTCATTTTACCTTTGATTTAGTTTGTTGATTAATTTCAATTCAAGGCGGCAAAGTTAGCAATTTTCTGAAAACTGAAACCTTATCGGCTCACAAATCTCAAATTTTTGCCTCAATGCACGATGGAAACGCTTCTCGTCACTGTGCCACTTTCGGTGCGAATCGTCACTACATACAAACCTTCATTCCAATCGGAAACATTGATTGACAATGTGTTACCACTGGATTCACGTTCCATCATCACCTGACCAAGCATGTTGCATACCCTTACACTTGTCAGGCCTTCTGCCCCTATGCTCAAACTATGGTTAGCAGGATTCGGGAAAATACTGACATTCTGCACATTGCCCTCATCAACGGCAGTCGGCGAATAATAGACATGCAGATAGAACAGGTTGGAGTTATACTTGACCGAAGCCGGCGAAGAGGTGCAATCGGTGGCACTATAATAGGCATAGAGGCGATAGTAGTAATCGCCCTGCACATTGGCTGTGTTATCGGTGTATGAAGTGGCGTTAGCACCAAGGAGCTTGATGCGCTCATAGGAGCCATTCTCACCATATTTCCTGTAAAGGTAATAACCCGACAGGCCTTCGGCGTTCTCAGGCTTGTTCCATGTGAGCTTGATTTTGTAGGTGCTACCCGTGTACATAAACCAGAAATCGGAAGCCGACATGCAGTCGCCCGCCGAAGCGCAAGTTTCGTTGGAAAACTCCGACTCGCCGCCTTCGCCCAAGGCCGTCACCGTGTAGCAGTGGCCCGCCGTGACGTCTGTATCAATGAAAGTGGTGCCTTCGCTCACGAAGCCATAAAGCACATCGTCGCGATAGATGTTATAACCATACGACGGGGCCTCATCGCAGTTCCAGTTCAGGGCGACACCGTCTTCAACCGCCTCGCCAACAAGCCCGTATGGGGCAGCCATTGCCACACCTGAACCACAGTCGTTGTTGGCCGCGAGAATGACACCTTCCTCAAGTCCGTTGGAGTTGCCCGAATAGGTGTATACCGTATTGCCTTCCGAGTCCTTGATGATGACACTCATATTGCTCACAGCGTTGTTGGGTGCTGTCCAGCCCATAGTGAAGTTGCCCAAAGGCACAGGGAAATTGAAAGTGGAAGGCGTCGAATTGGTGATGGTCATGCGCTGCACCTCAACACCCGTACTGGTATACAGCGACACATAACCGCCGTTCCAGCCTTGGAAGGCCGAGCTTTGCATGATGATTTTCCAGTTGCACACAGGACTAACCAGCACCTTGTCGGAAACAGCCGAAGCACCGCGCTGCCCATTGATGATGGCATAAACGGAATAGGTGTAGCAGTCGTAATAGGGAATGCTCTCGTCAGTAAAACTCATCTCCGCTCCAGGCGTAACATTGTCTTCCGTGTAAACCACCTGACCGCCACGAGCCACCACGATTTGGTCGATGGCAGTGAGGTCGACATTGGTCAAGGTCTTAGTGGGGTTCTTCCACGTGATGGTGGCAGCAAGCGTACCGTCTTGCATAGGCTCCACTTGTATGTCGGTGGGGGCTGCGGATGTGGCGGCATAACGCTCGGCAGGCACATAGTTGTAAATGATGCTCTCGCCATCAGTATAGCCGTGGTCGTCAATGTTGAACCAACCGTCGCTACTACCACCCCAACCCCAGTTGTAGTGAATCATATCATTATCATTATAGCCATCCAACACATAGGCATGACCGCCTCCACGCTGTACCATAGGCCAATCCATATCAATCGCATTAATCACCAACTGCATAAAACCCTCATGGGTATAGTTTTCACGATACAGGTTATCCATCTGGTCGGTGTAGAAGAAATAGGCAGGCATTGTTTCGCATAATTTTCCTGTGACCGCACCACTGCTGGTGGGACGATAGTTCATATCCACCGAAACACCAACATGGTAAATCAGTTGCGCCACAGCCTCAATCTGCACTTGAGGCGAGTTGCTGTTGATGGAGTTAGGCATATTGTCCCAATCGTAAGTCGCCTCGCCAAAATTGACCGTCAGCGGACCATATTCTGGATGGTCTTCGGGGGTATAAGTATGACTACCTTGTCCTTGCAGCGGATGATCCCAATACTTCATCAGCTGGGCAGCCGCCGTAGCCACGCAGCCTGCATAGCAGTGACCGCCAGGACCGCCTTCACCCTCGGGGCAGAAATAGTTGTAGGGATAGTTCTGGTTCCAAGTCGTCTCAACGATAAATTCATCTTCTCTCCCACCGTGACGCGACACCATGCGACCCGTTTTCTCCAACATGGCCCACTCAGCGGCCACTTCATAGGTTTGGGTGCCTTTTTGAGCCTTGTCCATGATGTATTGGCGTTTTGCCTCAAGAAAATCAACCAAGGCTGGAGCCATGTCATTAGGGTTGAAAACGCCTCTGTCGGAATAGCCGAGGATGGGACGCACACAGTCGTCAGCGGCCATGATAACGAAACCGGTTTCACCAACGTTGAAAATGTAATAGCAGGCCTCTCCCCTTTCGGAAAACGCGGTCTTGACCAAAGTCAGGTCGGTGCTTTGGCGGGTGAACTCGAAGTTGGTCGCCACGAAACTTTGCGCCAAAATACGGGCCGTTTGCTCACTGACGGAACGGGCTTGCAGCATCAGAGTTCCAAAAACAACCGCCGCAAGAGTAAGTAAAAGCTTTTTCATTGTTTTTCAGGTTGTTGTGTTAATAATAAAGAAAGGGAACATTTTCGTGTTCCCTTTCCTGTTTTACGTTGTTGAAATTAATGCACCACCGTGAAGCGTTGGGTCGACTGACCGTTGTCACTCTTGATGGTGATGGTGTAGACACCTTGTGCAAAGTGGCTGGTATTGATGACCGTGCCGTCTTGGTCGCAGGCCTGACGATAGACCACCTGACCCATCACGTTGCAGATGACGACCTGTTGCAAGCCCTCAGCTTCTACGCAGAGCGTGGTGTTTGCAGGATTCGGGAACACGCTGCTGTTCACGTTGTTTTCACCGACCGAAGTCACCTCGATGCGGATGTAATCATCGCCGCCATCAGTCCAAGCGGGCGTCGACTCGCAGTAGCTACGATAGGCAGTTACCTTATAATAATAGTTGCCGCCTTCCTCTGTGATGTCAAAATACTCGCGCAAGGTCTTGTCGACGGTAGCGACTTCTGCATAGTGGATGCCGTCTTCACTACGATACACCTTAAACGATTGTGGGTCAACATCGTAGTTCCAAGAGAGCAGCGTGCCGAAGCCATCACCTGTCCATTGGTATTCGCCGGTCAGACCCGTCGGAGGCTCGCAACCGCCGCAATCGTTATCGCCCGTATAAAGCGTGGCGGGCACTTGGTTGGAGTTACCTGTATAGGAATAGACCGACTGGTTGTTCGAGTTCTTGATATTGATGGTTATGCTGGTGACAGCCGTTGAAGGAGCTACCCATTTGAAAGTCACATTGCCTTCGGGCACACGCACCAGTTGACTGATGGGCGTCGAAGAGTTCATGGTAACTTCCTCGATGACGGTATTGAAGCCGTTCAGCACTTGGATCTTGCCGCCATTCCAGCCTTGGAAGTTGGTAGTCTGACCGATGACTTTCCACGTGCAAGTGGGGCCGTATTGATATTTCACGTCGGTGAAACGACCCTTGACGCCGTTAGTGACGTAATACAGACGATAATTGTAGCAGTCGTAATCGGGAACATTGTCCTCAAAACTCATCTCCTCGCCAGGAACGACATTGTTTTGCGTAAAGATTTGCACGCCATTGCGGAGCAACACAACCTGTTCAATGTTCTCAATGGGGTCGCCGCCCAAAGAAACAGTAGGATTCGTCCAACGGACGACACCCGTCGTGGAATGGGCATTTTCAGCCGTAACGGTAAGGTCTGCTACGGCAGGAATCAGAGCGTCATAGATGTAGTCAGGGATGAAATCGAAAATAGCGGCCTGGTTTTCGTTGAAGTTGCCGCTGTAAGTATTCAAAGCATCAATGGCAAAGTAGTTGTTGTTGAAGCCACTCCAACCCCAGTTGAAGTAGAACTTATTGTCGCTCTCACGATAGCCGCAGCAAACGAAAGCGTGTCCTCCATCGGGAGCGCTGCCTGAATAATACAGCGGGAAACCGTATTCCAAGTTGCGAATCAGCATCGCTTCCCATTCCGCCTTGGTATAGAGGTCGCGATCAAGACGGGAGGCCTCTTTCGTGTAACGGAAATAATCATGAATGGCATCAGGGACATCTTGCGAAAAAGCGCCAGAACCATCAGGAGCATATTGCATATCGACAGCCACACCGCAATGGTACATCAACGTAGCCACAGCCTGGTAGTTGGAGTTGTTGCAAGTGTTGGGCATATTGGACCATTGATAATAGGTGTTCTCAAAGTCCACCGATTGGGTGGGATAACCTTGAGGCGTGTAGGAATGTGAGCCTTGTCCGTGGTCGGGCCAATCCCACTTCTTCATCACCATCGACATGGCCGTAGCCACGCAGCCAGCATAAGCGTGACCGCCAGGACCACCTTGACCCGTCGGGCAGTAATTGTTGTATGGGCTGTCTTGGTTCCAGTTGGTGGAAATCAGCGGAGCGATGTCAGCACGAGTGCTGCGGTTGTCGTTCTCATAGCCGTCGATGGCCACGTGTCTCCATTCCGAAGTCACTTCCATTTCGGGTTCGAGGTTATTCTCGCGGGCGAACTCGATTTGACGCGCATAGTAACCGAGGTAATAGGCCAAACCGTCAGGACACATGGCCATGTCAAAAGGCTCGTCGGTGCAACCGAGGATGGGACGTGCCACATCGTCAGCGGAGACGAAAACGGAACCGTTCTCATGGTTGAAAACGTAAACGGCGGGATTGCCGCTTTCAGTCATTTCAGTGTAAGCCAGCGTGAGGTTGGTGACTTGCTTGGCAGAATGGCTCTGCACATACTTCAAGCCGAGTTGGCGGGCTTGCTCCTCACCAACGGGCGCAGCGATGAGTTGACCCACAAACAGGGCCAAAGTCATCATCAAGAATAAGGTTTTTCTCATTTGTTGAACTATTTTTTGTTGATTTCTAATTGATTTCAAGGGCGCAAAGATAAGTTTTTTCAAAAAACGTCATCACATTTTCACCACTTTTTGCATGACTGAGCCCGAATTGGCACTCACCTTGACCATATAAACGCCATTTTGCAAGTCGCTCATGTCAATGATGGCAGTACCTTCAGAAACGACCTGACGTAACAGGCATTGTCCGATGAGATTATACACCTCAACTGAAGTCATACCTTCCATCTCAACGGTCAGCTGACCCGTGGTGGGATTGGGATATAGCGTAGCCAAAATCGTGTTTTCCGACACATCCAAGTTGGTGATACGAACGAAGTCGTCTCCTTCGGGAGTCAGGGCAAACTCCGACTCACATTCTTCATACACAGCCTTCACCTTGTAAGAACGGTCGGTGGCATCAACGGAAGCGGTCATGTCGTCATAATGCGTTTCTATAATGCCTGTGATTTCATTGGTCAAATCATTCTGCAAATGATCGATGATGGTTACGGTATAAGAATCGGGGATGCGGTCTTCGGGAGCTGTCCATGCAATCGAAGCCCAATATTCACCACGCATCAAACCTGTCGGTGCATTGCAAGGCAGAACGGGCGGTTCGGGTGCCTCTGGAATAGTAACACAAGCCTCGTTGGAGGATTCTTCAAAGTCTTCACCGTGGGCAATGATTTGATAGCAGTAGATCTCCCCTGCTTCAAGGTTCTCGTCCGTAAAGGTCTCTTCTGTCACCTCACCGAGAGACTCGCCATTGCGCACAACGGTGTATTTCAATGCCTTGAAAGCAGGTTGCCAACGCAAGTTGACACTCATGTCCTCGTCCTCACCAACCAGTTCAGCCCGCAAGTCCTTCGGGGTATTGCTCCAATCGACAGTGATGAAGAATTGGCTTGGGTCAAGCAGTGCCGCAGCGTAGGTCGAATAGCAGTCAATGTCTTGATAATATGACACCACTCGATATTGGTTCACCTTGTCTAATGACGCGGAGGAATCCTTGTAGGTAGTCTGCCTCAAACGCTTGATTTCCTTATAGTTGCCATCTTCAATCTTGCGATAAATGACATAGCCAGTAGGTTCAATGTCTTGCGGTGCTGACCAATAAAGTTGAGGCTTGTTATTGCTCGCGTACTCAAAATAGAGATCGGTAGGCTCGTCACAGCCCGTACCCGACGTGATGCAATATTCGTTGGAATTGGCCGTCTCACCTCCCGTGCAAAGGGCCGTGATGTAGTAACAATGACCGCCCGGATTGGTGTACTCGTCAACGTAGTGCGTCTCGTGCGCCATGTTGAACAACAAGCCATCACGATAGATGCAGTAGCCGAACTCTGGCTCATGGTCACTCTCCCAAGTGAGGATGACGTTGGCGTCATTTTCTGGGTCGAGGGAAGCGGTCAAGTTGTACGGAGCTTCGCAAGTGTTTTCATTGCCACAGCTATTGTTGAGGGTACGGAGCAGTCCAGCCTCAAGCCCTGAAGACGGGCCATCATATTGGTAAACGATTTGATTTTGAGCATCCTTTACCTTAAAGGAAATGTTGCTGATGTTAGAGTTGGGTGCCGTCCAATAGAGGTTGTTGTTGCCCAAAGCCATCTGGAAACGCTGCATCTGAGCACTTGAAGTGGTAGTGGTCAGGAAGTCGATATAAGAACCAGCCGCGTTCTGCACCGTAATGCCGCCGCCGTCCCAGCCTTGGAATCCCGACGAAGTCATCAGCACCGTCCATTCGCAGTAAGGACCGAAGACCGCCGTCGTCGTTGTGGTGCGTCCGTAGTTTTCGCCCGAGACCACCAGCACGGTGTATTCGAACTGGTCGAAATACGGCACCTCGTCGTCGCATGTCACAGTTTGTCCAGGTGAAACATTTTCAATTTCCTGAACCACGACACCGTTACGCTTGACTATCACCTTATCCAATGAAGTCAGAGGCTCGCCAGCCATGGTCGTGGTGGGATTGGTCCAAGAGAGATGGCCAATGCGTGAGACGTCGCTATCAATAGTAACGGAAAGATTCTCAACATTTTGAGGCATGTCGTTGTAGACATAATCGGGCACAAAGTCATAGACGACAGCTTGGGTATTGGGGAACTCAAATTTGTCGCCATCGATGAGGAACCAACCATCGCTGCTACCGCCCCAACCCCAATTGAAGTAGAACAATCCGTCATTGTCGTAACCGTGGCAAATGAAGGCGTGACCGCCATCATCGCCTTGACCAGAGTAATACAACGGAATATGCTGGTCGAGGTTGGACTTCAGCAGCGCAATCCATTCATCATAGGAATAACCAGCCTTCGCGATGTACGTAGCTTGGTCAGAATAGGAGAAATAGTTGTTGATGGCAATCGGAACATCAGGAGAATAGGCACCCGAGCCGTCGGGAGCATACATCATGTCGACCGAGATACCGCAATGCGACATCAGAACGGCGACGGCTTCCTTGTTTTCCGGGGTAACAGAGCCCGAACCGTAAACATTGATCATGTTAGCCCAGTCGTAAGTGGTCTCGCCAAAGTTGGCTGTCAAGGTCTGGCCACCCCATTGGTAGCTGTGTTCACCCGTGCCTTGGCCTGGCCATTCCCAATACTTCATCAGCTGGGCCATCGCCGTGGCCACGCAACCTGTAGGCCAACCATTGGGAACGTACATGTTATACGGAGCATCTTGGTTCCATTTGGTCTGTACCAGCGGCCCCACAAGAGCGACATTCTTTCCTGGATTCACGACGCCAGAAGTCTCAAGATTTTTCCATTGGCAGACGATGTCGCTTGTAGCAGAAATATTTTCAGCTACACATTGAGCGATTTCCCTACTCACTTCGCCAAGCATGAACAAAAGGCCGTCGGGAGCGTTGTCGTAGTCAAAACTGCCGTGGTCGGAATAGCCAAGGACGGGATGATAGCAGTCGTCGGCACTGACCACAACGAAACCGCCATTGAAATTGAAGACGTATGCCGTGGCCATGCCATTGTCAGCACGGAACGTGTAAGCCAAATCGAGCTGATTGACAGCTTGCTTGGCAAAGGCTGTCTTGTTTTGGATAAACTGTTGTCCCAAACGTTGCGCCTTGGCAACGTCAACGGGCTTGGCCTGCATGGTGACGAAACCCAGCAAAAGGGCCGTGATGAGGAGTATAGTTTTCTTCATATTCGGTTGATTTTATGCGTTTTGAATAGTTTTAAGTGGACAAAGATAATGAAAATCAGGTTTTCTGCTCCTTTTTCTTGGCTGCGGGAAACAGAATGTTGTTCAAGATGAGCCGATAACCTGGCGAATTGGGGTACATGTCGAGTTCTGTAGGCGGGTCACCGACAATGTGCTGGTAGTCCTCGGGGTCGTGGCCACCAAGGAAAGTCCAGAAACCGTTGCCGAAGTTACCGTGAATGTAACGGTCCTCGTTCAAGGCAGCATTGTCACCCAACACAACCACAGACGGCTTAACGACCGCCTTATCAAAAGCCGTAGTCTGCCCCATGAAGCCCTTGATGAGCCTTTCGTGGCATTGCGTGAGCATGGTCGGAACGGGGTCCCACTTGGCGGAGAAGTCGAAGAGCAGAAAATAGTCGTTTTGTTCCTTCACCCGCTGCATGCGGCCTTGGGTGACGTCGATATTGGAAATCTCGTATTCCTGGGGATTGGTTGAAAGCGTGAAATCGGTGAAGGCAAAGCAGTTGTCGTAGTTGAGGCGTTGCGGGTCGCCGCTACGGATGGGGTCGCCGTCGAACATGTAGTCGCAAATGTCGAGGCCATCGGCGGCCAGAGCCACATCGTAGCTGTCGGGTGCCGAGCACATCGCGAACATATAGCCACCGCCTGCCACAAACTCACGGATTTTCTTGGCCACCGCCAGTTTCAGTTGCGAGACTTTCGTAAAGCCCCAACGTTGCGCCGTGGCTTCCTGTGCGCGTACATCTTCTTGATACCAAGGATAGTTGCGGTAGCGTGCCCAGAACTTGCCGTATTGTCCGGTGAAGTCCTCATGGTGCAGGTGGAGCCAGTCGTAGGTGGGCAACACGCCTTGCAGCACTTCGTCGTCGTAGACTACATCATAAGGGATTTCGGCGTAGGTCAGCACGAGGGTGACGGCATCGTCCCAAGGCAGATTGTTTTTGGGTGCATAGACCGCCACGCGGGGCACCTTTTGAAGTTTCATCTCGTCCATGTTTACGCCCGGGTCGGCGATTTCGGCAAGGATGGCATCGGCTTGCGCGTCAGCGATGACGTTGTACGACACGTTGCGCATCTTGCACTCGCGCTCAAACATCTCGTGATAAGGAATGAGGTAGCTCCCTCCCCTATAGTTCAGCAGCCAGCTGATTTCCACCTCGCATTGCAGCACCCAATAGGCCACACCATAGGCTTTCAAGTGGTTGGTTTGGGTGTTGTCCATGGGGATAAGGAGGTAGGCGGCCTTTGTGGGCAAGGCCAAAGCCAATAAGACAAGGATGAGATATAGTTTGCGCATGGCAGAAACACCTAACTATTAATGTAAGGCGCAAAATTAAGAAAAAAGTGAAAATAAAGTCGAAAAATCAGAATTTTCAAATAATGTTGCAATAATTGAACAAAAAGTCGTATTTTTGCGCAGAATTTTGAACATTATGAAACGACCATTATTACCGAAACATGAGCGCATGATGCGCACGTTGGGCGAGAACCTGCATTTGGCGCGTTTGCGCCGTGACTTGTCGTCGGAACAGGTTGCGGAACGTGCTGGCATCTCGCGCAACACCTTGATTAAGATTGAGCGTGGCGACGAGGGCGTAGCCATCGGAATGTATTTCCGCGTGCTTATCGTTCTCGGCCTTCAGGACGATTTGCTCCTTATCGCCCGCGATGACGTGTTGGGGAGAAAACTGCAAGATGCTGGGCTAACCACGCCGCGCCGCAGCACAAAACGGCCACCTCTAAACGAATAATGCCATGGAAAGGAAAATCTACATCTATTTCGATGATGCCCATACGGCAGAACCCGTCTTGATGGGATTGCTCACTGCCCAGCAAGTGCGAGGTCACGAGGTGTTTTCGTTTGAGTTTGCAGAAGATTGGCTTCGCAACAGCCACTGCCATCTGCTCGACCCTGATTTACAGTTTTTTGCGGGTCGGCAGTATCTACCTGAGCCAAAAAGCAACTTTGGATTGTTCCTCGACTCGTCGCCTGACCGTTGGGGGCGCGTCTTGCTTGACCGTCGCGAAAGTCAACGCGCCAAGGCGGAGCAACGCCAACGGCAGAATCTGCAAGAGAGTGATTACTTGCTCGGCGTGTTTGATGAGAGCCGCATGGGAGCATTGCGCATGAAACTATCGCCCGATGGTGAATTTCTTGACAACGACCCCAATTACAGTACACCGCCTTTTGCTTCCTTGCGTGATTTGGAAAACGCTGCATGGCAGTTGGAGCAAGACGACAATCCTGATGTCAACCGTTGGTTACAAATGCTGCTCGCACCTGGCTCTTCATTAGGTGGCGCACGGCCCAAGGCCAATGTTAAAGACGCAAACGGACATCTTTGGATTGCCAAATTCCCCAGCCGCCACGACCGCAAAAACGTGGGCGCATGGGAAGCTGTCACCATGCTTATGGCCAAGCAATGCCAAATTGAGGTGGCTCCTTTTGAAGCCAGGACTTTGGCCAATGTCCATGCCACTTTCCTCACACGTCGTTTCGACCGCGACGACTACGGCAAGCGCATCCATTTCACCTCGGCGATGACTATGCTAGGTTACACCGACGGCGACACGACAGGTTGCAGTTATTTGGAACTTTTTGAATGGATTAGCCGCAACTGCTGTCGTGTAGAAGAAAACCTCGTCCAAATGTGGCACCGCATTGTCTTCAACATTGCCATTTCCAACTGCGACGACCACCTGCGCAACCATGGTTTTCTGCTTACGCCACACGGCTGGACGCTCTCCCCTGCCTATGACCTAAATCCACAGGAATACGGCGAAGGTTTAAGTCTGAACATCAATGAACACGACAATGCCCTTGATTACCGTCTTGCCCTTGAGATTGCACCTTATTCCGGCATTTCAAAAACCGTTGCCGAACAAATCATCCAGCACACCAAAGAGGTGGTGTCCCAATGGCGCAGTCTGGCATCGGCCCATCACATCTCACGCGAGGAGCAAGAAATGATGGCTCGGGCTTTCCATGAATGAAGATAGCATTATTCTTTCACCCACTTTCCTGATTCCGCTTCTTTGCCATTTGAGATGACTTTCCAAATATAAGTCCCAGCAGGCCAGTTCTCAGCATTTATAGAAATGAGGTTGTCGGTTATTTCTTGATTTTGGATGAGTTTTCCTTTCAAATCATAGATTTCCACGCGAGCATTTTGCAAAGCAGTACGAATATTCAGCACATCCTTCCCTGGGTTGGGATAGGCTGTGGCCACAGCAAAACCATGCGAATGCGCTTCATCAATATTCAGAAAATCGGATATGGTGATTTTGTAAATGCAGTTTTCAGCAGCATGAGTGTTGTCATCCAGCCCGTCGCAATACACCAGACAGCCTCCATTGGGACAGGCAACGATACATTCAGGAATAAGGTATTTTGACGGATGAACATAATAAATCTCGCCGAATTTATTCAAGTCCTGATCCATGTATACAACATAAAGATTATGTGGGACGGTTCCATCCATACCGCCCGCCATATACACCTCATCCGATGAGCCGAAATCGATTGTGTACATGAGTCCGCCTTGACATACTGTCGAAGTATGTATGCCCCATGTATAATGCGTCTGGACCATGTTTTCGTCATAAACCGACATCAGGATATCTTGGTAGATTTCCGGATTGCCGTTATAGGCTGGCACCGACCATTTATTAATGGAATAGGTTTTTCCACTGTATCGGTTGACACGGAAATAGGCGTTGTCACAGCATGATACAGGTGGATAAGAAAGTTGGTCAACATTCACAATCGTATCCACAAGGTTCAATTCGCTGTCAAAAGTAAAGCAACTGTAACCATATGGGCCATCTGTCCGCTGCCTGATGATTCTACAACCGAGAGAGTCAGGGGTGGTAACCAAGCCATGTCCCGACAGTAAATCGGGATGAGCGTCGATAAGGTTCTCCGCATACACATGCCCAGCATCGTCAAACCTTACAATCTTAATACCTTCATTCTCGGTAATGTAGGAAAGAACAGTTCCGCCGTCTTTATTGACAATGACGTTGACGGTCTTATTGATTAAATGCCCATTAACTTCATAGAAATCGGAGCCAAACCAATCGTAGGCCTCAAAGGTCAGACCCAAGTCCTCATGTATGATAGCCTTATTGAAGGTGCAGGTGTCACTGCCATCGTGTCTTTTCAAGAAAAAGAAAAAAGGCTCGCGGTCTTGGAAACGGAAAATCTCTGAAATAAAAGGAGTAGCGGTATCGGCCAAAAACTCATCGCTCCAAATCTGGGCTGATGCCAGCACTTCACCGTCATCGCGCACTTTTTGAACAAAAACAACTGGTTTATTGTCATCGTTTGTCTTTGAAGCCAAAGTAAGCAAAGTGGTTTCATCAATGTAGTTCATGGCAAATACAACGGTATCGCCCGTTGACCTAATCTCTTCAAGACTATTAGGATATTCTTGCGCTTGCATCGTAACACCTCTTGCCATCAGCAGGAACGCAAGCAGGGTGTAAATCTTGAAGTTTTTCATATCTGTTTATTTTATTCGTTGGTACTTAATCTTGTTATCGACAAAAGTAAGTATAAAAAGTGTTTGTCAAGACGTTTTTGAGTTATCGAAAGGTTTTGTCCCTACTTTTTTGAGTTGTAAATTCTTCAACACATTGTTTTTCAATGATTTATAAAATTACACAACAAACTCTTGTCCCTATGATTTTTGTAATACAACAGCAAAAATAAAGATAAACGCTGCAAACTTTCAGGCTATAACTAGATTTTTTTACGATTTTAGCCCTAAAGTATGCAAAATTTTATTGAAGGTGGTCGGTAATTTGAAACGAGGTTCGCTTATCCTCTATGGATAATTTTCTGCTCCAACTGTTTCAGTTCCTCGTCATCCAATTGGTCGGCAAGTTGGGCATCAGCTTGTTTGCGGCGTTGGTCGAATTGTTCATAAACCGCCAGCACATGAGTTTCCATTTCCTTGTTGGAAACACTTCCTGCATTGCGGAGCACATCCTTGTTTTGGAATTGCAACAGATGGTCTACATTTTGTCGCCAATAGTTGATGGTCAAATCAAGTCGTTCCTTTACACGGATTTCGGCTGATTCGAGGAAGAGCATCGTCAGGCGGTTGAGCAGGTCTATTTCATCAGCATGAAGATAGTTTTTGGCGATGTAAATGTCCTGCTTGCGCACAACAGAGCCTTTCCATGAGGTAAGTGCCATATTGGGTTGTGCGGCATCGGCGCGGCCGACAATGATTTCAGCGGCGGTTTGGTGGGTAACGGCATAAAGCAACTTATTTTGCGTTTCGGCGAAAAACATCTTATTTTTTCCCGTCCGAGGCAGTTATTAAATAATCCTTAATAACTGAATTTCTATCCAATTCATTTTCTTTCAGTATGTTAGATATATGAATATTGACATTCGGAACCGAGGTGGCAAAAAGTTCGGCCATCTGTTTTTGGTTCATCCAAACATTGCCATCGCGAGCCATCATCGTTACGCTCACCTTGCCATCAAGGGTATTGTAGATGATGAGGTTTTGTTGGTTGGGTACAATTTCGTTCATATTGCTGGTTTAGGCTACAAAGATAATGATTTTTCCTGAAATAGAACTATTTAGTAATTACTTTTCCATATTTATCCTATCTTTGCGCCAAATTAAAACCACATCGCCATGAAAAAGACATTTCTTCTCATCATCGCTTTACTTGGTGCTATGCTTTGCGCAATGGCTGCTCCCCTGAAGAATATGGAAGTGCGCCTCACGCAACCCGACGGGCAGGTCATCCACTGTTTCGCCTCGGGCGACGAATACTACAACTACCTACACGACGCCAACGGCTTTACCATCGTCAAAGGCGACGACGGTTTCTACTGCTATGCCATGCACGACAATCAAGGCCAAATCGTGGCTTCGTCTTTCCGCGTCGGTAGCGTCGATCCAGCCTCGGTGGGACTGCAGCCCAACGTGAAAATATCGGCAGAGGAATACTACCAACGCCGCATGGAACGCGAGCGTTATTTCCAACCTATACAGCGTCCCAAAGGAGACCGCGAGCTGAACCACGGCCGCTACAACAACTTGGTCGTCTTCATCCGCTTTGCGGGCGACACTTACCACACCACACCGTTCTCCACGGTCGACTCGATGTTCAACGCGTCCAACTATGAGTCCATCTCGCTGCATAACTACTACCACCACGTCAGCTACAACCAACTCGACCTGTGTTCCTTCTTCTATCCCGAGCCGGATGGACAGACCATCCTCTCTTACGAGGACATCAATCCAAAAGAATATTACATGCCCTACGACCCCATCACCAACCCGATGGGCTACCACGACGGCGAGACTGCAGAACGCGAGTTCTCGATGCTGGAACGTGCCATCAACTACGTGGCCGACCAAGTCCCCAACACCCTCGACCTCGACTACAACAGTGACGGCAACGTCGACAATGTGGTCTTCGTTATTAAAGGAACGCCTGGCGAATGGGCCTCACTGCTTTGGCCGCACCGCTGGTGCATCTACGACCGCTACGTATGGCTCAACGGCTTGCGCGTCTACGACTTCAACCTCCAATTAGAGCAAGGCGGCTATTTCAACGTCAGCACGCTCTGCCATGAGATGTTCCACTCGTTGGGTGCCCCCGACCTGTACCACTACAACGGTGGTGTCGATGCAGTAGGCCAGTGGGACGTGATGTGCAGCGACACCGAGCCGCCACAACAACCTGGCGTTTACATGAAATACAAATACGGTAACTGGATTGACGACATCCCTGATATCACTGGAGATTACGGCTACTACGAAATCGAGGCCGACTCATGGGAAGGCAACCGCCGCAACGCCTATCGTATCAGAACCAGCGACCCGAACCAATACATCGTCTTCGAATACCGCAACCACAACGATATTTTCGACAGCCATGTGCCCGACGGTGGCCTCATCATCTACCGCATCGACACGCGCTACGACGGCAACGCCGGATGGAACGGCAGCGACCAATTTGATGAGGTCTACGTCTTCCGACCTGGTGGTAGCATGAACGAAGCCGGCAATCTCAACCAAGCCAATTTCTGCGCCGAGCGTGGCCGCACCGAGTTTAGCAAATACACCGACCCGTACATCTTCCTCACCAACGGTCAAACTTTGGATTGGCAGGATTGTATCCGCGACATCAGCGCAAGAGGCAACACCATCAGTTTCACCTATTGTCCCATCGAGGGTAATGGACATGAAGCTGCCCCAGAACACGTTGTCGCTCACGTCAACAGCATCGGGCATCAGGTGGAACTTTCGTGGTACCCCGTAGAAAATGCCGACAGCTACCGTATTTACTACGACGGGCAGGAAATCGCACAAAACATCACCGAAACTGCTTTTGTCCAGCCATATACCTCGGCTGATAACGGCTATCACACCTACGGCGTAGCCTCTATGACAAACGGCGTTGTTTCCAACACTGCTGAACAATGGATCATCATCGGAAACTATGAAACCTTGCGTCTGTCCATCACGACCGACTCGCCTTTCGGCACCAAAGGCGGCGAGATGGAAGTGACTTTCGACCATCCGCTGATGCCGATACAATACCTGACCATTTACGAAGGCACCTCGAACGAAGCAGAATTTTATGTGCCCGCCAACACGGAAGTCGCTTTCAGCTGGAACCCAGGCTTCGACTCTGACAGCGAAGGCATCCACGTAGCGGCAAAGCACCTCAACGCCAACGGCGAAGTCACGCTCTTCGACCTTGACCGACCCGAAGCAGGGGTAATTGCCTCCTATACTGCGGCTGACGAAGGCTTGGGCGTGATACCGCCACAAAACCTAACCGCCGTTTCTAACGGAACCGAAATCCAACTGCGATGGACTGTACCCACCGAAAACAGCACTTTCGACATTTATCGCGACGGCAAACGCTGCCATACCGTCGAAGGCGGCTATGCCTATTTGGATGACAAAATCATGCGCTCGGGTACCCATAACTACCATGTGGAAAGCACCTGCAGCGACATTACCTCGTGGAACCCTGTCAATTTGGTCTACGGCACTACGATGAACTATTACTGCGAGCCGCCGCAAAACCTCCAAGGCTCATACGATGACGGCCATGTCGAACTCAACTGGGACACGCCCGACTTTGTCGGACACGGTATGTTGGCTTACGACAACAATGTGTTTCTCGACCAAATGGGTGGCAACAACCACAAATGGGGCATCCGCATCGACCCCACACATCTGGCTTTGTTTGAAGGTCACCCGCTTACGCAAGTCGAGGTGTTTGACTGCTCGGCAGGCACTTACACCTTTACGATTTACAACGGCGAGCAGGCCAACAACAGCAGCCAAATCTCCATCCAACAGCACGCCATGGAAGGCACCTACGAATGGGTCAGAATCGACTTGGACGAAGCCGTTGACTACGATGCCACGCTACCGCTTTGGGTGTGTGTCGGCACTTCGGGCGCACAATCACCTATCCCCTGCTGCGACTACGTGGGTGACGACAACAGCTGCATGATCAGGTCAGGAAGCCAGTGGAAACCCGTCACTGATTTCGGCACCTACCGCTCATGGATGCTGCGCGCCTACACGAGCCCCATTGAAAGCCAAGACATCAAATACAACGTGTATTGGGGCCCCGAAGAAGGCGACGAAGAACAGATGGTATTAGGCTACGAAACCCTCACTGCCACCCAAGCCTCATGCAACACGACCGAAAACCGACGCTACCACGTCACCGCACTTTGGGACGATCGCGAGACCGAGAACTCGAACACCATTTACCTTGGGCCGAGCGTAGGCGTTGAAGAGAACGACATCATCTCTGAAGGTTGCGCGGTCTACCCCAACCCTGTCAATGACCTTCTGACTATCAATGCCAAAGGCTTACGCCACGTCAGCCTCGTCACCCTTACGGGAGCCAAGGTCTACGAGGGCTTTGTCAACGAAGAAAAGGCTGTGATTGGAATGGAGAATTTGCCTCAAGGCTTGTACCTGCTTAACATCCTTACCGACGACGGCATCCGTACCGTCAAGGTGATGAAGCAGTGATTATTTCGTCTTCCAGAAGCTGCGCGTGAAGAGCAGCAGTACCGTAAAGATTTCAAGACGGCCCACCAGCATGTCGAAGGAAAGCAGCCACTTGGCCGGATTCGAGATGGCATCGAAATTGCCACTCGGTCCTGTAATGCCCGAGCCTGGACCGTAGTTGCTGAAACATGTCAGGAACGAGATGGCGCCTTCTTCCAAGCCCATCCCGAAAGCGGTGAGCAGTATCACATTAATCATGAAAAGCAGGATAAAAAACGAGAAAAAGGAAACCACGCGTTTCGCCGCCAAATCATCAACGCTTTGTCCTGAAATCTTGATGGTATACATGCTCGAGGAGTGAATCAACTCGTGGACAGTTTTCTTGATGTACTTGAGCAGCACGATGACACGCACCATCTTGATACCACCGCTGGTGGAGCCTGCACAACCGCCCACCACCATCATCAACACTGTGGGAATAAGAAACATGCGTCCCCATAGGTCGTAGTCGTAGTTGCTGCCCTGAAAGCCCGTATTCGACAACAAAGCCACCACATGAAACAGTGAAGTGCGGATACGGTCACCTTCAGTATGCGGATGCGAAGCCAGCTGCTCTTCCGTCATGATGTCGAAATGCGGAGCGAAATAGAAACGTGCCATGAAAATCACCGTGAATCCGAGGATGGCCAACAAATACCAACGCAGCTCCTCATTCTTTTTGATGACATCGAAACGGTTGTTGAACAAGAAATGATACATGGCGAAATTGATGCCCGACAGAAGCATAAACACAATGCAGACCCATTCCACATAATGCGACTGGAAATGACCAATGCTAGCCTGATGGGTGCTGAAACCTCCCGTGGCGATGGTCGTCAAGGCATGACAAACAGCATCAAAGCGGTTCATCGGACCAAGATGATAAAACAAGGCGCAAAGCAAAGTCAATGCTATGTAGATAATCCACAACAGGCGCGAAGTGGCCTGCATGGTGGGCGCAAGTTTCTCTACACTCAAACCTGGCGCTTCGGCTGCAAACAACGACATTTTTTTTGAACCTTTGGCCACCGATGGGATGAACGCCAAGGTAAATACCACAACACCCAAGCCGCCGAGCCATTGCATCAGGCAACGCCAAAAAAGGATGCCATGTGGTTGGTAGTCGATGTGGCCGAGGATGGTGGCACCTGTCGTTGAAAATCCCGACATGGTCTCAAAAAAAGCATCCGTCACATTATCAACCGTGCCATACATCAAAAACGGCAACATGCCAAACAGCGAAAACAGTACCCAAGAGAGTGCCACCACCATGAAGGTATCGCGAATTTTCAGGGTTTTATGGTCGTTACCTCCTAAATTGTAAAGCAAAAAACCGACAGTGCCCGTCAGTGCGGCTGTGAGGAGAAACTCATCAAAATCAGCCTCCCCTGCCACACGATGATAGTAACTCGCTACCGCTGCGGTCAGCAGCAAGGCAGCAGCCTCAATCAGCAGCAGAACGCCGAACAGTTTGCTTTTCATGGTGTTTTATTGCCAAGGTTGTGCCCAGCCGTCACCGTAATCGAAATCGTCGTCGTCATCTGATTCGTCCTCTTCCTTTTTCTCCTTGTAAGAGTTATCGGAATAAGGTTTCACCCACTTGCGGAAATTGGCTGATGACAAGGCCGTAATCTCACCTTCGTTTTCAGGTGACACGGCAATGTCAATCTCATCGCTGGCCAGTTCTTTCAGCCAATGCTCCAACTCGGAAAAGCCCATGTCGGTCACGGTGTAGCTTTTCCAATCACCTTGTGCGGCTTGGGCAGCCAACACCTCTGTTTCCCAAAGCGGGACATACGAATTGCCGTCACTGTCCTCCAACATGGCAAAGAAGCCTGCTTTGGCCTCAAGCAGCCACACCTTACGCGTCTCAAGGATAGCATCCAAAAAGTGTTTGAGTCTCTCTTCCATAGTTAACGCTTTTTCTGTTGTTGTTGCAACTTGGCCTGTTGTTTCTGAGCTTCCTCAAGGCGCTTCATAAAGTTCGACTTCTTCTGCGGCTTTCTCTTGTTCTCTTCGATGGTCGCACGCACCTTGTCTTCGTCAATCATCTTGCGGAAGACGAACATTTGGATGAAGGTGATGATGTTGACCAACATGTAGTAGTAGCTCAAACCCGCCGAATAGTTGTTGAAGATGCCGAAGAACATGAGAGGCATGAGATACATCATCCACTTCATGGGCTTCATCTGCGGGTTGCTAGAATAGTCCATCTGCTTGTTGTTCACGTAGGTATAGATGAAGGTCGTGATGGTCATCAGGAGGGTGAACAGACTCAAGTGATCCATGCCAAAGATTGGCGGGAAAGTGACGATAGCATCGTATGTCGAAAGGTCATCAGCCCAGAGGAAAGGCTGCTGGCGCAACTCGATACTGGCGGGGAAGAAACGGAAGATAGCGATGAGGATAGGGAACTGCAACAAGGCGGGCAGACATCCCGAAGCGGGGCTTACACCTGCCTGACGTTGCAGGTTCAAAACAGCCTGCTGTTTCTTCATTGCATCTTCTTCCTTGGGATATTTCGCGTTGATGGCTTCCATCTCTGGCTTCAAAACGCGGGTGATGGCCGACGACTTGTAGGACTTGAACGCCAAGGGGAAGAGCAAGGTCTTGATGATAATGGTCAGGATAAGGATGACGATACCATAGTTCCAACCATAATGGCTCAACCAGTTAAACACCTCGATGACACCATAGTTAATCCATCTGATTAAGAAGAAATTACCCAAGTTGATTTGGTCTTCCAAGCCCAACTTGTAACTGCGTAAGGTCTTGAAGTGGTTGGGGCCGAAATACAGCTTCATCGGGATGACATTGGTCTCGGCTTTCACGTCGTAAGGCACTTCGATGTTGGCCGACATCGACTTGTAATAGCGCGGGTTGTTCGACTTGCGCGTGCGCATGGCCATTTTGGCGTTTTCAAACTCATTGTCGGCGATGATGACATTACAGAAGAAACGCTGCTTGAACGACACCCATTTCAGCTTGTTGGTGACGGTCTGCTCGCTGTCCTTGTTCACCACAAGGTGATCGACATCCTTGTCGTTCAAGGAACGGAAGTAGACCGATTCATCGGCGAAACGGTCGGTGCTCTTCTCCTGTTTCATCAGGTCGACGTCCCAATCGATGCTCATGTAGTCGGCATTGGTGGCGATGACGTCTTTCATGCCAACGGTGCGGATGTCAAAACCCAGCATGTAGTTGTCATCGCTGATGGTATAGACATACTCCAAGTATTTCTGCGGGTTGTCGGAAAGCAGGCGCATGGCGAAAACGATGCTGTCGCCCTCGGCCACGGTCATATTGCCACCCGAATAAGGCCTTCCGTTCATATAAGGCTGGAAGTAGAACTGCGATGTGTTGACAATGCGGTTGTTGGCGAAGAACGACAGGTCGAATTTGGCAGTAGCCGTGTCAAACATGACGAGCGGCAATGAGTCATAGGTCCTGTAATCTTTCAATTCCACCTTTTGGAGAAAACCGCCTTTGTTGCTGAAAGCCAGCTTTTGCAGTTTATTCTCAATGGTCCAGGTTTTTTCCTCGCCATTGGCAGAGACGGCAAAGACGCCATATTTGTCGCGCATGATGGCGGCCTGATGCTCCACAAGAGCGGCGGAGTCCATGTCAGCGAGTTGTGTGCTGTCAATCATCAGGTTAACAGTCGTTTCAGCCTGTCTTTGTTGTTCGGCCATGCGAATCGAGTCCAAGCGGGCTTCTGCTATCCGCACCTGACGGATGGAGTCTTGTATGCGCCGTTGCTCAGCCAGCTGTTCTTTCGAAGGGGTCATGAAATACATCCAGCCAAAGAGGATGAGCGCGATGAGGGCAAAACCAATTAAAGTGTTTTTATTGTTCATTATGATTCAAATTTGCAAAATAGGGCGCAAAAGTACGAAGATTTTTGCTATTTTTGCAGATTTAACCATTAAAAAAGTATTTACAAATAGAATTATAATCACCAAATATTAACCTAACAAACCAACAACAAATGAAACGCATCTCTTTGATTATCTGCTTATTCGTGGCAATGATAGTCCCGACAATCCTCTGCGCACAAACTCCTGAAGAAGTCGTCGAACGCATGAACGCCGAATTTAATAAAGGCGACTCCCTTGGCATGTCTTTCGATTTCGTGATGTCTATTCCCCTCCTCGGTGAGTTCAAAACCACCAATTATGTACTGGGCGACAAACTAAAGATTGATATGTCCCACAAGAACAAGAAAAGCATCAATTGGAATGACGGCACAACCGAATGGGAGTACGATTCCGAGAAAAACGAGATAAAAATCACCAACGCAAAGCCCAGAGAAAAAGATGAAAACTCAGGCAACACGGGTCTCGTCACTGGTGTCAGCGAAGGTTACGACCTCTCATTCGACAAAAAGACCGATGCCAAGGCGTGGTACATCGTATGCAAGAAAAACAAGTCGAACAAAGAAAAGGACGACCCCAAGCGGATTGAACTCGCCGTTTCCAAAGCCGATTATTCGACCATCTACATGAAAACCAAGGCAAAAGGTATCGGCATCTCCATGGAAAACTTTAAGATAGGCGTAACGGAAAAGGATGTCACCTTCAACCCCGCCGACTACCCCAACGCCAAGATTATTGACGAACGGTAAAACATTTGTTTTGTCAAAAATTGGAGGCTCGAATCAGGCCTCTGCGAAGTGAACGTATTCCATGGCCGTCGTTCATGTCGGTATACATATACCCAGGCTGCGTCTCGGTATGATAGCCGATTTCCTCAAAAAAGCGGATTAAGTCCTCATAGTCAGTTGTGCGATGGTAGGCACACACCGCAAATGTTATCGGGTTTTTGATAGCCTTTAGGTATTCCTGTGCATCACGCAGCACTTCCAATTCCTTACCTTCATTGTCCATCACAACAAATACACGCTGTTGTCCGCATTTTTCCAATAAATCGGCCAGTTTGATTTTCTTTCCCTTTTTCTTTTCCTCGTTGTCTTCCTCTTTCTCTTTCTTTCTCTTTTTGCCTGAAAGAGAGCCTTTCACCAACTCAACTTTATCCTTGTATGGAGCAAATGTGGTCTCAATAGGCTTCCACCAACGATGGGCGTGTTCCACCATATATACCTTGCTGACCTTGTCTATCACGTCGAGAGCCAACAAGCCTCTTGCACTTCCAACGTCCATCTCAGCATCTCCCATTTCGTCGTGTGTGCGTTTAAGCAAGACCTCAGTAAGTTTGTCTGTCATATCATCTACCACTTCGCCAAGCACATCGGTAGACGACACTCCCCTTCCACCTCCGGCATCAATCAAGACATCACCTTCTTCTATGTGATAGCGTTCGGACTGGTAGGCTTGAGGACTGCGTTGGCGATAGCCGTTCCCCTCTACATCATCATCCTCGATGGCATAACGGTAGAGCCAACTGACAAACTTTTCGCTCTCGCCTTTAGGAAAATACAACGGATGCCCGTTATGCATCACATAACACATTTTCAAATCCTTATCGGCATGGACTTCAATAGGGGGCATGTCGCGCATTTTCTCGTAAGGATACAAAGCAGCGCAAAGCGGTCTTTTCTTCAGATACTCGTATGCGAGTCTGATGTCCTCGTCGTCGCTGTCTTTGTAACGAAGCAATGTCAACTCATAATTCAAGGCCTTTACACTTTCCTGTAAATTATCGATGTCTTTATCGGTAATGCCAGACAGGAACATATCTTTAACACTACTGAATAATTTACCAATGACACTCATTTTCAAATTAGTTTTGTTCACTGCAAAAATAGAAAAGTTTTTAATATCACTGTTTTAGTCCATGACATTCACCTCAGTTTAGGCTACAAAAGTACAAAAAAGCAGACAAACGCCTTTTGTGTGATAATTCCCCACACTTCTCATCAACGTAATCATATCAAGCAACGACTTGACATGTCCCCAAAAACCTTTGCCTATATTCTCATCTTATTGTTATTTGAACCTGCGTTTTACATTTTACTTGTTCAACTTTCTCATTTTTCTCCAAAAAGCCCTACCTTTGCCTCATCAAAATAGGATCCTTATGCAAAACGAAACACAAACCATAACACAACCCGACCTCAAAACCACAAAATGCCTCAACTGCGGCACCGAGTTCGAGGGCAAATTTTGCCCCGAATGTGGACAAAGTGCCGAGACAGGACGCTTTACGATGAAATTCATCTTTGAAAACCTTCTGGCGGCTTTCATCAGCAAAGACGGCGGTATCTGGTTCACGCTCAAAAACCTGTTCACCCGCCCGGGAGAGATGATTGTCGAGATTCTCAACGGCAAGCGCAGGAGGTATTTCTCCCCCTTCCCCATGCTGATTTTTGCCTTGACGGTATACATCCTATCGTTTTCGATTACAGGCAGCCGCGACAGTTTTCGTAAAGCAGAGCAAAAATTCATCAACAATGTTGAAGTCTCCAGTGAAACCCAATCTGCCGAGCAGGATTCGGAAGTCGACGAACAACTTCTTTTCGCGAAAAGATTGGTTGGCCATTGTTTAGGGGTTTACAACAACCATTACACCACCATCTTCATGCTGACACTCCCTCTTTTCCTCTTTGCAGCAAGGCTTTGTTATGGGAAGAATAATAGGAAGCGTTACTATCGCGCAGAATACTTGGTCGCCATTACCTATTCCATGGTTATGGTGGTCCTCTACCGTTGTTTGGTCAGCCTGATGTATCCCATCTCGAAAAACATCTCGCAAAGCCTGGGCGAATGGATGCCTTTGGTCATCGTGATAGCCTTCACGGTCTGTTTGCGGAAAATGATGGGGTACAGCATCCTCAAAACCAGTTGGCGAAGCCTGTTGACCGTATTGCTATATTTTACAACACTGGGATTCATTGCTTTAATCGTCGTCATTCTCGTTGGGATTATCTTCATAGATAAACTTATGTGACGAAAGGTGCTTCAACGCTTGATGCTTTTTCTCGTCAATTCCAAAGTCCAGTTTCAAAACTTTACGTACTGCTCCAACAGCGGATGGACTTCCCCGTCTTCTTTGATGAGAGCCTCTAACTGCCTCCAGTTCTTAATCATCCCGCGCTTCTCACGTTGGTTGACAATGCGCTTCACTTGTTCATAGTTGAGATAAGGATGATGCACCAAGGTCTTGAAATCAGCACGATTAATATCGATCTTCGTGGGCTCGACATCACCTATTATTATATACGGTTCAACGGTCGCATAACGCGTTGAGTCCATGCCTTTCACGTCTCGTAACTGCTCCTTGTTGACATAGCCGCCCAACTTGTCGCGGAACTCGAGAATACGCATCGCCATGTAGGGTCCGATTTGCGGTAGCTCGACCAAAGTCAACGAGTCGACGGTGTTGAGGTCAACGATAGGGATGGCTTTCTTTTCCTTGGTCTTCGTTTCTTCCTGCTGGCCTGATTTGAGTTCTGTTTCAGCTTTCTGCATAGTTCTTCGTGCCACTTCGGGCAGCACAATGAATGGTTCCAATTGGGCAAAGTCCTCCTCGCTGATGGTGTAGAGTTTGGCCAAATCTCCTTTCGAGTAGAACTTGCCGCCCTTGTCGCGGTAGTTGATGATGTTGCGTATCTGCCTGTCGGTCAAGCCTATTCTTCTGCCCTCTTCTTCCGTCATCGTGTTAGGGTTGAAAGGGAAAGGAGTGAGTTCAGCAACCTCTTGGACAATGTTTTCCGTTGCTTTTTGTTGCTGTTCATCAAGGGCGGCATTGCGCAAGGCCAAGAGCGAATCCAGATTGTGGAGCGAAGTTTCATCCAACGAAACACGGGGACGATGCAATACGCAAACCAGCACCAACAGGAGAATTATCGCCAAAATCGTGATGATAGCGACGCGCTCCCCTTTGTTGAACGACAAGAACTTGCGCAACTCTTCCATAAGCTACTTGATGAATCCGCTGATAAAGATGACCGCGATGGCCAATGGTGCCAAATACCTGACAATAAAGAAGATAACTTTTCGCAATGGTGACTTCAGTTTGCCCTCGTTGGTCACCTCTTCGAAGAACTTCTGCTTGCCAAGATACCAGCCCACAAATATGACAATGAGCATGCCACCCAAAGGCAACAGGATGTTGGACGAGACGAAGTCCATCATGTCGAACACGGGTCTGCCTCCGATGGTGAACGGAGTGTTTTCCATCAGGCTCAACGAGGCGAAACTGCCGATGAGTAGTGTGGCGACACAAGCCAAAACGGTGGCCCAATTACGTTTAATATGCAGTTCCTCGGAGATGTAGGCGACCACCACTTCAAGCAGTGAAATGGTTGAGGTCAGCGCGGCGATGGCCAGCAATACGAAGAAGATGATGCAGAAGACATAACCTCCAGTCATCTGATTGAAAATCATCGGTATCGTATTGAACACCAAGCCCATGCCTGCCGTCGGACGGATGCCGAACGAGAACGCTGCCGGGAAGATGACGATGCCCGCCAGCACCGCAATCAAGGTGTCGGCAAGGATCACAGAAAATGCCGTGGAAGTCAGGTTGTCACTCTTTTTGATGTATGAACCGTAGGTAATCAACACACCCATGCCGAGGCTCAAGGAGAAGAAACCTTGTCCCAGCGCGCTGATAAGCACTTCTCCATTAATTTTCGAGAAATCAGGGTGGAAAAGGAAGACCAAACCCTCTTTGGCACCAGGCAAAGTCGAAGAGCGGATGCCAAGTACGACAAGAAGCACCAAGAGCAGTGGCATGAGGATTTTAGCGTATTTTTCGATGCCATTTTGGACGCCCTTGAAGACCACGTATCCCGTCAGAAAGATGAAGATGGCCTGCCACATCACGTTACGCCAGCCCATGTTGTGGAAATCGGCGAAATCCTGCTCAATGGCTGACAACTCCTTGTCGTGGAACGAGTTAGCCGCTGCCTTGACGATATATTCCAAGGTCCAGCCTGACACGGTGGAATAGAACGCGAAGATGATGAAACCGCACAACACGCCCATGTATCCGACCAAAGGCCAAACCGTCTTCGGCGCGAGCTTCTTGAACGCCCCTACGGAGTTGCTTTGAGAGTGGCGACCGATGACCAATTCCGACAGCATCACAGGGATACCGAGGAAGATGACGACGGCCAGATAGACCAAAAGGAACGCCGCTCCGCCGTTTTCGCCCAATTCGCAAGGGAAGCGATAGATGTTGCCTAATCCGATAGCCGAACCCGCTGCCGCAGCAATGATACCGAGCTTCGAGCCAAAGCCGTCGCGCTTTTTCTTTCCTTCTGTCATGATATGTTGAATTTAGGATGATCTTTTTTCGCCGTATGCCAAGTCGCCGACATCACCCATGCCCGGGACGACGTAAGCTCGGGCTGTCAGTTCCTCGTCAACACTGCCGACCCAAATCGTGACAGGCTGGCGCGACAGGGCACTCTGCACATAGTCGAGGCCGTCTTGCGAAGCCACCGCCACAGCGATATGGATTTCCTTGGGCATCATATTTTCAGTGAGGCCTTCCAAGGTTTTCACAATGGATTCGCCTGTTGCCAACAACGGGTCGCAAAGAATGAGGACGCGGTCTTCGATGTCGGGCGAGGAAAAATACTCCACGCGGATTTCAGAGTCCTCGTTTTTGTCGTATTTGCGGTAAGCTGCGATGAAAGCGCTGTCGGCTTGGTCCATCATGCTCAACATTCCGTTATGGAACGGTAGACCCGCCCGCAAAATGGTGGCAATGACAGGTTGCTCGTGCATGGTCCGTATCTCCTTGATACCCAACGGTGTGGTCACTTCCTCATCGTCATACTCAAAGGTCTTGCTGATTTCGTAGGCCATGATTTCGCCGATACGTTCGAGGTTGCGGCGGAAGCGCATACGGTCTTGTTGGATAACGGCATCGCGCAGCTCAGCCATGTATTGGTTGAAAACGCTGTCTTTCTCGCCTAAATTGTGGATTGTAATCATAGTAGTGCAGTTTGATTGCCACAAAAATAGGAGAAAAACAAATACAACGCAAATAAAAAAATTATTTCCGCTGCTTCCAAAGCTTCAACAAGCCCTTTCCCAACGGGGAAAGCCGATTGAAGGAATAGGACGGATATTTCACCTCGTTGCCGCCAAAACCAAGATAAAACCGCGCCAAGTTCTCGTCGTCGGAACCCTCAAAATCAAAGGTAATGGGTTGGTTGGCAAACTTTTGTATCACATGGTCAAGAAGGAAAGTCATGGCTTGTTTTTCCTTGCCCTCCTGTTTCAAGCCAGAAAAAAGGAAAGTGATACGGTTAGAGGTCTTCATGAAAATGGCCGCACAAAGCAACTCGCCTACGCCTTTTTCGGTCACACCGAGGAAAAAGGCTGCATCGCGACACTGAGCGACTTGTGCCAAATGAGTCAGGCGCGCATATTCGGCATCACCCCACTTGTCCAAATAGGCACCACGGTTGTCCGTAAACAAAGCCACCACATGATATGGAATCACCGTGTCGACAATCTGCAAATTGTTGGCTTCCGCCTTGGCAAGATTGCGTTTCGTGTTCTGATGATAGTTGGCTCGAATGGCTTCGTATCCTTGGTTTAAATCAAGCAGTACATTTCTATGATACTCAACACCTTGAAGACTTTCATTAAAAGTATTGCTTTCATTCAATCGAATCTCCGCGAAACGGTACTTTTTTGGGATGGCGTTCAGAAATTCCTCTGTCTTTTCGGAGGTCAAAGGCGCTTTGGAAAACACGCCCAACTGCTGCACAAAATAGGGCTGAAAAAGGTAGTTCACGCTAAACTTCTTCCCGCCCGTGAGCGGCATCACGGACTGATAATCATCCTCAACTAAGGCTTCCCAATTTGGGTGGACGACATCAAGATACCACGAATAGGCGTAGATGTTGCCACATGCTGCGATGGTGGCGTCCCATTGGGTTTTGTCGATTTGGTTATGTTGCAGGTATTGGATCATTTCAGATTTCAGATTTCAAATTCATTGGCACACGTACTCAAGTATATGTCGATACATTTCGGGCCAGCCTGCCCAGCGTTTTTCTCCGCCAAGGGTTTCGTTATGAGTAAGATAGATGAAGGTGCCACCCACGGCTTTCACCTCGTCGATGAGTTGTTTGGCTAATTCTAACGAGCTGTCTACATCAAGGTTGAGATAATCTCGCATGGTGCCGTCCATGAGGGCGAAAGGATGTATACGTAGGTTGGTAACCACGTCGTTCTCAAGGTCATAGAAGCGGAACGTGTCGGCGATACCCGCACGGAAACCGGCTTGTGAGGCAAAGCCCATCGTGTAGTCGTCGCTGATGTCCAACTCTATGAGTTTCTGGTAGCTACGTGGCAGGTTCATGCGCAAGAAATGCTGGCGGCTCTTGGTCAGCGGACGGTGCAGCACTTCTGAGAGGTTGTCGATTTCCTTCTGCATCTTTTCGATGTCGAGATACGATGAAAACGAAGGATGGATGCCTACGTCGGCATGGTCGCCGAGGGTTTTGATGAGCGACTGGAACGCCGACTTGCGGATGGAGATGTTCTTGTCGTTGGTGTCGTACTCGCCACAGAGGATAAAGTATATCGGCTTGATCTTGAACTCTTTCTGCAACTCAAACTGAAAATCGAAAGAGTCAAAGGGGTCTTTTCGCTTGCCGCGCAACACCGCATGACGTTCGCGAATTTCGTCATAATTGCCTGCTGCCAAGTCGCGGAGGAACGCGCCCACGGTACGATAGAGGCCCTTATGCTTGTAAGCCCACGCTGCGTCGACATCGTAGGTCGGAATAAAGGTAAACTTTCGCGTTTTGATGGGCAAATCGGGGAAAATGGCATGCAAACGCTTACCCAAAGCCAGAGTCCAAATGTTGACTAAAGGCTTTTGCAAAAGGCCGTTTTCAAACATCCATGTCGACTCGGCCTGAAAGCGTCCGTACTTGTCGCGCACCTGCGGCAGATATTCCTCGTAGCGCGAAACCAGATAAAACGAAGCCGCAAACACATCAAAAGGCATAAGCAAATCCTTCCCATAGACAGGAAACAGGCCTTTAACAGATTCGAAGTCAACGGATTGGGTATCCTTCTCATTGATATGCCTCTCAAACAGCAGGTTCACCGACTTTTGGAACGGCGCGTCACACAGACGTTCCGTGCCATAGTGCATCTTGGGGCTTTCTTCGGCCTTAAAGCGCTCCGCATCGGTCGTCAACGCAAAGTCGATGCCGAGCAGGTCACCAAAGAGCAAGTCGAAGGTGTAGGCCACACGGTCGGTGATTTTCGGTACGTGGACAAGCAGTTTCATTGGGGCAAAAATAATATGATTTTCAATGCTAACGGCAAAAACGGAGAAAAATGTGCAATGTTGCCGAGGGAAAGCCGAAAATCCGTATTTTTGTCGGTTTGAAAAACCATCCCGAAAACATGGAAAATTTCGTCGTATCCGCAAGAAAATACAGGCCGATGACCTTCGACACCGTCGTGGGTCAGGGCTCCATCACCAACACCTTGAAGAACGCCATCCGCAACAACACCCTGGCACAAGCCTTCCTGTTTTGCGGTCCGAGAGGCGTGGGCAAGACCACTTGCGCCCGTATCATGGCCAAGACCATCAACTGCCTCAACCCCACCGAGAACATGGAGGCCTGCAACGAATGTGAGTCGTGTCGCGCCTTCAACAACAACGCCTCGTTCAACATCTTTGAACTTGATGCCGCGTCAAATAGTGGTGTTGACGACATTCGATCATTAATTGAACAAGTTCGAATTCCTCCTCAAATAGGCAATTATAAAGTGTTCATTATTGACGAGGTTCACATGCTTTCACCACAAGCTTTCAATGCTTTCCTGAAAACTTTGGAAGAACCGCCGGCGTATGCCAAGTTCATCCTTGCCACGACGGAAAAACACAAAATCATCCCGACCATCCTTTCGCGCTGTCAAATCTTTGACTTCAAGCGGATTACGGTGGATGACATCGCCAAACATTTGGCATACGTTGCCCAAAGTGAAGGCGTAACCGCTGAACCAGAAGCCCTGAACATCATCGCCCAAAAAGCCGATGGTGCCTTGCGTGACGCGCTCTCCATCTTCGACCAGATGGTCAGTTTTTCGGGAAAAAACATCACCTACAAGGATGTCATCGACAATCTGAACGTACTGGACTACGACTATTATTTCCAAATCGTTGACCATATCCTGCATGGCAACACGAGCGACATTCTGTTGATACTCAACGACATCATCAGCAAAGGCTTTGAACCGCAACATTTTGTCAGTGGCATGGGCAACCATTTAAGAAGCCTGTTGGTCTGTAAAGACGCAGCGACGGTGCAACTTTTGGAAGTCAGCGAGCAGTTGCGGCAGCGTTATTTGGCACAATCACAAGCCTGCCCTCTGCCCTTCCTCATTAAGGCCTTGGAAATCAATAACCAATGTGACATCGATTATCGTGCTGCCAATAACAAGCGGTTGCATTTGGAGATTGCATTATTAAAGATGTGTGCTCTATGCAGCAATGCCTTGGCCATGCCGACACCGCAGGCGCAACCTGTGCAGATGCCACAGAATAGACCTGCGCAACAACCTGTTTCACAGAATATTGGGCAGACACATGGGTCTGCCCCTACGCCAGCCGCACAAACCCAACAAACGACACAACAATCTACACCTACTGTGACAACGGGTCATGACCCGTTGCCAACTGCCCACAATCCCAACCCTAACCAACAAACAACCCAACAACCCAACAACAATTCAACAATTCAACAACCAACAATTCAACAGCCTCAACCCACCGTCCGTCCTCGTGGCACCACCAGCAGCATTTCCATCAACAAGGCCATGCAGCAAGCTGAGCAAAAGACCGAGGAGAAAGAGGAAACTTGGGATTCCGCCTTCACGCAGGAGCAATTGACAGCAGTTTGGGCTGATTTCGTCAACCGATACAAGAACTATGAAAAACATTCGCCCAGTTTCCTTGCTGCATTGAGCAAATATACCCCACGGTTAGAAAACGGCAACGAGATCCACTTCAGCGTCGACAACAAGCTCTTTGAGCGCGAAACGGAAGGTATGAATGATTTGCGTAAACACCTGAAAAACAGTCTGCACAACAACCAATATAAGCTCGTCCCCGAACTAATGGAACGTCCCGCCGAAATTGAGGCCTACACCGACAAGGACAAGTTCGAGAAAATGGCGGAAGAACGGCCTTTCTTGAGGACTTTGCAGACCGAACTCAAACTAGAAGGAGATTTATAAACTTTATTCATAATGAAAAAACAACACATTTTCGCCATGATGATTGTAAGTACAATGGCAGCAGGCTGCGCACAAAAGACAGCCGAGAACACAGAACCAGAAAAAGAGGTTGTCCCGGCCATCGAGTTGGGTAACATGGACACTTCCATCAACCCTGCGGACGACTTTTTCCGTTATTGCAACAACAACTGGTTGAAAAACAACCCGATTCCTGAGGAATACACCTCCTATGGTGCTTTCACCGAGATTGACCAACGCAATGAGATCCTGATTCAGGACATCATCGACGAGGCCTCGAAAGATGCCAACGCCGCCCAAGGCAGCATGTCGCAGAAAATCCGCGACTTCTACAACGCGGGCATGGACACTGTCGCCATCAACGAGCGTGGTTACAGCGAACTGCTCCTCTATTTTGAAAAGGTGAACGCCCTCAACGACAAAGCCGAGCTGGCCAACCTGCTTGGTTATCTGCACAGCAACGGTTTCAGCGGTTTCTTCAGTGCTGGTGGCGGCACCGACCCGAAGAACGCCGAGATGGTCATCATGCACGTTTTCCAAGGCGGATTGAGTCTGCCCGACCGCGACGACTACCTCGAAGAAGCCTCGCAGGAGATGCGTGAGAAGTACGTCGAGCATGTCGCCAAAATGTTCGAGCTCACTGGAACTGAACCCGAAGCTGCTGCCCAAAAGGCACAAGGCATCCTCGCTTTTGAAACCGAACTCGCCAAGAACTCACTGTCCCGTGTAGAACGCCGCGACCCCGACCGTACTTATAATAAGAGAAGTCGTGCTGAATTGCAGGCCTCCACGCCTATCTTCAACTGGGACAATTATTTTGATGCTGCTGGCGCCCCTGCTTTCGACAGCCTCAACGTGGGTATGCCCGACTTCATCGCCGCCCTCAATGGTATCATTGACAACACGGACATAAACGTCATCAAGGACTACCTGAACTGGAAAATCATCACCAACAGTGCTAATCTGTTGAGTGACGACCTCGACAAGGAAGACTTCAACTTCTACAGCAACTATCTCTACGGTCAGGAAGTGCAGCAACCCCGCTGGCGCCGTGTGCTCAATGCTACTTCTGGCTGCCTCGGCGAAGCTATCGGTCAGCTTTATGTTGAGAAACATTTCCCTGCCGAAGCCAAGGCCCGTATGGAGAACCTTGTCGGCAACCTGAAAATCGCCCTCGGCGAGCGTATCAAGGCCCTCGACTGGATGAGTGATGAGACCAAGGCCAAGGCCCTGCACAAACTCGACTGCGTTAATGTGAAGGTCGGTTATCCCAACAAGTGGAAAGACTACACCAACTTAGACATCACGCCGGATTCGTATTTCCAGAACTTCCACAAGGCCATCAACTTCGAGAACGCCATCGAGATGGCTAAGATTGGTAAGCCCGTCGACAAGGAAGAATGGTTCATGACACCGCAAACCGTCAACGCTTACTACAGCCCTGACATGAACGAAATCGTGTTCCCCGCAGCCATTCTGCAACCTCCGTTCTTCAACATGGATGCTGACGACGCCGTCAACTACGGTGGTATCGGTGTGGTGATTGGCCACGAGATGACCCACGGCTTCGACGACCAAGGCTGCAAGTACGACGAAAACGGCAACCTCAACAACTGGTGGACCGAAGAAGACGCCACCAAGTTCAAGGAGCGCACCCAGCAGTTAGTCAAACTTTTCAACGAATTTGAGTTGCGCGGCAACCACATCAACGGCGAACTCACCCTTGGCGAGAATATCGCTGACCTCGGTGGCCTCAACATTGCCTGGGACGCTTTCCAAATGACCGACGAGGCCAAGGCCAACCAAAGCATTGACGGCTTCACGCCTGCCCAACGCTTCTTCATCAGCTATGGCACCATCTGGCGCAACAATATCCGCGACAAGGCCCTCGAACGCCGCATCAAGGAAGACGTACACTCACCGGCAGAAGCCCGCGTCAACCGCACCCTCGGCTCCATGCCGCACTTCTATGAGGCTTTCGAGATCCTACCTGAAAACAAGATGTATATTGCTCCGGAAGAGCGTGCTGCGATTTGGTAATCACTTTCAGAATCGAGTAATATCAAAAAGCCAGTCTTCAGAAATGTTGGCTGGCTTTTGCTTTGATTCACTACTTCAGCACATTTGCAGCGAGTTCCATTGCTCGTTCAATCGTTGGGGCCATGTCGTAATACTTGTATTCCGCCAAACGTCCGCCGAAAAAGACATTTTGTTCTTGCTCAGCTAACGCTTTGTAGCGATTATATAAAGCCGAATTCTTCTCATCATTCACGGGATAATACGGCTCCATTCCTTCCTTGAACTCAACACTGTATTCCTTGGAGATTACCGTTCTTGGGTTGTCATAAACCGCTTGACCAAAACTCTCAAAATGCTTATGCTCAATGATTCGGGTGTACGGGACTTCCTTTTCGGTGTAATTCACCACCGCATTACCTTGGTAATTAGGCAAATCCAATGTTTCCTGCTCAAAGCAGACAGTACGATATTGGAGCCTACCAAAACGATAATCGTAAAACTCGTCTATGGGTCCTGAATAGACTACTTTCTCCACGACCGACATCAACTCTTCTTTATTCAAAAAGAAATTCGTATTTGTTCGTGTTTCAATGCCATCCAACAAACTATCAATGAGTTTGTTGTAACCACCAACGGGGATGCCTTGATATGCATCATTGAAATAATTGTTGTCAAACACGAAACGCAAAGGCAAACGACGGATAATAAACGCCGGCAACTCATTACAGGGCCGTCCCCATTGCTTTTCGGTGTAGCCTTTGATGAGAACTTCATAAATGTCCCTGCCAACCAATCTCAACGCCTGTTCTTCCAAATTGTGCGGCTCTTCAACGAAACCTGCTATCTTTTTTTGCTCTTCTATCTTTCGCAAGGCTTCTTCAGGTGTTGTGACACCCCATATCTGATAGAAAGTATTCATGTTGAACGGAAGGTTGTAGAGCTTTCCTTTGTAATTGGCGACAGGACAATTCGTGTAACGGTTGAAAGGCACAAAATGGTTCACAAAGTCCCAAACGTCCTTGTTTGAAGTATGGAAAATATGGGCACCATATTTATGGACATTGATGCCTTCCACCTCCTCGCAATGCACATTGCCACCAAGGTGTGAACGCTTGTCGATGACAAGGCAACGCTTACCCGATTGATTGGCAAGATAGGAGAAAGTAGCTCCGAATAGACCGGAACCAACTATGAGATAATCATAATGTTTCATCACTATTGTTTTAATGATTTGCGGCAATATAAAGTTCTTGTCTCTAATTCAGGGTGAATTATCCATGGAGCTCCTTCTGGTTCAGGCGTTCCAACGTAATATGCGTCAAATTCTTCTGGCCATCCCCAAGGCATCTCATGTAGCTCCTTCGCAATCAAAACGGAATCCCATTTACACATGAAAATAAAGTCTGGTTTCAGCATCTTCGACTTATCGAAATAATGGAAGTTTTGAACTTGATGGAAATTGGAAGAGTTCACTGCATCAAATGCATAGAGGCAACAATAGTCATAACAAGCCGTAAATACGACAGATTGTTTGGACTTGTAGCTATACTTTTGCATAATATCATAAACATTGTCAAAATAGTTCTTCTGACATTCCTTCAATGCTATTTCCGCAAAATATCGATTTCCTCGGCTAAAATGAAAAGAATCGTCTCTTTGTTGATAGGTTTTCCATACATTTGGCAATGGAAGGATAAAAAGTAGAATTACAGCGATTTTTACTCTTTTGAAATCTTCATTGGGATACTTGTATTCTCGTTCATACCATATAAAAAGCCATGCAGTAATAAAACAAAGCATCCGAGATCCCAACGAAATATTAGTACCAAGACAAGCCAGCGGTGGGAATATAAGCAAAAATATAGTCACCCATGTCTCTGTCTGCTTGAATATTTGCCACGAAAAGGCTTGTTTTTTTCGTGAAAAGAGCAGTGGTAGCAAAGGTATGCTGAGCATAATCATCGATACAGTGACTTTAGGCTTCACTTGATAATGTGAGTACACCAAAATCAATGCAACATATAATAATGTCCCAATATACTTATTCTTTGTTCTTGTAGAAAGCCAATATGCACCGACAAATGCCAATATTACAAATATACAATCCCTAAAAAACAGTCCATATTGAATTACAAAACTCATACTATCATAGCCATGCCCGCTGTTTCCAATATAACTGGCAGTAAAACACATGGCTTCCCATATTTGCCCTAAATCACAGATACACAAATGCATGTATGACATAGCGGCAAGTATTCCACCAACACCTGAAAAGAGATATAATAACATGTTTTTACGATCCTCATGATATATAATGATTATCAACAGTGCTACACACATAATTAATACCATTGCAGCTGGAATAATGATAAAAACTGACAATCCTAAAAACAGACCGCATAATGAAGCATACAAAACTTTTTTCCATATTACTGTTCTATGATAAAATAGCATAAAGGCACATAAAGCCCAACTTAATACAGCTGTTTGCATTCTCACATAGTTCAATCCATTTCCCAAACCAAACATGATAAGCCAAGTTAAGGCCAAGTATTTAAAAAAATGGCGCTTATCATATATTACGCATGAGGTGCAAGTGATTACCAATATGGAAATCCATATCAAAATGTTGGAAGCCAAGTATGAGTTCACTTTGCTCGTCAAGTCCAGATAAGGAAACCAATGGACCGCTATTAAATTCCATTGGCTTTTGCCAGTAATGCTGCTCATGTCGTATGCTTCTTGCAATTTCAGCAAAAAGTAAGCCTCGTCGAAAGCGGTGAAAAAACCAAAACGGAACATTGAGACTTTCAGTATGGTCAAAACTATCAATGCAAGAATGAGGAGCAGATATAACCAATCTCTTTTCAGTACTTCTTTCATCTTATTTAAGGTTTTTATTTATCTTCCTAAAATCTCCCAGAGCCTTCACACCAATCTTGAAGATACGCCTCATGTTGATGCTGTTTACACCGCCTTGCCTCGGGCGGAAAGTGATAGGATACCAGGCGATTCTCTCGTTTTTCTTCACAGCGATGGCACTTACAGCCACATTGGCCAAGAAGAAATCATCGGGAATGTATTTCATGATAGCTTGTAATCTTTCTGCATTCATCAGACGGAAAGGCGTGTTGGCATCCTTCACCCACACATGGAACATAAGCCAAACCACCAAGCGGAGCGTCTTGGTCACAAACACGCGACTTGCGCCATCCTGTCGGCCACCTCGCGTACCAATTTGGAAATCATATTCATGGCGGTGTTCCCACATCTGCCAAAACTCTTCGGGAAGGGTCTGTCCATCGCTGTCAGTCTGAAATACAAAGTTTGCTTTTTCATCGATGGCATAGCGATACAAATAAAGCACAGTGGCTCCGTGTCCCGAATTGGGCTTGTCAATCGGCACAAGGCAAGGATATTTTTCCTGCAATTGCTGCATAATTTGGAATGTATTGTCCTTGCTGCCATCGTTGGCAATAATCAGTTTGGCCCTATTTCCTTCAGCGTTAATCCTTTCGCATATAGGATGCCACTGGCGAATCACTTCTTCGATGTTGGCCGCCTCATTATAAGCAGGCAAAACCATATAAAGTGTATCCATGATTATTTAGTATTATTAGTATTAAATGTAATAACTATTTTTGATTTTATGAATTCATATGATTCTGATAATATCCATGAAACAGACAAACAAATTATAAACACTATCGTGCTACCTAGCAATATATTAATGCTTGCCAAAAAAGAATGTAATGTCAACAAACATGTATTAATAACAAACTGATGCAACAAGTATATCGCAAAACTATTTTTATCAATTTTATCAATAATTCTATAGACAAATGTAGTATGATAATTTGATGAGCGCATTAAAAGTTTGCTCAAAATTATGTACATAAAACAAATAAGTAATGAAACAGAAATAGCTTCGCCATTAATATATACACGATGCACCACTTTACTAAATGCAGGGATTAATAACACCATACAACAAAACGCAAAAATCTCAAACAGGTTTGTTTTAGGATTAGTGATGGATTGCCAAAAGGATATCCCTTTGTTTATAAAAGCATTGAGCAAATATCCAAGATAGAAAACAGGGAAATAGTTTACAAACTCCCACAATGTACGATGACTGATAAAAATTTGCATTTTGACAGATATAAGATATAATCCAACGCTAATCCACCATAAATGAGGTCTATACACCTGAACGGAAACAACTAAAATACAAGCAAATATCATTGGAATATACCATAAATGGGTACCATTTACAGGTGACGAATCGAACATCATAGTTGGAAAAATCAATTTATACATGATAGCATAAAAAGCGCAAGGTATCATTAGACGTACTATTTTGTTAAACAAAAAATGGAAATACGTCTTTTTTTTCGTGGTCTGATAAAACAGAACGAATCCTGACAAAAAAGTGAAAGTACAAAGGCCAAACTGCCTAAAACTTGAACTAACCACTCCTTCAAAAGGGAAAGATTTTAATTGGCTACATTCCCAATTAAAAGGTGGCCATCCGTGATACATGATTATTGAATGATGATATAGAATGCATAACAATGCCATTGCTCGTAACATAGACACCGCTTGGTTTCTTTGCAAACTATTTGGAGTAGAAATACTATTCATGTTTATGCAATGTTCCAAAAGTAATATGCTTATTTAGAATGTATTGAATTAGTGCAACCACTACAATGCTTATTAGTTTGCAAACAATTTCATTCCAGTGTGCAGTATCAATCATCAGATACAACATTAATTCACTAATTCCCAGCCCCGTCAGCCCTACGGTATAAAATGACAGAAATCTTTGTGGAGTCTTGTCTTTGACCTTAAAATTGTAAGAACGGTTCAACATAAAAGACGTAAAAATGCCAATATGTGTACTGATAACATTCGCCCAAAGATAGGGCAATACCTCAAAATGGCAAAGGAGCGTGTAAACACTAAAGTCAAGGGCAGCGCAAAAGCTTCCGATTATGCCGTATAAGATTAACTGTCTGAAACGATTGAATAGTACTATTATCTTGTCTTTCATACAGGCTAGGCCATTTTAGTAATGATTTCAAGTGCAAATTTAGGAAATTTTTGAGAACCCCAACAAAATTCCATAATTTATAGGTGAGAAATGCTTACTTTTGCAAAATAATTCAACTTGGTTTTAATCCATACATATACACCATGAAAAAATTCATAGGCAAAATCGGCCTAAAACTTGGCGGCTGGACCACCGTCAAGGAAGCCCCTGACGACCTGGGCAACGCTGTCTGCATCATGGCACCGCACACGGCCATCGAGGATTTTTTTGTCGGGCTGGCCTATTATTGGTACTACGACGTCAAGTTCAAGGTGATGATGAAACAGGAGTTCTTCAAGCCCGTCATCGGTTGGATCTTGAAGAAAATGGGCGGCATCCCCGTCAACCGTGGCCATCAAAACCACCTTGTTGAACAGATGGTTGAGATGTTCAGCCAAAACGAAGACACCCAACTCGTCATTTGCCCCGAAGGCACACGCAAGGCAGTAAAGCACTGGAAAAAAGGCTTTTATGTCATCGCTGAAGGAGCGCATGTGCCTATCGTGCTCGGTTTCATCGACTACAAAAAGAAAGTTTGCGGCATGGGTGGCGTCTTTTACCCCACAGGCGACTACGACAAGGATTTGGCCGAAATCTGGGAGTTCTACAAAGACATCAAAGCCAAACACCCCGAAGGTTTCAACCTCGATGAGCAATACCGAAACGCGAAACAATGATCGACCTGACGACAAAAATCCACGACAAGTTCACCTTGGAATTTAAGGTGGGATTCAACACAGAAGCGACCGCCAAACCTACGAAATACAGCGACTTCGTGATGAACACTTGGATTTTTGTGCCCAACAGTCTCGACATCAACGCGGCCAAGTACAGCAAGGAGAACTTCTACCGCGATCTCAAGTCGGACGTGCGCCTCATCACGCCGGACTATCCGCTGCACGAACTTGCTAACGATGAGCAACTCCTTCCGAACCAGTCACTTACCAACGACTTCAACGAGTTGTTCATCGCACCCGACGACACCATCGACCTCGTCCACTCGCTCAAGATGTATTGCGCCATCGCCAAAAGTGCCTTCCGCGAAGCCCAACAACATGCAGAACAATGCACAGATTCGGTTTCAAGGCTAAAAGCCTGCCACGAATATCTTGAAGATGTGAAACTGGTGGTCACGCGTTTCCGCAAGCTTTATGACAAACTGAAAAACAGCAAGATAACAGGTAAAATCGTTCAAGATTTCGCCTACTCCGACGAGTTTTTGAGCAACATCTTAGAGTCGTTCACCTACCGCCTTCGCGACCACATTCGCCTTTCCCATCCTGAAGAATACGGACAACTTGAAAGCCATTTCAAGGAAGTGCTGTTGGGCGAAAGAAGCTACCGAGAAGCGAAGGGCTATATCTGCGTGAAACCCAACGACACTAACGGCAACAGCGATTTCGTCTTTCGCGCCAGCCTGCTGAAAAAGTTTGCTGAGAGCGACCTCTACCTGAACACTAACAAACGCAAAAACACTTTTTTGGTCGAGCAGATTCTTTACAGCCTCGCTGCAGGTGCCGCCATGGTGGTGGCCACCTTGTCGTCGTTCTTCTTCCAACAGCGTTACGGCAACTTTACACTACCCTTCCTTATTGCATTGGTTATCAGCTACATGTTTAAGGACAGGCTGAAAGACTGGTTGCGGCTTTTCTTTGCCAGAAGGGTCAGCAGCAAGGTTTTTGACACGCGCACCGACTTCAGCATTAAGGGTCGGCATATCGGTTGGAGCAAAGACAGTATGGACTTCATCGACAGCGACGAAATCCAGCCCGAAGTGATGCAACTTCGCAATCGTATTCCTTTGTTCAACGAAGTGAGCGGAAAAGATGAAAAAGTCATTCTTTTCAGAAAAAAAGTGCAGGTTTGGACGAGTGAGTTGGCCAAAGTCAGCCCCTTCCCCATGCGGGGCATTAACGACATCATGCGCTACAACATTACCGAGTTCGTCCGCAAGATGGACAACCCCAGTTTCCCGCTGGCTGGCACTTGGGAAAACGAGAACTACCAACCTATCGAAGGCAGGAAAATCTATCGCATCACCTTTGTCATCCAATGCGTCTTCGAAGGCAAAACCGAATACAAGCGCATGGTGGTGCACTGCGACAAAAACGGAATCATCTCAGTAGAATAACAGCGTTACTGCAACCGTGCCAGTAACTCGTCGCGATAGCTGGCTCCCACAGGAATCTTGTTGCCCATCACAGTCACGTCGGACTTGTCCAACTCCTGAATTTGCTTGAACGAGACAATGTACGACTTGTGGACGCGCACAAAACGGTCCTTGGGCAGAATTTCCTCCAAGTCCTTCAGGGCAAACAAAGCCGTGATACGGCGTTCCTTGGTGTGGAAAGTGACATATTCGTGCTGCCCTTCGATGAACAGCAGGTCGTCGTAGTTGATTTTATAGAGCTTGTAATCCGCTTTCACGGTGATGAAGTCGTTTGACTTGCTGATGGTGTCAGCGGAAGGCACGGGCGTGTTTTCTGTCTTGAGTGGCACGTTGCCAATGGCCTTGTTGATGGCCTGAATGAAACGCGGGAAGTCGAAAGGTTTGAGCAGATAATCGGAAACGCCAAGGTTGAAAGCATCGACGGCGTACTCGGAATAGGCCGTTGTGAAGATGATGGCTGGCTTCTTCTCCAAACTCTTGACCAACTCAAGACCCGTCAAATCAGGCATTTGTATGTCCAAAAGCATGATGTCCACCTTGTTGTTTTTCAGGGCATCCATCGCCTCGAAGGCATTGGAGCACGTAGCCACCAACTGTAAAGAGTCCACCTTCGACACATAGTCCTGCAAAAGTTTCTGTGCCAAATATTCGTCATCGACGATAATCACATTGTATTTCTCGCTCATAGCTCGATTTTAACTTTATAGGTTTCTTTATCTTGTTCAATATCAAATACATAATTCTCTCCATAATGCAACATGAGGCGTTGCTGCACATTATTCAGACCAATGCCCGACTTTTCCCCAGTAACCAATGCCATAGGATTGACGTTTTCTGCCACCGTGTTGACAGCCTCGAAACGAAACTTGTCGCCCGACTGATGCACCTTGACATGCACGTAGCCATCGGGGTGTGTCTCCAAACGGCTGTATTTGAAGCAGTTCTCGATGATAGGTTGCAGCAGCATCGGGGCTATCATGAAGCCCTCGTTCTCCACGTCCTTCTCAAAATACACGTCGCGCCGACCACCCATGCGCATCATCTGGAACTCGATGAAATTCTCGATATACTTGATTTCCTTGCTCAACGGAATCGTATCGGCTTGACAATCAGCAAGCACATATCGCAACATTTCGGAGAGCTTCAGCACACCGTTGGCGGCGTTGTCGTCGTGGGTGTAAACCATTGAGTAAATGTTGTTTAGCGCATTAAACAGGAAGTGCGGGTTGATTTGCGACTTCAGGTAACGCAGCTCCATGTCCAACTTCTCGCTTTTCAGCCGGTCAGAGATAATCTTTTCCTCATTCTCTTTGCGTTGATAATAGAAAATCACGGTGATGGCGTAGGTAGCGATGAACCAAATCAAACGCACCAAGAAAGCTACCAAGACAAACGGAAAGAACGACATTTCGCTGAACGGCCGCCTGTCAATCCAATGCAACAGACAAGAGTCGATAGCTGTTGATGCCGCTGCCCAGGCAACGATGGCCACAATGGAAAACAAGGTGAACAGCACCACCCTGCCGCGCTTCATGAAATGCTCAAGCAGCACCTTATTGGTGAAGATGACCAGAAGCACCACCCAGCCCACGAAACACAGCGAACTGACTGTACGGAAAAGGTAATTGCCGTTGGAATGTACCGTGAAAAAGATGACGAACAGCACGACCCAGATGACACCGTGCTTATAGAGGCGCTCAAGCAGGTCGAGGTTGGCGGTTGGCAGCCCCGTTCGTTTCATTCCCTTGATTTTCATGCGGCAAAGATACGGCGAAACGGGATAATGCCAAATGGTTTTCGAGGAAATTTGTGAGAAAAGCACGAATAAAGCCATCTAATACAAACATTAGACGGCTTTATGATAACCAAAAAATTACTTCAGATCAGTCGTTGTTGACGGGAGAGCCGTTGTCGAAGCCGTCCGTCTTCTCGGGAAGGGTTTCCGTAGGTTTGTCAAGCACGCGACCCTTGATGCGCAGCTCCACAATGGAGTTCTTGAGGGCGTTAGAGGTAACCGTAACTTTCTTGTTAAAGTTGCCGGCACGGTTGGTCCTATAAGTCACCTTGATGACATCCGACTCGCCGGGGAGGATGGGCTTGTCAGGCCAGGAAGGAACGGTACATCCGCAACTCGACTTGGGCTTTTGAATCAGCAGGGGTGCGTCGCCCGTGTTGGTGAAACGGAACTCACATTCTCCGTTGCCGTTGTAAGGCACATCGCCGTAATCATGGACGATTTCCTCAAATTCGATTTCAGGACCGCCCTGGGTCTTTGCGTCTTGCGCCTTGGCCGCTCCTGCCATAAGGAGCATGATACCAAGCAGAAAAATAACTTTCTTCATTGCTTTTGATTTTAGAATTGTGAATAATTGTTAATAAGTTTTGATTTTGAAATGATGCTGCAAAACTACCGTCTTTGTCAAGCGGTCGGGCAGGCATTCCAAACAATTCCAAGTAAAAAAAAGCGTATAACCTTGAAAACAAATAAGATAATTCGGTATCTATTCCAAACACTTTTTGGAAATAGTCCAAAGGTTTTTATTCTTCCTCCATCTTTTTTCTCCGTCTTCCGCGCAGTTTGTCAATCATATTGACAGTAGTGCCGAGATAGTCAGCTTCCTCTTGTCGCGAAAGCTTGAAATAGGAAAGGATATAAGACTTCCGCTCGTCCTCGTCCAAGTCGGGATATTTTTTCCGAAGGGTTGTCATAAGGTCTGGATAAAGCTGGTCCACCACCTCAAGCATGGCCTCCCAATGGTCCTTATCGCCATAAACGAACGTTTCCAAGTCTTTGAGAAGAATGGCTTTTTTGTTGCTATTCAGGTAGTTGTCTAATAATAGCATAATGCGTTGTTCCTTCTTCAGGGCATCCGAAAGGCGGTCAGCATAATCCTGCTGTATTTGCTCGTTCTCAACGTGTTTTTGGGCCAAATCCTTGTTCTGCTGCTTGAAGTGGAACAACTCGGCATTGATTTCGGCCTCGCGTTTGCGCCGTCTTGCCAAACGGATTTGCGAAACCAACAACGCTGCCAAAACCAAAGTCGCTACCAAACTGACGATGACAATGATGCGCTGCTTGATGATGATTTTTCGGTTCAATTCGTTCCGCATCACCTCACTGTCATATTTATGGCTGATGAGTTCAAGATTGTTCCCCTGTTGTTCTATTTCTTTTAGCTTGCTGCCTTCCTCATACAGACAGCCGTATTTGCAAGCGGTTTCATAATCACCGCGCTCTTCGGCAAAATCGGACAGGACACCGTAATAAAACCAAGTATCTTCGTTAGGCTCGGTTTGGGACACAAGTTCCTCCAAACGGCTGTAATAATATTCCGCAGAATCCAAGTCGCCAGACTCAGAATAGATGTTCCCCATATCGTGATAGTAGTACATGAGCAGGTTGTCGTCACCATCAGAAATCGAGGATTGCCAAAACTGGTTGAGATAATCGGCCGACTTTTCGTAATCTCCTGTATTGAAATACAAGGCATGAAAAGCAGACAAGACATTGCGTTTTGCTTCTGTTGATCCGCTTTGGTCGGCATAGGTCATAGCCTGGTCCAAATAATATGCGGCACTATCGAATTGCTTGTGGAACTGATAGAATTCGCCCAACTCTCTCAACGCTTCTGCACGGTCGGCGTAATCTTCGCCAAAGCCCTCGGCAGCAGATTTCAGCAGAGAAACGACCTCTTTTTTGTCAGCATAGTAGCCTAAACATTGAGCAATATGATACTGTGCATGAGCCACCGTCAGCGTTTGATTTGCCATAAGACCGTAATGTTCAGCTTCCTTGAACAACTTCATGGCCTCCGCCTTGTTACCCGAATCCAACTGAATACGAGCGTTTTCCAAGGCATCGAAAGCGACTTGCTTCACATCGTGGGTTGAGGAATGGCAGGCGGCCAAAACCGAAAAAAGGAAAAACAATATCAAGTGATGTGGTTTCATGGGGACAAAGGTATAATTTCCTCTGCTTTTGCCAAGCCGTTGAAAGGGCAGTCCAAACTTTTTTCCCTTTGAAAAATTGTAAATCACTAATGATGAAATAGTTGGCTTTATTGCTATTCCAAACTATTTGTTGGGGAAGTCCAAGTTTTTTATCCTCTAGTTCGGCTGGATTTGACGCTTGATTTCGGCCACGAGGCAGGGCTTTATACTAATTTAACCGCCATTAAATTAACGGCCATTAAATTAATGATGATTACATAGTTTCCCAGATTGGAACATTTTTCAGTGAAAGCACAAAATATTTCGTTGAAATCTGCGTCCAAGACCATGCAATTTTACTACTTTTGCACCTCTTTTAATATAAACGTCAACAATTGGAAGAAAGAATAAATGAAGAAACTGATTTTTAATGCTTTAGTTTTTACAGCAGCGTTTTTTATCCCCATTCTGGGACTGGCGCAAGAGCCTTTGCAACTCACGCTTGACCAAGCTTTGGAGATTGCCCTCTCGGAGAGCAACACCATCAAAATCGCGGACATGACCGTGGAAAAGACGGGCTATGCGAAAAAAGGCAGCTACGCCGCTCTCTATCCGAACATCAGCGCGAGCGGCACCTACCAACGCACCCTGAAAAAACAGGTGATGGTGATGGACATGGGTGGTCAGCCGATGGAAATCAAGGTGGGTCGCGACAACAACATCACCACCTCGGCCTCCGCCAGTATGCCTTTGGTGAACGCCCAACTTTGGGAGAGCCTGAAACTGTCGGGCATGGACGTGGAACTTGCTGTGGAACAGGCACGTTCCTCAAAGATTGGATTAATTAAACAAGTGAAGCAGGCTTTTTATGCTGTTTTGCTCGCGGAGAAGTCGTACGAGGTGGTTTCCGAGGTCTACAGCAACGCCCAGAGGAACTACGAGAAGACTGAACAACGCTTCAACGTGGGCAAGGCCTCCGAAGTGGAACGCCTGCGCGCACAAGTCACGATGATGACTGCCGAGCCAAGCGTATCAAGTGCAGAGAACGCGGTTTTGTTGGCCACCTGGCAACTGAAAGCCGTCATGGGCATCGATCTTGGCACCGAAATCCAAGTGGTCGGCGACCTGAACAACTACACCGACGAGATGCTCGCGCCCTACGTTTCTGAAGACGACTTGAGCAGCAACAGCACCTTGTTACAGCTTGACATCCAGAACCGTATGCTCGAATCGACTATTAGGATGCAGAAGAAACAATACATTCCCACCTTGGCCGCGAGCATCAACTACAACTACAGCGCCATGGGCGACGACCAATTGAGTTGGTTCCCGTCCTCCAATGCTGCACTGAGCCTGAACATCCCCATTTTTGACGGTTTCCAGAAGCGTTTCAACATCAAGCAGACCAAAGTGAGCAAGAACATGCTCGAACTGCAACGCGTGGACACCGAACGCAACCTGCGCATCGCCATCCGCAACTACAATGACCAGATGGCACTTTGCATCAAGAACTACCAAGCCGCCAACGCGACGGTGGAGATTGCTCAGAAGAGCTACAACATTTCCGAGAAGATGTATGAAGTCGGTAAAGCCACTATGGTCGAGCTTAACGATGCACAAGTGGCCCTGATGCAGGCACAACTCACACAAGCCCAAGCGGTTTACAACTTCATGGTCGCTAAAGCCTCGTTGGATGAATTAATCGGTAAAGACGAATAAAACTATAAATCAATGAAATACACCAAACTAACCCTTATCACTTTCGCCGTTGCTGCTTTAATGACGGCATGCGGCTCAAAAGACACTTCAAACACCACGACGGGACAAGAAAAAGCTGCCCCTGTGGTCAGCGTCATCACGGCACAAGCCGAAGACGTGGATGTCACCAACACCTTCACCTCCAATGTGGATCCTTACGCCACGAACAACATCGCTTCGCAGACTGCGGGCCGTATTGCGAGTATCAACGTGGAAGTGGGCGACAAAGTCCGCAAAGGCCAACTCTTGGCCAAGATGGACGACGTGAACCTCACCAAAACGCGCATGCAATATATCAACGACTCGACTGAGTTGGCGCGTTTGACGGAGCTTTATAAAATCGGTGCCATCGCGCAAGCCGATTATGACTTGGCTAAACTTTCATTGGACATCACCAAGAAGACCTACAATAATCTGGCCGAAAACGTCTACCTTCGCAGCCCCATCAACGGCGTGGTGACCGCCCGCAACTACGACATGGGCGACATGTACAGCATGGCTCAGCCTATCTTTGTCGTGGAGCAAATCACCCCCGTGAAGATGCTGGTCAACATCTCCGAGAGCCTGTTTACCCAAGTGCACGAGGGCATGGAGTTCGACATCACTGTCGACGCCTACCCGAACGAGGTCTTCAAAGGCACGGTGAATCTGCTCTACCCCACTATCAACTCGGCTACGCACACCTTCCCCGTTGAGGTCATCTGTGAGAACAAAGACCAACGCTTGCGTCCCGGTATGTTCGCCCGCGTGACGGCCACCTTCGGCACCAATCATAATGTCATGGTTCCCGATGTAGCCGTGGTCAAGCAACAAGGCTCAGGCGAGCATTTCATCTATGTGGTCAATGCCGACAACACTGTGACCTACACCAAGGTGGAACTCGGTCGCCGTTTGGGCAACCGCTATGAAATCCTCTCCGGCATCAAGGAAGGCGACAAGGTCGTCACCGAAGGACAGGTGAGGTTGAAAAACGGGGTCAATGTTACCGTAAAATAAAGAACAATGAGCCTACAACGAACAGCAGTAAATAATCCGGTGACGACGGCCTTGATTTTCGTCGCCATCGCCATTTTCGGCATCTTCTCCCTGATGAACCTCTCCATCAACCAGTTACCCGACATGGAGACCAACTTCATCATGGTGATGACCTCCTATCCGGGAGCCAGTGCCGCCGATATTGAGACCAACATTTCCAAGACCTTGGAGAACACGCTGAATGCCGTCCCCGACCTGAAGCACCTTTCTTCCACTTCGCGCGAGAACACCTCGGTGCTTTCGTTGGAGTTTGAGAGCGGCATCGACATCGAAACCGCCACCAACAACGTGCGCGACAAAATCGACGTGGTCCGAAACTACCTTCCCGACGGCGCAACTAACCCCGTCCTGTTCAAGTTCAACGCCGAGGACATGCCCATCATGCTCCTTAGTGTGACGGCAGAAGAGAGTCTGCCCGCCTTGGACAAAATCATTGAAGACCGCATCACCACACCTTTGGCACGTGTGAGTGGCGTAGGTACAGTGGGTGCCAATGGTGCACCAAAGCGTGAGATTCAGGTCTATGTGGATCCGAACAAGCTTGAGGCCTACAACCTGACCTTGGAAAGCATTTCCAACACGTTGGCAACCGAAAACCGCAATGTACCAGCAGGTTACATCGACATAGGCTCCAATAGCTACAGCCTGCGTATCCAGAAAGAGTTCACCTCTGCCAAGGAAATGGAAGATGTCATCGTCGGCTCACGCGGCACTGCACCTATTTATTTACGCGATGTGGCCACTGTCATCGACGGCTCGGAGGAACGCATCCAGGAGTCGTTCAGCAATGGCCGTCAAGGTGCCACCATCATGATTCAAAAGCAGACAGATGCTAACGCCGTCAACGTCATCAAAGGCATTAAAAAACAGCTGAAACAGATTGAGCCCACCCTGCCCTCCGATGTCAAGGTGAGCATCATCGTGGACGGCTCCACCTCCATCCAGAACACCATCAACAACCTGCGCGACACCATTTTCATCACCTTCTTCCTGGTGATGCTTGTGGTGTTCGTCTTCTTGGGTCGTTGGCGCGCCACCTTCATCATCGTGCTGGCCATCCCGATTTCGTTGTTGGCTTCGTTGATTTACCTGTTTGCCACGGGCAACACGCTGAATATCATCTCCATGTCTTCACTGACTATTGCCATCGGTATGGTCGTGGACGATGCCATCGTTGTGTTGGAGAACATCACGACACACATTGAACGCGGCTCGAAACCCAAAGAGGCCGCCGTACATGCCACACAAGAGGTGCAACTCTCCGTTATCGCCTCCACCTTGACCATGTTGGCGGTGTTCCTGCCGCTGACCATGATTAAAGGCACTACAGGTGTGATGTTCAAGCAGTTGGGTTGGATTGTGTCCATCATCATGATCGTTTCCACCGTTGGTGCCTTGACTTTAGTGCCGATGATGTGTTCCCGAATGTTGGTGATGAACCCGCACCAGAGCAACTTCCACAAAGCCCTCTTCCGTCCCATCAACAAAGGTTTGGATGCCATTAGCAACGGCTATGCCCGCCTCATCAACTGGTGCCTTGGCCATCGCAAGGTGGTTGTTTTCAGCATATTGGCAGCATTTGTTTTGTCCGTTGTCTTCCTCGCCCCGACCTTGAAAACTGAAATGATGCCCACGATGGACGAAGGTCGTTTGAGCATCAACATCGAACTGCCGACAGGCACGGGACAGGATGTCACTGGCGCACTCGCCAAGAGCCTCGCCGAAGACTTCATGCAGATTCCCGAAGTGAAGATTTGCAACTACAGTTTCGGTCAAGCCGACTCCGATAACGCCTTTGCCTCCATGCGTAGCAACGGCACGCATATCATGTCGTTTAACCTCCGCCTCGGCACCAAGACCGAACGCCGCAAGGCTGGACTGCGCAAGACCAGCGAAGTGGCCGACGAGATTCGTACCAAACTCAACGCCATGCCCGAAATCAAAAAAGCCAATGTCAGCCAGGGCATGGGCGGCATGGGTGGCATGAGTACTGTGCAGGTTGAAGTATATGGTTACGACTTCAACACCACCGACAATGTGGCCAACGAAATCGCACAGAAGCTCCGCGACCGTGGCATCTTGCAAGTTATTGTAGGACGTGACGAATACACCCCTGAATACCAAGTTGACTTCGACCGTGAGAAGCTGGCTTTGAACGGCTTGAACAGCACCACGGCGGCCACATACGTCAAGAACCGCATCAACGGCTCGGTGGGTTCTTACTATCGCGAAGACGGTGAGGAATACGATATCCGCGTGCGTTACGCCCCCGAGTTCCGCAAGAGTGTGGAAGACATCGAGGACATCAAGATTTACAACAGCTATGGACAACCCGTCCGTGTGGGCGACCTCGGCGAAGTGGTCGAATCACTTACCCCGCCTCAAATCCAACGCAAGGACCGTGAACGCATGGTCAGCGTTACCGCAGTCGTCGGTAAAGGACAAGTGTTGAGTGATGTGGTCAAGATGTGCGAGGAAGTCATCGACGACACCGAAATTCCCTCCGAAATCATGACCAAAATCGCCGGCGACTATGAAACCCAACAGGAAATGTTCGGCGACCTGCTCACCCTGCTCGTCCTCATCATCATCTTGGTTTACATCGTGATGGCCTCGCAGTTCGAGAACCTGATGAAGCCTTTCGTCATCATGTTTTCCGTGCCCTTCACCTTCACGGGTGTGTTGCTCGGCCTTTGGGCCACCAACACCGCCTTGGGCGCCATGGCCTTCGTCGGCGTCTTGATTCTGATGGGTATCGTCGTGAAGAACGGTATCGTGCTTATCGACTACACCACCCTTTTGGAAGAGCGAGGTGTCGAGGTGACTGAAGCCACCGTCAAGGCTGCCCGTTCGCGTCTGCGTCCTATCTTGATGACCACGCTCACCACCGTCTTGGGTATGATCCCGTTGGCCATCGGTCGCGGCGAAGGTGCCGAGATGTGGAACGCTTTGGGTATCACCGTGGCCTGGGGTTTGACGGTGTCAACGTTGATTACCTTATTATTAATCCCTGCCTTGTACTGCTCGCTTGAGACCCGCGCTGTGCGTAGAAAGAGAAGAAAAGCCGAAGAGGCATTGACGAAAACCGAAAACATCCGATAACCATGAAAGCCATACTCATCACATATAACCAAGCCTACTACGACGAAATCGCCGCCACGCTCAACAACAATGGCGTGAAGGGCTTCACCGAGTGGAACGAAATCAAAGGCCACGGAAGCGAAACAGGCGAACCGCACTATGGCACTCACGCTTGGCCGACCCTCAACAACGCCATCATCAGCATCGTCCCCGACGAAGCCGTTGAAGGCATTCTGAAGCAGCTAAAAGAAAAAGACCTGAAAGCCCCCGAGTTGGGGCTTCGGGCCTTTTACTGGACGGTGGAGGGGATGATTTGATTAATTCACGCTAAAACTACTATGATACTTCACTAGCAGGTATTTGTCCGCGTTGGCATCAAAATCCTCGGTGTAGACGAAGAAGCGGCAATACTTGTAACTGCCGTCGGCCTTGAGCAAGCGCCCGACATAACCATCTTGGATGTTGATGTGTTGAATAGTATCTGTCCAGCCGTCTTCTGGAATCTTGTTAATCATGTTCAAACGATAGACAAAGTCCTTGACGAAGGCGAACTCAACTTGGTCCGCGCCTGTGTTGTACACATTGCAGTGGCTGTCAGCGACAATGTTCACATGGCCTTCGGCAAAAAGATTGCAGCCTTCCGTCCGCCCAAGATAGAGAATGGCCAGCTCGTAATTGGTCTCTCGATTTTCACAGGCTGTCAGGCCCAACAACAAGATTAATGCAAGAAGTATTCTTTTGATTTTCATATCGTTAAGTTTTTATCCTCCTATTTCATCCAATTCCAACCATCGCAGTTCTTTTTCATCAAGCAGGTCCTTGATTTCCTGCAAACGGTTGCCCATTTGTTGCAGTTTTTGGTAGTCGGTTTCGTTGTTCAGAGCTTCTGTCAAGGTCTGTTTTTCGGCCTCAAGCTCGGCCATTTCTTGGGTCAAGGCCTCATATTCACGCTGTTCCTTGAACGAGCGCTTTACCTTCTCTCGCTGCTTCACAGGACGCACCTCTTCCTTCTTCTGTGACGACTTTTCCTTGCGTTCTTCTTTCAGTTTCGCATCAAGGTAATCTTTGTATTGAGAGTAATTGCCCATGAAGCCTTTGACATTGCCGTCACCTTGGAAAACAAAGAGTTGATCAACAACTTCATCCATGAAAAAGCGGTCGTGGGAGACTACCAACAAGCAACCTTTGTAGCCTTGAAGAAAGTCTTCAAGTTTCTGTAAGGTCAACAAGTCCAAATCGTTAGTGGGCTCATCGAGGATGAGGAAGTTGGGATTTTGCACCAAGATGGTCAGCAGATAAAGTCGTCTTTTCTCGCCACCACTCAACAAAGCCACAGGTTGGCGGTGCATCTTGTAGGGGAACATGAAATGCGCCAACAGCTGGTCGGCGGTGTAGACCTTGTCCTTTCCGTAATTGATGACTTCAGCAACATCACGCACGGTACTCAACACGGTCTTGCTCTCGTCGAATTGTATGCCTTCCTGACGGTAATAGCCGTAGGTCACAGTTTCGCCCGTCTTGATACGACCCCTGTCAGGCAAAACAGAGCCAGTTATCAAATTCAAGAAGGTGGACTTCCCTACTCCATTCTTACCAATCAGGCCAATGCGCTCGCCACGCTTGAAGACATAATCGAAGTCCTTCAATACAGTGAGGTCGCCGTAGGATTTCGACACGTTGCTCATTTCCAGTATCTTGCCGCCAAGTCGCTGCATCTGTAGACCAAACTCAAGGCGTTCGTCCTGTTCCTGGTATTTCGACCTTTCTTTCAAGTCATAAAAAGCATCAATGCGACTTTTCGATTTGCTCGTGCGGGCCTGCGGTGTGCTGCGCATCCATTCCAACTCGTATTTCAGCAATTGGCTGTTGCGTTCTGCCGTGGCACGTTTTACTTCCTCACGTTCGCGACTCTTCTGCACATAATAGTCGAAGTTGCCGTTGTGCGTGTACATCACGCCTTGGTAAAGCTCAAAAATCTTATTGCACACACGATCAAGGAAATAGCGGTCGTGGGTGACCATGAGTAACGTCATGCTCGATTGGGTCAGAAACTTTTCGAGCCACTCTACCATTTCCACATCAAGGTGGTTGGTAGGCTCGTCAAGAATCAGGAAATCAGGCTCATGGAGCAGAACCAAAGCCAAAGCGAGGCGCTTCAGTTGTCCGCCCGAAAGCTCGTCGACACACTGTTCCAAATCATTCAAGGCAAAGCGGGTCAGATACTGCCGTGCCTTGAGGTGTTGCTCTTCGTTGAGGTCGGCCAACAAATCCGAGATCCGCGTCCCTGCTGGATACACGGGCAGCTGCTCCAAGTAGCCAATCTTGATGTCGTTAGCGTAGGTAATCGTTCCCGAATCAGGCGACTCCTGCCCCACCAAAATCTTCAGCATAGTCGACTTGCCCGAACCATTGGTGGCAATCAAGGCTGTTTTGTCGCCTTTCTCAATGCCAAAGGTGACATTGTCGAACAAAGTCTTGATGCCATACGACTTGGAAATGGAATTGACCGACAGATAGTTCATTTCGCGAATCGCTTGACGTATTCAATGGGGTATTGCGATTTTTCAGACACCTGCTCCACCGTCATGCCCGAATCGAACAACCTCTTGATGACGGCATCCATCGGCTCACCGACTTCAATGATATGGAAATCAGGGTCATAGAAGCGGACGATACGCTGTCCCCAGGGCGCTTCCTCGACAGGATGAACATACTGAATCTCGGGAAACTCCTTCAAGTATTTAAGGAACGCGTCGAAGTCCTTCTCTTCGAAATAGAGCTCGGCATTGTTTGACTTCATACGAACCTGGTCGGTATGGATCATCGCCTTCCATTTCTTCATTTCTTGCAAGGCGAAACCGCCTGAAAACTGAACGTTCTCACCAAAGTCCATGACGACACGGTCGCCAATCACCTCTTCATAAAAAGTGACGGCTTTTTTCATGTCGGTAACCGCAAGCAGCGGGCATTTGAATTTCAGCATAACATTAGGTTTAGATGTTGCAAAAATAAAAAAAGCCTCGCATCTATTGACACGAGGCTTCATCTTTTCTGAAAAATCACTTTTTCTCTTCCTTGGGCAGCACCGCAAACTTGTAGATGCAAAGTTGGTGGTACTCCTCTTCGGGATTCAACACCGGCACCGGAGCCAGCGTCGAATGGTTGATGGCATCCGGGAAATACTGCGTCTCGAGTGCCAAGCCCTCACGATAACCCAACGACTTGCCACACTTGCCGTTGCACTTGCCATTGAAGAAGTTGCCGCTGTAGAACTGCATGCCTACTTGGTCGCTCCATACCTGCATCTCACGGCCACTCTTGGGGTCGGTCAGCGTGGCGTTCCAAGCGTAAGCCTTCGCGTCGTTCTTGTCGATAATCCAGTTGTGGTCGTAGCCCTTGGCGTTCCTCAACTGTTCGTCGTCGGCACCGATACGCTCGCCGATGGTGTGCTTCTCGCGGAAGTCAAACGGGGTTTCTTTTACTCCGCTGAACTTACCCGTGGGAATCAGGTGCTCATCGATGGTGGTCATGTAGCGCGAGTTGATTTGCAGCTCATGGTCAAGGATGTTGCCGTTGCCTTCACCCTTCAGGTTGAAGAAAGAATGGTGCGAGAAGTTGCACAAGGTTGGGGCATCGGTCGTAGCAGCATAGCGGATTTGAAGTTGGTTGTCGTGGGTCAAGGTGTAGCTCATCGTCACGTCAAGGTTGCCCGGAAAACCGTCCAAACCATCAGCAAAGAGAGCATGCATCGTAATCACACTGTCGTTGGTGGAAACTACGTCCCAAACCATCTTGTCGGCACCCACGAGGCCGCCGTGCAAGGTGTTCTCGCCATCGTTTTTAGGCAGCTGATACTCAACCTCATTCAAAGTGAAAGAGGCGTTGGAAATACGGTTGGCACAACGTCCAACCACAGCGCCAAGGTAACGCTCACCTTCATTGTTGACATACTTATTGATATTGTCGTAACCCAGCACGATGTCCTCGTAGCTGCCGCGACGGTCGGGCATCCACAGCGCAACAATACGACCACCATAGTTAGTGACCTGCATGGTCAGAAAACCATTGTGCATGGTATAAAGCGACACGGATTTGCCGTCAATCTGGGTGTTAAAATTGGCCGCGTCAATCAATTTGACTTCTTTCTTCTTGGGTCCGCAACTGACTAACAATAAGGCAATTGCAAAAATCGACAATGCTTTTTTCATTTCTTTCGATTTCAATCTTCAAAATTTTGGGCTGCAAAAATACAAAAAGCTATTTAACCTTGCAAACCATTTTTTACTTTGTTCTCGAAACACCTTGATAATCAACTTCCTTATGCCTGCGCAAAAATTCTATCAGCATCTCTTCCGAAGTCATGAACGTGCTAACACCTTCATCCTCACTTTTTACATCAACGGTGGAAGCCATGTAACTGTTGAAGGCGACTTTGTAGGTATTCTTGGTGGAGAATTTTCTGCCATCCATCTCAATCCACACATCGTTACCATTATTGCCAACGGTGTAAGTCATGCCAGACACATACGAAGGATGACCGCCGTTCTTGCGGTAACTGTTAATGATGAAGTGCTTGACCTGCGCTCCAGTCATCTGATACACAACGACTTCGTTATTGAATGGGTCGATTTTGTAGACATCCTTCACGGTGATGGGACCCTTGTTGAGGTGGGTGATGCGGATGCCACCTGTGTTCTGGAAAGCGAAGTCGGCACCACTGATTTCACACAATGCGTCCGTCAACATGCAGCCCAATTCCTCAGGGTTTTCAAAACTTGTCTTGGCCTCAGCGATGGCTTCATTCAGGGCTGGTGCATCGTTGAACTCATCCAACAGCACCTTGATTTCAGGTTTCTCATGCTTAAACTCATTGACATTCAAAACAGTAGACTGTTTATCTACCAACTTGCCATCCTTGAATTTCAGCGTTACCAAAGTCGCAAATTTAAGGTGCGAACCCGACTGGGTAATCAAAACGCCATTGTGCAAGAACGGACGCTCAATCAAGGTGTGGGTGTGTCCGCCGATGATGGCATCAAGCCATGGATTAGCCTGCGCCAACTCCACATCGTCTTCCATGCCGCAGTGCGAAATCATGATTACCGCGTTGGACTGGTCTTTAAGGAACTGATATTCAGGCAGTACATCATGCGCCATCTTGAAACTCACCTTTTTCAAATTGTCGGGATGTGCCCCTGGAATACCATCGTGACGCAGTTCAATCATACCCACAACAGCCAGTCTAAGCCCTTGATTTTCAATAATAGTATAAGGTTTGATGTCAAGCTTGATCGAATCGGGAATGAAGACATTGGCGCAAAGGAAGGGGAAATTCGCCCGCTCAATGTCGTGCTGGAAATTGTCGATGTTGCCGTCCCATTCATGGTTGCCTACTGCAGAAAGGTTGAAGCCCGTGCGGTTCATCAGCTCAATCATGGGGTAGTTTACAGGGTCGTACTGGTCGTTGACGGGATTGCCCGTGCGGTTGTCGCCTGCCGAGAAAACGAGCAGGTCAGGATAGACGCCTCGTAAGCTGTCCACCAGAGCAGCAAACTTCGGGAATAGGTCAATGTTGGCATGCATATCGTTGACCGACAAGATATTGACTTCAATTTCGTCAGCAACAACAGCAGAGGTTTCAGCAATTTTGGAAGACTCTTTTTGGCTCGGCCTCAGATAGATGAAAGCCACGACAGCCAACAGCGCGAGTATCCACAGTAATCTTTTCTTGTTCATATCTATGTGTTTTTATAACTAATCTTTCAAATTCTTTTGCAACTCCAACATCTCGTCGCGGTACTTGGCCGCAGCGAGGAAGTCCATCTCCTTGACGGCACGTTCCATGTTTTTCTTGGCCTGTTGGATGGCCTTTTGCAACTGCTCGGGCGTGTGCCAAGTCGGACCGCTCTCCGCAGCCATCGAAGTCGTCGCATCCTGGTCACCATAAGCAACGGGTGTGTGTACTTCGCCTTTCAAGGTTCCAAGTGCATTGTCAATCGCTTTGACGATGGTCTTGGGCACGATGCCATGCGCTTCATTGTAAGCCATTTGCTTGGCGCGGCGGCGAGCGGTCTCGTCGATGGTCTTGCGCATGGAGTCGGTGATGGTGTCGGCATACATGATGACCTTGCTCTCGGCATTTCGCGCGGCGCGGCCAGCGGTTTGTGTCAAAGAACGCTCGGAGCGCAAGAAGCCTTCCTTGTCGGCATCGAGGATGGCCACAAGGCTGACTTCAGGCAAATCCAAACCTTCACGCAACAAGTTCACGCCGACCAAGACATCAAAATCGCCCATGCGTAGGCCTTGCAGGATTTCTACACGCTCCATGGTTTCAACGTCGGAATGGATATAGCGCGTCTTGATTTTCAAGCCGTTGAGATAGGTGTTCAGTTCCTCGGCCATGCGTTTGGTCAAGGTGGTGACGAGCACACGCTGGTTCTTCTCCACCACTTTGTGGATTTCGTCGATGAGGTCGTCGACTTGGTTCAAACTGGGGCGCACCTCAATCAACGGGTCGAGCAGGCCTGTGGGGCGAATCACCTGCTCCACATACACGCCTTCACTCTGCTGCAATTCGAAGTCGGCAGGCGTGGCACTGACATAGATAGTCTGTCCCGTAAGGGCCTCGAACTCATCAAATTGCAAAGGTCTATTATCCAAAGCTGAAGGCAGACGAAAACCGTATTCCACCAAAGTCTGCTTGCGAGAACGGTCGCCACCGTGCATGCCTCGGATTTGCGGGATGGTGACGTGACTCTCGTCGATGATGGTGATGAAGTCGTCGGGGAAATAATCGAGCAGGCAGAAAGGCCGTGTCCCAGGACTACGCCCATCGAAATAGCGCGAGTAGTTTTCGATACCTGAACAATATCCCAATTCCTTCATCATCTCGATATCGAAGTTCACGCGGTCTTCCAAACGCTTGGCTTCCAAGGTCTTCCCTATCTCACGAAAATACTCGGCTTGCTTGAACATGTCGTCTTGGATCTCCACCAAGGCGGAGTTCAGCTTGCTTTGTGAGGTCACGAAGATGTTGGCAGGAAACAGCGTCAGTTCCGACAATTCCTCTATCCTTCTGCCAGTGACCGGGTTGAAACTCTCTAAACTGTCGATTTCGTCGTCCCAAAACACAATACGATAGGCGATGTCGGCGTAGGCGGGAAACACATCCATTGTCTCGCCCTTGATGCGGAACTTGCCTTGCGTGAACTCAATCTCGTTGCGTACATACAAGGCACTCACCAAGGCCTTGGCTACCTCGTCGCGGCTCATCTTGGCACCACGCTCCAAATAAATGACATTCTTCCCAAAGTCGTCTGGATTGCCGATACCGTAAAGGCATGACACCGACGACACTACAATAATATCACGTCGTCCTGAAAGCAAAGCCGAGGTAGTCGCCAGTCGCATCTTGTCGATTTCCGCATTGATGGCGAGGTCCTTCTCTATATAGGTGTTGGTGGCGGGGATGAACGCCTCGGGCTGGTAGTAGTCGTAATAGGAAACGAAATAGTTCACCGCATTTTCAGGAAAGAACTGCTTGAACTCACCATAAAGCTGTGCCGCCAGCGTCTTGTTGTGGCTCAACACCAAGGCAGGTCGATTCAGCTGTGCCAGCACATTGGCGATGGTAAACGTCTTGCCCGAGCCCGTCACGCCGAGCAGCGTCTGGGCACGGTCGCCACGCTCCAGTCCGTCCACCAACTGCTTGATGGCTTCGGGCTGGTCGCCAGTAGGTTTGAAATCGGAGACTAGTTTGAAGTTCATGGGTTTGTTCCTCGATCTTCTTTTTTCTCCATACCTTTATCAACCTCTAGAATAATTTGATCAAGGAATTGGTCAGAGACATTGGGGATTTCGCTTTTGTCATAAATATAGAGAAATGACAAACTCGTATTCTCTATTGTCAATCGGATAATGACTCTTCCCCCACCACGTTTGCCTTTGCTTTTGGAAGTAATGGCAAGTCTCACCTTTCTCATTCCGTCATGGAGTTCAACCCCTTGAAACGGATTCATTTGAAGCGAAAGCAAAAGCTCCTTAAAATCATCGGGCAACGAACGATAGCGTTTTTTCAAGCGCTTAAATGCCTTTTGAAATTCATCAGAAAACCGTATCTCTGAAATCATAGCGTATCGATAAAAACCATAGCCTCTGCCATGCTCATCGCAGGCGCAGTCACACATTCCCTTTTTGCCTTTGCCACGGCCATCGCCATGCGATAAGCAGTTTCCAATTCCATCAGGCGTTTCCATCTTGCATTGGTCAGACGGACAGTAATATTTCTTTGGGTTTTCTCAAGTACGCACATATCAATTTGCCTTTTATTGCGGCAAAATTACACATTTTTCGCAACTCCAGTATAAAACGACAAAAAATCCTACCCATTTGGGCAGGATTTTCCTTGTTATTGTAACAATAATATGAAACTACTCTTTCTCGCGCCATTTGGCAACGAAATAGGCTGCGCCATGGCCGACAAGAGCCACGACACTGCTGCCCGAAGGTGAGCCGTTTTCGCCGTTGGCATCCGTATTCCATGCGTGGCCTTGTGGCAACACAGGACCATTGTTTTCACGGGTTTGTTCCCCATCTGCGCCTCTCTGGAATATGCCGCCACCTTTTTGCTGTGCAAAACTGCCGAAGGCGATTCCCATTATGATGATTATAGTTAATGCTATGTTTTTCATTGTTTTATTTTATGTTTGGTCTACATTGCTGTTTTTTTGGGGTCCCTTCGGGAATTTCTATCATCTCACGACAATCTTCTGCGTCTTCACATTCTCACCGCTCATCAATCGCATGACGTAGACACCCGCGTTGAGGCCTTCGGTGTTCATCGTGGCACTGCCGTTGATGGTCTTGCTGCTGACAATGCGGCCAACGGCATCCACGACCTGCAAAGTAGCCTCTCCTTCGTTGCTGATGACCCATTCGCTGCCATCATAATAAGCAAAGGTTTCCGAGCTTGTCGAAGAGCCGTTATTATCGTTGGCACTAAAGACCAATCTGAAACGCGAAGCATAATCCGTCTTTTTGGCAGCAAAGGTGTATTGCGGCGTTTGCAGCAAATCCACATCCGCGCCCGTCATATTATCAATAAGGTGCAGATATTCCATCTCTACTGCTTCGGGATTGACAGTAAGGGTATAGCTGACATCCTTCGTGGCCTTGAAGTTTAGCGGTAACTCACCTTGCTTCTTCGCATAGGCGATGGCATATTCTCCATTGCTCTGCGGGATATTGAGTTGTGCGTTTTCAGCATTGAAGATAAACTTCTCCAATGCATCGCCCTCATTGAAGCTGACGATGGCCTTGTCTTCCACGGCCTCGCCGCGCGTGTTGGCATCAGCCACGGCAACTTGCAACATTCCATTGTTTCGGCCTTGCATTTCAGGTGCCGTCTTGCTGAAAGTGACAGCCTCATCTGCGGTTTCGGCTTTCACCAGAATGCCCGTGCATGGTCCAATGGCAGTGCCATTTGAAACAGGCGTTGGTTCTATGCCTGTGCCGTCTTCGTTCATCACATAGTAGTTCTTGTCCACATAGACATTGCACGGGAATGGATTGCCCACAAGATTCCAGCCTTTCAAAGTTTGAGCCTCATAACTTAATGTGCTCGTAGTGGCGGTAATGCCTGGTTGTAGCGTTCCTGCAAATGACAGAGTGACGTCTGAGGCATTCGCATAAAGATAGCCTTTCATAGGCTCGATGGCGAAACCTGAATTTTGCCCGTTTGATTTGTAGTTCATCCAATAATGTGTAGGCTCATCATAATAATATAGGTCGTAATTCTCTGGGGTCGCAGAAATCATGCCATTAGTCTCACTGGGCACGAGATTGGTGGCAAGTGAGGAAGAGATGAAATACCATCCTCCACTACCACCGTGAGCTGCTATATTTTTCTTCACCGTAGCATGAACACCTTCGCTTTGCGTGTACAGTTGGGCACCGTCCTCAATGATTACTTGTGCGTTCCCTTCGGTGGATACCCTCCTTGAAATTAAAGAGGCACCTTCATTGATGGTGAGGTTGAATCCATCATTCACAACTACATGAAACACTGTCATATCCGTGTCGATTTCGCAATCATGAGCAATGACTACCGCTTCGCCAGACGAGGGAAGTGTTTCAGGGTTGTTTGCCCAGTTGTTGAGATTTGCCCATTGGTTGTCTACTGTTCCCTCGAAACGGTATAAGGAAGAATAGGACTTCGCACGGCTTTCCTGTGCGCCACAATGTGAGCAAGTGCGGATTTCCAGACCATTGTGGTTTTCATCGGGAAGCACGGCGGTTTGCCATTCGCCCCAAGTGTGTTGGGTGTTGGTGGTATCCAAACGTTGACCTAATTCATATCGAGCCCGATGCATACGCGTACATGTATATGGTGTGTAATAATCATATTGTTTATTCAAAAGATAGCAATGAACAGTAGTATTATTAATATATGAATAAGTGAACACATAATCAATATCTGCTTGGGAAAGAAATTCATCACCCAAACGGAGATAATCGTAATCGTCAATGCCCGCTGAAAGTTGCTTCAGACGCAATGAGACAATAGGTGTTTCGGCACTTTGCCCGAACATAGTTCCTGGATATAGTAAAATACCATCTCCATTTCCTGTTGCATCACCAAACGGAGAAGGAATCGTCTTTTTTGTCCAATTATCTGGCAAATAGGCACAATTCCAATGCAACCATCCGTCACTATTCATGCGATATTGCTGCCAAAAGACGATGCGACGCATCATACCAACGGTTGACAATGCAGAAATCCAAAAATATGTTCCTCCACATTTTCCATCTCCTTGGTAACGCCAAGTACGGAAACGGTCTGGATGGTTGCTGCGATCCATAAAATCCTCAAAATTGGCTTGCTTTGGAGCATATAGAGCAGGATCATATTTGGTTTCCTCTCTTTCATAAGGATCAAAGAATAATTGATTAGGGCAAAGAATATCTATTTTTCCTTCAAACATCTCGGCTGTTTGACTATAATTTCCATTAAAAGCGATGGAAGCATGATAATCTGGCCAACTTTCCGACAAGGCATTACAAACAGTGTTGAACTGAGCTACAATATCTTCATCATCCCAATCTGGTTCGTCCATCGGATAGAAAAATGCTTTGTCTTTCAAGAAAACATTATCATATACAATATCCTTATATTGCATTAGTACCGCTTGGGCATCAGGATTAAATGATGAACCATTCAAATCAAACCCATGAACAGGCACTTCAAACACTTTGCGACGAGGATCGGCCATAATCAGCTCGGCAGCCTTCGGATCGTCTGCCATTTTCCAACGAGGTATTTCGAAGGTACTTACACCATGCTGAAGCAAACACTCTTGATAACCGTCCAAAATCTGTTTTGCGGCAGGCAAATCACTTTCAGCGACATTCCCATCGGCATCCACATTAATACCATTCAATTTGAACAAACTGCTTGTGCTTTTATAAGCCGAATTACGATTATAAAGCCCCATAACCACTTCAGAATAATGGCTTTCCGGCAAAGCAAAATTCCATACTTTAGCCGTAATCGTCCTAGTGGATAACACTTCATCTCCATCGTATGCCGTAATAGTTGAAACATATTCTCCTGGCGTTTGGTTTTTTGCAGATTCCAATTCCACATAAAACACTTTATTATGACCCACCGATGTTTTGTGGATTTCACCTGCATAAGGAATTAATGCCTCAGCCAATGAATCGGGTGCACTAAAGTTTGAATATGGTACTGCATAAAAAAATTCCTCCCAATAAACCGAATGTTGCAACTCTTCACCTTGGGAATTCACAAATGGTTCGACCACAATTCTCAAATTTCGCTCTTTCTCTTGTTCACGATAATACAATTGAAAACCTTCTTTCTCATTTTGAGCCAACCACAATATGCCAGTTGTTCTATTAGCACCATTTTGATAATACCATCTGACAGTCATTCCATCTTCGTTAGCAGGTAATTGCATATTACGTACATCATCAATTAAATCCCCTTCCCTAACAGGATACAATTCCTCACATGTTTGATAATCTTCATAAATCGCCAAGAACAAAAAAGCTCTTGTAAACGTAGCAAATACTTCCACATCTCCATTGGGCATAGTAAAAGTGGCAACGTTGGGATTATCCTCATCTGGTGTAACACTGTAAGTAATGGTATTATCATTCGCATCTCTAACAGTCCAACTTCCAAGAATGTAACCGTAAGTGAAAAAGGGTGTAGCAGTGATGGTTACCGTTTCTCCTTCATTTGCAGTTGTTGTATCCCAATACCATGAGGCGTAATGCGAAGGCCCTCCGGATGGTGAATAGGCCGAAATAGTTCCTTCTATCGGATTTCGATTATTATCTACATAACACTTTACATTATGGATTTCATTGGGTGCATTTGATTCTTTTGCATACCCTTTCGTCATCCCCACCGCACCAAGCAGTAGGCTCATCAAGACGGCCATTGTCGTCCATTTCCATTGTAAATTCTTGTTTTTCATATAATTATGTTTTTAGATTCAATTTCTTTCAATCATTAATTTGTTCCATCTTGGCAAAGAAAGCGGAGCCTCCCGAACTTATCCTCATTTCAATCGGTTGGGTCTGCACTCCCATAAAACGTAAAATAAAGGATAGGGGCGTGCTCCACTGTTTATGTTGTGTGTTGATATACACGAACATAACAATGAAAGCAACCGCTTCCCTACTCCTACGTTTTACGCGAATTGTGCAGATTCACCAATTAGGAATAAAGCGAAGAATGCGCTTTCTCTGGCCGTTCCGTTTTCTCTCGGAATGGCGGCGCAAAAGTACGAAAAAAAGGAAAACACGGGCAAGTTTGGGGAAAATTTGTAATTTTGCAGCGAGAAATAAAAATTTGCAGTTATGACCACATTAGCATTAAACAATTTGTGGAGTTATCTAAAGGGGCTCTCCTTATCACAGAGTGAACGTGAGTGGCTTGCCAACAAACTGGTTATGCCAAAAGACAGTGTTCCAGAGCTAACGGCTGAAGAACGTAAAGCCAAGTTCCTCCGCATGGCAGGTATTTGGTCTGAGACTGAAGAAGGTGAAGAGTACTATCAAATGATGAAACACCGCAATGATGGCCGCCCAGCCAATCGTGAAGTCAACCTTGATGATTAAGCCGTTATGAAAGGTTTTATTCTTGATACTGACACATGGATTGAGTTCTTCAGGCATCGCGGTGGAGTTGACAAGCATATTGCAGAAACACCTGCTAATCAAATCTTCGCATCTGAAGTAACCATTGCAGAGCTTACATACGGTGCCCTTCACAGCCAGGCCGTGAAACGTCATCTCCAAGAACCAAAGGAAATAGAAGAAACATTCACCGTACTCCCACTTGGTGATTGGATTCAAGATTATGCAGAAATCCGTCAAGGTCTTGTCAGCAAAGGCTTGGCCGCAGGCGACTTTGACATTATCATTGGAGCAACTGCCCGTCGCTTCGGTTTAACGGTAGTCACCCACAACATCAAGCATTTCAGCAATATGCCTGATGTCAATTGTGTGGATTGGGTAGAGTAAACTAATCTATTCACACAGAAAAAAATCAGTCGAAATTTTTGCGTATTTACGCATTTTTCTCGACTGAGTGTGGATGGAAATCACAAAAAATCCCAGCCTCTTACAAGACTGGGATTTTCCTTGTTATCGTAACAATAACGCGCAATTTTTACTTCACCTTCTCGACGATGGCCTTGAAAGCCTCGGGGTTGTTGAGGGCGAGGTCGGCGAGGACCTTGCGGTTGATCTCGATGCCCGACTTGTTCAGCTTGTCCATGAACACGCTGTAGGACATGTCGTACTCACGCACAGCGGCGTTGATACGGACAATCCACAGGCTGCGGAATTCGCGCTTCTTGTTTCTTCTGTCGCGATAAGCGTACTGTTGACCCTTTTCGTAAGAGTTCTTCGCCACAGTCCAGACGTTCTTTCTCGTGCTGTACTGACCTTTGGTCTTCTTCAGGATTTTCTTTCTTCTGGCTCTTGAAGCCACTGCATTGACTGATCTTGTCATTTCTTTGATTTTTTCGTCCAGCGCCTCGCTCCTTTCGAGAACTTTTCTGCTGAGACAAAGTGATACATTTAGTTAATTACATGAGAAGCATTTGTTTGACGACTTTCTCATCAACGCGGTCGACGAGAGCGGTGTGGTCAAGGTTGCGTTTTCTCTTCTGGCTCTTCTTGGTCAGGATGTGGCCATGATAAGCATGCTTTCTCTTCAGATGGCCGCCGCCGGTTACTTGGAAACGCTTCTTGGCAGCGGACTTGGTCTTCATTTTAGGCATTTTACAATTAGTTTTAAGTATTAAAAATGAGTTTATTTCTTCGTTGATTTAGGAGCTATCATCATTTGCATGCGCTTGCCTTCTAACTTGGGCATCATCTCCACCTTACCGAACTCTTCCAACTCTTGCGCGAACTTCAGCAACATAATCTCACCCTGTTCCTTGTAAACGATGGAACGGCCTCTGAAAAAGACCTCCACCTTCACCTTGGAGCCTTCCTGCAAGAACTTCTTGGCGTGGTTCAGCTTGAACTCGAAGTCGTGGTCGTCGGTTTGGGGTCCGAGGCGGATTTCCTTGATGACAACCTTGGTGGCCTTGGCTTTCTGTTCCTTTAAGCGCTTCTTCTGGTCAAAGACGAACTTCTTATAGTCCATCGCCTTGCAGACTGGCGGGTTGGCATCGGGCTGAATCTCGACGAGGTCGACACCGAGTTCTTCTACGATTCTCAAGGCCTCACGCAAGGGGTAGATGTTGGCTTCGACACCCTCACCCACCAGACGCACCATCGGGGCTTTGACTTCCTCATTGACGCGGTGGTTGAACCCGTCCTTGTCTTTGTTCGGCCTTTGTGCAGGCTTTCCTTTTTGCGGAATCTGTGCTATTGTTTTAGTCTCCTATATTAAGTTTATATTCAGTTAATTTATCTCTTGTTCTGTTCCTCTTCGACTTGCTTGCGAATCATGGCGGCGAAGTCATCGGTGGGCATCGTACCCAAGTCGACTTGACCATGCTTACGCACAGAAACTTGATTTTCAGCCTCTTCCTTCTCGCCGACGATGAGCATGTAAGGATATTTCTTCATTTCAGCGTCGCGGATCTTACGGCCAATCTTCTCGTTGCGCTCGTCAATGAGGGCGCGAATATCGGACTTTTTCAGATACGATTGCAAATTTTTCGCAAAATCGAGGTATTTTTCGCTGACTGGGAGGATAATCACCTGGTCGGGAGCCAGCCACAACGGGAACTCACCGGCGCAGTGTTCGAGCAACACAGCCACGAAACGCTCCATCGAACCGAAGGGTGCACGGTGCACCATCACAGGACGGTGTTTCTCATTGTCGGCACCGATATAAGTCAGGTCGAAGCGTTCAGGCAGGTTGTAGTCCACCTGGATGGTACCCAGCTGCCACTTACGACCGAGGGCATCCTTCACCATGAAGTCGAGCTTCGGACCGTAGAAAGCGGCCTCACCATATTCCACATGAGCCGGCAGACCCTTCTCGGCGCAAGCCTCCTGAATGGCGGCCTCAGCCTTGGCCCAATTTTCGTCTGTACCCACATACTTCTCATGGTCATTGGGGTCGCGGAGCGATATTTGTGCTTCAAAGTTCTTGAAATCAAGGGCTTTGAAGATGATTTCGATGATTTCCATCACGCGGATGAACTCTTCCTTCACCTGGTCGGGACGGCAGAAGATGTGGGCGTCGTCTTGTGTGAACGAACGCACGCGGGTCAAGCCGTGCAACTCACCGCTCTGCTCATAACGATACACCGTGCCAAACTCAGCGCAGCGGAAAGGCAGGTCCTTATAGGAACGCGGCTTCCACTTGAAAATCATGCAGTGGTGAGGGCAGTTCATGGGCTTCAGCAGGTACTCCTCGCCTTCCTCGGGCGTGGTGATGGGACGGAAGCTGTCTTCGCCATAGTGGTCCCAGTGACCTGATGTAACATAAAGCTGCTTGCCACCGATATGAGGCGTGATGACTTGTTCATAACCATATTCCTTCTGAATCTTGGTCAGGTACTCTTGCAGGCGGAGACGCAACTCGGTGCCTTTGGGCAACCAAATCGGCAGACCCTTACCAACAATGTCATTGAACATGAAGAGTTCCAACTCGCGACCCAACTTGCGGTGATCACGCTTCTTGGCTTCTTCTAAGAGCACAAGGTATTCATCGAGTTCCTTCTGCTTCGGGAAGGTGATACCATAGACGCGGGTGAGTTGCTTGCGCTTCTCGTCGCCACGCCAGTAGGCACCAGCCAACGAAGTCAGCTTCACAGCCTTGATAACGCTCGTGTTCGGGATATGGGGACCGCGGCAGAGGTCGGTAAAGTTACCACATTTATAATAGGTAATGGTGCCGTCTTCCAGCTCGCTGATAAGTTCCTGCTTGTATTCGTCGCCTTTGTCGGTGAAGTACTTCAATGCCTCGCCCTTGCTCACGTCGACGCGCTCAAAGGTCTGCTTCTCGCGAGCCAGTTCAAGCATCTTCTTCTCGATGGCGACGAGATCGGCTTCGGTCAAAGTGATGTCACCCGTGTCGATGTCGTAGTAGAAACCAGCATCCACGGCGGGACCAATGCCGAACTTCACACCTTTATATAATGCCTCTATGGCCTCGGCCATGAGGTGAGCCGACGAGTGCCAGAACGTGGCCTTGCCCTCGGGGTCGTCCCAAGTGAAGAGCTGGATGGTTGCATCCTCATTGACGGGACGCATGGCATCCCACATCTTGCCGTTTACCTTGGCAGACAGCACGTTACGTGCCAAACCCTCGCTCAGGCTCTTGGCGATATCCAACGGCGTTACACCGGCTTCATATTGTCTGACACTGTTGTCAGGGAAGGTTATGTTAATCATAAGAATAGCCTTTTTTGAAAACGGCGGCAAAAGTACAAAATTTTTCGATACAACGCGCGCATTTTGATATGTTTAGCAGCATTTTTTTTCGGGCGCAAGTTTAATGCAGCTTCGACCGCTTAATTAGGTAGCTCGTCAGTACCTGATTATAGTCCTTATTAATATCGGCCTCCACGTAGTCGATTTGGTATTGGTAGCAATGGCGCAGTAGGGCTTCTTTGCGCTCTGCCATAATCTTTTTGTAGGTTTCCTGAACCTCTATCGGGTTGAGTTTCAGCGTGTCGCCCGTCTCCAAATCGATGAAACGGTACGGACGGTTCTCAAAGTCAAGGTTTTGTTCCAAGTTGCCGTCATAGACATGGAACAGGATGACCTCATGCTTATTGTATTTAAGGTGTTCCAAGGCCTCAAACATCGGTTGATAGTCATTGAGGCCGTCGAGCATGTCGGTGAAAATGACCACAAGGCTGCGACGGTGTGTCATCTCCGCAATTTGGTGCAGGCATTGTGGCGTGGAAGTGGTCTTGCGTTTGTCCTTGTCGTAGGTGTCAATCAGTTTTTCCAATTCACTATAGATGAGTTTATTGTGTACCACTGACGACTTGGCTTGCTCGTGGAAGGTGATGCTTTCATCAAACAAATCCAAACCCACGGCATCGCGCTGGCGGTGCATCAGCTCCATCAGCGAGGCGGCGGCATAAACCGAAAAAAACAGCTTGTTAGGATGTTCAAAGTCAATCTTTTGCCTCACGGGGAAGCACATGCTTGAGCTTTTGTCAATGACCAGCTGGCAGCGCAGGTTGGTCTCCTCCTCGTAACGTTTCACGAAGAGCTTTTCCGTGCGGCCATACAGTTTCCAGTCGATATGACGGATGGGCTCGCCTGTGTTGTAGAGGCGATGTTCGGCGAACTCCACAGAAAAACCGTGGAAGGGACTCTTGTGTAAACCCGTGATGAATCCCTCCACGATTTGACGTGCCAAAAACTCTAGGCTGCCGAACTGCGTGAGCCGGTTCCTGTCGATCGAAAAGTCCAATTAGAACAGCTTTTCTAACTTCTCCACAAAGACCTTCTTGGGAGCGGCGCCAACGTTCTTGTCGACGGGCTGGCCACCCTTGAAGAACAGCACGGTGGGGATGTTCATGATGCCGAACTTGCCCGCTGTTTCAGGACATTCTTCGACATCGCATTTCACGGCAATCATCTTGCCTGCATATTCTTCGGAGATTTCCTCGATGATGGGTTCCACCTTCTTGCAGGGGCCGCACCACGTGGCGCCAAAGTCCACCATTACAGGGAGTTCTGCTTTCAGGACGACTTCTTCAAAACGGTCGTCAGTCATTTGAATTACTGCCATAGTTTTACTTGTTTAGTTGATTTTGTCTAATTACGAGAGTGCAAAAATACAACTTTTCTTCTTTATCGCAAATCAAATTCCACAAAAGGCATGGTTTCGAAAATCGGCAAAATCTCCTGCGCGTTGATACCGCCTTTCACGGGTGTCATGTTGCACGATTTCTTGCTCAATGGGTCAAAAAGATGTAGTTTATAATTCTGTTTTCCAGGGTTTTCCTTGATGGTCTTGATAAATTCCTCCGCCAAGGATTGTGACATTTCGGCCACATTTAATTTAATGTATACCGTCTTGGTAGTGGTCTCCAACAGGGAATCCAACAGCCGCGCTTCGGTAAACCTCACTTCAAGCGTCTGTGGTGCAGTATTCGGATCCTGACCTGGACGTAAGAACGGCCTATCCAAAGTGCCATAGAGCATTACGAACGAGTTGACCGTCAGTAGATTCCTGCAATTCAGGTAGTTCTCTTTGAACAAGGCAAACTGGAACGCGCCGCTTTGGTCTTCGATGGTGAAACGCCCGTATGGATTGCCATTCTTGGCGGTAAACTCCTCTGCGCGAGTGATTTGTCCACCAAGGCGCACGGCGCGACGCATATTCCGCTCTGGGTCGTTTTGCGCGGCCTTCAAGGTCTCCACATTGCAGTTGGCGAAATACTTCAGCGGTAGGTGATAGACCTCCATCGGGTGCGAAGAGATATAAAAGCCCAAAGCCTCTTTTTCCATTTCCAACTCCTTCATCTTAGACCATTGCTCGCAATAAGGCAAGGGAATGGAGAAAGTCTCCTCTACCCCAGCCTCATCCCCGAAACCGAAGAGGTCCATCTGTGACGAGTTCTTGCATTCGTTGAACGAGGCCACCATGCGCATGGCTTTTTCGGAGAACGAGGAAGTCTCGTTGGGTGCAATGTAAAACAACATGGCACGGTGGAAGCCTTTGAAACTATCGAAACAACCTGCCATACCCATGCTTTCCAAAGCTCTGACGTTGAGTCCCTTATCGGCAATGCGCATCACAAAGTCAGCGAAGTCCTTGAACTTTCCGTTGGCCTCGCGCTCGGCCACAATACCCGCAACGGCTGCTTCTCCAACATTCTTGATACCGCCCATGCCGTAGCGAATTTCACCCTTCTCGTTGACCGAAAACTCATATTCCGACTCGTTCACATCAGGACCCAACACAGCTATTTTCATGCGCTTGCACTCCTCGGTCATGAAATTCACCTGCTTGATGTCGCCCAATTCGTTGTTGAGCACCGCCGCCATGAACTCTGCTGGATAGTGTGCCTTAAGGTAAGCCGTTTGGTATGACACCCACGAGTAGCAAGCAGCATGTGACTTATTGAAGGCATAAGAAGCGAACTTCTTCCACTCTTCCCAAATCTTTTCGAGACGTTTCTTCACCTCGGCTTCGGGCAGGTTCTCAGTCTGGGTCAACTTGGCCACACCTTGTTTCATGAACTTGCCATAGAGTTCCTCCATCTTGGCCAACTGCTTCTTACCCATAGCTTTACGCAATGTGTCGGACTCACCTCTCGTAAAATCAGCCAGTTCGCGTGAAAGCAACATCACCTGCTCCTGATACACACAAATGCCGTAAGTATCTTTCAAGTACTTCTCCATGCAATCGAAGTCGTACTTGATTTCCTGACGTCCTTGCTTGCGGGCGATAAAGTCTGGAATGTTGTCCATCGGGCCGGGACGGTAAAGGGCATTCATAGCGATGATGTCGCCGATGACAGAAGGCTGCAACTCACGCAGGTACTTCTGCATGCCAGGCGATTCAAACTGGAACGTGCCGATGGTATTGCCTGCCGAGTATAGTTCATAAGTCAGTTTGTCGTCAATCGGGATATGGTCAATGTCAATCTCGATGCCGTGGGTCTTCTTGATGTTCTTCAAGGCATCCTTAATCAAAGTCAAGGTCTTCAAGCCGAGGAAGTCCATTTTGATGAGGCCCACAGTCTCAATAACATGGCCATCGTATTGAGTCACAACGACATCCTCCTTCGTATCCTTATCCTTAACGGTACACACGGGCGCTACATTGGTCAGGTCGTCGGCACCGATGATGACACCGCAAGCGTGGATACCGATTTGTCGGTTCGTGTCCTCCAACTCCTCAGCGTAGGTCAGCATGGATGAGACGTTTTTGTCGTCACCGTTGAGCAATTCTTTCAGTTCGGGCACGTACTTATAGCAGTTCTTCAGGTTGACTTTGGGCATCTTCTTGGGCACCTCGCCTTCCACGGCCTTTACAGCGGCTTCGTCGAAGTTGCGGTCAGGGATGAAGCTCTTGATTTTGGCCACCTCGGGCAGCGGTATCTTTTGCACACGCCCCACGTCCTGAATAGCCGATTTGGCCGCCATCGTGCCGTAGGTGATGATATGCGCGACCTTCTCTTTTCCGTATTTCTTTGTAATCCAATCCAATACGCGTCCACGACCGTCATCGTCGAAGTCCACGTCGATATCAGGCAAGGAGATACGGTCGGGATTGAGGAAACGCTCAAACAGCAAGTCGTATTTCAGCGGGTCCAAATCGGTGATTTTCAAGCAATAAGCCACCACCGAACCAGCCGCAGAACCACGGCCTGGACCGACCGAAACGCCCAGTTCCTCTCGTGCGGCACGAATATAATCGCTCACGATGAGGAAGTAACCTGGGAAACCCATAGTCTTCATCACATGCAGCTCAAACTTAATGCGCTCGATTTGCTCCTCGGTGAGGTTCTCGCCATAACGCTTATGTGCGCCTTCCCATGTCAGTTTGGCCAAGTAGTCAGCTTCCAACTTGATACGGTACAAACGGTCATAGCCGCCCATCTTCTTCACTTTCTTCTCGGCCTCCTCCTGACTCATGATGACGTTGCCGTGCTCGTCTCGAGTAAACTCATTGAAAAGGTCTTCTTCCGTGTACTTTTGACGATACTCCTCTTCCGTGCCGAAATCCTCAGGGATGGGGAATTTCGGCATAATCGGATCGGAGTCAATGCTATAGGTCTCAACCTTATCAACAATTTCCTGCGTGTTCTCCAAGGCGAAAGGCACATCAGAGAAGATACGGCCCATTTCCTCAGGTGTCTTCAGCCATTCCTGTTTGGTGTAATGCATCCGGGACGGGTCGTCCAAATCCTTGCCCGTACCTAGACAAATCAGTCGGTCGTGCGCCTCGCCATGTTCCTCTTCCACAAAGTGCACGTCGTTGGTCGCAATGACCTTGATGTCATACTTCTTCGCCAACTCCAAAAGGATTTTGTTCACTTCTTTCTGGCGTTCGTAAACTTCGGTATCACCACCAGGTTTATCGGTCTTATGACGTTGTATTTCAATGTAGTAATCATCGCCAAAGAGGTTCTTGAACCATTGTATGGACTCCTCCGCTCCATTAAAATCGGCATTCATGATTTTTTGTGGCACCTCGCCGCCAAGACAAGCCGAGGTACAAATCAAGCCCTCATGGTACTTTTCCAAAAGGCTGTGGTCAATACGCGGATTGTAGTAGAAACCATCAGTATAAGCAATGGAGCTCAACTTGCAAAGGCTGTGATAGCCCGTCTTGTTTTTCGCTAATAAAATAAGGTGCCAACCTCTATCTTGGCGACCGTCGCGCTTGTCGATACTGACAGGTGCGCAGTAGGTCTCGATGCCATAAATCGGCTTGAAGAACTGTCTGTTCAGCTTGTCAATTTCGGCTTGGGCAGCGGCTTTTTCTTCCTCGGAGGCATCGGCTTTCTCCAATATGGCTTTCTGCTCTTTAATGGCATCCTTCACCTTGCCGTTTTCCTTGTTCACTGTGTCGGCGAAGTCCTTGATGCCGAACATGTTGCCGTGGTCAGTGAGGGCAAGGCTATACATACCATTCTTCTTGCATTTCGACACTAAATCGGGCACCTTCGACATGCCATCAAGCATGGAATAATGCGAGTGGACATGCAAGTGCGTGAAGTGTTTCGGAACATAGTCGCCAATTTCGGGCACATCATCCGTTTCTTCCTCGTCGACGATAGGCTCAAACGTTATGCCAGCCGGCTGAATCATGTCGGGGTTGGCAGCCTTGAAATCTTCGATAAACTGCGAATCAACACCTAAATCGCGAGCATCCAATATGCCGCGACGCACCAATTCGAGGAACACGCGAGCCGTGGCCTCCACGTCGGCGGCGGCATTGTGCGCATCGCCGAACTTCTCGCCAAACAGGATTTGGTGAAATTCTTCCAAGCGCGGCAGCTTGAATTTACCGCCTTTGCCACCAGGCAGCTGGCAGAACTCGGCCGTCTTCTCGGTGCAAGTGTCCACTTTCTGCCAGTTGGGCAACGGGTTTTCGCCTTTTTTGCGGAGGAACTCGCAGCCCAAGATGCAGAGGTCGAAGTCGATGTTATGACCCACAAGACGTGTCACCTTCGAAGCCGACTGCAAGAAGATATCAAGCACCTCGTCAAGCGGCCTGCCATGTTCGATGGCATATTTGGTGGAGATATGGTGCACCATTTTGGCATCGATGGGAATCTCAAAGCCTTCTGGTTTAACGATATAGTTGTGGCTTTCCACGAATCGGCCCTTGTCGTCATGGACCTGCCAAGCCAGCTGCACCATGCGCGGCCAGTTGTCGAAGTCGGTCAGCGGCGCGTTATAGTTTTTGGGTAGACCTGTGGTCTCTGTATCGAAGATTAAAAACATAATCAGTTGAAAGTTGATAGTTTAGAGTTGAAAGTTGGGGCGGATTCTGCTCCAACTTTCTGGCTTCAAAAATAGGTAATTAATGGGTATGGTGCAAGAGGGAAAATGAAATTAATTCACAGAATCTCCCGCGCAATCCAGGCACAAGCCTCGGCATCGGCCAAAGCATGGTGGTGGTTGATGAGGTTGAAGCCACAAGCCTCTGCCATGGTATGAAGCTGATGGTTAGGCAGCAGTTTTCCGAAATGCTTGCGCGAGGCACGACAGGTGCAATAGAACTGATAGTCAGGGTAATCCATCTGGTAGCAGCGCATCACGGCTTTGAGACAGCCTTCGTCAAAAGGGCTGTTGTGTGCTACCAACGGCAAGCCCTCAATAAGCGGTTCAATCTGCCGCCAAACATACGGAAACACGGGCGCATCCTCGGTGTCTTCGCGTGTGATGCCATGAATGACTGTGTTCCAATAATTATAATAATTCGGCTCTGGCTGAATGAGGGAATAGAACGAGTCCACAAACTCGCCCTCGCGAACAATAACCACGCCCACGCTACACACGCTGGTGCGCTTGTTGTTGGCGGTTTCGAAATCTATGGCGGCGAAGTTGTTCATTTCGATATGAATCATTGCCACTTCTCTATCCAGCCTTCGATTTCTCGAATCCGCTGCGCGTATTTCTCTATCTGCCCCTCGATAAAGTCGTCGCTGTATTTGCGGTCGCAGAAGCCGTTGCCACGTGCCACATAGTCGTCGTCTTCGAGCGAGCTGAAGACCTCCTCGTAGTTGTCGTAATACTGCTGGTTTTCACGCAACAAAGTCTTCAAATCATCCAGATCAGCCTCGATGATTTCACCCGTGCTGAAAGTATAATGTTTTTTCATTGCCATTTGGTTTTCCTCGGTTGCAATTCCTATTCATTCCATGCCTCGCCTTCTGGCTCCACATGTATGGAGATGTGCGTCTCCTCACCGTAGCGTTCCTTGAGCAGGCGTTCCATCTCGGTGGCTTTGTCGTGGGCTTCCTTCAGCGGGATGTTGCCGTCCATGAGGATGTGCATTTCTATGGCGTAATGGTTGCCGATACGGCGAGTGCAGAGGTCATGCGGCTCGGTGACACCTGGCACTTGCCTTACGATGTCCAAAATCTCGTTCTCTACTTCCTCTGGTAATGACTGTTCCATCAGTTCACCCATACCGTTTTTGAGTAAGTCAATAGCGACTTTAACGATAAGTGCACCAACGACAATAGAGGCAATCGGATCAAGCACAGCCCAACGCTCACCTAAAAGAATGGCCCCGCCAATGCCGATTGCCGTTCCGATGGACGACAACGCGTCGCTGCGGTGATGCCAGGCGTTGGCTTTCATGGCCTGCGAGTCCAACTGCTCAGCCTTGCGTTTGGTGTATTGAAAGGTGAGTTCTTTCAACAAAATGGAAACCAAGGCCGCCACGAGTGCCAACGTTCCAGGTTGGGTTAAAGTACCGCCATGAGCCCAGAAAGCGATTTTCTTGGCTCCATCAACAAAGATGCCCACAGCAACAGCAAAAAGCGCAATGCCGATAAGGGTCGTCGCCAAGGTCTCGAACTTGCCGTGACCATAGTCGTGCGACTTGTCTTTGGGTCGGTGGCTGATGCGTACGAACGCCAAAACGACGATGTCAGTGGCGAAATCCGACACCGAATGTATCGCGTCGGCGATCATGGCGGAACTGTGACCGACAATGCCCGCCACGAACTTGAACACCACTAGCACCAAGTTAACCAGACTGCCCCAAAGGGTTACCTTATAAACTTCTTTTTCCCTGTTCATTTTGCTTTCTTATCTGTCAATATCATAAACAAAATCGCGAACAGAATCAGCGCCACGCCGAGGGCAACATTGATTGTGAAAGGCTCATTGAAGACCAACGTCCCGATAAAGATGGCCGTCAAAGGCTCAAGGATGCCGAGCACAGAGGTCTTGGTGGCACCCACCGCTTTGGTTGAGGCTGCAAGGGTGATGGTGGCAGTAGCTGTGGGCAACACCGCCAATCCCAACACATTCAGCCAGCTGACCTTGTCAGGAACAGGATTGAGCTTCACACCAAAACCCGACAGAGCAAACAGCATCAAAGAGCCGATGAAGAAACAATAGAAGGTCAACGTGAGGTTGGGCAAAGCCTTGATTTGCTGGCTTTGATTCACGATGACAATAAACAAAGTGTAGCACAATCCCGAGGCTACCACAAGAGCGATGCCGCGCCAGTCGATGAAGCCTCCCCCACCCTTGAGCGATAGTAAAATAGCACCTGCCACACCTGCAATGATGGAGACCCATGTCTGCCAAGTCGGGAACTGCCCGAGAAACATCATCATCAGTGCGACCATGATGGGATAGACATACAAGATGCTTGTGGCGATGCCCGATGGGATGTATTTGTAGGCCTCGAACAAGGTGATGCTACAGCCCGTAAACAAGACACCCAAGATGGTCATCAGCCCGAATTGTTTCCAGTTGATGCGAATCTGTTTTTTGGCTACCAGCATGAAAGCCAGCATCAACAGGGTGGCCACTCCATAACGATAAAACAGCAAAGAATTGACATCTAATCCCTTATTGATGACCGGCACACCAAACAACGGATTCATGCCATAAGTGATACCCGAAATAATGCCTGCCAGATAGCCCCAACGGAGTGTGTTTTTCTTTTCCATAACGGTTTACATAAAACTGCTGCCTCCGATGAACTGACGCAGCATGGAAGTAGCCGGAATCTCGCTGTCTGGCACAGGCGTGAAATAATGCAGAAACCGCAGCAGACGGTGTGCCTCGGTGTATTCGGGGCAGTTGTGCGGCACGGTGGCCAAGATGCTCTCCGCGTGGTTGCGCATGACGGCAAATTCCAGCAAATAGGCCGAATTGAACATCACGTCAGCGTTTTCCTGATAGGGATCAATCCATCTCTCCTCGGCGGCACGCACACTCGCCCACTGGCTGATGGTCTGCCGCGCCGTGAACGCTCCTTTGTTATAGTCGCGGACGATACGGCGTAACAAGCGGTTGTCATCGGGAGGGATGATATTGTGGTCGTCCAAGCCCGTACCCGTCAAGGTGGAGATGAAGATACGGAACTTAGCAGGCTCGGGAATTTGATCGGTTAGCATGGGATTCAAGGCATGGATACCTTCCAACAGCAACACACAGCCTTCCTTCAGTTGCAGTCTCTTCCCATTATATTCACGCACGCCCGTAACAAAGTTATACTCTGGAACTTCTATCTCTTCTCCATTCAGCAAGGCAATCAAGTCGCGCTCCAAGGCGGCATGGTCGACGGTCTCGAAATTGTCGAAGTCGTAAGTGCCATCAGGCAGTTTGGGCGTGTCGACACGGTTGACGAAATAGTCATCCGTTGAGAACGAAATCGGCTTCAGTCCGCAGGCTTTCAGTTGGATGCTGACACGGCTACAGAAAGTGGTCTTGCCGCTGCTACTCGGACCCGTGATGAGGACAAGTCGCACAGGATTCTCGCTGTGATAACGTCTGTCGATTTCCTCAGCAATTTGTACGATTTTCTTCTCCTGCAAGGCTTCTGCCACTTGCACAAGCTCACGCGCCCTTCCATTCTCGCAGGCATGATTCACATCGCCCACGGTGCTGAGCTCCATGATCTCATTCCACTTCAGACTCTCCGAAAACACCTCGAAAGTCTTGGGCTGGTCTTCTACCTCGGCCAAACGCTCTGGATGGTCGCGGTCAGGAATACGAATCAGGATGCCGTCGCGATAGGCTTCGATGTCCCAGATGTTCAGATAACCCGTAGAAGGCACCAAACGACCGTAATAATAGTCGGCTGTGCCATCCAAGGTATAGTAATCCGTATACGCTTTTCCGCTGGTTTCCAGAAGTTTGACTTTATCCATTTGACCCAGATTGCCGAACATCTTGACAGCATCTTCAACACGAGCTTCATGGCGATGGAACTGAATGTCGTCGGCGACAATGGCTCTCATCCTCACCCTAAGAGCGGCAAGGTCGTTGGCGTCAAGAATCCTGCCATCACTCTTTTTGATCCTGCAAAAGAAACCTTTGGAAATGGGATGTTCCATGTTCAGCTTGCTACCTGGGAACAGGTCTTGTGCCGCCTTGTACAACAAGAACCCCAACGACCTGAAATACACCAGACGCGCAGTGTGGTGCGTAAGATCGAGAAACTCGACATCGCGGCTGTTGTAGACGCGGAACTTCAAGCCCTGCGACACATTGTTGACCTTGGCTGAAACGATGGGATAAGGCCTGTCGAAATCAAATTCCTCAAGAACCTCAAGCAGTGTCATTCCTTCTTGGAACTCTTTGGTTGTCTTGGTGTTAAGGCAATAAATCTGAATCATGGAATGGGTGTTATTTAGTCGGTAACTTGGTTTTGGATGCGGTTTAGCGCATCGACGGCAAGTTGATAGTTGGGATAGCTCTTGAGGATTTCCTTGTAGATGTCCTCGGCTTGGGCGTATTTACCCATTTGCTCCAACACGCGGCCTTTGTTGTAATAGGCGTCAAGGTAGTTGGGGTTAGCTTGCAAGGCGCGGTTGAAATAATCCAAAGCGACCTCATTGTTCTCCAAATACACGAAATTGACGTAGCCCACATTGAACAGCACCATGTAGTTGTTGGGTTGCATCATCAGCAGCGTGTCGTAATGTTTCACCGCTTCTTCTGGCTCTCCGTGGCTTTGCAGATACAAGGCCAGTTCATAACGGGCATTGGCGTTGTCGGGGAATTGCTGCTGTGCCTTGCGGATATAATCCAAGGCATAAGGCGGCTGTTGCACGGCATAAATGCGGCAAATCTGCTCCACAGGGTCGTAGAAAAGATTGTCCTGTTCGGAGGAAATCTGGAAGTTCTTCAGTGCACTCACCGTATCTTGCTGGGCGATAATGTAATACATACCACGGACGAAGTAAGCCCTTGGGTTATAGTTCGAAATTGCCAAGGCCTTGTCGAGATAAGCCCACGAGAGTTGGTAGTTCTGTTGAAGCAGGTTCAGTTCAGCCAGTTTCACCAAAGGACGTGGGTCACGTTGGTCGATTTCGGCGGCCTTGTTAAGAGTGACGTTGATGTTGCCCTCATCGCCCAATGCGTAATACACATCGGCAAGTAAAAGATAGGTGTCAACATCGTTGGGGTCATAGCGCAGCGACTGGTTGATGTCCATCATGGCCGCACCCACCTGCTCGTTGGCGAAGTAGGCCTTCGCGCGGTTCTTATACAGTTGCGCATTGGTGCTGTCCATCGCGATGGAGTCGGTGTATTGTTGGATAGCCTCCGTCACGGTGATGGGCTCGTTGGTCTCCTCGGGAGTGTTGTCCTCTGGTTTAGGCGTGTTGTTGCAGGCGAAAAGGGCGAGCAGCAGGCCAAGGAATAGTAGGTTTTTCTTCATTGTCAATTGAATTATCATTTATTCTGCCGCTTTGCGTCACTGCGAGGAACGAAGCAGTCTAGGCCAATACTTTAAAGGCAATACTGATGGCCTAGATTGCTTCGTCGTGCCTCCTCGCAATGACTGCTAATGTCTTAAATGTTACTCTTCACTCTTTTCCAATGCCTCAAAAATCTTGGCCGTCAGCTCGTCAGCCAGTTCGGGATTGTCTTCGATGAGTTTCTTCACCGAGTCGCGACCTTGGGCCAACTTGGAGTCGCCGTAGCTGAACCACGAGCCGCTCTTCTTGATGATGCCCATCTCCACGCCGAGGTCGACGATTTCGCCCGAGCGGGAAATACCCTCGCCATAGAGGATGTCGAACTCTGCCTTGCGGAACGGCGGAGCCACCTTGTTCTTGACGACTTTCACCTTCACGCGGCTGCCTTGCACGTTCTCGCCGTCCTTGATTTGGCTGACCTTGCGGATGTCGATGCGCACGGAGCTATAGAACTTCAAGGCGTTGCCGCCCGTGGTGGTCTCGGGGTTGCCGAACATCACGCCAATCTTCTCGCGCAGCTGGTTGATGAAGATGCAGACACAGCCCGTCTTGTTGATGGTGGCGGTGAGCTTGCGCATGGCCTGACTCATCAAGCGGGCTTGGAGCCCCATCTTGCTGTCGCCCATCTCCCCTTCGATTTCGCTCTTGGGGGTCAGTGCGGCCACGGAGTCGACGACGATGACATCGATAGCACCAGAGCGGATGAGGTTTTCAGCGATTTCGAGGGCTTGCTCACCATAGTCGGGCTGTGAGACGAGGAGGTTCTCGATGTCGACACCGAGTTTGGCGGCATAGAAACGGTCGAAGGCGTGTTCCGCGTCGATGAAAGCGGCGATGCCACCCTTCTTTTGCGCCTCGGCGATGACATGCAAGGCCAAAGTCGTCTTACCCGAACTCTCGGGACCATAGATTTCCGTGATTCTTCCTTTTGGCAGACCGCCCACGCCGAGGGCGTAGTCCAGTCCTATCGAGCCGGTGGAGATGCTTTCCATCTTCTCGGCTTCCGCGCCAAGGCGCATGATACTGCCCTTGCCGAAACTCTTTTCGATGTTACCCAATGTGGCTTCCAAAGCCTTCAGTTTCTCCTGCCTGATTCTTGCGGCATCTTCTTGTGATTTTTCTGTTGTCATGATTGTGGGGATTTTGATAGTTTGTAGTTAGGAGTTATTAGTTGATAGTTATTAGTTGGTTATTGATTATAATTCGTTTTGCGACGATTCATTAATTAAAAGGACAAAGGTAGTAATTTTTGACATGGTAGCATCATTTTGCGTTGAATTTTTGAAAAGAGGTTTGCATTTTATGAAAAAGTTGTATTTTTGCCATGGGAAACATCGGATACAGTACCGTTTGAACCTGCCTCTTTATCGGCTTTTGTTGCAGGTTGCGAAGTATTACTGGAAGCCGATTCCTCATTCTGCAATTCGGAAGCAGACCAGATGTTTTCCTTATTTCTCCCATACCTTTTCGACAAAACGCCTGCACTATTGACATTCCAATAGGTGTCATCCTTTGACAGTTGCACCCATAAGGTATTGTTATGATCATCGGCAAGTTGAACCAAATAGGTTTGGTTTTCTCCTTCATCCGAATCCCTATACGTGTTGCCCTTCTTTATGCTATTGTAGTTTTGCGCGACGTATGCCACAAAAGCGACAACTGTCTTAAAACCAGCTTTCCTAATCTGGTCGCCGTGACGGATTTCAATATGCATCAATCCATTACTTCTGTCACCTACTGACAAGCGTATAGGCGCGGGCGGCAAGTTTTGCTCCACTGTGATATGTCCAAAGTCAATGCCTCCATCGGGGGCTTCTACAAACGGCAACCCGTTTTGATCCATGATTGTTGAAATGCGGTATTCCATCGTTGAAAAGATTTGATGCCGCAAAGTAACGGAGTTTGTCAAAAAAAAGCCGTTGATTAAACGTTTGTTGTCGACAGTAGTCGTTTGTTGTCGTTTGCTGTCGGATATAGTATTGATTTACAGATAAAAACAAATCTATATCCTCTTCCTCCCCCAATCGGCCTTCCAGATGTAAACCAGCGAAATCAGCCCGATGGCGATATTGTAAACCCACTCGGCGGTCCAGACACCGGCGATGGTTGAGGTCTTGGACATGAGGTAGACATAGATGATATAGGCGATGAGGATGCCGAACTCCAAGGCCATGGCGGCCGTAGTGTTGCCTGTGCCCGAGACGGCCTCGAAGAAGGTCATGGAGAAGGCGCCCAACAGCGTGGCCACGCAAATCACATAGACTGAAGGGATGGCTGCCTGCGCCAAAGCTACATCATCAGTGTAGATTTGCAAAACCAATTGAGGAATGGAGGCCACCACTGCAACCAAGACGGCACCGCACAAGAAGCTGTTCTTCACCACCTTCCAGACGGTCGACATTACCTCATTGCTCTTACCCTCACCGATGATGCGGCTCGTCAAGGTGTTGGCGGTCGCGGAGAAAGCGATGCCAGGAATGATGAGAATCATATAGGTGCTACGCACCACCGACGACACGCCGATGGCCGTCTCCCCCATCTTCTCAATCATGACAAAAAAGATGAACCAGGCACCAAATGAGAACAGACGTTGTATCATGCTCGGGAAGGCCACTTTCAGCAGGTCAGACAAAAGTTGCGGCTCCTTCTTGTGCCAGCGGAACATGCCATATTCCTCGTGCGGTATCTTGATATAGGTGTAAATCCAGAAAAAGCAGAACGCAGTGAACTCAGCCAACAACGAGGCCAAAGCCGCACCGCCAATGCCCATTTCGGGCAGACCTACATTGCCGAAAATCAAAGCCCAGTCGAAGAAGATGTTGACCACGGCCATGATGAGGGTCGAGAAGGTGATGACTTGGGTGCTACTGATGCCGACATAGAACGAGCGGAACAGGAAATTGAACACCACGAAGAAGATACCGAACTGTCTGAACCTCAAATACTCGTTTGCCGCCACTTGAATGTTCTCTGACTCTATGATGATTTCCAACAGTCTGTGGCTGAAGAAGAATAAGATGCAGAAGAGCAGCATACCCAGCAGCAACACAAAATGCGCCCCATGCTGAAACACCACACCGATGCGCTTGTAGTCGCCTTCGCCGTAACGCCTGGCGATGAAAATCTGTATGCCTATGGCAAAGCCCATCGCCAAGGTGGTGAAAACGAAATAATACAGTCCCGCCATCATCGAGGCACTCAATTCATTAGTGCCAAGGTGACCGAGAAAGGCGGTGTCGGTGAAGGTGATGATGGTCTGCGCCAGGTTACCCAGCATGATGGGATACGCGATGCGCCAGATTTCGCGGTCGGTGATGCTCGTTGTTCTCATGCTGCAAAAATAGAAAAATCCACGCAAAACACATGGTTTTACGCGGATTATAGTTTTTGTCTCACGCAGAACCCGCAGAAATCGCTGAATGTATTTCCGCATCGCTTTGCGCTTCCCAAATTTCTGCGAATTCTGCGTGGAAAATTATCTCAACCTGCCAGGATACACCTTCAGGGCCTCTTCGAGGCACTTGATGGCGGCCTTGAGGTCGTCGATGCAAATGCAGTAGGTGATACGGGCTTGATGACGTCCTTTCTCGGGGTCGGCGTAGAAGCCCGTGGCAGGAGCCAACATCACCGTGGCACCGTTGTAGCTGAAATCGGTGAGCAGCCACTGGCAGAACTTGTCGCTGTCGTCAATGGGCAGGTCGATGACGGTGTAGAAAGCACCCTTCGGCATTGGGCAGAAGCAGCCCGGGATCTTGTTGATGCCCTCGACGATGACGTTGCGGCGGGCGATGTACTCGTTGTAAACGCCGTCAAAGTATGACTGCGGGGTTTCCACGGCAGCCTCAGCGAAGATCTGTCCGAAGCTCGGCGGTGACAGACGGGCCTGAGCCAGACGCATAGCAGTGGCATAGACCTCGCTGTTACGGGTCACCATGCAACCCACACGGGCACCGCAAGCGCTGTAACGCTTCGAAACGGAGTCAAACAGAATGGTGTTGCGCTCCAAGCCCTCAAGCTGCATAACGCTGAAATGCTTGTGGCCGTCGTAGCAGAACTCACGATACACCTCGTCGGCGAAGAGGTACAGGTCGTACTTCTTGACCAGACCAGCCACCTTCAACAGCTCCTCATGGGTGTAAAGATAACCCGTGGGGTTGTTGGGGTTACAAATCATGATGGCCTTGGTCTTGGGCGTGATGGCCTTCTCGAAGTCCTCAATAGGCGGCAGTGCAAAGCCCGTCTTGATGTCGCTGGGGATGGTGACGATCTTGGCGTCGCACAGCTTGGCGAAGGTGTTGTAGTTGGTGTAGTAAGGCTCTGGGATGATGATTTCGTCGCCAGGATTCAGGCACACGGTGAAAGCCATCTGCAAGGCCTCGCTACCGCCAGTGGTGACGATAATCTGGTTGGGGGTCACGTCGATGCCGTGGCGGTGGTAGTAGTTGCAGAGCGCACGACGATAGGACGGGATACCCGCCGAGTGGCTGTATTCCAGCACGCCCTTGCTGTCGGGCAGCTCACGGGCCTTGTCAGCTAAAGCAGCGAGAGCTCCCTTGGGGGTCTCGATGTCGGGCTGACCGATGTTGAGGTGATAAACGTGGATGCCGCGCTCTTTGGCAGCGTCGGCGAAGGGAACGAGCTTACGGATTGCCGACTGCGGCAGTTCCAAGCCTTTGTTGGAAATTTTTGGCATAGGTAGTTTCGGTTTTTGTGAACAAAAAGCCATCTAACTATTTCATTAGACGGCTTTTATGATTACTTTGTTGAATTCTGGTTATTGGTTGTTGACGGGCGCACCCATTCCGTTGTTGTTGGCTGGCAGGACTTCGGTAGGCTGTTCGAGCACGCGGCCCTTGATGCGCAGCACCACGGTGGAGTTCTTGACGGCGTTAGAGGTGACGGTCACGGTCTTGTTGATGTTGCCCGCTCGGTTGGTTCGGTAGGTCACCTTGATGACATCCGACTCACCTGGAAGGATGGGTTCATTGGGCCACGAAGGGATGGTGCAGCCACAACTCGACTTGGGTTTCTGAACCAGCAGAGGCTCGGTGCCCGTGTTGGTGAAACGGAACTCACATTCGCCGTTGCCGTTGTAAGGCACATCGCCGTAGTCGTGGACGACTTTTTCAAATTCGATTTCCGGTCCCATCTGAACCGTTCCTTTGTCTTGTGCCTTGGCCACTCCAGCCATAAGGAGCATGATGCCAAGCAGATAAATCACTTTCTTCATTGCGTATGAAATTAAAATTGTTGCAAAATTAGGAATTCTTTTGTTACCAATGCCAAATCTTTCGATTTTTCAAAACATTTTTCTTTGTACTCAAAAACCGTACCAAAAACGGAACAAGAAACTTTTATTTCGCCGTCACTGACCTGAAAAAGATTTCAGCATCCTTCCAAACGGTATAATCCCTGGCGTAAAGCAGGTTCAACTGGTTGATGAAATCGGGGTCGGAAACGGGCTTGTCCAAATGCGAAGCGGGGCTGTAAACACCCTTGCGAATCTTGGGCAGTTTTTGTGTTTCATCGGCTGGCGAGCAATAGCCCACCCATGTCCTGCGACCGAACAAAACGAGGAAAGCGTTCTTCAGGAACTGGACGGGCTGCTTCACCACCAAGGCCAAAGGCAGCCAGAAAACCAGACTGAACACGCTCATCACCACATCGAAAAGGCGCTTGTTGCGGCGGTTGGGTTTAGTGTCAATGGCCTTAATGTCAACGGTATAGAGGTCGCCACGCGTGTTGATGCTGTTGCTGCCGATGATGGACAGGCTGTCCTCGGGCGCAATCTTGTAGTCCACGTTGGTGGCATGCCAGTCCACCATCTTGTCGATGATGACCTGATGCGGCACGTCCTTCGAGCAGAAAATGACCTCGGTAATCTTGTAAATCTCGATAATATCAGGCACTTGCGAGAGATTGCCGATGAACCCCTCTGGGGCCTCCCCTTGCGCCTCCGAGCTCACCAATCCGATGAAATCCGGCTTGATGGACGTGCTCTCCAAGATGGAATTGACGCGTTGCGTTTCCTCAGGGCTACCGATAACGAGGAAGCGTTTCTTCTCCGTCTTTTTCGACTGGAAATTCTCGTTGCCCATCATAATGCCGATGAAGCGCGCAAGGCTCATCTCCAAGGCCAACCAAACCATGCCAAAGAGAATTAAAGCCCTTGAGAAACGCAGGCTTTCGGGCAACAAGGCATACAGCACCAAAATCACGGCACTGCCGATGGCCACGCCGAGGACTGCTTTACCGATGTTGTAAGGTTTGTCGTAACCACCTGTGAAATACGTGGATAGCAACCAAATCAAAATATAAGCTGGCAACACGGCGGCAAAGAGCAGAGTCGGGTAACTGCCCACACCGCCGTAAATCGTCCCGTGACCCCAGAAGTAACTGATGGCCGCCAAACCGCCATAGCCCAACACGGCATCCAAGAAAGGCACCGCGGCCTTGTGGAAAAACTGCGACACCAACGCGAAGAAGGCCTTGATGTAGATGGCTATATTAATAAGGAAAGAGAACGACTTGGCCCAGGTGTTGCCGAAGTGCTTCTTGGCGAAAATCTCCATGGCGCGATAGAAGACAAAGACATAGTTGACGCTGGTCTTCTTGGTGCTCTCGCCCTTGTAGTGGATGATGCGCGTCTCGGGGAAATAGTAGTTCTTGTAGCCGCCCTGCGTGATGCGGTACGACAGGTCGATGTCCTCGCCGTACATGAAGAAAGTCTCGTCAAGCAGTCCGACTTTGTCAAGGGTTTCTTTTCGCATGAGCATGAAGGCACCGGCGAGAATTTCCACCTCGTTGGTTTCGTCGTTGGAGAGATGACCCATGTAATACCTCGCGAAACGTTTGCTGTGCGGGAAGAGCTTGGCCAAGCCAAACATTTTGTAGAAGGCGGTCTTGGCCGTGGGCAGTCCGCGCTTCGACTCGGGCAGGAACTGTCCCTTACCATCCACCATCTTCACGCCGAGGCCTCCTGCGTCGGGATGGCTATCCATGAAGGCGATGCACTTCGAGAAGGTGTCGTCCTCCACCACCGTGTCGGGGTTGAGAAGCAGCACGTACTCCCCTGTCGAAATCCGAATCGCTTGGTTGTTCGCCTTCGCAAAACCTACATTGTCCTTGTTGGCGATGACCTTCACCTCGGGAAACTTCTGCGCCAGCATCTTCAACGAACCGTCGACCGAATTGTTGTCGACGACAAACACCTCCCCTTCAATGCCTTGCATGGCGCGACGCACCGAATGTAGGCACTGTTCGAGGAAGTACTCGACGTTGTAGTTGACGATGACGACAGAGAGTTTCATTATTAAGCAAATGTTTTTATCAGCCCATAGATACTCTCAGATTTTGTCAGCATGTCATACCGACCGACAACGGAGGGAGTGTATCTATGCTGACAAAATCTTCGGTATGACATGGGCTTAAGGTTTTGAATCGTGGTTGACCTTGATGGCTTTGATTTGCGGATCATCGTATTCCGGGATGCTGTCGCTGAAGTTCTCGTAACCGCAAGCGTTCATGATCTTGGCTTTCAAATCACGGTTCTGCATCCAGCCCGTAAACTGCTCGGCACCAGGACCGTAGGCGTATACCATCACTGGCAGGCAGGTGTGGCTCTTCGTGGAATAGTTGAAAGTCACGTTGGTGTAATGGCCTTGCGGGTCGGGCAGGGTCAGGCCGCCCGTCTCATGGTCAGCCGTAACAACGACCAAAGTATTGCCTTTCTCCTTGGCATAATCCAAGGCCACCTTAATGGCATAATCGAAATCCATCATCTCGTCCATCATCCAAGTGGAGTCGTTAGCATGGCAGGCGAAGTCGATTTGCGAGCCTTCCACCATGAGGAAGAAACCATTTTCGGCACCGTCCAAGGTCTGCAAGGCGGTCTTCACGGCACGAGGCAGGAAGTCGCCGCGCTCGGCAGCATGCGGCATGTGGTCTTCGTTGGCCATGACCGCGTATTTCTTGCAGGCTGTATCGATGTCGGCGAGGGTGTCGTAGACCTTCCAGCCCAGTTCGTTCTCCATGCGCTCGACCAGGTTGATGCTGTCCTTGCGCTGGTTAAAGTGCTTCATGCCGCCGCCGATGACCACGTTGAGATAAGGATTCTCGGCCATCTGCACAGCAATGTCTTCATACTGCCTGCGGTGCGGCACCTTGGCGTAGAAGGTAGCTGGCGTGGCGTGGGTGACATAGCACGACACGACGATACCCGTCTCCTTGCCTTGCTCGGCGAGCGCTTCCATGACGGTCTTCACCGCAAGCGTGTCAGGATTCATGCCGACCATGCCGTTTTTGGTCTTGTGGTCACTGGCCAGAGCCGTACCACCAGCAGCAGAGTCGGTGATGTCATTGCTGGCCGAATGGGTGTCGACCACACCGATATAAGGGAATTGCGAGAAGGTCATGTTCTCGTGCGAGGCGAGCATGGCCGCATACACCTGCGGCAGGGCCATGCCATCGCCAATCATATAGATGACATTCACGGCCTTGGCGGGCTCTTCTTCTTTCTGTCCGCAAGCCGACAAAGTACCCAAACAAACGAGGGCAACCAGTGTTACTATCGATAATCTTTTCATATTAGCATTAATTTTGATTTCAGCGTTTTATTGTTTCCGAGCGACAACTTTTTTCACCGCCTCCACGATGTCGGGCGTGTCGAGGAGATAGGCTTTCAGCAACTCGTCGGGTGTACCGCTTTGGCCGAACTCGTCGTTGACAGCGACCATCTCTATTGGGCAAGGAATGTTCAGGGCCAAGACCTGCGCGATGCTGTCGCCGAGGCCGCCATTGCGCTGGTGTTCCTCCGCCGTGACTACGCAGCGGGTCTTCCCTACCGACTTCAAAACCGCCTCCACATCCAACGGCTTGATGGTGTGGATGTTGATGAGTTCCGCATTGATGCCCATCATCTTCAGGATAGGCAGTGCCAAAACGGCTTTCCAAACGAGGTGACCGCAGGCAAAGATGGTCACGTCGGTACCTTCTTGCAACATCTGGGCCTTGCCGATGATGAACTTCTCATCCACAGGGGTGAAATTCGGTACTTTCGGGCGACCGAAACGCAGATAGACTGGACCGTCGTACTCGGCCGCGGCGATGGTAGCGTTTTTGGTCTGGTTGAAGTCGCAAGGCACGATGACCGTCATGTTGGGCAACATCTTCATCATGCCGATGTCTTCGAGGATTTGGTGCGTAGCGCCGTCCTCGCCGAGGGTGACACCCGCGTGAGAAGCAGCGATTTTCACGTTTTTGTTGGAATAGGCCACCGATTGGCGAATTTGGTCGTAGACGCGACCCGTCGAAAAGGCTGCAAAGGTGCCCGTAAACGGCACGAAGCCGCTCAAGGCCATGCCTGCCGCCATGTCAATCATGTTGGCCTCGGCGATGCCCGTCTGGAAGAAACGGTTGGGGAACTCCTTGGCGAAGTCGCCCATCTTCAGTGAGCCGGTGAGGTCGGCGCAAAAAGCCACCACCTTGGGGTTGCGGCGACCCGCTTCGAGCAGGCCTTCACCGAATCCCGATCTTGTATCTTTTTGGTTTTGAATTGTAAAGTCCATATTTTTCTTTTTTTGTCACAAAACCCACAAAACTTTCAAAACTATTTCATTGTGTGTAGCGGCTCCGCAACTGCGTCGCCGCCGGAAAGCCGCCGGTTGGCAGGCTTTCCCCAATCGTCAATCGTAATTGATGTTTTGTAGGTTTTGCATGTTTTGTGATTAATAATCTCCAAGTGTTTCGGTTAATTGTGAGAGTGCGTTGGCGGCTTGCTCGTCATTGGGAGCGGTGCCATGCCATTTGTGGGTGCCCATCATGAAGTCGACGCCAAAGCCCATTTCGGTGTGCGCGAGGATGAGCTGTGGCCTATTCTGGTGGGTGTTCTCGCGGGCGAGTTTCAGGATGTTCACGATGGCATGCATGTCGTTTCCACCTACCTCCATGACATACCAGCCAAAGGCCTCGTATTTGGCGCGCAGGTCACCGAGGCTGAGCACGTCATCAGTGGAACCGTCGATTTGTTTCTTGTTGTAGTCGATGATGGCGATGAGGTTGTCCACCTTCTTGGCGGGGGCATACATAGCGGCCTCCCAAATCTGGCCTTCCTCCTGCTCGCCGTCGCCCATGAGGACGTAGACGATGTGATTGTCGCCGTTCAGTTTCTTAGCCTGTGCCGCACCGACAGCCACAGATAAGCCTTGTCCGAGTGAACCCGAAGCGATGCGAACGCCGGGAAGACCTTCAGCCGTGGTGGGATGCCCTTGCAGGCGTGTGCCAAGGCGGCGGAAAGTAGCCAGCTCCTTGACAGGGAAGTAGCCGCGCCGCGCCAAGATGCTGTAGAACATCGGGCTGATGTGGCCGTTGGAGAGGAAGAACATGTCCTCGCCCTCGCCGTCCATGCGGAACTTGGCGGGATCGATTTGCATTTGGTCGAAGTAAAGGGCTGTGACGATGTCAGTCGCGCCCAAAGAGCCGCCCGGATGCCCCGATTGGCACCCATGCACCATGCGGATGATGTCACGGCGCACTTGGGAGGCTATTCTTTCTAGTTCGGTTATGGTCATAGTATTTGAGGTTTGCATTTTGATGGGGCAAAATTAAGGAAAAAAACTATTACACATATCGAAAAACCCATAATCCTAATAGGCAAACTAATGTTCAAGCCAGCAGCCACTTCCAAACGGGAACGACCTCAATGGTCAAGCCTTCTTCTGTAATCTGGCGTTCCGTGTCCCAGGTAACGATGATTCCATGATACTTCTTAAAGGCTTTGAGGAACTTTATGAGTCCGCGCACCTCTCGGTCGTAAGTGTCAGCATCATCAATACTATAAGATACCTGTATAGCAAGATTCTCTTCGGGGATACAGAAATCCACCTCCACATTTTTATAATAATAAAACAGCCTCGTTTCGTCATCAGTATTGTGGTATCGCTTATTTAATTGGATAGCCACAATGTTTTCGAGCAACTTTGTCTCCCCATTGATGAGGAAATTGTTCAGGATACCATTATCAGCGAAATAGCGCTTCACGATAGTCTGCTGCTCGGTAAGAGGCGAGATGAGATTAGGTACAGAGAAAGTCAAATAGGCATCCTCCATATAGCCCAGATAGTCTTTCAGCACGATCTGGCTAATGCTGTCGCCAGTCGATTTGATAATGTGCTCCAAGCGTTTCAAAGTAGTGGGCTGCATCACACTGTCAGCCAACTTCCTGGCCAATAAGCGCAAGACTCGAGGATTCCTGACCTTGTTTCGCTCAACGATGTCGCCCAACACGATTTTCTGGTACAATGATGTCAGCCACTCACGCTTGTCTTTCTGCTCGAAACATTCAGCGAAGCCACCATGATAGAAATACTCGTTGAAATGACGAATGACCGTCAACCGCTGCTCTCGATTGTATTCCCAGTTCTTGTCGAGCTCCACCCCAAAATACCGCAGATACTCCTCAAAAGAGAAAGGATAGATGTCGCGCTGAATATAGCTTCCGCCCAGCGTTGAAGTAATCTCCTTGCTAAACATCTTGGCATTGCTGCCGGTAATCATCACATGATGTTTCGACTCGGTCAGCCTACGTGCAAACTTTTCCCAACCTGTAATATTCTGGATTTCATCCAAATAGATGCATGGGCGTTTTTGGTCGTACATCTCCCAATAAGCATCCAAAACCAGCCCCAGTTCAGGGGCTTCGATGGATGCGATACGTTCATCCTCGAAATTGACATAAAGGAAATCCTCCGCCTGAGCCTTGCCCGACGACATTTTTTCCAACATATTCTGATAAAGCGTGTACGACTTTCCCGCACGTCGGATGCCTGTCAACACATAGCTGCATTGCTCATCAAACTGTTCTGCTCTTTGCAGCAGCTTCAAGTTCCTGATTTCCTGTTGTTTTTCACCGATGATGGTCTTAATGACTTGCTTATCCATACCAATATTATAAAGTATACTTTGCAAAAATACGAAAATATTTCAATGTATAGTTTATAATATTGGATTTTTTCAGTTGTAAAACTACGCAAAAAATCTATTACCCTCGCATCACCTCAACAAAATCTTCCGGAAGGATGACATTATCCATATCAATCGCTTCCACGAACAGCGGCACAATCTCCTCAACTCTAAATCCTGCTATGCCACAGCCGATTTTTGTAACAAGAAACTTATATTCAGGATGCTTGGAAGCAAACTCAATAAACTCATCCACGTATGGCTTGATGGTCTCCACCCCACCCTGCATGGTGGGAATGGCATAGCTTTGACCTTGAAGGCCAACGCCTTGTCCCATGATTGCGCCAAAACGTTCATAGGCTATCCAAGCGGCACCGCCGCCATGCATACCGGCCAGGTTGCTGCCGAAGACGAAGATTTCATTGGGGTTTAATTTTGAGATTCTTTCTGGGGTGAATTCTTTGGTGTACATGATTATAGAAGTTTACGGATTTTTTGATTTTGATGGGGCAAAATTAAGGAAAAAAGTCAATACAACGACCTTCAGAGTCAGTGATGACAACAACTGCATAATGATGACAACAACTGCATAATGATGACAACAACTGCATAATATAGATACAACACATAGATGAACCAATATCATCGGCGACTACAACTTCAAAACAAGGTGTAGTCGCTTGATGGTGTAATTTGTAGGTTCAACTACCTGTAGTTCGTCGGATGCTTACAAGGTTTTTATCTATGGAAGATTTACTCCTCTCCTTCGTTTTCAACTTTAAATCGGTCTAAATATTCGTTGATGATAGGCGATAAATAATGTTGTTGCCTTATGCTATATTTGTTACATAATATTGTCGATAGCGACTCCTTTTCTTTTTTATATAGAATATCCAACGGGTCTGGGAGATCCTCACATTGTGGCTTCTCCCACAATTCAAATTCATATCCCAGACATTCTGTAAGATAGATACTCATGGTTATCTCAGCAAAAAGATAGTCGTGTTCAAGAATTATTTTTTCGTCTGTAATACTATGGGTTATTTTCTTCAGATTGTGTATGACAAACATATCACTATAATGCTTGAGATGAAGGTTGCTATTGAACACCTGCTCAATTTTTTCCCTTAACTCGACATAATCTTGCCTATTTGCTAATTCATTCCACCGAACGACCTGATAGCTTGTTTGGGTATGGTGACTTGACAGATAATCTTGGATAGTATTCTTTACGTGGCAGAAAATGTCTTTACCTCGTTCTTGATAGGCGTTTTCTGCCTCTTCTTCCGATTTGACTTTATCTTTTATCAACAAGTTGTTGCCCCACAGTTTATCGACAACAACAAAAAGAATTTCAGAGAAATCAGAAAACACATGCAAAAAAAATCTTAGATTCTCTTTGATAAGAAAAAAGCCATTTGAATATAGGCATATTGGAACAAATGCACGTTTCATTTCTTTAAATATGTGAACATGAGTATAGAAATGAATGAAACATTCTTATACTTGGGGTGAAGGCATTTTAAGATGTGAACAGCTTTATTTGTAAACCTCAGAACAAAGGCAATGATTTCTGCCAAATAGAAGACTAACCATAAAATGCTGTTTATCAAATCACCAGCATGCAAATCATCAACAAAAACTGATTCTGAAGCATACATTAATACAATGATCCCAATAATAGAAAAAGGTACGACACTGAAAACCCGCATAACAGTTAGCCATCGACCTGCTTTAAGTATGTCTTTCAAGGAATAAACATAATTCTGATCTTCATACAATTTATAGGAAAGCAATGCATGCAATGTCAACTCATCTGCAGAGAATGCCAATTTTATTTCTTCAAAATCATGATAGATACACCTTTCTGATTTTGCAAATGCTTCTATAAATGGCCATATTGTTATGCCCATTTGAAATATAATCCAAGCAACTATATATGTGTTCATGAGTTCAACTTATAAACGATAATCAGAATGATAGAATCCACGAAGGCAGCAATGGGAGTGTTGAGCTGTATTAACCAAATGTTTTCCATCACATTGCCTAAATAGGAGATCAATAAAGCAAGGATCAAACCCACAATTGTAGCTACAATAGTTCCAACTCTCACACTTTTTTTCTGAAGCACGGTCTGATTACCAATACAACCTAATATGATGGCTGGACTCGAAATGGTGACAAGGCTAAAAATAGTGAATAACCATTCTATCAATTCAAATTTTAATAACTTGAAAACAACATAATAGATTCCAAGAGTCAGAAGCAGCAATATTCCTGTTATAAAATAATACCACATCATCTTCTCAATTTTTTTCCCAAAGTCACATGAAATGCTTTGGACTATAGGAAGAAGCGAACTATCAACAGTACTCAACAGAGCCATTAGACAAGCCATAAACAAAAGAGGAAGCAGTATCATGGAGATAACCTTGTCATTGGACGATGCCATACTACTCAAAATACCATTAAGAGAAAGCTCTGTTTGAGGGAAGATATTGAAAAAAAGGATTCCAAAAATAACAAAAAGTGCTGAAATAATAGCAGTCCGCCCGAAACCACCCATAAGTCCTTTGCCAACTTCAGAATAATTGCGTGTAGCGGCTATAAGTTGCCAGTTTCTCAACATGGAAGGAATAAGCAGAATATTTACGAAAACCATATTCAAGAGCAAAGGCCACTCAAGCAATAATCCTTTCGATAATGGTAAGGGTTCAGGAAAAAAGTCATTAATAGTTACTGACGGTTTTTGGAAGCACAACCAAAGAACAATTCCAAAAGCGACTAAAAACATAAAAGTAAATTGTATTTTATCGGTTTTGACAACGGTATTCAATCCGCCCAAACTTGTATAAGCAAATACTACTACAGCAATTATCACCAAAGCTATTTCGCGATACTGTGGTTTGATAAAAATATTGAAAATATCAACTCCGACATATAACTCTATAAGCAATACTGATATTATGCCAAGCATAGTTATCACTGAAATCATGATTTTAATCCACTTGCTTCCGAATCTTTGTTCCATAAACATTCCCAAAGTACTGCCAACAGAAATCAGTCCCGTTGCATTGCTTTCTGCGTATCTGTATTTCTCTAATTTAGGTAAAATATACTTATTAAAAAGTACAATACCTACCAGATAACTTAGTGGCGATATAAGGATATACAATCCATTTTCAAGTCCCAATGTGACAAAGAAAAATAATACTGTCGCCAACGACGTGGATGCTGCAGCAAAAGAACTACCGAATTCCTCTTTGTCCAACCGCCTATTACAGTTGAAGTATGATTTTACGTCTGATTTATGAAGAATGCCATACACAAGAAAGAATAATAATACTCCTAATGCGCCTAAAAATGTAATTTGAAATGGTGTCATAATTGTTGTATTTTATAAAGACTTCTAATTATATTCTATTTACATATTTTCGGATTGATAGGGTGCCGAAGTCCCGTCTAAGCATCCTATCAACTCGGTGCAAATGTACGCTTTTTTTTGCAATCTATATTTATTTTGCGATTTTTTTTGTTCGACTTGAATATCCTACTGAAAAAAAGCAGTATCACCACCTCCCCGAATACCCTCCACCACCACTTCTACCTCCACCAAACGACCCACCAGACGAATGGCTCGACGAATGGCTGGAATAGCTACTGCCACTCGACGAACTTGAGGAATAACTGCTGCCACTGCTGCTGCTCGAATAATGCACTTTCTTCGGGATGATGATAGTCTTGGTCACAGTGTCGCCGCAATGCTGGCAGACATAGGTCTCCTTCTTTTCGCCGCTGCTGGTGTAGTCGGCTTCCTTGATAGTTTCTGTCTTGTCGAGTTTCAAGGTGTAGGCACCACATTTCGAGCAGGTCGAGAACTTCGAGAATTGCTTCCCTTGTTCTTTCACCACAAACACATGGCCATTGGCACAGCGGTATGGCGTGAACTTCAAAGCCCCCACCCTGTTTTCGGCGAGGTGGTTCTCGGGCAATACAAACATGCCGTCTTTACGCATCGTTTCTCCACAGTTGGGGCATTGGCAGTAATCACTTTGATGGATCTTTTTCTTGTAAGTGAGGTAATACACCCAACCCAACCAGGGCGCCATCCAAGTGGCAACTTTGTTGGCCTCGTGGTTATATGCTGCTTCATACACCGACTTCGGATTAATGGAGGTCTTCGCCAGCTCCTTGGCTCTCTTCAAGACGCGGTAGTTGTGGCGGAAACAAATCCAAGTGAGGTACAGCACCAAAGTAATCACAGATACCCAGTTGTAGTAAACCCTTATATCCTCTTGAAGGTCAGGAAATTCGGTAATTACCACAGCGATGACGAGGAACAGGAACACGAAGATGGAGAGGCCTATCATCAAGCCACCCAGACAGCCTTTGCCATCCCACGGCGACCCCGACCATGAGGTCTTGAAGCCTTCGATATAGGTGGCTCCGTCTTCTTCAAAAGTCTTGTATGTGTCTGAAACCGTGGATTTTGTTTTGCGTTTGACCGCCCAAAAGATAAGGCCAAAAAGCGGCAACAGCACCATCAAAAAGGCGAACAGCAAAAAGATAAAGCTAAAATCGTCCAAGTCGTCGCTGTATTCTTCATCGTCGTTGATGGCGGGCAAATCCATCTTCAGTCCCATGGGAATCTCGCCGCCGTAGACGTCCACAATGCCGGCCACACCTGCACATAGGCCACTTTCGTAGTCGCCAGCCTTGAAGAAAGGCACGATAGTTTTGGTAAAGATACGCTCGCATTTGGCATCGGTGAGGGTGGCCTCCGCGCCGTAGCCCGTTTCAAACTCCAAAGCGTGTTGGTCCTCAACGAAAAGCAGCAAAATACCATTGTCCTTTTGCGCGTCGCCAATGCCCCAATAGTTGAACAACCTGGTCGCGAAATGCTTTGGTTCGGCATCACCGATGGACGTCAAGGTCACGACGAAGACATCGGCGGTATCGCGGATGGCGCACAGGGCCATGTTGATGCTCATTTCGGCGCTGTCGGAGAGATAACCGTCAGGGTCGCTGACGTGGATGTCGTTGCTCTGCAAGCGGGTGTTGGGCACTGTCTGTACTGTCCAAATATTTTGCGCGAAGGTACTGAAAACCAACGTAATGAATATCGACAATAGGAAAAGTCTTTTCATGGGATTGGGTTCTGTTGTTGGCCACAAAGATACAAAAATGCGGCATATCCTAAATTTTATTACTTTTGCAGCGAATTTTGTGGAGCACAACCATGTTTGAGGACGACGAAGACATTGAGGATTATTTCGACGAGGAACAAGACCGCCAAGCCGCCATTGAGCGGTACGAGAACATGCTGAAGTCGCATGACGCGGCCTATTTCGACAGCGCGGAGTTTGAGTATATCATCGACAACTACGTGGAAAAGAACCAGTTGCGCCGCTCCCGCGAGGCCGTCGACCTGGCCATGCAGCAACATCCCGAAAGTAGCGTCCTGAAAATCAAGGAGGCGCGGCAGTATCTGCTTGAAGGTCAGGCTGAAAATGCCTTCCAAATCCTGCAACATGTGGAACGTGACGAAGACGATGGCCCAGATTATTTTTTAGTTTTAGGTAGCTGTCTCGCCGCTTTGGGCAAATCGAAAGACGCGCTGGAGAACTATTTCAACGCCCTACCCTACTTCGACGAAGACGAGAAATTCGACCTCTACAATGCCATCGCCTACGAATACCAACGCCTGAAAAACTTCGACCTCGCCCTCGACTTCTACCAACGTGCCCTCGCCTTGGCCACCGACGAGAACAACGAGCGCGAGACCCTCTATCACGAAATCCGCTGCTGTTTCCTCAGCAAAGGCTGTAAACAAGATGCCATCGACTTTTTCCAACGCCTCGTCGACGAGAATCCGCACAACAGCAAGGCTTGGACCAACATCGGCGACTGCTACCGCATGATGGGCGAATACGAAGAGAGTATCGACCCCTACGAGTTCTCCCTCGCCATCGACCCGGTCGACCTCTGGACCAACATGCACTTGGCCGACATTTACTATGACCTCGGCCGTTACAAGGAATCCATCGACACCCTTGAAGAGGCCCTGCGCAATGGCGTGGAGACCTCCATCATACATACCTCGTTGGGCGACTGCTACTACCGTATCGACGACCTGCAAACCGCTGAAGAGCACTTCCGCAAAGCCGTGGAAATGAACGACATGAACGGTGCTGGCTGGGCTGGACTCGGCTACATCGTCAGCGACCGTGGCGACAGCAAGACCGCCATCAAATACTTCGAGAAAGCCATCAAGCTGGAGCCTTGGGAGACCGAACACCTCTACTCCATCTCCGCCGACTACCGCAAACTCAACCGCCTCGACCTGTCGATGCAGTACCTGCGCAAGATTCAGGAGATGAACCCGCGCGACCCCGACTCCTATTATTATATCGCCGACCTCTACGGTGAGATGGACCAGGTAGACGAAGCCATCAACACGCTGCAATACGGCCTGTTGCAAACCGACGACGACTCGGCCTTGCTTTACTTGCTGACTTACGCCTATTTCGTGAAAGGCAGTCGCCAGCAAGCCTTGGAGACCCTCGACCGCGCCCTCGAAGCCGACTTTGAGGCCTGGCCCGATTTCATCGAATACGACAAGGAGCTGCTCGCCAACGACGTCGACATCATCGCCCTCATCGAGGAACACAAAAAGAAACACGAAACCCAACCCAACAACGAATAAAACCGCATGAAGAATTACATCTACATCTTCCTCATCGCCATGGTGCCGCTCATCGAGTTGCGTGGCGCCCTGCCCGTGGCATACGCTTTCCACACCGCCGACCCTAACTTCAGCCTTCTTTGGAGCTACATCATCATTGCCATCGGCAACATGCTGCCCGTGCCGTTCATCTTTTTCTTCGCCCGCAAGGTGTTGGAATGGGGCAAAGACAGCAAAATGCGCTGGTTCAGCAAGTTCTGCATCTGGTGCCTCGAAAAAGGCGAGAAAGGCGGTCAGAAACTGCAAGCCAAGGCGGGTCGCGGCCTTTATTGGGCCTTGGTGCTCTTCGTCGGCATACCGCTGCCCGGCACCGGTGCGTGGACGGGTACCCTCGCCGCGAGTTTCCTCGACATGGATTTCAAGAAGAGCGTGGTGGCTGTGATGGGTGGCGTGGTGCTGGCTAGCGTCATTGTTGGCGTGGTTTGCACATTGGGTTTTGGGGCGATATTTGGGATTGGATAACACGTTTTTGAGACGCAATTATTATTGAGACGCAAAGCATTGCGTCTCTACAACATAGGACATAATGAAACGTTACGGTTTAATCGGACACCCGCTCAAGCACTCGCAGTCAAGGTTCTACTTCAACGAGAAATTTGAATATGAGGGCTTGGACTGCCTTTATCAGCATTTCGACATCAAATCATTAGACGAACTGCACGACATCATGGCGAAATATCCTGACCTCTGCGGGTTCAATGTCACGATACCTTACAAGGAAAGCATTATTCCGCTGCTGGACGAGATTGATCCCATCGCTAAGGAAGTCGGTGCCGTCAATGTGGTGACTATCACAGATGGCAAGCTGAAAGGCTATAATACAGACGTTTACGGCTTTGAACAACTGCTTGAAAGAGCGATTAATGGTCGAGACGTCAGCCATGCCTTAATTTTAGGCACAGGCGGTGCTTCGAAGGCCGTGCAATATGTTTTGAAACAGAAAAACATCCCCTATTCCATCGTCAGCCGCGACGCTGCCAAAGGCGATTATACTTACGACACACTGACTGACGAGGTCTTGAAAACGAGCCCATTGATTATCAATACGACGCCCTTGGGCATGTTCCCACAAGTCGACAACTTCCCCGACCTGCATTATCAAGGTCTGACGAAGAAACACACCCTCATCGACCTGATTTACAACCCACGGGAAACGGCATTCATGGAACTGGGGCGCACTTGGGGCGCAAAGGTGTACAACGGTTTGCAGATGTTTGAGGAACAAGCGAAAAAAACATGGGAGTTATGGCAAGAAATAAAGTAAAACGAGAACCCGAATACTTGGAAAATGTTGAAATCATCGACGCCGGCTCTGAGGGCATGTCGGTGGCCAAGCCCGAAGGGCGCGTGGTCTTCATTCCTTTTGGTGTGCCTGGCGATGTGGTTGACATTGAGGTCTACAAGCGCAAGAAGAACTTCTTTGAAGGCAAGATATTGAACTTCAAGAAGATGTCGGACAAGCGTGTAGAACCCGTGTGCCAGCATTTCGGTCTCTGCGGCGGCTGCAAGTGGCAACATGAGGCCTACGAGTGGCAGACCTACTACAAGCAAAAACAGGTAAAGGACAACTTCGACCGCATCGGGAAGATTGAGTACCCTGAAATCCGCCCGATTTTGGGCTGCGAAAAACAGTTTGCCTACCGCAACAAGCTGGAATACACCTTCTCGAACCGCAAGTGGCTCACCGACGGCGCACCCACTGGCACCCACGACGAAGACGCCTGCAAAGGTCTCGGTTTCCACCTTCCCCAACTCTTCGACCGCGTTGTGGACATCGAAAAGTGTCACCTGCAAGCCGACCCGTCCAACGACATCCGTCTGTTTGTCAGAAGGTTCACGATGGATAGGAAGCTCCCCTACTACAACTTCCGCGCCCATGAGGGACTCATGCGCAACCTCGTCATCCGCTGTAACTCGAAAGGTGAGTTCATGGTCATTTTGGTCATCAGCGAGGAAAACGAAGTGGTGCGCCACGAACTGATTCCTGCTTTGGAGATGGCTTTTCCGCAAATCGTGTCGCTGTTGCTGGTCATCAACCCGAAGCTCAACGACATCATCAACGACCTGCCGTTTGAGTGTCTGAAAGGTGAGCCTTATTTGACTGAAACGATGGCCTCGCCGCGTCCAGGTTTCGACGACTTGAAGTTCCGCATCGGGCCCGTGTCGTTCTTCCAAACCAACGTCTACCAAGCGGAAAGGCTCTACAAAGCTGCCTTCGACCTCGCCGAGGTGCAAGGCGACGAGCTGATGTACGACCTCTACACGGGCACTGGCACCATCGCGCAGTATTTCTCACGTTTTGTGAAGAAAGTGGTCGGCATTGAGTACGTGGAGGCCGCCATCGAAGACGCCAAAGTCAACGCGGAAATCAACGGCATCACCAACTGTAAGTTCTACGCAGGCGACATGGCCAAGGTCTTCACCGACGACTTCATCGAAACCAACGGTCGCCCCGACCTCATCGTCACCGACCCGCCACGCGCTGGCATGGCCGAGAAGGTGGTCGAACAGCTGCTGAAAATCCGCGCGAAGAAAATAGTCTACGTCAGTTGCAACCCCGCCACCCAGGCCCGCGACCTGCAACTGTTGGATTCAGCCTACAAAGTCATGGCCGTGCAGCCCGTGGACATGTTCCCGCACACGCAGCATGTTGAAAACATTTGCCTATTGCAACTTCGATAACTCAGACTATACAAGACGCGCAAAGCGCGTCATTGCGAGCGAAGCGAAGCAATCCAGAGAATCAACTGACTCCCTGGATTGCTTCGTCATACCTCCTCGCAATGACGCGAAGCGGCAGAAATACTAGATTACTGCACAACCACACTCCTAGTCACAATGCCGTTAGCAGTAACGACTTGTATAGTATAAAGTCCCGAAGCATAGTCCCCGACTTGAAGCACAAATTGGTCACCATCTGCAACCTTCGTCTCCACCAGCTGTCCCATCGCATTGTAAACCGCGATTCTTTGCAGGCCTTCTGCTTTGATATTCAACTGGTTTTCAGCAGGATTAGGATAAATAGAAGCCTGCACTACATCCAACTCATTGATACCAGTAGGTTGTCCTTCTCCTATCAAGGTCTCGGAAGGCGCCTCGCAGCCATCGCTGTAAACCGCCATAATGAAATATTCCGCTTGAATGCCTACTGTGATGGTATCATAGTATGAATAATAATCATTATTGGGGTCATATTGCAGTGTAGTAATCACAGCATTGTCGCGATAGACATCAAAATGCTGGAGTTCGCCTGTTGAGCCTATTTCTGGTGCCCGCCATTCAAGAGTAAGAAATGAAAGCTCTTTGAATACAGGCTCTTGGATGTTAAAACCCACCACAGGATTGCAATACACTTGAGGCGTATCGCCCAAAGGACGGGCGCACTCCGCAAGACAAGCGACATTCATCTGACAGTACTGTTGCGACATCTCGAAACTTGTGGCACTCACACCGATCAAGTCGTTGGGCGTGTGGATGTAAGGGCTGTAGTTCTCGTAATCCTCAAAGGGATAGATGCCCATGTAACCGTGGTTGTTGAACGAGGTATGGTCGCTATCGCCCTCGTTGAAGTTGACGTGACGGATGGGCAGTTCGGGATAATACACCTCACCGACATTCATGTAATAGGCGCCGATGGGCTCCACATAGTTGGGATAGATACAGTCGATGTGGATTTGGTCGCCGTAGAGATAGGCGTTCATGTCGTTGTTGAAGTAGCCGATGATGTCCATGCCCTGCTCTTGGCAACGTGCGGCGTAGGCTTCGCTGCCGTAAAGGCCCATCTCCTCGCAGCCGTAGGCGCAATAGATGATGCTGTACTCAAACTCGTACTGCGTCATGATACGAGCGCTCTCCAACACGCTGGCCACACCTGTCGCGTTGTCGTCGGCACCAGGAGCCGTGCCGCCACCATACCATGCCTGATAAGAGAACGAGTCGAAATGGCTGCCGCAAACAACGTAGGTGTCGGGATAGAGCGTACCGCGCTGGATACCAATGACATTCGGGGCCGCATTGCCGCTACCCGTCCACGTGTTGGCATAGAAAGGCTGCTGTTCCACTTCCAATCCGAGCGCCTGCATACGGCTCGCAATCCAGTCGGAAGCGGCGAAAGCGTTTTCTGAATCCCACAAACGGTGACCATAGTCCTGCAAGTGCTGGACGGTGGCCTCCAAAGAATCCATGTTCACCTGGTCGAGCATCTCACGAATACGGGGATCCACCTCGGTCACCACAGGGAAGTCGCGGGTGAGGCGAGGCAGGCGGGCTTCCTTGTTGAAGATGGCCACCGCGCCGTCGTTCTTGTAGGGTATCGCACTGCCTTTGACAAGCACGTAGTCAGTCGTTTGCAGCAAGGCCTCCCCTTCCCCGATATAAGCCTCTTGCTCCGAAGCAGGGCAATACACCAAGGTATAGACCTCGTTGCCTTCAAAGGCCTGACGGTCAATGAGTACCATCGTGTTGGCATCGAAGCGGTCCGCCGTGGCAAACACTTCCGAATTGTTGTAGTAATGCACCGTCAGATTGGGGTCGTTGAAGATTTTCTCCAAGTCGGAACGGTTTGAGTAAGAGATTCTTACAAAGTCTTTGGCCATCATCGTTGATGACAGCAGAAAAGCAAGGAATAAAGTGAAAATTCTTTTCATGGCATACAATTTAGTTGATTATTTCGGTGACAAAGGTAGGCAATAAATAACACAACGAGCAAAAAAACCTCGAGTTCCATTATTATTCTTTTATTTTCAAGGGTACAAACTTTACCCACCCTTGTTTTCAGTCGTACCCAATTTGGGTACAACTATCTCTATCGTACCCAATTTGGGGTACATTTGAAACAGCAATTATTATTCGCCCGTGATATAATCTAATAGTTGTTTCCCTTTTTCAACATTATTATGAAAAGCAACAGAACTTAACTTCTCCATTTTTTGAAAGATTTCCAAACTTTCTTGCGCTGCCTCCAATGCATCGTGTTGATTCCCTTGTTTCATATATAAAAGGGCAATATTAAAGAGCGTCGCCGCCACATCCGGCAGGTAGGCTTCAGGGCTGGCTTCTGCCAACTTGCGCCGAATCTCCAACGCCTCGCCGTATTCCTTCTCCGCGTCGCCGTGTTTGCCTGTATCGCTATGGAGATTGCCCAGATTGTTCAGCGTCATTGCCACATTTGGCAAGTAGGCTTCGGGGCTGGCTTCCGCCAACTTACGTCGAATCTCCAACGCCTCGCCGTATTCCTTCTCCGCGTCGCCGTGTTTGCCTGTGACTCTATGGAGAATGCCCAGATTGTTCAGCGTCATTGCCACATCCGGCAGGTAGGCTTCGGGGCTGGCTTTTGCCAATTGTCGGCGAATCTCCAACGCCTCGCCGTATTCCTTCTCTGCGTTTCCGTGTTTGCTTGTAGCGCTATGGAGAATGCCCAAATAGT